>Ga0209345_10002664_pt1 | contig 19352 bp, 19 predicted proteins | sample Cruoilmetagenom7_FD_187294 | JGI IMG/M metagenome (GOLD analysis project Ga0209345, IMG submission 187294) | Oil polluted marine microbial communities from Coal Oil Point, Santa Barbara, California, USA - Sample 7 (SPAdes) (version 2) | ecosystem: Environmental > Aquatic > Marine > Oil seeps ... | reverse complement strand
TACGAGTATTGTTAGTAGGCGAAACAGGAGGAAAAGATAAAAAACCTTTTGTAGGGAAATCGGGCATCTTACTAAGGAATATTATTGCTTATATACTTAAAACTACCATAAAACCTTCTATATCTTTTGCTTTTTCAAGTATAATTAGATCAAGACCAGTTGATTTTGAAGGAAATCGAAAATCATTTGATGAAGCAATACAATTTTGTATCAAGTATCTTATAAGAGATATAGATAAAATAAAACCAACAATTATATGTTCATTAGGTGATTTGCCTCATTCAGTTCTTAGTTCAGGTTCAGAGCTACTACGAGACGTTCGTGGAACTACTTTAAGCACTACTATTAATAGTAATAAATATAATTATTTATGTACTTTTCATCCGTCTTGGGTTTTAAGAAATCCTGGAGGAGCAACGTACTTAGTTAATGATTTGAGGGTTGCATTTAGTAATAAACATTATAAACTTAAAAAGTATAGTAATACTGTAATTTCTAGTGTTAAAGAAGTAAAAGCATTGACAGAACATCTTAAAGGGTCTAAGACTCTTGCTATTGATATAGAAGCTAACAATTTAAATAGAATAAGAGATAACAAGATTTTGTCTTTTCAGTTTTGCGGCAACTTAGAAAAGGTGTCTTATTTTGTTCCTTTTGGTCATAAGGATACACCATTTTCCCCAAAAGAATTAAATGAAGTTAAGAGGCTTTTGGTTAAGTTGTTTGTTAATAAAAAAACTAAATATTGGTTAGCTCATAACGCTAAATTTGAATTAACAATTATATATAACATGTTAGGTGTTATGATACGAAACCCTGTTATATGTACTATGACATATGCTTATATTTTGGAGGAGAATTACACTTCGTTTCGAGGTTATTATGGGTTGAAAGGAATATCAAAAAGATTAGGTAGTCCCTACCCTAAGAAATATATAGAGGCAAGAGGATCTGATTTAGAAAACGATTTAACATATGACGAATTTGTAGACTATGGTTGTATGGATACAACTAATACATACCAAATTTATAAGATTTTCAATAAAATTGCAAAAAGTATTGGTTACTATAAGAAATCAAAGATACTATTGGTACATCTATATTCTAGATTATACAAACTTCTTGCTCGTACAGAAACAAAAGGTATTGCAGTTGACTTGGATGTATTGCGCTTTTTGAAATCACCACAAAGTCCTATTAATACACGTATGAAGAAGATAGATAAAAAGTTTACTTCTATGCCTTCAGCTAATAGAGCTAATAATAATATTATTAATGAAGCTACTTCATCTAAGAGTTTATTTGGTAACCCTTGGGTATTAGATCTCAATAAGGTTAAAGACAAACAAGTATTATTTTTTGATGTGCTTAATCTAAAACCTGTTAATATAGGAAAGAATGGTAGTGGCAGTGTAGACGAAACTTTCCAAAAGAAGTATAGTAATGTAAAGGAAGTTAGACTTTTTTCAGAATATTCAAAATTAAAAAAATTAAAAACTTCTTATGTTGAAAGTATTTTTGATTTTCTAGATTACGAGAAACATCCTGATAATATAGACGGAAGAGTACATCCTTCTTTTTTAGCGACTAGAACAGTATCTGGCAGACTAAATTCTAAAAAGCCGAATTCCCAACAAAACCCAAGAGGAGATTCTCCTGTAAAAAAAGCTGTAAAAGATATATTTTGTGCACCACCAGGAAGAGTTATTGTAGAGATAGATAATATGACTAGTGAAGTACGTGTTCTTGGAATGCTTAGTAAAGACGAAGTACTTTTGGATACTTTTAGGAAGGCAAAGCTTTACAGAGATAAGTTTCGAATAGATGAACTGGAAGAGTATAAAAAACAGGCAAATAGTTACGATATTCATAATAGGATGGCAGAAACAACAGGTGTAACGAGAAATGATTCAAAGACTCTCGTGTTTGGCGGAATTTATGGGAGGGGCAGGTCTTCTATGGGGAGGCAGATAGGATGTAGTGCTAAGGAAGCAGGAAGAAAGTTTAATATTGTATTTGGTAAAATGAGAGGAGCTAATGAATGGTTAACAAATATAGAAAATTTTGCCGAAGAGAATATTTATGTAGAAAGCCCCATTGGTAGAAGAAGAAGGTTGTACGATTTATTATTAAATAATGAAGGATTATCTGCTTCAGCTAAAAGAAGGGCAAGGAATAGTCCAATTCAGGGATTCTCTTCAGATCTTCATATTATAGCAGCCGCTCATTTTGATGAAGATTATATTGTACCAAACCAATTAGATTGGTTTGTTATCAATTTAGTTCATGATGCTTCTTATTGGGAAATTCCTATTACAGATATTAAGGGATTTATTAAAATAAGTGAACTGTACTTTACTGTTAATCTCGAAAAAATTATGGAAAGAAATTTCAAATACAAAATGCCAGTCCCAATGGAAGTAGAATATAAGATTGGTATTAATAGTGGTTCTACATTGAAGTGGGATTTTACTAAAAATGGAATAAAAGAAATAATTAAAAAAGTAAAAAATATTGACGAAAAAAGGAATAAAAGAAACTGAATAATAACAGTAAACATTAATATTATAATTATAGGAGGTAAAAATTATGCATTAATATTTTTTAAAAAAACTAAAACTGTGTTGATTTGACTGAAAGTTAAAATTAAAAAAGGAGACAGAAATGAAAAGTTTGTTAGAAAACATTGCTAAAGCTTTGGTAGATGATCCTGAACATGTTGAAGTAGTTGAAATGGAGGGAGCAGTTACTTCAGTTCTGGAACTTAGAGTAGCTAAAGCAGATCTTGGTAAAATTATAGGTAAACAAGGTAGGATTGCCCGATCAATTAGAACAATTCTTTCAGCTTCATCTGCTAAATCGAAAAGACGTACTGTTCTTGAAATAATCGAGAATGGGTTATCAGCCTGAAAGTATTACAGGGGAAAATCTTATCCAGGTTTTCCCCTTTTTTTCATTAAAGGAGAAAATTATGCATAAGCAAGGACTTGGATGGATTCCAGATTACCCTGATTTTAAAGATTTGGTGCCAAGTAGCAAAGAAATTAGAAACATGTTTAAACGTGATTCATTGACTTGTTTAACGGAATCTAATAATAAGGAGCCAATGTTAGCAAAAGAAGTTATATTAAGCCCTAACTTATTTTCAGAAATAGAAGATCAACAACAGATAGGTTCTTGTACAGCAAATGCCGGTGTTGCGCTAATAGAATATTATGAACGAAAAGCATTTGGCAGGCATGTTGATGCTTCAAGATTATTTTTATATAAAGTTACAAGAAATCTTATGTCTCTTAAAGGTGATACAGGAGCTTCTATAAAAGCTACAATGGGTGCTATGGTTTTATTTGGTATTCCCCCCGAAAAGTATTGGGAATATAATATAGCATCTTTTGATGAAGAACCACCTGCTTTTTGTTATAGCTTTGCTCAGAATTTTAAAGCAATTCGGTATTTCAAATTGGATAAAGATTGTTCCCAAGAAAATTTAGTTAATAGAATAAGGCTATATATAACTAAGGGATTCCCATCTATGTTTGGTTTTATTGTATACAAGTCTGCTATAGCTCAGGCTAATAAAAATATGGGGAATATTCCATACCCAGCATCAACTGATAAGAGTGTTGGGGGACATGCTGTTTGTGTTGTTGGTTACAATGATGAATACATCATAAAAAATGAGTATTCTGGTGAAGAAACAATAGGAGCATTTATGATAAGAAATTCATGGGGTTCTGCTTGGGGAAACAACGGATACGGTTGGTTACCCTATGCTTATGTTGTAAATGGTATGGCAATAGATTGGTGGTGTTTGATTTCGAATGAATGGATTGACTCACAACAATTTGGTTATTGAATAATTGAAAAAGCTGAGTTTTTACTGCCTTATTATACAGTAGGCACTACAATAGGCACCTATAGTGCCTAAACAGGCACTTATAAGCACCCTGTAGTGCCTGTTTAGGCACCTATTATCGGCAAATAGAATTTAAAGTAATTTAAACCTTTGTAAACCACCGTAATTATTACACTTTTCTTTCCCGTTTTTGAGCTTGTTTCCTTGTTTTTTGAACAAATTGCTTATTGTTTTTACTAAAAATCCGTAAATTCGACGTTAAACGTTGTAAACCACCGTAATTATTAATGTTTTAGCTCGCTAAAAGTTTGGGTTTTTATCCCTTTTAAGTTATACTTTATCGTAATACTTTGATACGAAAGCGCAACCTGTAGAAAGGAGGTTTTACTATTTTTGTACCTACTAATAACAGTATTAGAAACAGTATTAGAAAGGAGTTTGTATGGCGTATAATGAAGATTCAATAAAAGTGTACAAGGGACTAAAAGGGATTAGAAAAAGACCATCAATGTATATCGGTCAACTTGGGGAGCATGCTATCCTACAAGTATTAAAGGAGGGCGTAGAAAATTGTTTAGATGAATACCTTGCTGGTCATAACAAATATATTGTTGTAAAAATCGAAGGTGAAAAAAAGGGTTTTCAAACTTTTACAGTTGGTGATAAGGGTAGGGGAATACCTACAGGTATTCGTAATGGTAAAAGTATATTAACAACTTTGATGACAACAATTCATGCGGGAGGAAAATTTGATAGTAAGGCATATCAACATAGTCGAGGACTTCATGGTTTAGGTATTTCAGCTACAAATGCACTTAGTTCATTATTTGAAATATGGACATATAGAGATGGGTGGTACTATCAAGCTTTTAAATCAGGTAAAGCAGTAGCCAAACTTAAAAAGGTATCAGTACCATCTAAGATGATTAAAGAACTTAAACTTTCTAAACGTTCTGGAACCATAGTTAAGTTTACACCAGATTACAAAATTTTAGGTAAAGCCAATCTATCTAAAAAGAGTCTTGTATCTTGGTTGGAAGATATGGCGAATTTGAATTCAAAGCTTACTATTAAATTGATTATCGGCAAGAAGGAGAAAATATTTTGTAATAACCTTGGTCCTGGAGGATATTTAAAACATATTATTTCTTCTAAAAAATTCGAAACTTTGGGAGAACCTTTTGTACTTAATCATAAAAAAGCTGTTGTTGCATTTCAGTGGGCAGATTACGATGACAATGATGGTATTATGTCTTACGTTAATGGTGGTTTTACAGAAGGTGGTGGTACTCACGTTAAAGGATTACAAGATGCAATAGTAAAAGCTTTTCAGGATGTTGCACCAAAGAGTAAAAAACAACAATGGACGCCATCTGACATCAGAATGGGTATAATAGGCTTTATTAACTATTTTACAGAAAATCCCGAGTTTGATTCTCAAACAAAGTCGAGATTGGTTTCGGTAAAGGCAAAAGCCAATATAATGTCCTTAGTGTTACCTAACATAGTAAAATTTCTCAAGAAGAATAAATCAACAACTAAAGAAATTTTATCAAGGGCATCAGAAATAAAAAAAGCCAGAGAACAAGCGAAACAAATAACAAAAGCAGCTTTAGCTATTGGAAGAAACACTAGAGGTACGTTGCTTCCTGGAAAGCTTTTACCTGCATCTAATAAAACGCCGGCAGAGGAAAAAGAGTTATTTTTATTAGAAGGCGACTCCGCAGGTGGCACAGCTAAAAATGCTAGAGATTCTGCTTACCAAGAAGTTCTGCCATTACGTGGAAAGATTATCAATTCAGCTAAAACATCAACAACTAAAGTTTTTGCCTCTAAAGAGGTACAAAGTATTTTAGCAGCAATAGGTATTAATCCAAAAGATAATGGCAGTTCGAAATTTCGTATAGGAAAAATTCTTTTGTTATGTGATCCAGATGTTGATGGGAGGCATATTTCAAATTTAATATGTACTTTATTGTATTCCTTAGTACCAGAAGTTTTTGATAAACATATGGTATACGGAATTGATGCTCCTTTGTACCTTTCAATACATAAAGGTAAAAAGTATTTTGGTTATACTCTGAAGGATATTCAATCAAAGGTTGGTAATAAAACTTCAGTTACAAGAATGAAAGGATGGGGGGAAACTTCATGGCAAGTATTAAGTGAAATAGCTTTTAGTGAAAAGAGGAAAATATTTAAAATTCTTCCACTTTCTAAAAAAGATAAGGTTAAGTTCTACAAATTAGTTGGCAGTGATACAACTGAACGGAAGCGTTTGCTTGGTATATAATTCTAAAAATAGGAAACTGTGGATATGGTAAAAAATACATCATTGTTAGACTTTGCTACAGAAAACACTAAAGCTTATGGAGCTTACACAATAGAACAAAGGGCACTTCCAGATTTTAGGGATGGTTTGAAACCTGTACAACGCAGAATATTATGGGCAACCCATAAAATGGGGATACATAGTGCAGGCTCAGTAAAAAAATCTGCCAGAATAGTAGGCGAGGTAATTGGTAAATTCCATCCTCATGGAGATTCGGCCGCTTACGAAGCTTTAGCAAAAATGACTCAATTTAATGAACCTCTGATTCATGGTGGAGAAAGTAATTTCGGTGATTATGAAGATAAACCTGCTGCGCAAAGGTATACTGAATGCAAGCTATCGAGTTACTCGGATAAGTATTTGCTCGATCCTGATTATTTAGCATTAGTACCAATGGTATCTAATTATGATGGGGAATATACGGAACCTGTATTTTTGCCATCCAAAGTTCCGAACTTAATTGTAAACGGAACTGAAGGAATAGCAACTGGTTGCGCTTGTTTAATACCTTCTTTTTCATTAGATAGTGTTATTAAATTAGTTAATATTTTACTTAATGGTGAACAGGCAACCCCAAAAATATGTGCAAAAATTCTCAAATTTCAATTTACTTATGGGGGAAAAGTCAATAGCTCTAAAAAAGATATAAGAGAGTATTTCGAATCTGGGTTTCAGACTTTATTTTTTATGCCTGCCTATTCTATAGAAGATGATGGTAAATTTGTAATAAAAAGTATATCACCACGATTTAATGTTCGAGGAAAACTTGAAAAACTGTCTAGTATAAAAGGTGTACAAAGAGTAGAAGATAAAAGGGGTGGAGGTAATATAAGATTTGATGTTTTGATTAACAAAAGGCATTCCCAAGAAGACACCGGAGATAAGATTGTCGATTCATTATTGACTAACCTTAACTGCAAAACTTATACTACTACTAGACTTAAGGATGGAGAAACTGTAAAATTCAATCGAACAAATATTCCAAAGTTTTTAGATAAATGGGTAAAGTGGAGAGTAAAGTTTGAAAAGAAGGTTATTAAAAGGTTGGTTGCAGTAGAAAAGGGTAAAAAACTTATTCAAGAATGGTTACTATTTGCAATTGAAAATAAAAAGGAAATTATATCTTCATTAGAAACATCAACCCCAGAAAAGTATTTGATGAATAAGATGAAAATATCTGAAGAGCAAGTAAAGTTTATTCTGGATTTAAAAGTGCGCAGTCTAGCTAAAGCAGAAAAAGATCCTGTACATAAAAAAATAAAACAGCATAGTGATTCTATGGTCTCTCTAAGAAAAGAACTGGAAAAACCTGAGAAAAGAGTAGCCAAAGGATTTGCTATTTAGTAGAATTTGAGGTTTACATGAAACCATGGATGAGTAAAAGAGATATTAAATCAATTAAACACTTAATTTTAGAAACTGAAAAAGATTACTTATCTATTCTTGAATGGGGTGTTGGGGGAAGCACAAAATATTTTACTAAGTTTATGTCAAAACATAATATTAATTATGATTGGTTATCGTTAGAGTACAACAAAAATTGGTACAATAAAATTAAGGCATTAAACATTCGTAATGTATCCATAGTTTTATTTAGTGTTTCGAACAATAAAATAAAGCAACGTCATACAAATATGGATGATTATGTTAATTATCCATTAACTTTAAATAAAACTTTTGATTTAATTTTAGTAGATGGCCGTAAAAGAAGGCGATGTTTAATTAATGCAAGTAAACTGTTAAATAATAATGGCATAGTTCTACTACATGATGCAAATCGGAAGTATTATCATTGTGCTTTTGGTAATTTTCATGAATGCACATTTATATCACCTTTACTATGGATTGGTAGAATGCGTAGAATAAAAGTAAAAATCAAGAAATGTTGAGTTTTGTAGAGGGCCAATATTATGTGCGGTATAGTTGGGTTTTTTTCGGGAGAGAAAAAGGGCAAAGAAATAGAATTACTCAAGAGATTAATTGTTGAAACTTCTGTGAGGGGATTACATAGTTTCGGTATTGCTTTTACTACTAAAAATGGTTTGAAAGTTAAAAAAGATTTTAACCTTGATGTAGACAAATTATTGAAACCATTTATTAAAAATGGAACAAATCGTCTTATATTTCATTGTAGGTATTCTACAAGTGGTGATTTTCATGATATGAATAACAATCAGCCAATAGTAGTTGGCAACACTGCAATTGTTTTAAATGGTATAATTTCAATGGAGACAAAGAAGTTTTTTGAAAAACAATTTGGTGTGAAATGCATTACCCATAATGATACTGAAATATTTTTAAGAAAAAAGTATGAACCAATAAAGTTTTTGAAGAAAAACCCAAAAGTTTCTTTTGCTGGACTCATTTTAAAAAATGATAAGTTGATAGCATTAAGAAATAATAAAAGACCAATGTATGTTTTTGCGACATCTAAAAAAACAAAATTCTTTATATCGACTATAGATATAGCTAGAAGGTCTGGTGTTGATGTAGGCAAAGTTAAACCAATTCCCACTTTAAGGGAAAATATAATATGAAAATAAAAAAAATTTTTGTAGATGATTCCCCTACTAATTATTATGAAACTTTTTTTGAATATTATAAACTGTTTATGAATTGTGGTGATTGCGACCCTGCATTTCCTTCTTTAAATTACATATGCGATAGATTTGAATTAACATTAGAACAGAGGTTTTGGTTAGCCTTTTTGTATGGTACAAATTATTGTGCGCCAACTGTGTATTATATATACAATGAATTTCCTGATTTTGAGAATGTTTCTATTAGTAGAATAAATAAGTGGTGGAAGGATAATAAACATAAAACTGTATTTCAAACTGATAGAGCTAAAGTAAAGAATTTTGATTTATTCTCTACGATAGTTGAATCGTATATTAATTTAGTCGGGTCTTGCCAAGAAGATGCTATAAAACAAAACGACACTTACAAAAAGCTATATGATTTTTCTAGTAAAATTTATTACTTTGGAAGATTTTCTATTTTTAATTACACTCAAGCTCTTTGGGAATTGACTAATGAGAGATTAGAACCAACATTCTTTGACTTAAAAAAAGCTGAAAGTTGTAGGAATGGTTTATGTTACATTGTAGGTAAAGATGAATATGTTACAGGAAATAAGTCAAAAATAAATTATAAAATGTTAGACGGAAAGCTTGAAAAGTTGACTAATGGCTTAACAAAGGCTTTTCCAAAAATTCCTGTAAACTTATGGAATATAGAAACTGCGTTATGTGCTTTTAAAAAATTAATTTTAGGTAAAAGGTATTTAGGTTATTATATTGATAGACAACAAGACGAAATCCTTTTCTTAGAAAGAAATGTAACAAAAGGAGTTAGTTGGAAACCTTTATGGGATTTCAGAAAAGAATTTTTTTGTCCATCCTTATTGGGAGAACTAAATGGTTGGAATGGTGTACGAGCTTCAAAAATGAAACTTTTTTCTTCAGTGAAAAGTTTCGGGAATACAAGAAACTACAAAAAGTATAAAAGAAAAATTATATTTAAAGGATCTGGTACTTGTTATGAAAAAATTTGATAAAGATGCGTACACATACGGAGTGGAACTTGAATATGCTGATGTATATAGATTCAATAAAATCCCAAAAGGTAGTTTTTGGAATACAAAAGATTTTACACTTGTTAATTCTAGCGGCATAGCAAATGACCCTTTAGGGAAATTATGGGAGTTTGGTGGCGAAATTAATACAAAACCTACCAATTCTATAAAAAAACAGATCGAAGTCATATCAAAAATTAATAAAATGTTAAAACCAAAACCATTTATTAATTACAGAAGTAATTTGCACATCCATATTGGTATCCCCAATATTAAGGAAAACATAAAAGCACTAAAAAAGTTTTTATTGTACATAGATAAATACCAAAAAAAAGCTTTTAGTTTAGTCGAACCAATACCTAAACCAATAATAAGTGATTTTAAAAATAAGGAAGAACATTCTGGTGCATTGAAGAGGTATAGAAGAAGGTGTGTATCGCACCAACAAATTTTGCCTGAAAAAGCAGTTAGAAATATGTTAAAAGCTAAAACAGTGAAAGAGTTCCACGAAAACCATGTTCCTCTTTTAAAATCAGGACAAAGGGGATGGTTTATAACACCACGTTCAGGTATTAACTTAAGACAGCTTTTTGAAACAGGTACAATTGAATTTAGACATTTTCCAGGGACTTTGGATTTAGATGAAATGTATAGTTGCCTATTGTGGTGCAGGGAATTTGTATATGCTGGTCTTGTTTCTAAAAAGACACCTTTAGAGATATACAAAGCTAACAAGAAGAGATTAATTTTTCCTAAATTTAAAAGGTATATTCATAATTTAGAAAAACTTTGGCATATAACAAATCTAAATCATAATTCGAGGAAAGAAGTTAAAGAGGTTATTGAAAATATAAAAGAAAAGAAAAAACTTCTAAATATAGGCAAATATCAGAAGAGAAGTCTAAAATTAGAAAGTGGTTATTTTAATAGAGAAGTATGTAAACCAATCTTTGATGTTTCATCCCAAAAGAGTAATATTATATTTCCTGTTACTGAAGCAGGATTCTCTAAAGTTCTTTTTGTTTGTTTAGGTAATATAAACCGTTCACCTGCTGGAAAATTATTATGGAAGACTATAGTAGGGACAGAGGCTAAATCAGTTGGTTTTATAAATCCTGGTAAACCTTTATCTAAAAAAATGCGCGAACTTTTGGTAAGTGAGGGTATATCAGAAAAACAAGTAAATAAACATAGGTCAAAAGTAATAAGTAAGAAGCATGTTAATTGGGCAGATACAATATTTTGTATGAGTGAAAAACACAGGGAAAGACTGATTAATATGTTCCCTGATTGTGGGGATAAAATAAGCATATTGTCATCTTTTATTGATAAGAAAAGTATAAAGGACCCTGGTTTTAGCGCCGGAACTAAAGTTTACAGAGAAACTTTTGAAGATATAAAGAATTCAATAATAGAGGTAAAAACTCAAAATTTTAAATTTGTTAATAAATTTCCATTTGTAATACTCACTAAAGGCAGAGCAGGTATAGCACCATTTATAAAGTTGTTAGAAAAATTGGAGTTAGAATTTATTTTAACGTTAGAAAAAAATGACGTTAAGCATTATACTAAATGTTATAATAATATTAAGGAAATTATACAACTGAAACATTCTAATAGAGGTATGGGGTATTCCAGGTATCATACTCTATTATATATGAAGAAGAAGTATAATTCATGGTATTGGTCTTTTGATGATGATTTTACAAAATTTCAGAGGTATAATCCACCATCCAAAAAATTTAAGGAAGTCTCATTCCCTCATTTTATTTCAAAAGGAGAAGAAGTAATAAAGTATTATTCAAATTTAATGCGTTTGGCTTTAGTTGGTTACAGGCAAACACCTTTTGGTCTTACTAAAGACCCTATAGTAATAAATTCTAGGGTAATTCAGTTAGTGGCAATTAATGCAGGAATTTTAACAGGTAAAGAATATGATAGGAAATTTATATCAATGAATGATGAAGATTTCCTAATTGGTCTCTTCAAGAAAGGCCACAATTCTTTAAAAATAAATCATTTTATGTATAACTGTCCTTATTCTGCACCTGATAGTCAAGTAGGAGGACATGATTATAAGAAAAACCCTAAAATAATAATGGTTAGGAGATTGGAAAAAAAGTATCCAGGCATTTTAAAAGTATTGAGTGATGGTGGCGCTATGAATAATAATCCAAGATATTCTATAGCGTGGGGGAAGGTAAAACCAAAAATACCTATTAAAAAAATAGTAGATGTTGAGGCTTTACATAATGATGATATTAATTCAGACAAACCAAAGGTTCTATTTTTTTAGGGGGCTGACAAAATGTATATTACAGTATTAGGTACTTTTGGTACGGGTAAATCGGCAATAGCATCATCTTTGGCTATAAATCTTGGTATTGATTTAGTCAGTAGCGGAATGATAGGAAAAAACAAAAATATCGATGTAGATAATTCTGGTATGTTTGTAATAATAGGGAAATACAGAAAACGCTTTGATGGTTCTTATACAGGAGGATTAGATACAACTAAAAGCCAAGAGGATCGTTTCAGGTTACTGAAAAATGAATGGTTGAATAAAAAAAGAAAAATAATAATAGGTGAAAGTCATATGACTTTCTATTGGTCATCTTTTTGGAAAAGGATAAAAGAAGAACTCTTACCAAAAGTTTCGAGGAAGATATTAATTATACACTTAAGTTCATCCAAATCTATTTTGAAAGCTAGGTGGTCTTATCGTTCAGGTAATACTAAAGCTTTTACAAAAACTCAAAATGAAAGTATGTCGAGTAAGATAAAAAATGCGCAATCTATAGCAAATAAGATAAATTCTAAAAAGAGTCTTAAAAAGAAAGTAATATATAAGGAGTTCCGTAGTAATAAACCAAAAGACTTAAAAAAAGTTTTGTTTTATGTGGCTAAAAAAATTAAAAAAATAGAAAATGTAACTTTAGGAAACAATTTAATTGTGTCCGACTTACATAAAACGAAAAAGTCAGGACTTAAAAAGCTTTTCTGAGAGGATGCTATTATGGAGTATAAAAAATTAAAGGAAATAATAATAAAGTTAAAAAACACGAAAATTTCTAAAAAGAACTCTGATATTATTACTGAATTGGTAAATAATCTTAAAAAACTTAAATCAAAAGTTAAAATGATAAAGGTTGTTGGCTCACTAGATTTTGCTATAAACAGTTTAACAGGAGTTGTTGAAGGTCTTGAAACTTCTGCGAGCAGAGAATTTCTTCAAAGACAGGTCAATAGATCAATAAGAAAGTTAAAAAACAGTCTTTCTCTCATAAAGAAATCTAAGGAACCAAAGAAATTGTCAATTTTCAGTATTCCTAAAGGTAAGAAACTTAGTGATCTTCCATTAAGTTATTTGATGGAATTGTCGGAAGAGATTGGTAAAGCTAAAGTAGTAAAAAAGTTACTTTCCCTTTCTACGGAAGAGAGTGGGGAAAATAAAAAATGGGCGCTCAATATGATTAGTAAGTTTCAAGGATTATCTGATTGGAAAAGCCTTCTTAAAGATGTGTACAAAAAGGATGATGCAGAAATACCTCAGAGGAGAAGGGGTGGTCCGACAAGAGAAGATCGTGAAGCCGAAGAGGATAAATATTTAGAACATATGAAAAATATAAAATTAAGGTTTTTGCAAAAAAACGAAATATTTGGTTTAATAGAACAACCTGTAATAATTTCTAAAGGCAAGATAACAGCAAGAGGTATGTTTAAATTAAAAACTTATGGTTATAAAATTGATAGAGTTTTACAGTATAAAATTATAGAAAATTGTCCGATTATTGGTATTTGTATAAAATACATTAAACGTAAATCTGTTGTAGGTGCAATAGAAGAAGCTTGTAATTGGATTAATGACGAACGATCATCGTCAGACAGGTTACTACCATGTAGTTTCCCGATTAAAAAAGGTGGTCATTACTATTGTATGGCTCTGGATTCTGATATAGTCAGAGGTCAAGATATTCTAATAAATTATTGGGATTTTGTAACTGATGATATATAAAGTGGAGGTAAAAAATTATGGAGTTGAACTTGAAAGAGTTGATAGATGGATTTGGGAAAATAGGTTTAAAAGTAAAATATAAAATAATTAATAAAGGAGAGGATACTGCAGATTTTAAACTTTTTTTAGAAAAAAGTTATTTTATATTCCAGTTTATAGCTAATTATTTTCCGCATATATCTATATTAAGTGTAGATGAAAAACATAATGATATATTGTTTAGAATAGGTAAAAGAAAATATTTGTGCGGATTTTATAAGAAACTTTTTATTTTTGATGCTTCAAAGATAAAGGATAATATTGAAGACATACGTTTGTATGCACAAGGGAAAACTATTTTAAAATACAAGAAGTATAAAATTGTTGCTACAAATGGTTCATTTAAACCAAAAAATTTAATTAAGGACTATTCATCTCCTCTTATACAAGCGCAGCAAGCTTGTTTAACAAAAAAAGAGTTTTACATTCGTGGAAAAGTTTTATTAAAAGATCGTTTGCCGCTAATATTATGTAATTGGCATACTGTTACTCCTAATCCTATGAAAGAAGAGGTAATAAAATGACACATATTATTTCAGTGAGTCCAATTTGGGGAAAGCATTACAATGTTGGTTACGCTGGATTTACTTATAATGATAAATCAGTCTTATCTTCTGGTATAGCATTGTTTACTACATTAAAAGCTAAATTGAAAGTATCACATATGATAATTGTATATGATGAAGAGTATTGTATATCTGCTGATTATAATGGGGTTGAAAAAAAGAAATTATCGGACTACTTTGAAAATGAGAATTGTCTTATTTTCTTTAGAAAACCTTTAATATATAATAAAGAAATTGGACAACATGTTGCAGAAAAGGCTGCAGAAAGAGTTGGTGAAAAATACGATTTTAGTGGTTTGTTTGCTTTTATTCCAAGAATACTTATACCTATACAGAGGTTTTTCTTTAAATCTTTTCTAAAGAAGAAGTCTTTCCTTTCTTCTAAGAACTCGTGGTTTTGTTCAGAACTAAGTTTGAATGCCTATTTGACTTTATCTGTATGTAGGTACAGTTGGTTACTATCTACATACCACCCATCAAAAATTAGTCCTGCATTAGCATTTTATGGTGGTGATAGATACCCAAAACTTTGGGATCCTTGGAAGCAAATAAATATTAATTGACTAACCCTTAAATTATGGGGAACTAAATTATGAAAGTAATGAAAACTAAGAAAGCACATATAAATAAACAAAAGAAAATTGTTCAGGAAAAGTGCCCAAAATGCAAAACGAAAGCTGAAGCTGAATTAAAATATCCTTGGAATCTTTATCGAACTATTAGAAACGGCAAAATGTTGGTGACATACTCTGTTTCTAAATTAGGTAAAACTTTTATAGATTCCTTACTGAGTAAATGTAAATTAAAGCCTTGGAAATACTATCGCGAAATTACAAGTGGTATAAAAGTAGAAGCTGCTAAAAAGATTATACGTACAGCATACTTTACTTGCCCGAATTGCAAAAATAAATTTACACGCAAAGTTAAGATGAATAGTACATCCGATTTAAAAAAGAAAATTAAAGGTTTTGGATGTGTAATTAAAGGTATTTTTAAAAAACTGCCATTATCGCAAAGAAAGTGTTACTTTTGTAGAAAAACTATTAAGCCAGATTTTAAAAAAATGTTAGAAAAAAGTGGTCGTAATCTTATAACTTGGCATCATGTTAATAATGATCATTTTGATAACTCGCCTGATAATTTATGGTTAGCACATGTTGCTTGTCACAAATCGAAGCATGAGATATTACGAAGCCACATGACAGAGGCTTTAAAACCTTTACTAGCATCTATTAAAGGTGATGTAGAATTATTGGATGTTGATATACAAAAGAAAGGAGCTCTTGTAATATTAACTGTATTTAGTAAAAATAAAATAAAATCTAAAAAGAAACCAATTTTAATTGAACCTTTAGATAAAAAGAATCGATATAAAATATCCATAAAGTTTAAACTTGGTAAAAATTTTAACGATGATTTAATAAGATCAGTTGTCGTTCAAAAATTTGATAAGTTGTTTGGGTTATAAAAATTGGAAAGGTATAACCATGAATGGAATAGTAAATATGTTGTATTTAGAATGGGCAATTTTACTTAATATGAACAAAACTGGAGAAATAGTAGACATAGCTGATACAACTCCTGTCAATTGGTGTGAGGAAGTTGATTTTATAAAACAAAAATGTGAGATATGCGGTGTAATAGGATGTACCATTTCAAATGTTTGTTATGATTGTTGTAAATTATGTTCTGTTTGTGGCGAAGAGCCAACAAACCCAAGAACTGGAATTTGTGATATGTGTTTATGGAGGAAGAATTTAAAACGTATGTACTTAAGTATTAAAAGAATGTCTATCAATCTACAATGAGCCAATAACTTTGTTTAAAGAGTACGGTAACAAGAAGTTTAGAAATTTGTACAGAATCAAATTAGTATAGTTTATATTAATAGATGTGTCGATTTATAATTAATCTTTACTATGGAGGATAATCTATGAAAAGGCTTTATATTGTTGGATTGTTGATAGTATCAATGATGGCGTTTACGATTTTTACCGCTGATGTTGTTCGAGCAGCGGACACAGGCATCATTGTAGGAACAGTCAGGGTCAATGGAGTTGCCGAAGACGGCGTTACAGTTACCACCAACACTGGTGGTATTGCAATGACTGTTGGTGGAGGTCATTATGTTATGTTAGTACCTGCCGGTTCTGGTGTAGTAGTTATTGAGAAAAATATCAAGAAGGTATGGTGGTGGTGCGGCTTATGCACATCTTCTCAATCTTATTCCCTTACCGGCGGACAGGAAATCACGAAGGATTTCAATATTGCGTGTACTCGTTGTGACTAATCCTTAAATGGTTCCATAATCCGGTAAGAAAATGATGAACGTTTAAACAACTTTTTTTTGTTACCGTATTCTTTAAACAAAGTTAATGGTTGGTTTATATGAAACTTTAAGTTTTAAAATTTAGATTGAATCAAATTAATATAGTAAGTATTAAAAGAATGTCCATTAATAATGGAGTAATCTTATGCTTAAACAAATAATAGGAAATAGTACAAAAATGATTTAAAAGGATTAGGTGAATTAGAATTAGCTTCGAAAGTAGAAACAAAGATGATGGCAACCATTTTCAATGGTTGACTGAGCCTAATAAAGATGGGTATATCTCTGTTGTTTATAAAAGTCATGATGGTAGAGCAATGTACCCAGTTATGTTTTCGAGTAAAATTATTTCTAAGTCTGATATGATGAAAATACTAACAAAAATAAGAAAAATATTGGGTTAAATAAAATCAATAGAGGTTAATTGGAGATTTTAATGAAAATAGCACGTTTAGGTGATCCATCAAATCATGGTGGAAGTATAGTAAATGTTCAAACTGTTAAGACTTTTGCTGAAAGTATTCTTGTTAGTATTGATGGTGATTTGCATGCATGCCCTATACCAGGTCATGGTGTTACACCGATTTCCGCCATTACAGTTAAAACTTATGTGGAAGGAAAGCTGTTAAATACAACCGGAGCTTTGGCTGGTTGTGGTGCTCGTATTTATGCTACAGCTATAAAATCTGATGCTGAAGGTTTTATCCCAGTTTATACTTCACCTGGAGGAGGTAATGATCCTGCTACAGCACCAGTAGAAGAAGGTGGTGAATTTACTGGGTCAACTTATCAACCAGTAGCTATAAGTATCCATAGTACCTACACAGTAGATGTAACAAGAGTTCCGCCAAATATGCTATCAAACGCCGGTCTTGGTGCTCTTAGTGAAAGGTATGAGAGTAATGGAAATCCATGTGCTATAGGTTATGATTCTGTAGGAGGTCATAGTTACGGTCAATACCAAATTGCTACAAATACAGGAACCTTTGACCGTTATATGACGTTTTTACAAAATAATGATCAGACATTATATAATCAATTAAATTCTGCTGGTGGTTCTAATGGAGCAAAACAAGGGTCAACGGAATTCAAGAATAAATGGAATGAACTTTGTACTGACCACAATTTTGCAAAATCCCAACATGATTTTATACAATCAACTCATTACGAACCTGCACGGTCTAGTATTTTTGATAAAACGGGAATGGATATTAACAACAGACCAAAAGCTGTTCAAGATGTAATTTGGTCGACATCAGTTCAACATGGGCCAGGTGGAGCCACTACTATAACAGAACGAGCAATAGCATCTACAGGAAAAACAGCAAATGAATTATCAGATGCTGAATTAATAAATGCTATTTATGATGAAAGAGGTAAGACAGACTCCAGTGGTAATCTATCATACTTTAAAAGTTCTACACCAGCTGTGCAACAAAGTGTTTCAAATAGATTCTCACAAGAAAGAGGTGATGCTTTAAGTGCTTTATAACTTAAAAAAGCATGTAATAATTTCCGTAAATAAATTTTGGGGTAAGGAAAGTAAAATGCACTATAATAGATTATTAAAAGCTAAAAGTATTGCACGAAAAGTCTTTAAGAAATATCATGGTACGTACCCCGAATTTCTTTCTGAAAAAGAAAGAAAAAGGTTTCGAAATGTTAATAAGGTATTAGGTTCTTTTAGAAAAACTAAAGTATTTTGTTCCTCTCCTTTTTGTTGCGGAAATCCTAGACGTATTGGAAAATTAACAATTCAGGAACGAAGAGCTTTTGAGAATAATTATAGTGACGAGTATTAAAAATAGTGGGAAAATAAAGATATAAGATAAAATGGGGGTTATCATGTTTAATTGCTATATTTGTAGTGAAGATTTTCCGGATACAGTTAAAGAAGATCATCATATTGTTCCAAGGTCTATCAGAAATACAACTGAAACAGTACGTATATGTTCAAACTGTCATTCAAATACTCATGCTATAGCAAATTGTATTTTAAAGGGGAAACCAGATGAAGTCGAAATAGCTTTAAATGGTATGTATAAATCACCACGAGCTTTGTTTCGTTGTTCTAATCTTGCAAAAGTTATTGTTCATGAATCATTAGAGCATGAAGATGAACCGCAAGAAAAAGAAAGAGAATTAGTTACTATAAAGTTATCATCTGAAGAAAAAAGTTTACTAAAGTTAGCTGCTTCCGATAAAAATAAGTCCATTACAAAATATATTCGAGATTTAATTATTCCTGAAATATCTGGATATAATCCAGAACCAGTTGACAGCTTTGGCATAGATGATGAAGAAGATATTGAAGATAGCACTAAACCAAGAGCTAAAACACCAAAACTAATTGAAGGAGTACTATTGTAAACAGATAATTTATTCAAAGGTGATGGGAATGGAAAATAAACCAAAAATTATAAGATGTTGCAAGGCTAATTCACTTAAATGTAAAAATAGTAAATGTATTCATTGGCATAAACATACTCCAGGATTTAATTATCTTTGTGCATTTAATGTAAATCATAAATGTAGTAAATGGTCATGGTGTTCGTATCTTAATGAAAAAGTTCGTTGTATAACATGTCTATAAGGTCAAACAACTGTTAACATAAATTTAGAAAGGAATTATTAAATG
>Ga0209345_10002663_pt1 | contig 19357 bp, 14 predicted proteins | sample Cruoilmetagenom7_FD_187294 | JGI IMG/M metagenome (GOLD analysis project Ga0209345, IMG submission 187294) | Oil polluted marine microbial communities from Coal Oil Point, Santa Barbara, California, USA - Sample 7 (SPAdes) (version 2) | ecosystem: Environmental > Aquatic > Marine > Oil seeps ... | reverse complement strand
GTTCCAGAAGTTAAAAGCGGCACTGAATGTGGTATAGCCGTAAAAAGTTATAATGACATTAAAACTGGCGATAAAATTGAGATCTTTAGTGTCGACGAAATCGCTAGATCCTTGTAGAGCACCTATTAGAGCACCTCTAAAAATGCGCTTTTCCCGCGATAGCGGCGTCACCGGTTTTTGCTCCTGCAAAACCGGCATACAGTACGTCCTGTACATAACCGGTTTTTGCTCCTGCAAAACCGGCATACAGTACGTCCTGTACATAACCGATTTTTGCTCCTGCAAAACCGGCATACAGTACGACCTGTACATAAGCTCCGTACTCGAATCCTCATGTATGTCTTAATATATACGGAGGTTCGACCTGCGGTGCTTCCTTGCTCTCACAAGAAAATCACTATTTTTTCAGGCTTAACTCAATTGATAATTCAATTGGCAACTAAGCCGCCAACTTTTAAAGACAGTTATTGTGACAAATCAACAATTCGGTAGACATCAAAGAGTCGGTGACCAGATGCAAAGGGAGCTGGCCCATTTAATTCAGTTCGAAATCAAGGACCCCCGTCTGGGTTTGGTGACTTTGTCCGGGGTGAGGGTCAGTCGTGATTTAAGTGTTGCTAATGTGTATATTACAGTAATGACAGGCGATAAGTCTAAAGTCAGTGATAAGCAGAAATCAAATAAGCACGAAGCAAGTGAGCAAATAGAGCAGTCCCTGAAAGTATTAGAAAGATCCGCAGGCTTTTTAAGAAAAATGCTTTCCAGGTCCATGCAGTTAAGAGTGGTTCCGCAATTAAAATTCCATTACGACGAAAGCATTGTACGAGGCCAAACTCTGTCCAGTTTGATTGACAAAGCTCGTAGCGAAGATAAGCAGCTTTCAGATAAAACATCCCCTTTAGATTTGGATTCAAATTCAGAGTAAGCGGAGAACTTTTTGGCTGGCAGGCGTCGAAAACAATCCGGAAGAGCTTTGAATGGTTTGCTTATTCTGGATAAACCAAAAGGTGAATCGTCTAATCACGCTTTGCAAACCTTAAAACGTATCTTCAATGCCGCAAAGGCCGGCCATACAGGCAGCCTTGATCCTTTGGCAACAGGACTTTTACCCATCTGCTTTGGTGAAGCAACAAAATTTTCCCAGTTTTTGCTCGATTCAGACAAAACCTATCGCGTCTCCGCAAAACTTGGCATTAAAACCACCACCGGGGATGCTGAAGGCGAGGTAATTGCAAGGCATCCGGTAACAGGGGTGGATGAGATCCGCCTGAAGGGTGTCTTACCTGATTTTATGGGTAGCATAGATCAAATCCCTCCGATGTACTCGGCGTTAAAATATCAGGGGCAGCCATTATATAAATTGGCTCGTGAGGGTGTTGAAATAGAGAGAAAAGCCCGGCCGATTCAAATTTATAAGTTAAGGCTCTTGTTTTTTAATGAAGATGAATTAGAGCTTGAGGTAGCATGCAGTAAAGGAACCTATATTCGTTCCCTGGTGGAAGATATTGGCGAAGCTCTGGGCTGTGGGGCCCACGTTACTACCTTGAGGCGATTGCAATCCGGTTCTTTTCATTCAGATCAGATGCAACCCCTTGAAAGCATAGAGCGATTGTTTAGTAGTGGTGGATTTGAAGCTATTGATACCCTCTTGCTGCCCATGTCGGCAATTGTAAGTCATTTACCAGACATCCTTCTCGATGAAACCACAGCCTATTCTTTAAAACTGGGGCAGTTGGTTCGGTGCCCGGACGGTAGCTTGAGTCATAAGCAGCTTTCCTCTATAGAAAGGAGTGAGGAGGGTGAAATAGTTCAAATTTGGGAAAGTGATGGAAATAACAAACATTTTCTTGGTATTGGAGCCATTATGGAGGATGGGCGACTAGCGCCAAGGCGCCTAATTAGGCTAGAATAGCGCCCCCTTCTATTTTAATAGGGGAGAGCTTGTCACGGAGAGTAGTAAGCTGTGGGGGAACTGGTTTATTAAAATTTGAGAAAAGAAGGTGTATCAAGAGTAACGTTGTATCCGGTTAATGGGCTGTAATTATGCGCGGTTAATTAACATATTAAATCATATTGCATATTTGGAGAGAGAGAAATGGCGTTAAATGCTGAACAAAAAGCAGGCATTGTAAAAGAATATCAACAGAAAGAAGGTGATACCGGCTCCCCGGAAGTGCAGGTAGCGCTACTTACTGCCAATATAAACCAGCTCCAAAGTCATTTCAAAGAGCATAAACACGATCACCATTCCCGTCGTGGTTTGATCCGTATGGTTAATCAGCGTCGTAAACTGCTGGATTATCTGAACAGAAAAAATGCAGATCGCTATTCAAAACTTATTGGTGATTTAGGTTTACGTCGATAGAGCATAATTTTTTTCGGTACGGTATTAATCTGGGAAGAAAACAAAGCCTGAATATTTCATTTTTGAAGTATTCAGGCTTATCTATTTATGCACATTTATTTAATACCGAAGACAATTCAAAAAAATCAATGAAAACCGCTTTGTCGAGGCTGGATTTCTGGCTTTTTCCATATACAGGGATTATCCTGAGACCCCAGTTGAATCGCAGAAGATTGTGCACCACCAACCGTAGTTGAGCATTTGGGGCAGCTGGGAAATTTTGAATTCCGTTCTTTACCAACAGAGTGAGCGTGAGGTTTAAGAAGAAAGTATAGATTATCAGTTGTTAAAGAATTAATAAAAGAAACATATGAACAGTAAATTGAAAAGAGAAGAGAAGAGAGAAAATAATGTTTAAAACAGTGACTAAAGAATTTCAATACGGTAATCAGACAGTTGTCCTCGAAACAGGAAAAATTGCCAGACAGGCATCTGGTGCGGTAAAAATTTCTATGGGCGATACGGTATTATTGGTAACAGCCGTAGCCAGAAAAGAAGCCAAACCTGGTCAGGATTTTTTCCCCCTGACAGTGAACTACCAGGAAAAAACCTATGCTGCCGGCCGTATACCTGGTGGTTTTTTTAAGCGTGAAGGCCGGCCTTCCGAGAAGGAAACCCTGACGTGTCGTTTAATTGATCGTCCTATTCGTCCTTTGTTTCCTAAAGGTTTTAATAATGAAGTGCAGGTAATGGCCACGGTTATGTCAGCAGACAAGAATGTGGATCCTGATATCGCTGCCTTGATTGGTACATCCGCTGCCCTGGCTATTTCTGGTGCACCTTTCAATGGGCCAATTGCAGCAGCCAGAGTCGGGTTTACTGATGATGTTGGATACATGCTGAATCCTGGTTATGACCAACTTGAAAGCTCTGATCTTGATTTGGTAGTTGCGGGAACCGAGCATGCGGTGCTTATGGTTGAGTCCCAGGCGAAAGAACTTTCAGAAGATCAAATGTTGGGTGCGGTATTGTTTGGTCATATGGAAATGCAGGTGGTGATTAATGCCATTAAAGAATTTGCAGCTGAAGTTAATACACCTTCCTGGGACTGGAAACCGGCGGAAGTAAATACTGAATTAAAAGATGCGGTATCCAGCCAGTTTAAAGCAGGTATTGGCGAAGCTTATTTGGTTACTGATAAAATGGCTCGTTATGGCGCTCTGGGTGAATTGCGTGATGCGGCAGTGGCAGCACTGGCGGGTAACGAAGAAGGTCAGCCCAATGCACAGGATGTTAAAGACGTATTTGCTTCCATTGAGAAAAGTGTTGTACGTGACCGTATTGTTGCGGGTGAATCCCGTATCGATGGCCGTTCCCATGGGGATGTGCGAGCAATTGAAGTGGAAGTGGGTGTTTTACCCAAGGCACATGGTTCTGCATTGTTTACCCGTGGAGAGACCCAGGCTATTGTGGTGGCGACACTGGGTAGCGCCCGTGATGCACAGCTAATTGATGCTCTGGAAGGTTCGCGAACGGATGGTTTTATGTTGCATTACAACTTCCCTCCATACTGTGTGGGCGAAACAGGCTTTGCAGCGGGACCAAAACGGCGTGAAATTGGCCATGGTCGTTTGGCTCGTCGTGGCGTGGAGGCTGTGTTGCCTCAGGGTGAAGATTTCCCATATACCATTCGAGTGGTTTCTGAAATTACCGAATCCAATGGCTCTTCATCCATGGCCAGTGTGTGTGGTTCCAGTCTGGCGCTAATGGATGCAGGCGTGCCTTTAAAAGCACCTACAGCAGGTATTGCCATGGGTCTGGTTAAAGAAGGCGATCGTTTCACCGTACTATCTGATATTCTGGGTGATGAAGATCATCTGGGTGACATGGATTTCAAAGTAGCGGGCACTCAAGATGGAGTTACCGCCCTGCAAATGGACATCAAAATTGACGGAATCACTGAAGAGATTATGGAGCAGGCCTTGAATCAGGCCAAAGACGGACGCTTGCATATTCTGGGTGAAATGAACAAGGTATTAAATACCTCGCGTACTGAAGTGTCCGAGAATGCTCCGAGTTATACTACTGTAAAAGTTGACGCTGACAAAATACGTGACATTATTGGTAAAGGTGGAGCCACCATTCGAAGTATTTGTGAAGAATCTGGTGCAACCGTTGATATTGACGACGATGGCCTGGTCAAAATCTATGGTGAAAATAAAGCCTCATGTGATATTGCTATCGCTCGAGTTGAAGAAATTACAGCAGAGGCGGAGATCGGGAAGATATACGAAGGAAAAGTAGCCCGAATCGTTGATTTTGGAGCTTTTGTAACCTTTATGCCGGGTATGGATGGTCTGGTACATATTTCTCAAATTGCGGATGAGCGAGTTGAAAAAGTTACTGATTATTTACAGGAAGGCCAGGTTATTAGGGTTAAGGTTCTGGATATTGATCAACGTGGTCGAGTAAAATTGAGTATGAAAGAAGCCAAGGAGGCCTGAAAATTGCTTAAACGCAAACTTTGCAGCTAAGGCATTATTTACCTTAGCTTTTTTTATGTTGTTATATGAAAGGCGCTTCTATATTAATGTAGAAGCGCCTTTCGTCGTTTTTGGCTTTGATAGTGGATTAACTTTTAATGAATTTACCCGATCAAAATGTGATGCAGTTACAAATTCCCACTTTATTTGGCTGACTTTAGGCGTACTATAAAAGTGTAGCTTCAGGATTGTTGGCACTACATTAGTTTTCTTTAAAGCGGGTAATTGGCACAGGTTTTCATCAGAATTACTGGATTTGAAGCAAACTGGGGAGATTATTATGGGCCAAAAAATACTAATGATTGATGACCGCAGTGAAAATTTAATGGCGTTGGATGTTGTTCTGGATGACGGAGAACGTGAATTATTTGAAGCTCTATCTGGGAATGATGGTCTCAAGGTATTAATGAAAAATCCGGTTGATGTGGTTATTCTTGACGTCAATATGCCAGAAATGAGCGGTTATGAAACCGCTGAATTGATGCGCTTGAATCCCAAAACCCAGGACATACCGATTATTTTTGTTACAGCCGATGACGATGACAAGCGGCAAAGTTTCAAAGGTGAAGAGCTCAGTGGGGTTGATTACGTGCACAAACCCGTTGATCCGGATAAATTGATTGAAACAATTAACCGTTTGACCTCCTAGTCTAAAGCGGGAAATCTTCTAAACGTGTTCTTTAACCTGATTTATTAACTTAAGACAGGTTTAGTCGATTATCAATCAAATCGTCCACAACTGAAGGATCAGCTAGAGTGGACGTATCTCCCAGCTCATGTAATTCATTAACCGCAATTTTCCTTAAAATTCTACGCATGATTTTACCCGAACGGGTTTTGGGTAAAGACGGGGCAAATTGGATAAAGTCCGGTTTGGCAATGGAGCCAATTTCCTGTTTTGCCATTTTCTTGAGTTCATCCCGGAGTCCGTCAAATTCTTCAATATCATTCATAAGGGTGACATAAGCGTAAATACCCTGGCCTTTAATGTCATGTTTGAAACCAACGACTGCAGCTTCCGCAATGGCATTATGTTTTACCAGGGCGCTTTCAATTTCGGCAGTTCCAAGACGATGCCCCGATACGTTAAGAACGTCGTCAGTACGTCCGGTGATCCAGTAGTATCCGTCTTCGTCTCTGCGGGCTCCGTCGCCAGTAGTGTAATAACCGGGGTTCTCGGTAAAATACGTCGCTATGCAACGCTGATGGTCGCCATAGACAGAGCGGATTTGGCCAGGCCACGAAGATTTAATTACCAGGCTGCCTTCAGCAGGGCCTTCCAGCTCCTTGCCTTTGGTATCCAGTAAGGCCAGCTCTACGCCAAAAAAGGGTACGGTGGCAGAGCCGGGTTTAAGGTCGGTTGCACCGGGAAAGGGGGAGATCATAATGCCACCTGTTTCCGTTTGCCACCATGTATCGACAATGGGACATCGGCCTTCACCCACTACGTTAAAATACCATTCCCAGGCTTCAGGATTTATTGGCTCGCCAACAGTGCCCAGAAGCTGCAGGGATTTACGGCTGGTTTGTTCTACGGGTTCATTACCAACAGCCATTAAAGCCCGTAACGCGGTGGGTGCGGTGTAAAAAATATTAACCTGATGTTTGTCGACAACCTGCCAGCACCGGGAGGCATCTGGGTAGTTAGGTATACCTTCAAACATCAGTGTTGTAGCACCATTGGCCAGAGGGCCATAGACAATATAGGAGTGGCCGGTTACCCAGCCAACGTCGGCTGTGCACCAGTAAATATCCCCATCGTGATAATCAAATATGGTTTTATGAGACAGGCTTGCTTGCAACAAGTACCCAGCGGTGGTGTGCAGCACACCTTTGGGTTTGCCAGTTGAGCCTGACGTATACAAAATAAACAAAGGGTCTTCCGCATCCATGGATTCGGGAGGACATTCGGGATTCACCGTTTCAACTATCTCGTGATACCAGACATCCCGGTCTTTATTCCAGTTAATGTCTCCACCTGTGCGTTTTACTGTTAAAACAGTATGGACGTTGGGGCATTTGGCAAGGGCAATATCGGCATTGCTTTTTAAGGGGATAATTTTTCCACCGCGAACACCTTCATCTGCAGTAATTAAAGTTTGGCAATCGGAATCCAGAATACGGTTAGACAGCGCTTCAGGAGAAAAACCGCCAAAAACTACGGAATGAATCGCACCAATTCGAGTGCAGGCCAGCATGGCATAGGCAGCCTCTGGAATCATAGGCATGTAGATGCAGACGCGATCGCCTTTTTTAACCCCTCGGGCTTTGAGAATATTGGCAAATTTACAAACCTGAACAAACAGATCTCGATAAGTGATTTTTTTATCGGTATTCGGATCATCACCTTCCCAGATAATGGCTACCTGGTCAGCCCGGGTTTCCAGATGACGGTCGATGCAGTTGTAACACACATTCAGCTTTGCACCTTCAAACCATGTTGCTTCGCCTTTTATAAAGTCACTTGACCGGACCTTATCCCAGGGCTGGTCAAAACTTAGCAGCTCTTTAGCCCTGCTTGCCCAGAAAGTGTCAGGGTCAGAAATAGATTGTTTGTACCACTGTTGGTATGTCTCTTTGTTTACAAAAGTTTTAGCTTTAAAGTTTTCTGGAACGCGGTGGTTTTTAACGTCGAACATAAATCATTCCTTCAATTACAATGTTCTTATTATTCTTTCTGGGATTTCTTTGCTGCCATAAATCTATTGATCAATCCTTGTGTTGAGGCATCAAAAGAAGTAGGAGGTGTCGCTTCACTCTTATACTCATCTTGTAGTGAGTTGTAAATAGTATCGCCCAGTTTTTTACCCAACTCCACACCCCACTGGTCAAAAGCGTTGTTACCCCAAATTACACTTTGACAAAATACCTTGTGTTCATACAGGGCGATAATTGCACCCATACTATCCGGAGTTACTTTTTCAACCACAAGCGTGTTGCTGGGTCTGTTGCCAGGAATAACTTTATGTGGTGCCAGTTTTTTTATGCTCTCATTATCAAGGCCGGCCAGTTTTAGTTCGGCTTCACATTCTTCAAGTGTTTTTCCCTCCATTAGAGCCTGGCTTTGGCTGATACAGCAGGCAAATAATAAATCGTGATGATCATTAATGGGATGGTGTGATGTGAGTGGGATAATGAAATCTACGGGTATTAGTTGTGTTCCCTGATGAAGAAGTTGGTGATAAGCATGTTGTCCATTTGTGCCTTCACCTCCCCAAATTACAGCTCCGGTATCGAAGTCAACCATGTCCCCATTCTGAGTAACACTTTTGCCATTACTTTCCATTTCGAGTTGTTGTAAATGGGAGGGTAGGCCTCTTAGATAGTGATCGTAGGGAATAACGGCCTGTGATTGTGCTCCCCAGAAATTACTGTTCCAGATCTGTATCATGGCTAAGAGGAAAGGCATATTTTCTTTCAGTGGGGCACTTTGGAAATGTATGTCCATAGCATAGGCACCACTTAGGAGCTCCTCAAAATTATCCATGCCAATGGTCAGGGCCAGTGGCAGGCCCACCGTTGACCAAAGAGAATATCGGCCGCCTACCCAATCCCACATGGGGAAAATGTTTTCAGGTTTAATGCCAAATCCTCTAGCCTTTTCCTGTTCGGAAGTGACCGCGACAAAATGTCGATCCAGGCCTTTTTCATCTCCACCTTTGCTTAAATACCACTGTTTGGCGGCTTGCGCATTCTTCAGTGTTTCCATAGTACTGAAAGACTTGGAGGTGATAATAAAGAGAGTGTTTTCGGGTTGGCAATGTTTAAGTGTTTGGTAAAATTCAGAGCCATCTATATTGGCTAAAAAATGGCAATGTACGCTGTCATTCCAGTAAGGTTGCAAACCTTCGGCTACCAGCTTGGGGCCAAGAAAAGAACCACCGATTCCAATATTAACGACGTGGCGGACAATTTTACCGTTATAACCTGGCCAGTTACCACTACGAACACGTTCTACAAATCGACGCATTTGAGCCTGAGCGGCCCAGATTTCCGGCATGATATTCCGGTCATTGAGTATAATTGCCTGTTGAGAGCGATTACGAAGAGCAGTATGCAGGGCTGGTCGGCTTTCTGACTGGTTGACTATTTCGCCCTTAAAAAGCTGGTCAGTGGCTGTTTTAATGCCGCACTCATTGCCTAGTTGTTCGAAAAGATTAATGGTTTTTTTTGTGACCAGATTTTTTGAGTAGTCGAGAAGAATGCCGGAAGCATTCAATGAAAAAGTTTGAAATCGATCAGGATCATTTTTGAATCGATCACGCAAATGGATATTTTCAGCTTCCATTTTCTGCCGGTGTGATTCAAGAGCTTGCCAAGTAGGGTATTGATTATTCAATGTTTTGGTCATTAATTGCCCATATTGTAATCTGTTAGCTAAACATCTTAATCTAATTCTGAACTTCGACCCGTAAAACTACCATTAAGAGAATTTTTTGTCGATGAGATGGCGCTGGAAGTCTTCACAAAAAGCCAGGGTGGCAAATATGCGGGTGAATGGGAAATATCCGGGTTAGTCCTGCAAAAAACAAATTCTGAAAAAAGCGTGAAATAACCCTTTTCAGAATTGTTTATTTTAGGTGTCGGTCTGGTATATCAGGCAACTTGAACGGGGATTGCATTACTTGATCGAATAACGTTGTTATTATCATCCAGATAAATCAGGCGGGGCTTGAAGGTGATCAGTTCAGCGGCACTATAACTGGCATAGGCGCAAATGATTACCCTGTGTCCGGGTTCTGCTTTATGGGCAGCTGCGCCATTAACTGAAATGATTTTTGAGCCGTTTTCTGCACGAATGGCATAGGTGGTAAAACGCTCACCGTTATCCAGATTATAAATCTGAATTTGTTCGTATTCCTGAATTTCTGAAAAATCAAGTAATTCGCCATCAATTGCACACGACCCCTCGTACTCAAGTTCAGCATGAGTGATACGTGCTTGGTGTAGCTTGGCTTTTAACATGGTGCTCTGCATGGATCGCCACCCGTAAAGTGTTGATTCACTTAAATTTCTATTATGGAGAGCCGCTTTTTTTAAGCAATTCCCGTAACCATCAGTTTTTTAGGACGTATGCTTTTGCGTCCAATGGCGGGGAAGTATGCCCTAATCTGTGGAGGGGTTCAACTTTTTAAAGTTAAGCTTATATTATCAATTAATCGGGTATTACCCAGGGTCACTGCGCCCAGAAGAACTAGATGGGTGCTGCTCTCTGAACAGCGCTCCAGAGTTTCAGCATCCCGAATTTCAAAGTAGTCTGTTGTGAAGCCTTTATCGGTCAGGCGTTTATGAGCTTCTTCCGCTAATTTGGTGAATTGCCTTTCTCCAGCAAGCATTTTATATTTTACTGAACTTAGAGTAGCATAAAGCTGGGGGGCCAAAGTGCGGTCCGTTTTATTTAAAAAACTATTGCGCGAGCTTATGGCCAGACCATCGGCTTCCCGGACAGTGGGTATGCTTAAAATATCAATGGGGTAAAAAAGTTCCCGAACCATTTTTTTGATGACAACCAATTGTTGGAAATCTTTTTCGCCAAACACTGCAATATCTGGTTGTACGATATTAAACAGTTTTGAAACCACGGTGGTGACCCCTTTGAAATGCCCTGGTCGTGCAGCCCCACACAATGTTTTGGTAATGTGGGGTACTTCAACTATGGTTTGGTTTCTACCAAAGGGATACATTTCGTATTCTGGAGGTGAAAAAAGGATAGCGACACTTTTGAAGGTTAGTTTTTGCTGATCCTGTAAGCTGGTTCGAGGGTATTTGTCGAAACCTTCCTGCGGACCAAATTGTGTGGGGTTCACGAATGAGCTGCAAATAACAAAATCCGCATATTTTTTTGCCTCATCTATTAAGGCCAGGTGCCCATCGTGCAGATTGCCCATGGTCGGAACCAGAGCCACTTTTTTGCCGGCTTTTTTTGCTTCGCCCACCATGGTGCGAGTTTGTTTAATTGTTTTTACGACTTCCATAATATTAGAAAAAATGCTCTTGTTGAGGAAACTGAACGGATTTAACAGCGTTGTGGTAAGCCGATAAAGCTGCCGGAATATCCTTGTTATCGATCATAAAATTTTTGACAAATTTTGCCATCTTACCTGGATTAAGCCCAAGCATATCATGTAAAACAAGCACCTGCCCATCTGTACCCGAGCCTGCCCCGATGCCAATGACTGGAATGCTTAATTGTTCAGTAATTTTAGTTGCTAAAATAGCGGGAACACACTCAAGTAAGAGAATATCAGCACCAGCGGTTTCAGCTTCTTTGGCTTCGTTTTGCATCTGCTCAGCGGCCAAATTATCTTTACCCTGCACTTTATAGCCACCAAGTTTGTGAACCGATTGAGGTGTTAAGCCAAGGTGAACGCAAACAGGTATACCACGTTCAACCAGTTGGCTAACGATAGGGCTGGTCCAGTGTCCACCTTCCAATTTGACCATTTCAGCACCAGCCTGCATCAATCGTGTGGCATTTGCCATGGCCAATTCCGGGGTAGAAAAGCTCATAAAAGGTAAATCAGACATAATCATTGGGCCGTTGGCACCCCTTTTAACGCATTGGGTATGGTATACCATGGAATCCATGGTGACAGGGACTGTGCTATCCAAACCTTGTAGAACCATACCCAGAGAATCTCCCACCAGCATTACATCAATACCTGCTTCTGAAATATAGTGGCTGAAGCACGCATCGTAGGCCGTGAGACACGAAAACTTTTCGTTCTTTCTCTTAAGTGCTCTTAAGGTATTGATGGACGTTTTTTTCATAAGCGATGAGCACCAGGATTAAAAAAAGTCCTGCCTCCGGGATGATTCAAGATCAATTTTACCAGTGCATGATAATCCTGATCATTATTGATAGGGTCAATGTTAGCTGAATTCACAATTAATACTGGGGCATTGTCGTAATAATGAAATAATTGTGCATAAGCCTCATTGAGATGTTCCAGGTATTCCAGTTTTATATGTTGTTCATAGCCAATGCCGCGTTTATGAATACGTTGTAATAGAATATTGGCTGGGGCCTGTAAATAAATAACCAGACCAGGTGAAGGGGCGTTAATGGTTAAATGTTTGTAGATTTGATTATACAGACGATACTCTTCTTCATCCAAAGTAAGTTGAGCAAATAGTTGGTCCTTTTCTATTAAAAAATCAGCTACCTGAATGGGTTCGAAAAGATCATTCTGACGCAATGCTTCGATTTGCTGCATACGTTGCATTAAAAAGAATAACTGTGTTTGCAAAGCCATTTTTTTTGGGGCCTGATAATATCGTTCTAAAAAAGGGTTTTCTTCAGCCGCTTCGAGTAATGCATCATAATTAAAGGTTTCTGCCAGTTTTTTACAAAGAGATGTTTTACCAACACCGATAGGACCCTCTATTGCTATGTAATTTGGTGGAGAGGTGGTGGTTTCGAAGCGTGATTTTAGTTTGTCAGATTGCATTAATTTTGCGCTATTTTGCCTGGTTGAAAAGATGGGTTCTTTGTAAATTCGTATTCAAGCCTGCTTGATCGAGTTTGTCTATTGCTGATTTTATGTCAGTTTGGTCTGGAAGTATAAGATTCGGAGCTATTTCATATAAGGGGCAGAGTACAAAAACTCTTTTTAACATTTCTTTATGGGGAATAGTAAGAGAGGGTGTGCCTAATATTAGTTGATCATAAAGTAAAATATCCAGGTCGAGGGTTCTGGCAGCCCAGCGTTCAACGTTTCTATTACGCCCTTGATTATCCTCAATTTTTTGTAATTTTTTCAACAGAGTAAACGCTTCATCCTGGGTTTGAATCAGTGCGACAGCATTAATGTAGTTTGGTTGCGATTGAGGCCCAAGGGCTTTGCTTATATAGAAATCAGAATGAATAACGGGGACGGTCGAGAGTTTTTCCAGGGCTTGAAGAGCTTGATTTAGTTGCTTGACCGGGTTTTCCAGGTTACTTCCCAATGCTAGATACACCCTGGCCAAAATCTCCCCCCCGTGACATAGCTTACTTACGTTTGTTTTTTTTACTTGTTGATTTTTTGTTTCTATGACGAGGTGCCGGCTTGAGTTCTTGTGCCATTTTAAGTCGGTCATCATCATTGGCCTCCTGATATTCAGTCCACCATTGGCCCACACCGGGTTTTATTTCACCAGACTTTTCCCTTAATAAAAGAAAGTCATATCCTGCCCGGAAACGGGGATGCTGAATTAATTGTGCGGCTCTTTTGCCATGACGTTGTGGTAAACGAAATTGTAGTTCCCAAATATCTCGTGCAGAAAATGCAAACCTGCGTGGAATGGTAATGGGATTATTATGATTGCTTAAAGTGACCTGGGCTGCTTGATGAGTTGCGGGAAAAAGGGGCGCGCCATTATCCTGTAGACGTTTGAGTGTTTGTTTGAAGGCTTGCCAAAAAAATACTGCAATCAGGAAAGCCAGGGTGGTTGATTTGCCCTGACTAATTCGATCATCTGTATTTTCCAGAAAATAATTAATTAAGGTACTAAACTCAGTAATGTTATTAAGTTCGGAGTCTTTCTTTAGACATTGAACCGTGGCAGGGAAAAGATGTGTCAACAAGTTAAAGTTTTGAAGTAGCTGAAATGTTTGAACCGAGTGACCCGTTGAAAAAAGTTTTTGGCATTCGTCAAACAGGCGGGCACCAGGGATGTCTTCCAGTAAGGAAGCGAGTCGGGCAATAGGCTCTGCTGATTCCGGAGCGATAACAAAATCCAGCTTACACGCAAAACGAATGGCTCTTAACATTCTTACGGGGTCTTCCTGGTATCTTTCTTCTGGGTTGCCAATTAATTGCAATTGTTTTTTCGCAAGGTCTGAGATGCCGTTGGCAAAGTCATGTATGCAGCCATTCTGTAAGTCGTAGTACATGGCATTAATGGTAAAGTCACGCCTTATAGCATCTTCTTCTAATGTGCCATATTGATTATCGCAAAGAATTTGACCTTTTAGGGAATGAGTCTGATTGTCTTTGCGGGTGCTGGAAGACTCTGTAGGCGTACTTCTGAAAGTGGCTACTTCGATAATTTCACGGCCAAATAAAATATGCGCAAGCTTGAATCGCCGACCAATTAATCGAGAATTTCTGAACAGGCTTTTAATTTCTTCCGGATGAGCGCTGGTGGCAATATCAAAATCTTTAGGTTTATGATTTAGAAGCAAGTCCCTGACGCTACCGCCCACCAGATAGGATTCGTGTCCGGCGGTGTGAAGAGTGGTCAAAACTTTTATGGCATTTTGGCTAATGTTGTCCTGGGAAACAGAGTGTTTTCCCTCTGGTATTATATTTGCTTTTAATGTGGAAGCTGCAGTCACGAGAATCCGCTGGATTTGATAGGAAAAATGAGCCGAATGCTACGGCAATGTACTGGGATTATAACTCATTGATACAGTGGTTGGATAGGCGCCACATTTTTCAAGCAGATTTAACCTGGAAACCGCAGTTGGCAGGCCCAAACTGGAAGTTTACACTGCTATAGTAAGTTATTTTGAATAGTGAGTTTTCACCTGTTGGGTGAGCCCGCCTCCTCACTCGATAGCACGCTTATTGAGCCCGCTAATTTCGCAAAAAAAGCTCGAAATAGCTGGCTAGCCTGGATATTTCATGAATACGCTTCACATCACCTTGTAGCCGGCTTGATTGCAGGGATTGTTGCCTTTACGCGAAAAGACAGTTTGTACCGGGCTCATCGCTTGCCAAATGCTAACGTGTTCTAACACGTAAGGAACGTACATGCTCCTTCCAACCTATGAATAACTAGGTAATCCAGTCGCGAGCACGTTCCTTACGCATCAGCCCGGCGTTATCACCTTGGCAATTCACGAAATATCCGGGCTAGAGCCTGCCCCGCGAAGCGTATTGGGTATTATTCACTTTTTTTATTGTATTATCGAAATCAATAAACGCACTCTCAAGCGAGTCCAGCGGCGGTTTCCAGGTTTAAGGATGGTAAGGAATTAATGAAAACAAATGATTTTGGGCGGCCAAGGAATGAAGGGGTTTATGATCTGATGTGGTAGATGTTTTGGAAAGTAAATCAGTAATAAATGGCTAAGATTCCACTCACCCATTCATTACTGATAGACTTGCTGTTTTTATTATTGTTATAAATCTTACTTTTTATTCTTGTTTTTTTCTTACTTTGAAGCTTATTATTATTTTAAAACAAGGGATCAAGTTAGTGGTCAATAAAAGAGAATCCGGCAAGTGTTTTAATTATTTTTATAAGCCCTGCCTAATTGAGCTCTCTTTTAGCTACCACCTAAAAAGTCCTTCATCCCTTAATCAAAACCTTTCGCTCTAACCCGCTGTCCGTAGCGTAACATTTTTATTTTTTTCATTTTTATTATTATTGTTTTATATTATGCAGACTCCATGCCAACTTTTTGTCTTATGGTAAGTTATTAAATAACAGTAAGTTAGGTTTTTTGAATGGAGAGGCAAGAGAACTTTTTGTTAAGTGTTACCCTATTTGTTACCGTAATATGACAAGTAAGTGTTACCTATGAGTAAAATGGTAACACCGTCACAAAATGATTATTCCGTGGGTATTGCTCAGTAGAGGGGAAAATCCTTTCAAACTGAACCATCAGGCCTTGAAAGGGGCGTTGTTTTTTTTCTGGGAATACCCAGGCGTTGACGTCTTTCCCATAAGCATTTTCTACTAACACCCAGTTTCTGGGCTAATTGTGTTTCAGTCATATTGTCTTGATTTTCAAGTACAAAACGCTGAAAATAGTCCTCAAGGGATAAATCTTCCATAGGGTCTGCGGGAGGGAGTTGGTGAGTCGGGCTTGTCGGTATATCAAAACCCTCATCATCATCAATGATGCTGTCTTTTTCTAATGACAGTAGTTCCTCAGTGATAATGTTGTTTTCGCATAGAATTACCGCTCTTTCTACCGCGTTCTCAAGTTCCCTGACATTGCCTGGCCAGGAATAATTTGAAAGAGCTAAAATGGCCTTGTCTGAGAAATGTTTTTCTTTGTGATTCATTTGCTTACAGTAGCGATCAAGCATGCTATTGGCAATTTCGAGTATGTCATCACCTCTGTCCCTCAAGGGCGGAAGTTCCAGAGATACAACGTTTAGGCGGTAATACAAATCTTCTCGAAATTTTCCTTGTTGTACCCACTGCCTGAGATTGCGATGCGTTGCGGCTACAAGGCGCACGTTAACTTTTTTTGCTTCAACTGAGCCAACTCGGCGAATTTCTTTTTCCTGGAGTAATCTGAGCAACCTGGCCTGAGCTTCAATGGGTAGCTCACCAATTTCATCTAAAAATAAAGTACCGCCGTTTGCCGCTTCAGCCAGCCCTTCACGACGTACATTGGCTCCGGTAAAAGCGCCTTTTTCATGTCCAAATAGCTCAGATTCAATAAGCGTTTCAGGGATAGCTGCGCAATTCACTGAAACCATAGAGCCAACTTTTCGGTGGCTGTACTCATGGAGGGCACGAGCAACCAGCTCTTTTCCGGTGCCGGATTCCCCCAGTACTAATATCGTGGTGTCTGTAGGGGCTACTTTATTTATTTTTGCAAACAGGTCTTGCATGGGGGGGGAACTGCCAATCATTTTCCCCATTTCGCCTTCATCAATAGGGGCAAGCGTTTTTGCAGCGGAAGTTCTCGTGTTGGGAATTTCAGCTTCTGAATTTAAAATTTGGCTTATAGATGAAAGCATCTCATCGTGATCAAATGGCTTGGCAATATAGTCCACTGCCCCCAGGCGTATCGCTTCAACAGCTGACTTTAAGCTGGAATAGCTTGTCATTATCAACACGGGTACGCCCGTAGCAAGTGCTATCAGTTTTGTGCCAGGGTCTCCTGGTAGTCTTAAGTCGCTGATAATTAAGTTAAAATCGCTAAAGGTGTACTGATTTCGGGCTTCTTTTACAGAGGCCGCAGTTTGTACCCGATAGCCATTACGCTCAAGTAAGCGTTTTAATGCCGCACGAATAACCTGCTCATCTTCTACAATTAAAATCTCGCTCATGACTGCATTATACCGCTCTAATTGTATTTAGTCCTGCTCTTGGAGTTCATTCTCTGTTTGCGGGTTATAAGGTAAGGTAATGGTGAATTGAGTGCCTTTTCCAGTCCTGGAATCAAGGGGGCTGGTTACAGAGATATGGCCATAATGATCTTCAATAATGCTATAACTCAAAGCCAGTCCAAGACCGGTTCCTCTCCCGGGGTCTTTGCTGGTTACGAAGGGTTCAAATATTCTATCGATTAAATGATCGGGAATTCCACTACCTTCGTCGATAATATGGATGCTTATGGACATGTCGTCACATTCACTACTAATAATAATTTTATCGCCAACCACAGAAGCATCTTTGGCATTGTTCAGAAGGTTAATAAAAACCTGAATCAGTCTTTGGGAATTTCCCATAATTGTTAGCTTGTCAGAAAGCAGGTTTTGGTAAACAAAATCTTTCCCCGAAGGGCTGAGTTGAATGAGTTTTATTGCTTCAGACAAGCATAGATGAAGATTTACTTTTTCAGGGTTTAGCCCCTGGTTTTCTCCTGCATGGCTGAAGCTGACCAGAGATTGTACAATTTGTGTTACTCGTTCAGTTTGATCCAGTATTTGCTCAGACGTCTCTAACGTGTCGGGATCAAGGGCTTCAGAGCGCAGGTTCTGTGCAAGACACGCTATGCCGGTTATGGGATTACCAATTTCGTGAGCAACACCGGCTGCCAATCTACCTATAGATGCCAGACGCTCACTGTGAGTAAGTTCGGACTCCAGCAATTGTATCTCGGTCAAATCTTCAATGACGATAACGAGGTTCTCAAGTTGGGTATCGCTTTCTTTTCCTACGGCTGCCTTGTGCAATGATAGACAGCGTAAGTGCCCATCAATATCAATATTTACCTGATGAAGATGGGTGGATTTTTCATCAACAAAATCCATTAAAAATTTATTCCAGGGTGAAGGCAGGTTAATCAATTTTGTACCAATGACTTCGTGATGGTTAACTTGCGTTAAGTTGTACATGGCTTTATTCCAGCCAATAATTTCATTGTTGGTGTTAACCGAACAAACTCCAACGGGAAGGTCTTGCAGGGTTTGGCGATGAAAGCGACGCATGCTGTCAAGCTCTGCCGCAAGACCCGAAAGTTTATGCTGATATTCTTCAAGACTGCTTTCAATAGCATGGATATTACGGTAAGAACCCTTAGGTTTTTTTGCTTTATAAGGTAAGTGAGCGCCTACTATCTCTTGTGCTACTGATGGCCCGAACATGCCCGATAAATTGGCTTCAATCTGGTCTCTTAGGCGTTGTAGAAGATAGGGGCGCGCTTCATTTCGTTTGATAGAAAGCTCTGAAAGCGCTTTGTCAACTTCTCGGTTAGCAATATGATTACCCAGGGTTTCTGCCAGTCGGGGGGCAAATTCAGAAGCAGATTCTAATGATATTTCCCAGCGATCCAGTCGATGTAAATTTTCTACTATGCAAACCTCTGCGGCTCTCTGTTCTTCAGGGCTTGATTTAACTAATAAAGAAATACCGAAGAACAGTGCAAAATTAATCACCAGGGCAAAGGCCGCATTTAGATACCATAAATCATCCACTGAGCTTAAATCTCCGCTTATAAATGGCAGAGACAATGGCGGATTATTAGATAAAACAGGAATAAACAGGGTAAATGCTAAAACTCCAAAGCCGGCAATTAAACCGACTAACACGCCTCGACGACTTGCTTTGTCCCATAGTAGTACACCGATAATTCCAGGGATAAAATTCAGGGAAGCAATGAACGAAAGTAAGCCCAACTCGGTCAGGCTTTGTTGATGATCCAGTAGTAGGTAAAAGCCGTAACCTGCCAGAATAATAAGTGTGATAAGTAGTCTTCTAATTCTGAAAATCCAGTAGTAACCGACACGATCGGGAGTAGGCTGGAATAAAGTCAGGACAATATGGTTTAAAAACATTGATGATAAGGCCAGAGTCGTAACGATAATGAGACTACTAGCCGCCGATAGGCCACCAATGTAGGCTAAAACTGCCATCCATTTCGAACCTGTGGTCATGCCAATGCCAAGAATGAAATATTCAGGGTCAAGATCAAGATTAAGTTTCAGTCCCGCCCAAAGAATAGGAGGCACTGTAATGGCTATCATCAATAAAAATAAAGGCAGACCCCAACTGGCGCTAAGCAAATGTTTCGGATTTGCGTTTTCAGCAAATGTCATATGATACATATGGGGCATAACCACAGCGGAAGCAAAAAAGGCCAAAATGAGGCTTCTCCAGGGGCCCTGCTTTAAGGGTTCATACATAAGATCCAGGGCATCAGGATTTGTTTTTAACCATAAATCCAAATCTGTTAGACCATCAAAAACCCCGTACAAGGCAAAAATACCCACCACTAACACTGATATGAGTTTAACAATTGAGGACAGGGCAATGGCAATCACCAGTCCTTCCCTTTTTCGATAACGTTCTGTGG
>Ga0209345_10002662_pt1 | contig 19358 bp, 8 predicted proteins | sample Cruoilmetagenom7_FD_187294 | JGI IMG/M metagenome (GOLD analysis project Ga0209345, IMG submission 187294) | Oil polluted marine microbial communities from Coal Oil Point, Santa Barbara, California, USA - Sample 7 (SPAdes) (version 2) | ecosystem: Environmental > Aquatic > Marine > Oil seeps ... | reverse complement strand
CAGCTATTTTCTGATTTAGCACTGACACTTTCTATTGCCGTTATTGCTTCACTGGTCTCGGCCATCACTATTATTCCTATCGCCAGCAAATACTGGTTAAAAGCGGATGAAACGCCAGACCCTTTTGCCCACTATTGGGAAAAATTAACTCACTTAGTCATGCGATTAACCAATTCAACCACTAAGCGTTTTAGCTGGATAGCTGCCCTGCTCGGTGGCTCGATTCTGGTGACTATGCTGATGATGCCTAAAACCGACTTTATGCCTCGTGCCCCAACCGATGGCTTTTTTTACAGCCTGAATATGCCGCCAGGTGGTAACGTTGACTTTATTGAACATGAATTTGCTAGCTTAGTAAAAGAGCGTTTGGCGCCTTATTTAAGCGGTGAAAAAATGCCAAAAATAAAAAGTTATAACTTTTATTCTTATGGCTCAGGTTCAACAGGAGGTTTTATTTACGCTGATGACCCAACCCGCGTTGAAGAATTAATGCAAGAAGTCAGAACGAAAGTGATGGCTAATTTACCTGACACACAAGTATTCATATTTAGGGGCTCAATGATCAATGTTTCTGGCGGTGGTAATGGCCGCACTATTGATATCGACATTAAAGGTCCTGATATTGAAAGTTTAATGACCGTTGCTCAAGCGGGCATAGACGCTATTAACGAAAATATGACTGGCACAACTGCCTTTCCAAACCCTAGTTTGAGCTTATCTGAACCTGAACTTAAACTCGTGCCGAACGACCAACGTATTTCACAGGCAGGTTTAACGCGTCGTGACGTTGCTAATGCTATTCGCGCTTATACTAGCGGTCTGTTTATCAGTGAGTACTTCGATGGTAATGACCGCGTTAATGTGATTTTACGTGGTAAACAATGGAATACACCTGACGAACTTGCCTCTTTGCCGATTCATTCGCCATTAGCGGGTGTTCAAACCATTGGTGAGCTTACCGAAATAACCCGAACAGCGGGACCAACTCAATTACGTCGCGTTGACGGTAAACGTACCATTAGTTTGCAAGTTTCACCGCCAGCAGATATGTCGCTTGAAGAAGCATTGAACTCGATTCAAGTCAGCGTTTTACCTTCAATGAATGCTCTGCTGCCTGCTGACTCTTCTATTTTACTCAGTGGTAATGCCAATGAAATGGCTAATGCTATTAATGATATGTTGAAAAACTTTGTGCTAGCGTTACTGATTTTATTTTTATTGATGACGGCATTATTTAAGTCAGCCAAAGACAGCTTATTAGTGCTGCTTGTTATGCCAATGGCAGTCGCGGGCGGAGTCTTAGCGTTGAACCTATTGAATGTCTTTACGTTTCAATCACTCGATTTAATGACCATGATCGGCTTTATCATCCTCTTAGGTTTAGTGGTTAACAACGCGATTTTATTGGTTGATCAAACTCGTGAAGGCGAACGCACAGGATTATCGACTCACAAAGCGGTTGCACAAGCCGTACGCATTCGCGCTAGGCCGGTTTATATGAGTACGTTAACCAGTTTATTTGGTATGTTACCGCTGATGTTAATGCCAGGCGTTGGTAGTGAAATTTATCGTGGTTTAGCGACCGTTATCGTTGGCGGTATGACCGTCAGTGCTATTTTTACCTTAGTGCTATTTCCAAGTTTATTGCGACTCAATGGCAAAGACACCGCTGTCGATACTGATAGTCGTAAAAAACAAAGTAATGCTGCTGAGCTTAATACTGAGCCAACATCATTAGCAAGTAATCATTAAAGGAAACCCCATGTTGACAATGAAAAAAGTTATTAGCGCCATACTCGGTGCCAGTATATTACTTGCAGGGAATACCATTGCCGCTGAAAGTCCAACACCTAAACCGGTTAAAGTTGATCCGGTTAAAGTCATGGATTTAAGTGCCACTACTGATTTAATGGCTACCATACACAGTCGTTCATATGTACCGGTTACGGCTGGTGTTAATGGTCGTATTGAATGGCTCGCTGAACCCGGTAGCATGGTGCAAGCGGGTGATGTCTTGGTAAAAATGGATTTATTACCTTTAAAATTGATGCAGCTAGAGCAACAAGCACAATTAAAGCGCGCCAAAATTAATGTCAACTATTTGCAGAATGAAGTACAACGTTTACAGAAGCTTAAAAAAAGTAATTCGGCATCACAGTTTCAACTTGATCAAAGCCAATCACAGTATGATTTAGCCAAAACAGATATTGAAATTGCCGACTTAAAATTACAACAGATTAACGATCAAATACAACGCGCCAATGTCACCGCACCATTCTCAGGTGTTATTACCGAACGCATCGTACGAGCAGGTACTGATGTTAATCGTAGCGATAGCTTGTTGAAACTACTCGACACTGAGCATTTAGAAGTACGCTTGTTTGTGCCGATTAAATACTTAGCGTTTATCCGTAAAGGCCATAGCTTGAATATCAGTGCTAGTGGGCAAATGATTAACGCTAAAATTAGTGCTTTGATCCCAAGCGCAGATGCCAAGTCACAAACCTTTGAAGTGCGAATTAATATTCCTACGCATTTAAATGAGTCATGGGCTGCCGGCCAACTTGTTAAAGTTACCGTGCCAATTCAAGCAACTAAAAACACCTTAACCGTGCACCGCGATGCACTGATTTTACGTAAAGATGGTACTTACGTGGTGAAAATAGATATCGACAATAAAGCGCACCGTTTACCAGTGATTGTGCAAAATGGCACTTTTGATCGCGTTAGTATTAAAGGTGATTTAAAAGCTGGTGATAACGTGGCTATTCGGGGCGCTGAGCGTTTGAATGAGGGGCAACAAGTTGTCGTGCAATAGATTTATACCACGTCTAATGTGAGTATTTTTCTGTTGTTAATAACAAGATATTAGAAGACTTAGCTTATTGAGGGTTTTTCTGTGAGTAGGTTTGAAATTGTACGCTAATGCTTAATCTACCAAGCAATAGCGTACGATATTTACATCCGACTTAGTACGGGTTAAAAGTGATAAGTGACACCTAAAGCGATATTGTTAACATCATTTACCGATAAGTTATATCGGCTCACTTTTAGGCTTACTTCAACTTGCTCTGTTAACGTATAGCCCAGTGCTAGATTATAAAATAAATCAATGTCACCTTCATCCATTTCAATCACACTATCATTAAGCTTACTGGTGTAATCAAGCTCCCAAGCCAATAAACCAAGACCTACCGATGCCTGTATCATACCGCTTTGCCAAAAGGTATATTGTCCCTGAAAACTTATACCATCAACAAGTTTAGGTGCACTCTTTGCTAATGCTTGATGAAAAGCATTCGCGGCAAGTGTATCACCACTAAAAGTCGCTGAAGCTTCACCTAATTGCTCATAGCTCACCGTGAAGGCAAAGGCGTCATACTTCACGCCACCACCGAAGCTATAGCTAGCATCTGATTTATCAACATCACGGCTAGTAATACCCATATCACTTGGAGTACTTATACTCTCACTGACTTGACTTTTACCTATGCTGCCCGTCACAAACCACTGGGGTTCAGCAGCGGCAGCATTCATACTGGTTGCGACAACAAGCGCCGCAGCACCTTGCATAATATGCTTATTCACTAGGCTTCGTTTGCGACGTGAACGATATAAAACAACCCCTGCTAAGACAATAATCATTAACCCCATACTGCCGCCTTTTGATTCATTTTTCACCGTAACACTTTGGAACGCCTTCACAGTGACGCTAACTTGCGCGCTTGCCTGATCACCTTGTCCATCCTCGACTATATAGGTTATCAAAGCAGTACCGTCAAAGCCGCTAACCGGTGTGTAGGTTAAGGTATTGTCTTCGTTGATCACAACATCACCGTTATCAACTATTGCACTAACAACCACTAAACTTTCGCCGTCAGCATCCGTATCATTGGCTAATACATCAATCACAATTGCGCTGCGATCATCGGTACTTGTTGTATCGTCAAGGGCAACTGGCGCATCATTAACGTAAACCGTAATATCTACCGTACTACTGGCAGTACCACCGTTACCGTCTGATAAGCTATAAGCTACCGTATCTTGACCAACAAAATTAGTAGCACTTTGATAGGCCAATTTATTATCAGCGGTGATACTAACGACACCAAAGTTTGCACTGGCAACACCTAGCGTTAAGGTATCTTGGTCTGCATCAGTATCATTAGCCAATACGTCAATCACAATCGCTTGATCACGTTTCACTCGAACACTATCGACTTGTGCAACCGGCAGTGCGTTATCGGTTATTAGCACAGACACACCGCCTGGGTCGACAATCGTACCATTACTAATGCCGTCATTATCATTAGGGCCACCATCTTCAAGCGTTAATTGCACACACCAATGGCCTGCTGTTAATCCTGAAGTCCATAACGTACTTGCTGGTGGTGGACAGTATCCTTGTGTTCCAGCAGCAGAGTGAAGTTGGTTATTTGCATCTTCAACAAATAATCCCCAGCCCGCACTTTCACTGTACTTGCGATATACTGCACCGGCAGGAATAGGTTGTAGTTGAGGCAGTACGATTTGATATGTTTGTCCGGCTTCTGGCAACCCAGTCACAATATAATCAAAAACACCACCAACAAAAACAGCTTCATTATCAGTGCCGATACTGTTTTCAAGATCGTTATTGGTTAGCTGTAAACCTCCTGTTTCACCAGCGGCTAAAGTATTACCTTTACGCAAGCATATACCTGGCTCACCCTCAACAAGGAAAGTATCTTGTATAGACGCCTGCTCTGGCATCACATTACATTCAGCAATCGCATCTTGAAAATCAGGAATACCATCTTGATCAGCATCACCGTAACCTTCTTCGTTATCTGGAATGCGATCGCCATCGGTATCAATGTCAGTTAGCTCAGCTAAGCTAGCAACAACAGCTAAGTAAAGTGACTTGGTTGTGGCCAAATTTCCCATGCCATCGTCAGTAGACGTTATACCTAAACGATAAACACCAACGCTAAGTCCACTTGGGTCTAACTCAAGGGTATTATCATCAACCTGGTTGATATTCAGTGCACTGTCGTACGACCAAACACTACTGACATTATCATCATTAGCATCGCTGATTATCGCTTGTACAGTCACTAATCCATCCGTTGAAGTAACCACTTGTCGAGATTCATTATTCTGCGTGCTTACCAAAGATATAGCAGGTGCAATATTACGCTCAACAATGGTAATAGCATGGCTTGATTTACTACCAACATTGCCATTACTAAGACTTAACGTTAAGGTTTCATCGCCTTCAGTTTTATTGTCTTGAATAATATCGACCATTAACTGCGCTTGTTTGCCCGAGCTAATAATTACCTCATTACTCGCCATAACATAATCGCTATCATCGGCGTTGCCGGCAATATTAAGTGTTACCGTTACAGGATAATTTGGCGCTTCACCGTTAAGTATTACATTAACCAACGCTGTTTTTCCCTCAACAACAATCTGATTTTTACTAAGAGATATCAAAGGGTTAACAGCAACTTGTTGACTTGCAACGCTAGTTAATCCCATCGTATCTGTTGCTTGCCAATAAACAATATGATTACCCGGTTTGAATAATGTATTGCTATTAATTAATGAAACAGGAAGCGATTTACCGTCGCTGTTCACCGCTGTAGCAACCCCTAAATTTACTTTTGTGTATAAGCCAGTCGCATTAACTTCAACATTTTCAGGGGCGGTAATAGTCGGCACCAATGCATCTAGTTCGCCACTAATTAATAGCACAACTGTGCCATCAATAAATGCCTCACTACCATCCGTAATGGTATAAAGCAGTTTCATTTCACCGACAAAACCTGCTTGAGTGATCACCGTTAAGTTCTCACCATCATGTGTGACACTGCCAATACTGGCTGTAGCACCAGTAATAACCAATGTATCTCCATCAATATCAACATCATTGCTCAATACATCTAAGATATAGGTATTGTTTGCATTTAACACTAATTCAAAGCGATCGGCGACAGCTGTCGGCTCTTGGTTAACGTTATTCACCACAACACTAAAACTCATGCTATCCGTGGCATTTTCAGCGCCAGAGTTATCATTGACCGCAATAGTAATATTACTAGTAACGTCAACATCATCCTGCACAGGTGTACCTGAAACTGAGCCAGTTTCTTCATCAAATAGCATCCAGTCTGGGTGGCCACTAATACTAAAGCTGTGAACATCATCTTCATCCACATCGGTTACTGTTGGTGTAAAGCTATATACACTGCCTTCATTGACTTGCGTTACCGGCATACCACCAATCACAGGTGCGTCATTGATATTTGAAACTGTTATGCTGAACTCAGCCAAACTACTGCTCAATTGACCATCACTTACTGTGATCACCACACCAGTGGTAATACCAACATCAGCATTACTAGGTGTGCCAGTTAAGGCACCAGTTACTGCGCTAAAAGTAGACCACATAGGTTGATTAGTGATGCTAAAACTTAATGTGCTACCAAAATCAATATCCGATGCACTTGGCATAAAGCTATAAGTACCATCTTGCGCAACTCTTGTGGTAGGTGTGCCGCTAATAATCGGTGCATCATTTACATTCACCACCGTAAGCTCAAAAGCCGCGAGACTGTCACTTAATACTCCGTCACTTACGGTAATCACGATGTCGCTCGTCGAGCCGACATCACCATTTGCTGGCACACCAGTTAATTCACCTGTGGTTTCATCAAAACTTGCCCACATTGGCTGGTTAACAATACTGAAGCTTAAGTCATCTTCATTAAAGTCACTGGCCGTTGGTGTAAAGTTGTAAGTATAACCTTGGTCAATACTCACTAACGGTGTACCGCTGATGACAGGGGCAGAATTCAGTACATTGGCGGTAATAATGTTGCCGGTGGCATCTACAATATCAAGAGATTCATCGGCGCCAGTGTTCCAACCGTTATTGGCAGCAAGGTTAAATGCTGTGCCATCAATAGCGAGTGTTCCAGTTTTGTTAATAATTTGATTAACAGCCGCTTTGTCTGTTGCACTTAGCAACAGTGTGAATGACGTTGCTGAAACCACATCAACATTTGCTGTATCAGTTAAAGCATAAGTAGCACCGCCTTGACCAGTAAAGACAAAAGCATTAGCAGTAATATCGTTAGCTGAACCCGCAGCAGTTAAATAGCTTGTCCCCGTCACAATTAATTTAGCCGTTGATGCATCGTAACTTGCTTGAGAAATGGTTGGTTTGCTGACATTACTAACCTTAATGGCGTTGTCAGTTATATCTGCTATCACAACAGCCGTATCAGCGCCTGCTAGCCAATCTTCTGCTGCCGCTAAATTATAAACAGTAGCATCTGTAGCGCTAGTACCATTTTTATTCATAACTTTATTTAGTTCAGCTTTATCAGTTGCACTCAATGTAATACTAAAAGCACTACCTGAAAATACTTCCACATTTTCAGAGTCTGTTAAGGTGTATACTATTCCACCTTCTGCCGTTAAGCTGAATTTATTGGCCACAATGTCATTATTATCACCACTGCGAAGTAATAAATTCATTGCAGTTACAGCTATAACACCGGTGTTAGCATCGTAGTTAGCATCAACAATTTTTGGTACAGCTACGTTACTAACCACTACAGGGCTAATACTGTCCTCAACATCAGTTAAGGTGACATTGTTATTCCAATCATCCAGAGCAGCTAAATTATAAGCAACAGTATCAGTAGACCTTAAACCATTTTTATTCATAAATAGGTTTATCACCGATTTGTCTTCATCATTCAAAGTCACTAAGAAATGGTTGTTTGATGCCGCTGCAACATCTGCTGAAGTCAATGTATGTGCTGTGCCGCCTTCACCCGTTAAAGTAAAACGATTGACACTAATATTGTCACCCGCACTCATCGGTCCGGCTGACACATAAAGTACACCAGTGCTTGCATCATATTTTGCTCCACTGATTGTCGGAGTGGTATCAATCGTAAAACTTGTTAATGTTACAGTAGTACTGGCATTACCTGCCGTATCAGTGACAATAATAGTACAGTCACTGTATGTACCTTCATCCAACGCTGTACTGTTATCGGTTTGCGTTAAAGAGATGGTGACGTTACCTGAACTGATCAAACCTTCATCAGAGCTACCACAACTACCACCAACGCTTAACGTCCCAGCTTCAGTTGTGGAGATAGTAACGTTAGGTGTAATGTCATGACTTGGCGTCGATACAGCGGTTACTTCGGCAACCGTTGGTGCCGCGGCATCAACCAATACGCCAATTGTTGCGCCAACGCTGTTTAAGGTTAAATTCGCATTATTCGATGAGGTATCTCTTATCGTACCGCCATTGGCCGCTAATGTGCCGATGGCAATACCATCACGATCACTATCACCGGTTTGTACGGTGTAACGGAATAATAACGCGCTACTACCTGAGCCACTTAAGTACGTCGCTTGCCGCGTGGTAGAGCCAATGGTAATGGCTAATTGTGGTGTGCCGCCAATTGTGTTTACAGTAGCGCTTTCATTAAAGTTGACAGTGAAATCAAGATTCTGACCGCTAACATACGTGGCATTTTCCGGAACAGTTACCGACGTTGTGGCTGGTGCCACGGCATCAACTAATACGCCAATTGTCGCGCCTACACTGTTTAACGACAGTGCTGCATTATTGCCAGCGGAATCTCTTAATGCACCGCCATTGGCCGCTAACGTACCGATGGCAATACCATCAGTATCACTATCACCGGCTTGTACTGTGTAACGGAATAATAACACGCTGCTGCCTGAACCACTTATATACGTTGCTTGCCGAGTTGTAGCTCCCACGGTAATTGATAATTGTGGTGAACCACCCACGGTATTGACGATAACGTTTTCATCAAAGTTGACAGTAAAGTCAAGACTTTGACCCGTAATATAGGTGGCATTTGCCGGAACAGTTACCGACGTTGTTGCTGGTGCCACGGCATCAATTAATACAGCCGTTGTTGGCCCAACACTGTTTAAGGTTAACGTAGCATTATTGCCTGCAGCATCTCTGACTGTACCGCCGTTAGCTGCTAATGAGCCAGTAGCAATACCATCACTATCACTATCTCCCGCTTGAATAGTGTAACGGAATAATAAAGCTCCCGTTCCCGAACCGCTGATATACACGGCTTGACGCGTAGTAGCACCCACGGTAATGGCTAATTGTGGTGTACCACCCACGGTATTGACGGTAACGTTTTCATCAAAGTTTACCGTAAAATCAATATTTTGCCCGGCAACATAGGTTGCGTTAGCAGGAACTGTTACTGACGTCGTTGCTGGTGCCACGGCATCAATTAATACCGCCGCTGTTGACCCAACACTGTTTAAGGTTAGCATAGCATTATTGCCTGCTGCATCTCTGACTGTACCGCCGTTAGCGGCTAATGAACCGATAGCAATACCATCGCTATCATTGTCTCCCGTTTGAATAGTGTAACGGAATAATAAAGCGTTTGAGCCTGAGCCGGATTGGTAAGTCGCTTGGCGTGTAGTTGCGCCAATAGTGATCGCTAGTTGTGGTGTGCCACCTGTGGTATTAACGGTAACGTTTTCATCAAAGTTCACCGTGAAATCAAGGTTTTGGCCAGCAATATAAGTGCCGTTAGCAGGTACATTTATTGACGTTGTCATAGGAGATGTTGAATCAACCACCCCCGTTAATTGGCTACTATTTACCGTAGATAGCCCCCCAGAACTTGCTTGCAAGTTAAAGGTTTCACTGCTAACACCTGAAGCGGCGTAATTGATTTGCATACCGTTAAAAGTCGCTACACCAGAGCTTGGCGTTATAGTGACCGAAGAGCCGCTGCCGTCGGTATCGCCTGTAACAGCCATAATTGCTGAGCCGGCACCATTGACCTCAGTAATACTAATACTCGTACTATAATCGGTATCAATAATGTTATTCCCATCGCGAGCCGAAACCACCGGAACTGTTGTAAAATTTGTAGATACGCCACTATTAACCGACAAAGGGGTTGGCTGTGTATCAAAGACTAACTGTGTTGCAACAACATCGATAAATACAAGATTGGAAGTATCGCTGTTCAAGTTACTGCCAACGCCAGATTCATCGTCAGCCTCGAAGATAACAGCATTTCCGTCAACCACAGTAGTATGCGTGAAACTTGTAAACGAAGACACGCCATTAACCGCCGCAACCACATTATTGCTAACCGTACCAGCACCGTTTGGATAAATCCCAGGGCTATTCACAATAGTGATATCTTCGTTAAAATCAAAATCAATATTACCGGCAGCATCTTTTGCAGCGACGACCGGTTGTGTTGTAAAAGGCACCCCCGAAACAGCACCTCCGGGTGAAGTGATAAAATCGACGTTAGTTGCAACAACATCAAACGTACCACCAATACCATTGGTAATAGCCGTAGTCGCCGCCATTTGAGTACCATTAGCAGCAACGGTTAAATCGGTATCACCATCAATACTCAAGATAAAAGTATGGCCATCAGTAATACCCGTATTATCGTTGTAATAAGCATTGACGGTATACACTTCATTCGCGCCATTAGCCACTGAAATACCTAATCCTGAGAAGGTAACCGTATTCACACTAGCGTTGTATACACCGGTTACATTACTCACATCGTTACCATTTAATAGCCAAGTAACCTTAACTCGCTCGGCATCAGTTGTTGTCCCAGTAACATTGACGACTATTTGCGAAACAATCATCGCATTGCCATCCGCCGTGCCACCATCCGTTAAGGTGAAATCGAAAACATCAACCGCCTCACCTACTGTATCGGTAACGGTATCTAAACCTATAGGTTCAATGACGCCAGCAGCAGCGGTTAAACTACCATCAGTATCTATTGCTGCACTAATTGCAGCTGTAATAGTGAAGTTATAAGGACTTTCGTCACTGTCATCATTAGCGATAAATATAGTGGCATTTTGTGTGCCTACCGTGGTTGGATCTAATGTGACTTGAAAGGTAGTAGAGCCTGCGGCGGAAATGGGGTCAGATGCAGGTTGAGTTGTGACACTAAAATCACTGGACCCCGTTATAGCGACATTAGGCGCACCTGTTAGATCAAGTACCCCTGTTCCTGTATTTTGAATAGTAAAAGTACGTACAAGATTAGAACCGCCAGCAGTGTGTGAACCAAAGTCCGTATGGTCTGTCGTATTAGGTGTAGGGTCGCCATCAGCAATATTGACACCATTACCTTGAATATTTATTTCTGGGCTAGCACCAGCACTTTCACACTTTTCATGAATTATCTGGCAAGCAGCGCCTGATTGGCCATTTTCAACCCTGTTATTGCTATTATCATATAAAAAACAGCTAGTGCTTACACCACCAGCCGTGTAGTAAAAACGCTGATATGCGGGATTTGAACAAAAAGAACCACCAGACCAATTATTAAATGGTAAAGCATGTGCAAACACTTTATTACCTGATGTATTAGCTACATTAACCTTGCCTGCACTCAACAAACCATTATTTTGCAAAAAGGCTAATGCTTTATGGTTAGTGGCAATCGTCGCCGCTTTAGTGGTTTTTTGTTTATTATTAGAAAAGGCAGCAAAAGGGTTACGAGGCTTACTTTTTACTTGAGCGTTTTGCGCAACTTTTGTTTTAGTTGTAACGGCTTTATCTTGTGTACTTGTTACATTATTTTTTACAGCGCTTTGCTCTGTATCAATTAACTTACTATCCAAAGCCTTATCATCAAAAGCTTTAACATAAACTACGGCGTTATTTTTCATTCTGCTATTAGCAACAGAGCTAGTGCTACGAGTTGACGCAACCGCACTACCGCCCAACATAGCCATAAGAGGCATAGTCGCTTTTATGGCACGATTTAACAATTTCCGTTTATTTTTTTTCAACACAATTTCCTCACATTTACTGCCTGTATTTGTTAAGGTCTTCATAGTTTATTTCCATTGTTTAAAGGACGTAACTCGGGGTGAGAAAAATGATTTCTAAGCCGAGGGTGACTAGGTTCAATTATTTCAGGGTAATTACAATTAGGGATCACAGCAATGTCGTAAATTTGATCAACATTGCCGGTAAATTTTAGGTGTGCAATTTCTCGTGTATTTTCTGGTGTAGCTGCATTGTTTTTGCCACTGCTAGCGATTAAGCTTTCATCATTGATATTCATTAACCAAATGCCTGAGAAAGTTTCATCGTATTTTTGCGCTAAAGGAGCTGGGCGCGTTACATCGCCTTCTCGTACTTTTGATAAGCCGACAAACATTATAGGCCCGTAAAAATCCATACCGCGAGTAAAACCAGGCACTTCCGCTAAAATTTCACTTGTTTTAGTGTCAGGCTCATAACTGCAAATATGACCATGACCTGAATTACAAAAATACACTTTATCGTTATACCAGCGCGGAGAGTGCGGCATGGCTAAACCATCAAGTAAAATTTCATTACTGGCGACAGCCATTAAAGTACCATTAAATTTACCCTCTTTTGTTCGCCACATACCGGCCTTGTCTTCTTGCGAAAAAGTAGTGACATAAGCGGGTTTACCGTCTTTTAAAGTCATACCATTTAGATGACAACGGTCTTCAGGCTTTAACTCGGAAATGAAGTGCGGTTTCCAACGCGGAATAAAACTATGATCAGGCTCTATCGTACATAAACACGAAAAACTAGAGTTCACTACCCACAAACCTTCATCACCCCAGTCAATGTCATGAATATTAATCATGCCACTGTAATGCACTGAGCGTGATATAAAACAAGCATCAACATCTTCGTCTACTGGCAGATAAGCATTTTCTTTTTCAGCTTTCAACTGTGCCCGTTGTGCTTTTTGCTTTTCAGATAAGTCATCCTCTTCAAGCTCTTCAGCTTGTAGTTCTGGTGTTTTTTCACTGGTTTCTTTCGGCTTAATTCTTGGCGCAGTAATATCGTCTTCTATTTTACTCAACGGTTGCTTTATTGTTTCCAACAAACCATCTTCACGTTGAAAATGCACTATCTCAGTAAACGTACCTAAAGTTAAACCATCTTCAGTTGCCGCTAAGCCCATAGGCCGCTGAAAGCTTTTGAAATTTACATCAATCGATTCACCATCACTTCTAACAATAATTAATCGCCCTGTTTGGTATGACGTAACCGCAAGGGAAATATTTAATTCTTTTAATATCTGAGGTAAGTTATCGGTATATTCACAGCCAAAATCTAGCTCTTTATCTTCAGGTGATACTTTATCGTCTGGTGTATTATCTTTTACAGGCTTATCCCCTACAGAACTATCCTTAACAGCGCTATCTTTTGTCGATTTTGTCGCTGCTTGCTCAGAGTCTACTTGGGCACTTTCACCTTGCTTATCGGTATATGCTATTGTCATTAATGCGTTAACCTAGTAATTGATTTTTGTTGTACTAATTCTTGTTGTAACAAGCTGTCGATTGCTTGTTTTAACGGAATTTTTTCATTCTGAGAAAATACTAATGCCAGCATACCACTGGTGACTGCTGTCGATAAGGAAGTACCACCAAAGTCTTTGTATTTATTATGATTGCTTGTACTAAGAGCACTATCACCATAGGTAAAAAAATCGACACTGTCGCCAAAATTACTCGACGCTAAGCGTTGACCATTTTTCCCTATCGCCCCTACAACAATAGCTTTATCTATCAGTGCTTCGCTACTTAACGCAGGTAATTCAAGCCCACTATTACCCGCAGAAAACACCACGGCTACGCCTAAACCATTACGGCCATTAACCGCCAAATCATTCACCACGTCAGCTATGGGCTCAAATAAATGTCGAGTATGCCAACTATTGTTAATAATGTCGGCTCCCGCAATTTGCGCGAGTTGAAAAGATAATAAGGTCTTTGAAGTCCAACTACTCGGCTGCCTTATTGCAATAAGGCCTGCTTTAGGTGCTATGCCATCTATGCCTAGCTGATTATGCTCAGCAAAAATAATACCCGCAACTTGTGTTCCATGTTGCTGATAAAAATTTCTAGATTGAGTCTGCGTGCTATTATTTTCAATATCATAAGTAAACACTTGTTTTACATGCTGCAAATCAGCATGCTGTAGATCAAAGCCATCATCAATAATGGCTATTTTCACCCCTTCACCTAATGTTGTTTTCCATATGTTTTTTATTTGTTCCGTTAAATAAGGGGCTTCTGAAGATAATTGTAGCTGCTGAGCGCTTTCAATTTTTTTACGACGCGCTATCCGTTCAGCTTGTTTTTCTTTTTTTTTGCTGCTGTTAAAGATGTGTTAGGTATGGCAGTCCCAAATTGTTCCGCAGTCGGTTGGAGCTGTAAAAGATCAGGCTGTACTAACTCAACAACATCTAATTTTTGTAAGGTCGTTAGTACCTCGGCAAGATAAGCTTCACTGGTTAATGTTAATGAAAAATAATTAAACGTTGTGCCTTGAAACAATTCAGTGACTTGCGATATTTCTGGGTGAAACTGAAAAAGATGACTTTTAGTTTGTGAAGTTTTAACAATTAAACGATTAGCAAGTGTCACTTTTTGCTCGCTGCCTTCAATAATGTATTGCTGTGCAAAAATCTTATGTAAAACAATGCTCTCAGAAAAATTCTTAAATGTAATCGTGTCGCTATTTGTAATAACTGAGCTATTAGCAATACTTGAAACGGAAAGTAAACTAAAGCAGCAAAAAAGAATCTGCTGATACTTGTTTATATTTTTACTTCGTTCCGTATGCTTCATGCTGCTTTTCAGTAAATGACCGATCGTCACAAAAGGCAAACAAGCTAAAGATGGCAAATCAGAAATAAAATGAAACTTTTGTAGCATAAAGTTATGTAATCCAAACAATTAAAGTGCGATATAAAAGGAGGGGCTATTTTATAACAAGATAGCATAAAGTGACAAAAAGCAAAAAAATAAAATAAAATACAACTGAATAAAACACTTCACCGCTCAAAATTCATACAAAAACTTGCACTAGTGTCAGAATTACCCGTATATTACGACTTACATTTATGACACGTCATGGTTTAGTAAGAGATGTTCAAAAGGGTTTTTCGTTGTTCGTTAATACTATTAATGCTGCCATTTTCTGCGTTGGCAACAGACACTATTTTGTGGCAAACCTATCATCGTCCTCCTGGTACCTTTAATTTTGGTGAAAATAAAGGCCAAGGATTTGTACAGAAAAGTCTGCAAATGATTATTGAGCAAATGCCTGACTATCAACATAAAATGCCGACCTCCACTTTGGCAAGAGCCATTGCCGATATAAAAGCAGGTAAAAAAGCTTGTCATCCTGCTCTCTATAAAACGCCTGAACGTGAAAAAGAAATGATATTTTCAAATGCTTCGATACTTAATGCCAATAATCGAGTGATTGTTAAACCAGAAAAAATATTACCCTTTTTACATAATGGGCAAGTTAATTTAGAAAAAGTTCTTCAACAAAACACTTTAGTCTTTGGCCACGTGAAAAACCGCTCTTATGGTAATGTAATTGACGGTATTTTTAAAAAGTATAATCATGCAGAAAATATCCTTCAAATTGATAATATTGATCTAAGCCGACTATTTCAAATGATTGAACGAGAAAGAGTTGATGTAAGCATAGCCTACCCTTTTGAAATACAACATTATTTAAAAGAAAACCCTCAATCAACTGGTCAGCTAGCATCGTATGCTATTGCGAATATACCCGCCTATAATATCGGCGCTGTTGCTTGCCCTAAAAATGCCTGGGGCAAAAAAGTGATCCAGCAAGTTAATACCATACTAAAAAAAATCAAGCCCACTGCAGAATATCAAACAGCCATTACAACATGGCGAGAAAACGAACGTGTTAACCCTACTTTTATTCAATACTACCGCGAATATTTTTTAACCCACTAATATACTTAAGTGCAAATTTATGGACCTAAAATCATAGCAATTTGTAGCTTGGCAGTTCGACTAATGATATAACCGCGCCATATTATTTAATTTAGTAGTGAATAAAGTTTACTACCTTGACAACCTAAGGCAGAGGCTTGTTGTGCTAAGCTGTATAAAAGGCAAGCAGAGCTCTGAAATACCATGAATTTAACCATAGAATTTAAACAACCAGAAATTAAAAGCACTTTTGATTGGCAATTAATACAAGAAATTAATGTCAAAAATGACCAAAGCCAAGTTATTGCCAAAGCAGAAATTGAAATAATCACACTAAATAAACATCGAGGTGCTGACGAAAGCTATGAATTATTGAGCCAGCAGGGTGCTACTGACTGGGAAGTACCATTAAACTTATTTTTTAAAAAACAAAATGTTGCTGCAGATCTACTGGACAAATTACTAGCAAAAATAGATACAAAAGCTAAAGATCATCTATTAATTGAAGCGATAAGTGTTTTACCTGCATATCGAAAACAAGGCGTGGCTAAGTTTCTTTTAACCGCAATAGCTCAACACTACAGCAAGGTACAATCTATTTCAGCACTGAGTATGCCGATGAGTTTATTTGTTGATGCTCAAGATTGTGAGAGTGAAGAAAATAAAACTTACTACCAAGCAATGAATTTAGCAGCAGATAATTTAAACCCTGAGCAGTTAAGTGCTTTTTTTGAAAAATCAGGTTTTAACTATTTAGCCATTGATGATAGTGCCTTAGAAGCGCCGTTACCGTTTAAAGTATTTATCGCCAGCCCAAAGACTATCATTTAGTTTTGTATATATAAAACCCCTAATGTTTAGGGGTTTTCAGTTTTATTATCAAACGACTCTGTTAACTTTTACGTAATCGACCTGAGCCTACTAATAACATAATTGCTAAAACAAAAATCGCTATTGAACTTGGCTCTGGCACACTCGCTTGACTACCTAAGCGAACGCTAACGTCTTCAGCAGTAACACCATTATATGCGCTGCCAAATAGGTCAAAAACAGCAATGTTACTCAAGGAAAATTCAGCTAGCCCTAAACTAACAACGTTAAAGTCGATAGACGCTAATAGAAATTGACTCAAGCCATCTTGCGCAGCAAATAGATCAAATGCATCTGCAAAGGCAAACTCACTAATAAATAAACTATTGAGTCCGGTGTTATCGACCACAGTATCACTTGGTATAAAAGTAACCATATCAACATCTAACCTAGTGCCAAAAGTTACTTGTTGAAATGTTAATAAGCTATCTGGAGACAATAAATTAAATGAAAATTCAGAAACTAACGGCTGAAAGCCGTTGTTAAAATCTGAAATATAAATATTTGCGGTTAAGGTATCATCAATACCATAAAATTTATCTTCAATATCAATAATTAATGAAGCATTTGCCGTAATTGTTGTGCACCATAGAGTCAACAATATTAAAAAATTTTTCATGTTATTTTCCTGTATATGGTTAGGTTATTAAATTATTTTTATTTAACTTACACAACGTGCACGAGTACATTTCGCCATTAATGCTCTTGCATCTGAACTGCTCACTGTACCGTCGTTATTAAAGTCATAGTCAAGTTCAAAGCTCACGCCTGCTCTTAATTGGCTAATAAAACTTCTAATGTCGTTAATATCGATATCTCCGTCATTATCAAAATCACCGAGCAGCACTTCTGCAATATTAAAAGTAAACGAAACAATAACCGGGTCATGATCCGAGGCACGATAAGCATCACTGCCATAATAAGAGCCTAACTGTCCGTCAGACTTTTTCTCCATGTTGTAATCAAAAGCTCGAGGTTCATCAGCATTAATGTGCCACTCATCAACAGCATCAACTAACGCAGTGAGTGCATTGGTTGCTAACATATGATCAAGATAACCAACCTCACCACCAAAGCCGTATGAATAAGCACTAGGACCTACTTTTTCAGCAATTAAATTACGGTAACCGCTAGCAGTAATAGTTTCGATAGGATCTTCTTTACCGTAAGCATTTAAATCACCAATAATTAAGATGTGGTCGGTTTCGATACTGGTTGGTTTTGAATCCAACCAATTAACTAGTTTTGTTGCCGCTTGGGTTCTCAACTCATTCCAACAAGCTTGACCATCATTTTGGTCAGCATTGTTACCAGAAGCGCTACTACAACTACCTTTTGATTTAAAATGGTTAACCGCTATAGTAAAGTTTTCACCGCTAGCATTAGAGCTAAACGACTGAACTAATGGTTGACGATTACCAAAATCAAATGGCGCCTCATTCGTTGTCATAGTATTACCGATAAGCGTTACTGTGCTAGGTTTATAAAGTAAACCGACAGCAATAGCGTCGCCGCCTAACTGCGCAGCATCAATGCTGATATATTGATACGTATTAGCACCCACTAAGCTGTTTAACTTGTCAGTTAAATCGGCAATCGCTGAAAGCTCATCATAACCGTCATTCTCGATTTCCATTAAGCCCACAACATCCGCGTTGATTTCGGCAATCGCCGCAGCAACTTTATTGCTTTGACGGGTAAACTCTTCAAGTGAATCTGTGCCACGCGAGGTTGGAAAACCACCTCCATAACCATCACCATTAAAGTAATTTAGCACATTAAAACTGGCAACTTTGATTTCGCTTGTCGAGCCAATAGTAGGTGATGACTCACGGAGATTGCTTGCGCTAAATGTTGGTGTTGTCATAGGTAATACACGGTAGGCGTTAAAGCTGTAATCTAAAATACCGCTTAAGTTTTCCACGCTGTCACCTAAACGCACGGTGCTGTTATAGCTTAAACCTGCATTTGGAAAAGGGATAAACTCTGGGTATTGGCTACTATTTTTATCATCAATAACAATAGCATTTCGTGAGTTTCTATCAGCCAACGCAATTGCTTGACTAGAGCCAGGCGTATAAACATTAGTTGGGATAATTAATCGACCGTATGACAAGGTTAGCTGACCATACTGTGCTAGATCATAGCTATCAGATACATGTAACTTCTGTTCAAAAGTGACTCTCATCCCTTCCCAGGATTCCCAGTCACTTAAACTAGTCACAGGCATAGTGACATTGGTTGCGGCAATGGCATCGCCTGCACCACAGTCAAGGATACTTTCACTTAGTGATAATTGCGTACGATTATAAAACTCTTTTACGTCACCTTTAGCACGTACCAGCGTGCCTTCAGTTGGCACTACGCTGTTGCCATTTAAGTAAACAAAAATTGCTTCTGATGTCGCCGGATCTGCATCGTTATCTTGCGCTTCTTCCTGAATGAAGAAACCAGATAAACTGTCGACCGAGGTTACAACCGCTTCGACAACTTTGCTTTCATCAACCATAATTGAAGCATCGCCGCTACCTTGAATTGCGCTGATCAGTTCTGCACTATCACCACACATGCCAATTAATGATGGCGCTTCTGGCTCAGGATCAGGTCCTGGGCCAACCACAACGCCATCAAAACTATGGGCACCTAAATAGCTAAAG
>Ga0209345_10002661_pt1 | contig 19376 bp, 23 predicted proteins | sample Cruoilmetagenom7_FD_187294 | JGI IMG/M metagenome (GOLD analysis project Ga0209345, IMG submission 187294) | Oil polluted marine microbial communities from Coal Oil Point, Santa Barbara, California, USA - Sample 7 (SPAdes) (version 2) | ecosystem: Environmental > Aquatic > Marine > Oil seeps ... | reverse complement strand
GATGTAGGAGAGGCAAATCAAACTTCTTTAGAGGGTAAATGCGAAGCTCAAATTTAGTAAAGGATGTTTTAAAAGAGATAACAGCGTCTCTTAACCCCCATATTCCAAGAGCCTCACGTGAGGCTCAACTTCTTTTAATGGCCCATCTGCAAAAGGATGAGCTATGGCTTATTACAAATCAAAACAGTCCGGTAGAGGATATTGAAAAACTTTTAGAATGGGCTAAACGAAGAGCTCAAAATGAGCCTTATGAATACATAACAAATAGTGTAAGTTTTTACAGTGAAGAGTTCTATATAGATGAAGGTGCATTGATACCTCGTCCTGAAACTGAACTACTTATAGATGAAGTGATAAAAAGAGTAGAAAATAAAAATGCAGTAATGACTTTTGTTGAAGTTGGAGTTGGGAGTGGAATTATATCTATCGTACTTGCCCGCACATTTAAAAATGCTAAGTTCATAGCTGTAGATATTTCTCCTAAAGCCATAGAGGTGGCAAAGAAAAATATTGCCAAATTTGGATTACAAGATAGGATAGAATTGCGTTTAGGTTCACTTCTTGAACCAATAGAAGAGAAGATTGATTATTTAGTCTCTAACCCTCCTTATATTGCTGATAATGAACCTTTAGAGTTTAACTTATCGTATGAACCACAAAATGCTCTTTTTGGTGGAAGTGTTGGTGATGAGATTATTAATAAACTTCTTGATGAAGTCTTAAAAGGAAATATTAACTTGTTTACTTGTGAGATGGGTTATGACCAAAAAGATAAAATAACAAAATATTTAGAAAATAAAAATTATAAAAATTTAGAGTTCTACAAAGATTATAGCAATTTTGATAGAGGCTTTACACTAAAGGTATGAAGTGAAGAGAAATATATACGCAGATTTTAGTTACTTACTTATATTAGCAGCCTCTTTTGGAGGAGTTATAGTTTTAGGTGCCATGGTCGCACCAGTCGTTTTTAACACAGATAAAATTTTGTTTGAGATGTTACTCGATCACTATAATGCCGGAAAAATAATGGCAGAGATTTTTCATAGATTCTCTTACTGGCTCTACTTTGTTGCTTTATTTGTAGTTCTATATGAGTCTATTATGTACAAGATGGGACAGCGTGATGCTATTACTTTTGGAGCAGCTATTACAGTAATGTTTTCATCGTTAATGTTTAGCGGTGTTTATGCTCCTAAAATTCTTGCAATGCAGTCAATGGGCCCTGAAGCGACGCAGAGTGACACTTTCCAAAATATCCATATAGCGAGTGAAATAGACTTCAAAATCCTAGCTGTTGCACTTTTGGTGCTCTTTATCAGAAGATTGATGCTTCTTAGAATATCTTAACTATAATTTAACTCTTTTTAGATAATATTTATTCATCCGAAATATAAGGTGAATAAATGCTTTTCAATAAAATTTTTATAACATTAATTATACTTTCCCTATCGTCTGTAACTCTATCTGCTTATCCTGAAATATCAAATGCAATCAAAGAAAAAAAGATATACCCAATGGGTGAAAAAATCTATTCTAAAAAATGTAATAAGATAGACCCATCTATATTTGAAACCTATGAGTCAATGCAAGAAAAAATTCTTGCAGATAAGCTGTGTAAACCTTTAAACCAAAAGTACCTTCAAGCTGTATCTCTGTACCTTTGGGACAAAAAAAGAGACTCTAAAACAGAGAAGAAACTAAGAAACATAGTGGTTGAAAAGGGTGAGAAGTGTCCAATATGTGGAATGTTCGTATATAAATATCCAAAATGGGCAACGCAAATTTTTTATGGTGAAAAACATTACTCTTTTGATGGTGCAAAAGATATGTTTAAATACTACTTTGATAACAGAGAGGGTATAACAGAGATACTGATACTAGACTGGTACACTCAAAAAACTATCGATGCTACTAAGGCTTTTTATGTGATAGGGAGTGATACTTATGGCCCCATGGGACATGAGTTGATAGGTTTTAAAGATGAAGCTGATGCTAAAACTTTTTACATGGATCACCGAGGAAAAAAAGTTATAAGATTTGAAGATATTACAAAAGAGTCAGTATATAAACTAGATGAATAAAAAAAGCAAACTCACTTTTTATCTTTTCTCACTGTTTAGTGCTGTTTTGGTTGTAGAGATAGCATATTTAAGTAGTTCAAAATCAATGACTACAGATACAAAAGAGAAAAAAGTTCTTTTTGTGAGTTTAACAGGTCTGCCTGATTTGGCTTTTTCCTCAAATAGCTCTTACATAAGACATAGAAGCCTTAGCATGGCATCGGATATATACTCTCTTGATGGATGTTTAAGAGAGTATGACAGCGCTACATACGCAATAGCAAATTCAAAAATAGCGAGTAAAAATTAATGAGTAGTAAAATAAATATACACCTTATAGAGTATGCTCTTGGTTCTATTTTGAGGCAGGGATATAAGTCTCTGTTTATTACTATAGTTTTTACTTTACTTACAGCTCTTTTGACCTCTATATTTTTTATTACCAACTCTATAAAGCATGAACTAAATACAACTGTCGATGCACTCCCTCAGATAATAGTTCAAAATACTAAGGCTTCAAGAATTGCAGAGATAGATATAAATGCTACCGATAAACTTTTGGAAATTGCTGGAGTTCATAGTGCAAATGCAAGAGTTTGGGGTTATTACTACTTCCAAAATGCAGGTGTTAACTTTACTCTGATTGGAATCGATGAGTTCGAAGAGCAGTATAGCAGTACTCTAGATGGTATTATTAAAAAAGGTGAGCTTGATAACTCTGGTATGTTTATAGGTGCAGGTGTTAGAGAGATTATGAATGCTAGTTACTATAAAGATTACTTTAACTTCATAAAAGCAGATGGTACGATAAAAAAAGTGATGATTAAGGGCGTTTTTGACTCCGATATTGAACTGGAGTCAAATGACATGATAGTTATGTCGAAAGAGACTCTTAGAGAGATATTTGGTATAGAGGAGTCCAAAGCTACTGATATTGTCGTGAAGGTTGCTAATATAGAAGAGATAGAGACTGTTGCTCTTAAAGTAGAACAGATGTTTCCAAATGCAAGAGTAATTACAAACGATGATATGAAGCTTAGTTATGAGAATATCTTTAACTATAAAAGTGGAATATTTTTAGCACTCTTTGTGATCGCAATTTTTACATTTTTTATAATTATTTATGATAAAATGAGTGGACTTAGTAGTGAACAAAAAAGAGAAGTAGGAATACTCAAAGCAATTGGTTGGAGAGTAGAGGATGTACTAAAAGAAAAGTTTTATGAGAGTTTGATACTTTCTCTTTTTGCTTATATGCTTGGTGTTATTCTCGCTTTAGCTTATGTGTATATTTTTAATGCACCACTTCTTAGAGATATATTTATAGGATATAGTGACCTGAAACCAGCTTTTGAAATATCTTTCATCTTAGATTTCCAAACACTATTTTTAGTTTTTTTCTTGAGTGTACCCATCTATGTTGCGGCGACTATTATTCCCTCATGGAAAGTAGCTACTCTTGAAGCAGATGATGTTATTAGATAAACAATATTAAGGATATTTTTTGAACTATATTAAATTATTAATCGCAGGCCTTATGGCTTTTGGATTCTCGGCATGTGAAGAGAAGTCTAAAACAGATGTAGCAAAAGTGCATTGGGATAGAGATATGTGTGCTAGATGTGTTATGGTTGTGAGTGATAGACAAAACACTACTCAAGCGAGAGACCCTCAAACTGGTAAAAAATATATGTTTGATGATATAGGTTGTATGGTTCTATGGTTTAAAGAAGAGAACATAGAGTGGAAAGACAAAGCAGTAGTATGGATTACAGATGTAAGCAGTGGAGAGTGGATAAATGCAAGAACTGCATTTTATGATACTGAAAATATTACACCAATGGCCTACGGGTTTTCAGCTCATAAAACAAAAGATACAATAAAAGATGGACAAGAGATAGTTGACTATGATGAAGTTGTAAAAAGAGTTCTTATTATTGGGAAGTAAAAGCTGGTTTAGAATCTTCAAGAAGTAGATTTGGCTCTACAAATGGAGCTAGATTTGCTAAAAAGTTCATGAGTGACATAATAGGACTTCCATAAAAGAATTTTACCTTATTGTTATAGTGCCACAGTTGGTCAGCATATTGATAGATTTGATGCGAACTATCTCCAATACTGTCTCCATCTCTATCAAAGCCGGCATATCTATCCCAGTAGTTATACTCTACAATATTTGAAGGCAAAAAGTTCCCTTCAATATCTTTAACAATATCATCTATATTTCCAAAAATTTTATTATGAGTTATCGTATTATCTACAATATATGCATGAAAGTGAATAGCCTCACCGTTGTAAGCGATCTCATTATGATTTATGTACCTTTTCATACCTTTAGCTTTTTCTTGACCATCTATATATATACCTTTAGCATTAAACTTTAAAGTGTTATACTCAAATCTAAAGTTTGCAACACCATTAATTACTACACCTATACCAGCGGCACCCTTAGAGCTTTTAATTGTGTTATAGGATACCATTGTATTCATAGCACCCATAACCATGATAGAAACAGAGTTATAAAGGTAGGTATTACTATCAAAGAAATTATTGTTACTCAGGCTTATATGTGTTGCAAATCTATTATTTTTAAATATATTGCCTTTAAAAAGATTTGCATGTGAGTAGTCGAGTGTTACATCCCTTGAGTTTTCAATTGTGTTGTTTTGTATCAGATTATTGTTTGCGTAATACATCTTTAAAGCATTACCTCTCAGAGAAATATCAAGGTCTTTAGATGTGATGTAGTTGTTTGCGATTATAGATTCACTTACCATGTCCATATCTATACCATAGAGGCTATCAATAATCTTACAGCCATTTACTTCACATTGTTTTACATTTTTCATAGAAAGAGCAGAGTCAATCCTGTCCATTCTACTACCACTGCCACTAATTGTAAGGTTTTTTAGTGTTACGTGAGAGCTAGTTATTGTAATAACGCTATCTATACCACTCCCCTTGATTATAACGTCACTCTCTTTACCAATAATAGTTAGAGGCTTATCAATTGTAATATTTCCTGTGTAAGTTCCAGATGATAGTTTTAAGGTAGAGTAGGGCGTTGCAGTGTTAATAGCTTCTTGCAGAGGATTTGCTTCAAGGTGAGAGATGAAAATTAAAAGTAGTAAATAAAACTTCATCTTTTACCTCTTTTTCTCAAAAAGTTAACTTTTTGTAGCTTTAGGGAGTTGTAGGGACTTTAGTCCCTGCCATTAAAATGGGCTTTGCTCATTTTAGTGTGTAACATTAATAGTCTAGTAAAATCTATGAATCTCTTCCATAATATTTGCAAACTCTATATCGTCACCTTTCTCCTTTAAAAAGTTTACGAGATAAGTCTCAGCCGCTTCAATTGAGTCATCTTTCTCAATCTGTAAAAGCTCAGCATATAAACCTGCAAGAACTTCTATCACATATTTAGATATAGTTTTTCTAGCTGCATGATAACCGATAATCTCGCCAGTATCAGTATCTTTTCTAATTTCAAACTCTGTAAAAATCCAGTAGTATCTACCGTCTTTTGCTAAGTTTTTTACTAATGCATTGATGTTCTTACCAGCAGAGATAGTTTCCCATAAAAGTTTAAAAACTACTTTAGGCATATCAGGATGACGAACAATATTGTGTGCTTTACCTATAAGTTCTTCTTGAGAGTAACCAGATACTTCTACAAAGTAATCGTTACAGTACGTAATCTTACCTTTTTCATCAGTTTCACTAACTATATATCTTTTAGGGTCTAACTCTATTTCAATATCTAAGGGTGTAGGTCTCATAGTTATATTCTCCCATTAATAAGTCTAACAAGAGCATCGCTTACATCACGAAACCCTAAAATTCTTTTGCCGTTGTGTTTTTTTGAAAACTCTTCAGCAGCAGCGTAAGAGTCAAATGCAATTAAATCATCTCCGGCAGGACCTGTTACATTAGTTCCATAGATGTAAAATGCACCTTTTGCCTTTACAGGCTTAAGTGTTTTAAAATCTGTAACAAGGATATCTTTAAAGTCTTTTTCACTTTTCACACCAATTTCAAACCATTTTCCTGGTCTAAAGTAAAATTCAAACATAGATTTCGGAGATGAGAAAAAAAGTTTTTTACCATTTTTAAGTTCTATCTTTGCTACCCAAGCAGGATCTTTATATACTTTTATCTGCCTAACTACACATTTTGTATTTTTATCATAGTCAATCTCGTGAGAGAAGAGTAAACTTGACGCTAGAAACATCCCTAAAATTATTTTTATCATACTAAATCCTTTTTCTCAAATATCTTGTAACCTAAAAATGCGAAGAGCAGACCAAGCACAAGAGGATAACCTATAGATATAAGTACAAACACAGTTTGACTCATAGAATCAAGTATATAAAATGCAACTGGACCCATAACAGTAAGTTCAGGGTCAAATAGTGAAATAGCTGCAACACGGAAAATTTCCATAGGATTTATCATAGCGATGAAGATAATAAGCTCTTCGTTAAATCTCTGTTGCATCATAAGTGAGATAAGTGCAATATCGATAAAAGCAAGTAAAAATATCCATATAAAAAATGCAATACCAAGAGCTACTTCGGATGATTTAACAAATGAAGATATAAAAAACGCTATACCTAAAAAGGCAGCACTCATCGCAAATAGTAGCCCTGTATATAAAAAGAAGATATCCCAAGGAATTGAAGCACCTTTAATCGCACCATATATAATAGCGATAAGCATTGCAAAAATAACTGGAAGATATACAGTGATGAAACGACCAATGATTTTACCCCAGTAGTACTGCTTTAGTGAGATAGGAAATGAGAGCATATATTCGAGTACGTGAGAGTCTCTATCACCTGAGATTGACCGAACTGTTGTTATAAGAATAAAGATAGGTAAAATTACGATAGTAATCTGTATATACATAAGTAGAAGTCGACTAAGACCACTAAAGCCCATAACTTGAGACTCTGTAACACCTGCTATAAAAAATAGTGCTATAAGTCCGCCAAAGACCAATGAATAGACTACAAACCATTTAGCTCGTATGGACTCTTTTAAATCTAAATATGCAATTAAAGATAAGTTTTTCATTAATATCCTAGTATCTGTTTTCTGATTTTCGGGTTTGCCATATGCTCACCTCGTAACATTTTCATCATCACTTCTTCATAGTAGATGATATTCTCTTGTTTATTTTCGTATGCTGAAAAGCCGTACATCATTGGTGTCTTTTCATTAAATTTGTAAAATGCTTTTTTTGCATCTATATATTTTTGTGTGTCATTTGAAAAAACTCTCATATCAACACTGTTTAAATCTATACTGTTTTTTTTCATCCATAAAACCATACACCCTATATCATCAAAGTATTCTGTTTTAAAGTTACCCTCTATAGAAGATGTGTGAATATTTGATTTAGGAAGTTCCATATTACATTGTGGACATATTCTTAAGCTTTCTTCACTGACAGGTGAAGAGTTGCAAGCACTTATTATAATCAAAAGTGATAGAAAAAAAGTCAGAAGTAGAGGCTTAAACTTTATCATCAGAAATAATTTTCCCTAAGTCCATATAAATTTGTCTATTTACTAAATCCTTCACCTCTTCTAGACGGTGCGTAACGAACAGAAGTACTTTCTCATCTTCGTTTTGTTTTAGTAGTCTGTAAAAGTCATCTCTTGCCTTTGGGTCAAGATTTGCTGTTGGCTCATCATAGATGATAATATTACTCTTTTTAGCCAGTGAGATAGCTATGAGCATCTTCTGTTTCATACCACCACTCAGTTTGAAAAAAGATTTATTCAGATTTGCACTGATATCTAGTTTCATCTCATTTGCATAGTGCATGATTAAGTCTCTATCTACTTTTGCACCTATACTAATATACTGCATCAACTCATCAAGACTTAGCTTGATTGGAGGTGGAAGCTGTGGAACAAAACTTATGTTTTCTAAAACCTTTACACGCTCTTTTATTGGGTTTAGCCCATTAATGAGAACTTCACCATCATTTGGATGATAATAGCCTAAAATTGAACGAATAAGTGTTGTTTTACCAGCGCCATTTGCACCCATTAAAGCGATAGATTCATTCTTGTTAAACTCACAGTTTACACTGTCCAGGGATACGTGAGAGCCAAATTTTTTAGTTAGATTTGAGACTTTAATCATATTTACACCAAACTTTTTAATCTAAAATCGAATTTAAGAGCATCTTCGTGGCATACATCTACACATCGTCCACAAAGAGTACAGTCTGCACCTGTTATGTATGCACTTGTTATCTCTTTCTCATCTATCTGTTTTTTATACTTCGCTTTTGTGATCTCTAAAACTTGAGGTTCAAAACATACATCATGACAAACCATACAGCTGTCACAGTTGTCATTCCACTCAATTCTAAGAGCTGACACCTTACCTATCATTCCATATGTAGTACCTATCGGGCAGATATAAGTACACCAGGCACGACGAGAAAAGAAAACTTCCATAGCAAAAACAACCACTACCCAGATAAGTGCTAGACTCCACCCATAAGCAATAGCACGACTTAAAATCCCAACAACATTAAAGGTCTCAAAGACTATATAACCACTAGTAAAAGAGAGTATTAAAAAGATAGCCCAAAATATATACCTAACTCTGTGATCAAATTTTCTACTTTTTATGATTTTTTTCTTTACTAGGATATTATGCCATTTCTCACCAATTTCACTGAGTATTCCATAAGGACATACCCATGCACAGTAACTGCGACCACCGACCAACAGATAAACTATTACAATAGTTGTAGTACCGATGATGATGTTAATTGGTAGATGAAAGGTTGATAAAAATACCTCTAGAGTCATATATGGATCAATCATATGAAAACCTAGAAACCTTGAACCACTAAGTGTGCCCTCTAGCATCTGTAAATCTATAAAAAATGATAAGAAGAAAAAAAGATGAATAGCTATAACTAAGATCCATCTCTTCATTCTGTAGCTAAACTTACTCTTGCCCTCTTTTGTTGTATCAAAAAATGTAGACCAAAATGTTGTTTTACTTATCGTCTCTCTATTGTTATACTTATCCATTACCTTCGCCTTGCTTCTTTGTTTCTAATATCTCTCAAGAAGTTTACTTCTTGTAGCTTTAGGGGGTTGCAGGGACATTATGTCCCTGCCACTATAATGGGCTTTACTCACTATAGTGTAATACATTAGTTATTTTTTTGTGCCTCTGCACGAGCTGGAAATTCACCAATTTCATCTGCAAGTCTTCTTAAGTCTTCTTCTGTTAGTTTGAGTAGTAGACCTTTCATAATCATGTTCTCTTTACGACCAGCTTTAAAGTCAACTAAATCAGTATAAAGCTTTTCTGCACTCTGTCCAAATATTTTAGGTCCCATCATTGCTTTTCCATTTTGAAAGCCTGAGCCATTTACACCATGACAAGATGCACATTTACTTTTATACTCTTGAGAAACAGGGAATGCTCCAGCATTTCCAGCTTTATCTCTTAGGGCACCAAGTGCTTCATCTTCTTTTTCTCTATCTGACTTATCCTCTGGTGCAGCTACTGCAGCAGCTTGACCCATTGAGTCACCAAAATCTTCTATAACCTTATTATGCTGACCACCATGGTAAGCTCCACCTTGAGATGCTGTCCAAGCCATTAACCCAAGTGTTAAAAGTGTAAAAAAACCTACAATTATATTCTTCATTATCTATTCCTCATATTTTTAATTTCTTCATTAAATTCATATATTTCATTTGCCATCTTTTTTATCTCTTCATCACTCATCATTTTAATGAGATCATCCATAAGTGGATTTGATTGTTTACCCATTTTAAAGTCTGCTATTTTATCAAAGATATAATCAGCATCTTTTCCAAGAAGTGATGGCCCAATAATTCCATTTGCATAATCATTATGACAAGCAGAACACTTAACTATAAACTCTTTACTCATATGTCGAACTAAAAGTGAAACTTCAATCTTTTCATAGGGACTTCTCACATTCATGTTTGCTTCTACTGATGTTCTTGGTTTAGTACGTACAGATGCATCTTCATTTGCAGGTCTGGAATTCTGATCATAAGCACTTTTTACATTGTAATCGTAATAGTATGCTTTACCATTTTTAACTTCAAGTGCTCTTTTTTCTTTTTCTCTAACCTTTATCTCTTGTGCATTTTCATTTTGAACAATCTCGATTTTTGGAGCAGTGTCTGAACTTTTAGCAGTTTGGCTTATTTGAGCCTTATCTTCACTTGAATCACTACATCCACTAAACACAGTGATCAGTGTAAATGATGAAGCAATTAGTAAACCCTGCATCACCTTATTTTTATTATCTCTTTTCATTGCCATCCCCTTAAGCTTTGTTTCCGTAGTATTCTTCGTAAGTCATTCTTGGTTTCACTACGATTGAAGGTACTGAAGTCGGACAAACCTCTTGACATACTCCACAACCTGTACAACCGTCATATATCATTGGTTTTGTGATTCCGCTGCCTGTTGTAACCATTGCAATTGCACTTAATGGATTTGGCATAGGACACATGTCTGCACAGAGTGTACAATCTTTGCCTTCATATCCATCAAATTTCTCTTGTAGTTTTTCTTCTAAAGGATTGAGGTTAGTGACACCAGCATGATATGCTTTCATTTCATCAGAATAACCAGATGGAACAGGTTTGTTTTTAACAGCCAAACATGTTCTTGGGTTTTCTAAAACTGCAATACCCATTTTAATATCTGTTGCTTTTTCTGTATTGTGGTCAAGTGCTCCACTCGGACAAGCAAGTACACAGGGAACAGCTTCACAGGCGTAACATCCACGAATATTTGCATCTATGTATGGAGTTCCAACACCATGTCCTGTTCCAAAATCAGCAAGCTCTATAGAGTGGTAAGGACATACCTGAAGACACTGACCACACTTAATACATAGTGCGAGAAAATCTTTTTCAGGTACTGCACCAGGAGGTCTAAGCCTATTTTCTGCCTTTACAGGGTATGGAGAAAAAACAATTCCACCACCAAGCACAAGTCCTAAAACACCAAGTGTAGAGTATTTTATAAAATCTCTTCTATCTGTCTCTATCTTTGCCATATATCTATCCTTCTCCTATCGTTTTCTGTCTCTTTTGAAAAGATGTAAAATCTTTTAAAATGCCTCTCACTGAAGCCTCACTTTAGGTTTTTCATCTTCAAATAAAAAAACCGGCTTTGTAAATGGAGCCAATTTTGCTAAAAAATTTAGCAGTGAAATAACAGGTGAACCATAAAAAAACTTAACATCCGGATTATATACCCATAGTTGGTCTGCATATTGATAAACCTTATGGGGAGTGTCTCCATAGTTATCACCATCTCTGTCAAATCCAGCATAGTTGTCCCAGTAGTTGGCAACTATCTCATTATCATTTGTTTTAGCACCTCTACTGTCATTGACGACATCTTCAATATTGCCCATTATAGTATTGTCTTTAATAACATTATTCTCACTTAGTGAGTGAAAATGAATTGCTTCTGAGTTGTATAAAACTTTGTTTGATTCTATCCAGTTTTTTGTGTCGGGCTCAAATGGCGACCTGTCAATATATAGGCCTTGAGCACAATAGATTACAGTGTTGTCTTTTATGGTAAAGTTTGAGACATCTTTTAAGCCAATTCCCATGCCTGTAGCACCTAAAGAACTTTTAACTACATTTCCAGTAGCAATAGTATCATTTGAGTACATAAAAAATATACCAACTGAGTTGAAACTGTAGGTATTGTTTCTAACCCAGTTTTTACCGGCATACATAAAGTGCAGAGAGTACCTGCACCATTCACCACGGTTCTCTTCGATTATATTTCCGTGAGAGTACCATACAACCATATCTCTTGACTTAAAGAGAAAGTTATTTTTAACAAGGTTGTCATTCGCGTACCAGAGTCTCAGTCCATCTCCACGAAGTCCCAAGTCTAAATCTTTTGAAGTTATTTTGTTATTTGATATGATAGAGTTACTAACCATCTGCAGGTCAATTCCAAAGAGACAATCATCTATGACACAGTCACTTATTTCACACTGCTTACCATTTTGCATAGCGATTGCAGCATCAAGTTGATGATGCAGACTTCCACTATTTATGATTTTTAGATTCTTTAGAGTGATGTAAGAGCCTGTAGTTTTTATAACACTACCTTCTCCTCCACCATCAATAATAACGCCGTCCTCTTTACCTATTATAGTCAAGGGTTTGTCTATTACTATACTGCCTTTGTATACACCAGCAGGTAGTTTTAAAATAGAACCAGCCGGTGCATTGTCAATTGCCTCTTGTAGCATGTTTGCGCTAACTAAAGAGAAGAGTGACAAAAACAGAATAAACGAATATTTAAACATTTATGACCTTAAAATAAAAATTATTCTTGCGTTTCTCTCATAGCTTTTTGTTTTGAGAAAAAAGCTAGAAGACTGAGTAGGCCAATGGCTACTATCATATAAAAACCTATTGTCGGGTATGAGTGTGTCACAAACTGGGCAATTTTACCATCACCAAAAACTGTAGGCATAAATGGTTTTATCTTAAATGCTCCCCAGTCATGAAGATTGTGTCCAAACCAGTATAGCCAGTATGAATAATCAGCTATAAAAAGAACTGGAAGAGATGCTGGAACAAGCATTAAATAATTTAAAATCTTATTATTGAAGGCAATAAAATATATGATTCCAAGAGATAGAGCAAGAAGAGCATAAATACCAATCTCTCTCTCAATAGTACCACCAACCCACATAGGATCCATTCCAACGTAGTGATTAATAGTATTCATCTCATGAACTTCACCACTATAACCATCAAAATGGAAAAATACAGGGATACCTTCAGGGAAAGCTTCTTTTGGATAGTTTGGAGCTTCTAGAGAAACTGCCCAAATTGGAAGTGAAGCAACACCAAGCTCGGCATGAGACTCTATCATCTGTCCAAGGTCATTATGTGCCTCTTTATCAGTTGTTACACTTTTGTACCTACCTTGGTTATAAAGATTCCAAACTGACTTACTAAAAGATGATACTTCAGCGCCTTTTCCATCCTCAATCTTATTTTGAACGCCATGAAAGGCTACCATTGGAAAAGTAAAAGAGATTGTTAAAATAATTAAAGCTAAAGCTGCAAAAATTCTTGCTTTCATTAAACTTGGGTGCATATCTACTCCTTGTAGAGGGTGATTATAATATTAATTATAAATTCTGTTTATTGTAGCAAAAGTGGTGATAGAATTAGATGATATAAATCAATGTATAAGCATTATACATAAAAAAAAGGGAAAGCAAGTGCTTTCCCCTGGTATTACAAAAACTTATTTTAGTTTCTAGAATAAGTTTGCATTTTCGTCAACCCATTTAAGGTATTCGATAATGTCTTTTGTCTCTTGTTTACTCATATGTTGATTAGGCATTTTAAGATTAAAGTAATCAATCATGCTTTTTACATATGGATCTTTGTACATTTTTTCTGGCTCTAAAATGAAGTCAGAAACCCATTTCTCAGCATTTTCATGTCTTTGTAGAACACCTGTAAGGTCTGGACCTGAAGATACTTTACCAATTACGTGACAACCTGAACAACCACCTTCACCAAATGCTCTTTCACCAGCTTGAGCTGAAGCAGATTGTTTAGTAGCGATTAGACGAACTAGTGCATCTTTTGCCCTAATTCCAACATCCGCAGTTTTAACCATTAGTTGCCAAATCATATTTTCAAAAAGGATTGCTTTTTCAATATCACCAGCTTTTAATGCAGCATCAGCTTTCTTTTTCTGCTCAGGGATTTGACCATATTGATCAAATGCATCAGTTACAAGGTCAGCAACAACTTTATGCTCACCAAATTTGTTGTCTTTTAAGAATTTAACAACCGATTGAATTACAGCGTCAGTTGCATCATTTACAGCAACAGTTTTTTTGTATTCAGCCATTAACTCAGTTTTAGACATAGTTTTCATTTTTAGTTTTTGAGCCGAAACATATTTTTTGTTCGGATCTTTAACCATTAGGTAACCCATCATCTCTAAGTGAAGTGCAGAACAGAACTCTGTACAATAGTAAGGGAAAACACCTTCAATATCAGCAACAAACTTAATAGAAGCAGTTTCACCTGGCTCTAAAGAAGCGTGAGTATTATAGTGATCCACTGTAAAACCGTGAGTCTCATCTTGAGCTCTCTCTAAGTTAGTAAGGTGCATAGTAACTTCATCACCTTTATTAACTGTGATTCTTTCAGGATTGATATGAGAACGTACCATAGTAGCGAATATCTCTACCTTGTTTCCTTTTCTTACAATTCTCTCTTGACCAGCTAATGTTTTACCAATATGCTGCTTACCAGTTGTAACATTCGTACCCATTTTGTATCTTACGTGTGGGTGAAGTTTTTCAGCTCTAATTGCTACCGCTTGGTGAGGTTCACCTAATGGTAAAGGCATATCAACAAGTAAATCCATTGTTTTACCCTTAATATCAATCAACTGGTGATTTTGAGGGTGAAGTGGACCAACGTTGTCAAATCTGTCTATCGCAAGTTTGTTAAGAGAGATAATATACTTACCTTGAGGGTCAGCAGATTTTCCTTCCATACCACAAAGGTGTCCAACGTTATAGTGAACATTTTCTTTGTCTAAAACTTTAAGGGTTTTGTAGTTCCATTTAACAATCTGTGAATCAACATAAAGTGAAGTATAAATCTCACCATCTACGTTTGAGTACTGATTATGTAATGGCCCAAGACCTAGTTCAACTTGACCATGTAAAGATGATTTAAGATCTAAGATAGGGATACCATATGGATCTTTACCAACATATTTTTTACTTTTGATAAGTTTTTTGATTTTACTCCATTTATAAACTGAAGCGTGAGTATCTAGTTTACCACATACTGTGATATATTCACCATCAGGAGAAACATCAACACCATGAGGAGATTTAGGCTCAGGAATTAGAAATAGTGCATTGTTAGCAACTGCAACACTCATAGGAATAATTCTATGACCATTAACAACTTTAACATTTTTCTTGTTTTCAGCTAATTTAGCTAATGTTTTCCAATCATATACGTGTAAGAAGTCAGTATCGTTTCTTGACATACCGGCTTCATTTGGTGGCATACCAACTTCGATTCCACCTGTATACATTTCAGTATTAAATGAGTTAGTGAAACCCCAACCGTCAGAAACACCTTTACCAGAATCACTTAGATCTTGCATATATGGAGGCATCTCGATTGTAAAAGAAGCTTTCTCATCAATACGACCAATCTTGTCATTAAATTTCCACATTGTCACACCACCACGGAATGTCTCTTTGTACTCTTCAATCGGGTGATAGTTGTTATCAAACGGTGCAGCATACTGTGCAGCTTCAATGATATAGTCACTGTCTTGTGTAAAGAAAGCACCACCGTGAGCTGATTTGAAAACAGGGTTAACAACAATTTGTCTTGTTTCAAAATCTGCTAAATCGATAATAGCGATACGTGGATTAGCTTTATCATTAATAGCTAACCATTTACCATCATACTTACCATCTTTCTCTGAAAGAGCAGGGTGGTGAGTGTCTCCCCAGTTGATTTCGCGACCACGGATATTACCTTGTCGAAGAATTTTCTTAGAACCTTCATCAAATCCATACCCTTGCCAAGGCTCAGGTGTAAATACAGCGATATACTTTAAAATTCTCATACCTGGAACACCGTAAACAATTACTTGTCCAGACTGCCCACCAGAACTAAATACTATAAATTCATTTCTAGCACCTGTTGGAATATAAGTCTTTGCAGCACGAATAACATCGTTTTCAGTTAAGCCTCTCTTCTTCATTACTTTTTGTAGTTCACCACCGGCAGCAGTTGCAACTGTTGCAGCTAGTGTAGTACCTAAAATCAGTGAAGAAAGCTTGTTAAAAGTCTTACTCATAATCTTCTCCTTAATCTTCCTTTGAGTGTCAATAATACTCAAATGATACGTTATAGTATAATATTTAAGGGTGTGATAATTTGACTAAGGTCAAAATATAATATTAATTGTTAAATTTAAGGTTATTTGGAATTGTGATGGGAAATTAAGTTATCTAAATCGATTTTTAACTCTTTCAAGTTTTGGGCTGAAGTTGTTAACTCTTCTAGAGATTGAATAATTGCATCCTCTTTTTTTGTTAACTCTTTATCCATCTCTTTATCATCTTCCATCGTATAAAGAAACTCTAGTAAATCTTCAATATTTTTCTCCACTGACTCTAAAGATTTATAAGAGTGCTCTATAGATTGACTTGAGTACTCAACAGAGTCATTAATCTTATTGACTAGAAAATTAAAGTTGTCTGTAGCATCTGATAAACTGGCGTTAGAGGAGGCATTTTCTTCTTTGATGGGTTCTAATTCTTTAATACTTGAATTTGATCTAATCTTCTTTGATGTTGTTAAGAATTTTTGTATAAATGAGAGTATATCTTTAACTTGAGAGAAGAGATAGACTAGAAGCAGCAGTAGTAGAAAAAACAGCACATACTCTATGTTCTTATAAACAGTAATACTACTTTGAACTTCTGCGTGGTGTATATTAATAAGTTTATTAAATTCAACTACAAGATCTAGATTTATCTTATAAATATCATTAACAAGTTTTTCTAAGATAATAGTTGAGTAGGCTGTTGTAATTTTACTTTGATCTCTAAAATTTTGTACTTCCAGATAAAAATTATTCCATAAAAGCAAGATTTTAGCACTCTGCTTCTTTATCGCAATAGAATTTACATTATCAAGTTTTTCGTCTCTACTGTTCATGTTTGAGACGAAACTCTTTATTGAGTCATCGAGTTGCTTACTAGAAGCAGTTGGGTGTTTATATATGTAGAAGATATTTTTTGATATCTCTTGAGTAAAAGCTTTCTGTTGATTTATTGTATTTAGTAGATTGTTACTAATTTTACTCTGTTCACTTACATGGTTAAATAAAATTGCTAATACTATAGAGAGTGTAAAAATTAATGCACCTACTATTTTTATCTTAGTCATAAATCTAATCCTTATAAATTTTTTCTAATGCGTGAGAGTCTACTATAGTAACCTTTCCCTGCATTATATCAATAATTTTGTTGCGTTTTAATCTATTTAGAACACGGGAGAGTGTTGCTGGCTGTATGTGTAATATTAGAGCTATATCATGGCGTTTAAGCTTGTTAAACATATCCAAATCAGAAAATAGCATCATAGCAACTTTTGATACAGAGTCAAAGATAAACTCTCTATTTACAAGATTTTGGAGTTGTTCTGAACGTTTGATGACCTCACTTGCAAACTCTAAACAGAGTAAGTTTTTCTTTAAAAAGTATTCATTAAATTTTTTGTAGTTAATGCTTAGTATATTGGAATCTTCAACTATTTCTATATTTGAGAAAGAGAGTAGAGTATTAGAATTAATATCTGATACCTCAGAGAGTAGGGAATTTTTATATATATAGTATAGAAATATCTCATTGTCATGTTTATCAATCTTGTAGGATTTGGCTAAACCATGAGTTAAAAAAAGTAAATTTTCACTCTCTTTTTTTTCATAGTGTATTATGTACTCTTTTGAGTAAGAGTGCAGAGTAGATATAGAGCTTAGTTGTTCTATCTGTTCCTCATTTAAGGAGGAGAAGAAGTTTATAGAAGCAATAGTATCTTTTATCGACAAGTTATATACCTATGCAATCTTTTTGTGAAATATCAAATCTAAAAAGCTTTGCTTTTGTCTTTGCACTTATATAGATGTATGACGTATTTATTCCTGCTTCTAAGAACTTATTGGCAGATTGACAAATTCCCTTAGTTACAGCTTTTTTCATTCTGCTGTGGTCTTGTGACCTTACAGCCTCATCGCTCTTAACACCTGTATTTATTTCAAATGTCCAGACAAGGGTGGTATCTTCACTTATAACTTTAGTCAGCGTAGTATATTGATCTACAACGGTAGGGAGATCTTTTGATAGTGACTCTGCAGTTAATCTTGTAATCTCTAGGTTTTGTTTCTTCATCTCTTTGGCTGGAAATTCACCTGTTTTTGTTTTTATATCTGATGAAAATAGAGAGATGCTTAGTGCTAGAAGTAGTAGTGCTATTTTTTTCATTGTATTCACTTTAATTAGTTTAGACAATATTATACATAGAAAAAAAATAGTTTTAAATGATGTGAATCAAGAAGCTTGCTTAAAAGTTATCTACCGCCAAACTTATCATGCCACCATTCAGAAGGGGAGTAAGAGGTCTTTTTAATTGCCTCTTCATCAAAAGAGTACTCATAAGAGTTACAATACTCTAAGATTACTTCATATGCTTCATTTATCTGCATACTCATCTTTGTAGCTCTGTCCGGATCATCCTTATGTTTATCAGGATGCCATTTTTTCATGAGGTTTTTGTATTTATTTTTGATTTCTTTTAGAGTGGAAGTTTCACGAAGTCCAAGGAGTGATTTGGACTTCATAATTTTTTCAAAGGAGGACAATTTTTAGTCTTGTTGTTGTCTCATATATGCTGGAATATCTAAATAATCTCCATCAAGTTCACCACCTACAACTAGACGAGGACGAACTTTGGCAACTGGAGGAGCTGGTGTATCATTTACATAATCATCATTATTAGTAAGCTCTTTTTCAAAACCAGTAGCAACGATAGTGATTTTGATGTAATTTTCAGCGATATCTTCATCAGTTGATGTTCCCCAGATAACTTCAGCATCATCATGGGCACTGTCATGAACAACTTCCATAGCTTCTGCAAGTTCCATCATTGGAAAGTCAGGGTGCATACTAAAGTGAACTAAAACACCCATTGCACCATTAATAGACATGTTATCAAGAAGAGGAGACTCAATAGCCGCTTTAATAGCTTCATAAGCTGCATTTTCACCCTCATGCTCACCAACACCCATAAGTGCCATACCTCTATGGCTCATTACAGTTTGAAGATCAGCGAAGTCAAGGTTGATGTCATTCTCACCACTTGAAAGAATGACACCAGAAGTTCCACTAACAGCTTGAGCTAAGACGCTGTCTACTATCTTGAAACTCTCTTTAAGACCAAGTTTTCTATCGATGATAGAAAGAAGCTTGTCATTAGGAATAACTACGATTGAGTCACTCTCTTTTTTAAGCTCCTCTAAACCAGACTCAGCAAGTTTAAGACGTTTACGACCCTCAAACATGAAAGGTTTTGTAACGATAGAGATAGTTAAAGCACCAACCTCTTTTGCTATTTGAGCAACTACAGGAGCAGCACCAGTACCAGTACCACCACCAAGACCAGCAGAGATAAA
>Ga0209345_10002658_pt1 | contig 19390 bp, 14 predicted proteins | sample Cruoilmetagenom7_FD_187294 | JGI IMG/M metagenome (GOLD analysis project Ga0209345, IMG submission 187294) | Oil polluted marine microbial communities from Coal Oil Point, Santa Barbara, California, USA - Sample 7 (SPAdes) (version 2) | ecosystem: Environmental > Aquatic > Marine > Oil seeps ... | reverse complement strand
GGATGACCATGGCGTCTGTGAAGTATTCGAGGGACGGGAGGTTGTTCTTTAAGCTTACCCAGATATCCTTTTGGGGTAGAAGGGGGGCTACTAATGGTAACGTCAAAGGCGCTACCAGTGACTTTACGGAGCCGTTTGACCTTGTCCCGGTGAGCGAGGTCTCCTTGAGGGTAGGGTACAATTGGTAGAAGCTCTGGGACCTGGCAGCTTACGTAACTTCTCAATAACTATGGGTAACTGACTTCTGCCGTAGCTCATAGGAGTGAATGAAAGCGCTCCTGTGAGCTACGGCGTGTCCCCGGACTTTTTGAGAGGTTACCTGTATACCCGATTTTTGTTCTGCACTTGAATAAATTATCAGTCTTTACCAATGTAAGCGTCGGACGTGCCTTGGCTCGCCTATCGGTAATTCGATGTAGGATGGATAGTCTTTGTTGCGATAAACAGTTATCTTAGGCGCATCTTCGCCATCCGGGTCTGGGTATAGGGCGTAGTTATCCGCGTCTGCGCAGGCAACTGTTATCCTAATGCTGTGACCGGCGTCAAAAACATTCGAGGTACCCATGATGTCAAAGACCAATTCGACCGGCTCTGCAGGCAAGTCCATCAGATCTTCCTCGTGGCACCTGTGATAGGGCAGGCCAAAATTATAAAATGGGGCAGTGTTTAAAGCTCTGTAGGACGCTCTTAAGGTTCCTTCAGAAACATAATGGGAACGTCCCTGATTATCTACCTCTTCCAGGTAAACGAAGAAGTCGCCATCTAGGTCAGTAGATGTCACCCAGAGATGAACCACAGGGTAGCCCTTAACTACCTTATCTTTCTTAAGTACTCTCGAGGTGTAGGTCAAAGCCTTTTCGTCTTCCGCGGTCCGTTCATCGAAATAGGTAGTCCCGTCTGGCCTTTGAGCTCCATATCCGTTCTTCCATCGAGTTAAAATAGCGCCGGTTGTGGAGGTGTAGTCCACGATGTACTCATCCTCGCCAATGGCTGCTTCAGGCTTTTTTCTAACCAGGGTTCCGTCATTAACTGAATTTACCGTGCCTGAGAGTCCTGCGGCAAAATAAATTTTTATCTTCTTGGTGGCGTATAATGGCCACCAAGAAGATGATTGCCAACCATAAGGATCTTTATAATCAAACCCGATATCTTTAACCACTGAGACCTCTGACTTTGGAAGGGTGTTGTTCTCTGTCATGACGTAGTAATGAACAGGCCTTTCACACATAATTTTGTTATTAATACCCTTGAGCCAGTAATCATACCAGCGGTGGAACTCGTTCAAATGCACTTCTCCACCGTAGCCGCCTCTGTGAACCCATGGCCCGATCGTCATTTTTTGAGGGATCGAGCTCAGGTTGGCATACATCATGGGCTGCTGAGTAGTGTAGATGTCATACCATCCAGTAAGGTGGTAAACAGCAATACCAGACTCATCAATGTCCTCCACGCCGTAAATGGAACTGACCAAGTCCCATGACCAGTATCCGTTCGAAAGCGTTGTCGACCAATCACGATATTTTGCGATTGCGCCGATCTGGAAGGCCCACATGTTATTAGCGTGCTGGGCAATCGCCTCAGCCAGCATTGTACCTTCTTGGTCTTCGTCAACTGGAGCGATATCGGCAACCAGCCCCATGTCCAACAAAAAGGTGCCCCAGCCCCAGGCATCGATGAAGTCATCCTTGTAGGTTCCACCCCGATAGATGAAATCATATAGGATCGGCCCGGCCATCTCAGGGAAAATGGCGTCCAGATGCGGAGGACTCTGAGTTGCAGCGTTGTACTGGGTCATGCCGGGGTAGGATCTGCCGTGCATGCCGATGTGTCCGTCACACCAATCCTGTGTGGCCAGCCATTCTATGATTTCGTATGAATCAGCGGTTTCTTCCGCTGAAAACGGACCATTGTGCACGCCGTATGAAGCCCCGGTTCCTCTGGCATCAGCAACAGCTATTATATAGCCGTATTGAATCATCGTGGATAGAATGGGATCATAGTGCAGCGGGGTAATGACAGTTCCATCCTCAATGGTTGCGCGGATATAACGGGTGTAGTGTAAAATCACCGGCAGAGGCTCACTGATTTCTTTCCCATCCACTGTGGGCAAGTAGTAGTCTACGGCAATCTTCGTCTCGTCGTTCATGGGGACATACACTGAATAGCGATTCCACCCGTTGGATATCTGCTCTGAGTAACCGCTATATTTGCCAAAACTTGATACCTTTTCGTTATTTGCCATAGCAAGTGAAGAACAGATGATCATTAGCATTAATACCATAACGATTGACAAGAAAAAATATCGGTTTTTAACGTTTCTTTCTTCCATCTCTTACTCCCCTCCTGTTTTTTTGTTTATGTCGAACAAATCTATCAGAAATTTTGAAACTCAATCATGAGCTATAAATAGCCCCTCTGACAATGGCTTAAAGGCATAATTCAAATGAGTTTCAAAATTTATGTCTATATTATTTCCCGATCTCATCCTCTATTATTTCGTTATTTATCTCCACTTTGTGCCGTTCCCTTAATTTGGCCATGAAATCCCCTAGGGCATTCATTTGTTTTTCTGTTCTGGCGCGGGCAAGGACAATCCCTTTAACCTTATCGTATGGAATCGCTCTACTTTTCATCCGGTCTTCCACTCGAATGATGTGAAATCCTTCCCTTGAAGCGATGATACCGCTCGATTCCCCTTTTTTTAGGGCATACGCCGCTGTTTCAACCACCTCTGGCAACCGACCCTTTCTCAACCATCCCACAAGCCCGCTACTCCTAGCCGAAAGATCCGTTGACTTTTCTTTAGCCAGTTTCTCAAAACGCTCGCCTTTTTTAATTTCGGCAAGAACGGTTTCAGCCTCTTCTTGGGTCTTAAGTATTATCTGTCTGACCAGCACCTGTTCTTTTTGGGTGAATTTATCGAGATTGCCGTGATAGTAAGTCCTGGCCGCCTCGTCAGTCACTTCCTGGTTGTTAGGCGTTTTTCTTTTAACCATTTCTGCAGCCAAGATATTTTCCACTGCTGCATTTATCTTTTTCCGTACCTCCGGATCCTGGTCAAGTCCCTCTTTCTTTGCTTCTATGGCCAAAAGCTTCGTGTCGATTAAAAAATTCAAAAACTCCTTCTTTTTATCCGGGGTTCTCTGGGGCATTCTGCCCTGTCTCGAAAACTGAGCAAGCTGCCGTTTAAATTCTCCAACGGTCAGGACATTATCCTCCACACTAAAGAGTACGTTTGAATCTCCAGCATCCACAACTAGACCGAGGCAAAACCAAAGCCAGAATAATAAGCTTGTTACTGCTGAAAAAAGAATTTTTCTTCTCAAGGTTTATCTCATTAAGAAGTTACATTAACACCGATTTTCATTCAGATAATCATAGTACCATTAGAAGACCGTTCCCTGCACGTATCGTTCTTAGGGTAAGACTATATGCAAAAACCATGCCTTTAAGAACCCAGAGTATATATTCAGAAATTTTGAAACTCATTTGAATTATGCCTTTAAGCCATTGTCAGGGGGCTATTCGTTTACTTCTTATGAGACTTTATTTATTCTTTGCAAAGATAGTTAAATATGATAGTTTGTACAGCAGATTAGGGACGGGGACAAAATAACTTCCTCAAATTGGCGTTCAGATTTATAGATTTTCAGATATTAAATTTCACAAGGCCAGAGGGAGGAATCAGAGTAAGTCGTACATTGAGTACGTCGTCGATGATTCCGACCGATAACGCCGTGAAATTAAATATATGGAAATCTATAGGTTGGATTTGTTCGATCTGAAAACCTATAGCTCGGTAAATGTTTTTATTGCTGGAAGGAGATAGATATGGTTAAAATAGATCAAAGCATTTTCAAAGCCTATGATATCCGAGGAATATATCCGAACGAGATTGATGAAGAAACAGTGTACCGGACTGCCCAGGCATATGTGAAGTTTGTTAAACCGAAAGAAATCGTACTGGGTAAGGACGTCCGCCTTTCATCTCCGTCTCTCTGGCAGGCAGCGGCAGAGGGGATAATCGATGCAGGGGTTGACGTGATTGACATAGGCACTATCTCCACAGACATGCTTTACTTTTCCGTAGCAAAGTATGGGTTAGGCGGAGGGATTACCATTTCGGCATCTCACAACCCAGGCGAGTACAATGGGATGAAAGTGGTCAGAGAAGAGGCTATCCCAATATCTTCGGATACAGGGCTTCAAGAAATATTGCAGATTGTCCTTAAGTCTGAGAAGATCATAGGAAAAAAAAAGGGGCGGATAATCAAGAAAGATATTATGGAAGGCTACCTAAACCATATCCGGTCGTTTATTGACACGGTTAAGGTTAAATCGCTAAAGATTGTAGCAAATGCCAACTTTGGGCTAGCAGGAGAAGTAGTAAAGAGATTAACGAAAGACATGCCGGTGGAGATAATAGGCATAAATTTTACACCTGATGGCAATTTTCCTAAAGGACGTCCTGACCCTCTAATACCGCAGAATCGTCAGGAAACAATTAGTAAAATAGAAGAAACGGGAGCTGACTTTGGTGTTGCCTGGGACGCAGATGCTGACCGATGTTTCTTCTTTGATGGGGCAGGAGAGTTTATTGAGGGGTATTTCATCACTGCAACTTTAGCGAAGACCTTCTTAAAAAGGTCCCCTAGAAGTACGATAATCTTCGACCCTAGACTTACCTGGGCAAATATTGAGACAATCGTGGAAAACGGAGGAGTCCCAATAATCAATAAGTGCGGTCACTCATTCTTTAAGGACAGGATGCGGCGTGAAGATGCTGTTTTCGCTGGGGAGATGAGCGGGCACTATTACTTTCGTGACAATTTCTATGCTGACAATGGGATGATACCATTTATGATCATGATGGAAAATCTTTCTACTTCAGGGAAGACCATGTCCCAACTTATGGCCCCTCTCAAGGGCAAGTACTTCGTATCAGGAGAGATTAATAGAGAGGTCAAGGACACTCAGAAAATCATCATCCATATGGAAAACAGATATAGGGGTTCCATAGTTGACCATATAGACGGGCTTTCCATAGAATATCCTGACTGGAGATTCAACTTGAGACCTTCAAATACTGAACCGCTGTTGCGTCTAAATTTAGAGGCAAGGTCCAAGGATCTCATGGAAGAAAAGCGAGACGAAATTGTCGGCCAAATAAGCCGGATAGATGAAGGGAGGTAAGAGATGGGAACGGATTTGAAAGGCAAGGTTGCCTTAATCACTGGTTCGACTGGAGGGATCGGGAGAGTAATCGCCCTGAAATTTTCTGCAAACGAGGCTACTGTAATTATTAATGGAAGGAATCCGGAGCGTGGAGAAGAGACGCTCAATGAGATAAAAGGCCTTGGAGGGGATGCCATCTTTGAGAAGGCCGATATATCCGTTTATAGTGAAGTGAAGGAGATGGTGGATCGTGCCTTGATGAGTATGCCTAAAATAGACATACTCATAGTGAGCGGGGGAGGGGTCCTTACAAACCCAAACTTTTTTATGGAGATCGATCCTGATACTTATATTGATTTCATCAACAGCCAATACTTCAGCAGATTATACTGCGTTAGAGCGGTCCTGGATCACATGATTGAAAGGAAATCAGGGAAGATTGTACTCATAGGGACAGATGCCGGACGCTGGCCCACACCCGGCGAGACTCTACCCGGTGGGGCAGGGGCAGCCCTGGTGATGACTACAAAGGTTCTCGCCGGTGAAATTGCCAGGTGGGGGATAAGGATCAATACGATTTCCACTACAGTAACGAAGGACACGCCGAGTCTTGACAATGTCTTTCACGGACCTGCAGCAAAGATATTTAAAAGAGCCATGGAAAGACAGCCATTCCCCATAACTACAAATGATATTGCTGAAGCTGCCTTATTCTTGTCATCAAAGGCTTCAGATCAGATCACCGGCCAAACCCTAAGTGTTAACGGTGGGTTGTGTTTCCCTGGCTAACTAGTGTCTGAGGTCTTCTTGTGCCATAGTGCCCAAAGCATTATTCTGAACTTTATCCAACTTTATCTTAATGGAGGGTCATAAGATATAGAAAATCTGTCAAACTCGCCTTCGTATTCTTCCCAATTTGCGGAAACATCTTTAACTTTCGCACCAGCAGGTCCGTGATAACACCATCGGATTGCTGCCTTGATATTGTCTTCTTCTCCTTCAAAGACAGCCTCAACGCGCCCGTCCCTGAGGTTCCTCACCCACCCGTTGATGCCTAACTTTCTTGCCTCATATTGAGTTTCTGCACGAAAACAGACCCCCTGTACCCTCCCTTTCACTATAATATGGGCCCTTTTTTTGGACATCTTGTCTCCGTCCTCCCTGTAGGATTATCGTGTAACTACGCTCCTCCAAGACAATCCATTGCCGCATTTACCAAACCAAAGCATCCGGTTAACATCATATCACCATATGGAACAGCAAAGTAATACCCAGGGCCTTCTGCTACATTTCGTTTCGGGCCGGTAACAGATATAAGATCGAATCCGATTTGTGGAGAAAAACCTGGATGAATAAAGCACCCGTGCCCACCGTCTCGAAACACGTCCTCGTTGGTTAAGGTTCCGTTCAAGAGGCGATTGATGTAATCTTTTAGTTTCTTAGGGGTTATCAACGCGGTGTGGTGTTCAAAAAGCCCTAAGATCTTACTGTCTTTAACCAGTGTGCCTACGGTGTGCTGATTACCGATATTAACGACAACCACACCGTTTTTGTTTTCTTTTGCTATTACAGGATCACAAAGAGCCCCAAGGATAGCCGCCGCACTCGTATCCATAACTATAGCATTGGGCAGATCGTTCATAACAGCTATCATCCTGGTAAGGTAGCTGGGAGGGGTCTTATAAGCGAGATGGGAGATATGGCCATCATTCTCAAGAAACCTTTGCCAGTGTTGGAATCGAAAGACGCGGTTACTTCCCTCTATGCACTCACCGTGATCCTGAACAGCGACTGCAAAAGTCTCGGGCAGTTCTGTGTCAAAGCAAGATAGGGCCTCCTTGAGCGCAGCCAGATCGATGTCTGCCAATACAACTGACACAGCCCCTTCTGGTGGTTTGGTAACGATATCTATTCCCATCTCCTTCACCCTGGCGATATTGTCGTGGATGGTTTTTGCTGCTAGCTCTGTAGAATAAACCTTGAGACCCACAAGGATATGATTTTTTATGGCTTTTACACACCAACCCCCTCCCATAAGGTTTCCTTTTAGAAAGAGGGCCTTTCCATCTTTGGTAACAGCGGCAATACGATTGGCTATAATCCTTGTTTGAGACGGCAAGATCAACTTGATGGAGTTTTCTAAAGGACAGTTCTTTTCGTAGAGCAAAATATCCTGTGTCCCTCCACCGATATCAATAGCGATAATCCTCATATGAGACGATACCCCTCTTCCCAAAAACTCTTTCCTCAAGAGGAATAGAGCTTGCCAATTGGCACAGTTGCATGATTCAATAGTAGTGTTTCACAAGCGATTTTCATCGCTGACGTATATTTCTTCCCTCCAAATCCAGGCCTCCATTTTAGAGTAAATAGCTCGTCGGAGACCACCAACAATCCTCCCACATGAACTCCTCTGAAAGCGCCCACGGTAAAAAGGGCTGACATCTCCATTTCAACGCCCAGTACATTCTGGTTCTTATATGTTAACACCTTTTCGATAGTCTCGCGAAAAGGAGCATCTGTTGTCCACACCTTACCCATAGTGAAGTTGAGATTATTTGCACGAAAAGAGTCCTTGAGATACCCGGAAATTTTTTCACTAGCTTTTGGAAGGGGATCATCCAAAGGATAATGCTGCGACGTTCCTTCCTCTACTATCGCCTCGGCAGGTATTATATAATCTCCTATGCCGATATTCTCTTGAAGAGAGCCACATGAGCCTACACCGACTATGTTTTTAGCCCCTAAGACGATCAACCTCTCCAGAAGGATTACAGCAATTGGGGCTCCAGCAGCAGGGCCGACTACAGAGAATCGATTACCTTTCAGGTTTACATCGTATAATTTTGCGAAGTCCAGCCTTCTTTTTGCTGCCTTATCGAGACCTAGTACATTGGATGCGATCTCAAGGTCGGTCGGCGAAAAAAATAAAAATACTGTCTCTTCTATATTTGGCTCTGCTTTCCCTTTTCTTGGTTCTATGATAACCGATTCTTTGGAAGGAAGTTTCATGTGTCGCATTTTCCTAAAAGACTGCCTTTTCCCTAAAGCCCCATACAGCGTCCAATGACAACCTTCATAATCTCTGTTGTTCCGCCGACTATTGTGGTGCCTCTGACATTGCGGAACCTTCTGGCTATGGCGTATTCCTCCATAAATCCGTAACCCCCGTGGAGCTGTAGGCAATGGTAAGCGACCCTGTTGGCCATTTCAGAAATCCACCACTTCGCCATAGACACCTCTTTTACGATGTCCTTGCCTGCGATATAATCGGATATTAGCGTATCCAAAAAAACTTTACCCAACTCAACTTCAGTTGCTAACTCTACGATCTTAAAAGTATTATGCTGGAATCCACTTACGGGTCTGCCAAAGGCGGTTCGACTTTTGCAGTATTCAATGGTCTCCCTGAGCATTGCTTCAGCTTCTGCCTGCGTACCGATTGTTATTATCAATCTTTCACATTCCAGGTTTTTCATCATATACGCAAATGCCATCCCCTCTTCACCCAAGAGGTTTGATTCGGGTATGCGACAGTCTTCAAAGACCAGCTCTGCCGTATCCTGGCCTCGTAGACCAAGCTTTTTCAGTTTTTTACTATGGTTGAACCCGGGTGTACCGTCTTCGACCAAGAGGATACTGATCCCCGCATGAGGGGGATCTGCCTTCAGGTTCGTCTTACAGGCAACTATGGCTAGATCGCAGTTTATGCCACTGGATATAAATATCTTTTGGCCATTAAGTACATAGGAATCATGATCTTTTATTGCTGTGGTCCTAATTGCTTGAAGGTCCGAACCTGTATTTGGTTCTGTCATGGCAATTGCAGTGATACAATAACCGGAAATACACCCAGGCATCCATTTTGTCTTTTGTTCTTCGTTACCAAAATCATTAACGTAACGTGCTGCAATATCATGGACGCTTAGCCCTAGGCAGCTCGCTTCAGCGCCGGCTATTTCCTCAGCCATAATAACTGAATACTCAAACCCGGCGTCAAAACCACCGTGTTTCTCGTCGGCCCAGGGACAAAGAAAACCCTGTTCACCGCACTTATGCCAGATTTTTTTTGGTACCACTCCATTCTCTTCCCATTCTTCAAGGTGTGGAACCACTTCCTTTTCTAAAAATTTCCTAAACGTGCCGCGAAATATCCTGTGTTCTTCTTTATAAAGATTGTTTACCATATTCTCTTCTTCTTTGACCTTGCAAAAACTATCTCATTTATGGATGGATACTATCTACAGATAAGCCACTATTACACGAAGAACGAATACCTTATGACAAAGTATAGATGTTCAGATATTTAATTTCACAAGGCCAGAGGGAGGAATTCGAGTAAGTCGTACATTTAGTACGTCGTCGAGGATTCCGACCGATAACGCCGTGAAATTTAATATATGGAAATCTATAGTTCATAAGAAGTAAACGAATAGTCCCCCTGACAATGGATTAAAGGCATAATTCAAATGAGTTTCAAAGTTTCTGAGTATAGATTTCTATATCACAATTTAAGCATCTTTTAAAGAGATTTTTAACCTATGAAATTACGGTGTCTGGTAACAGGAGATAATGACTTTTGAATCATAGGCTGAAGGTTGGAGACTGAAGAGATGAATCGATGAGAAAAAAAACAAAGAGTATGCGGTAGCCTTCAAAATAATCAGTTTACACTTTTTGAAATAATTCGATCTGTGCAGTTGGTCGGAATATGCCTTGAATGATCTTTGACGAACCTTCTTGATTCATTTTGATAAAGATTCTTAGGGACGGGGCCGAAATAACTTCCTCAAGTTGGCGCTCAGATTTAGGTTAGATTTGTTCGATCTGAAAACGCAAAACCGCAGGAATAGTCGAACTATTTCGAGGATTTTGTGTTTGAAGATCGGGCAAAGATGGCCTGAAGATGAGATGCACAAATGGGGAAGTTATTTTGGCCTCGTCCCTTAGGGACTGGAAATAAATAAATCATTGGAATTCGCGCCCTGATTTAGGTCAGGTTTAGTCGATCAGATTGAACAAAACCGCAGGCATAGCAGGACTACGTCGAGGATTTTGTGATTGAGGATCGGCTGAAGATGGCCTGAAGCAGGAATGCTAAAACGATGAGTTATTTATTTCCAGTTCCTTAGTGAGTGAAGCTGAAAATTGCAGATTGTTTGAGGGGGCTTGCGACCGAGTTATCTGAAAACCTATAGCGTAACGAATTTAGAATCTTCAAAATGAATCAAACCGTGAGAAGAAGATTATTCAAGTCATATGCGCTATTGTTGGGTAACTGCACAGCTTGAAATAATTGCTGATTCAACGGCAATTAAATTTTGACCGATAAGCTTTAAAGAACAATGGCGCATTCCCCTTGTCCTTTCTTACCGCTCATTAGGACGCTCAAACAGCTACACGGATAAAATTTGATCACCGTTGAATCTACAAAAAAGAGGGGCCTGATTCTGGAAAAATAAGGGTACCGCAAATATAGCGTGAACGCTACAAAACGTCTTCAAAGAGGTTGAGTTCTTCCATATCATTAAGGTCGAACATGTCGCTATCCTCTAGATTGATAAAAGCTTTTTTAAGGTCGTTTCTTTTTCTTTCCCACTTTGGACGGCATTTATCACACACACGATGGGAAGAATCCAGTGATTTGAAACTTTTTCCACAAACAATGCATTCCCGTTTCTTACAAATTAACTCCGGTAATCCTACTCCTCTTCGAGCCTCATTTATTGAAACAAGCTCGAATTCTCGTTCATTAAGGTTAGGCAATCTACTACGTTTGCGATTTTGGTCTATTTGAATGACAGAAGAAGACATCTTCTCACCTCCATTCTAGCTGGGCAGGGGGAAAATTCGTTATCTATAGTGCCCGTCCATATATGAAATCAGGTACTAGGAATTCAAATGATCCTATAGCTAATAGTCGGTACTATTTGCCAAATTCTTAAGGGTTTTTTTTGGCTTCCTGAGACTTTGGCCGAAGTTAGAACCAAGCCGGCTCCCTAAAATAGGGAACAGGTGCAGGGCTATAAATCGTACCTGTCCCTAATCTCTGTTTAAGACGAAAATTTAATCTTCAAAAAAAGGTTTATCCCTGAGGTTAATGTCTCGTCTTTATCTAAATTATAAAAATAATGCAAATTTTATGCCAATAGTACTTGAGTACCTTCAGTAATATTGCCTTTCTTTGGAAATCTTATATAGTGCCCGAACGAAAACTATCTAGTGTCCATCCAGAAATAAGATAGTTTTTATAAGGTCAAAAAAGACGGAGATTTTAACCGTGGGAATACATAGAGATTTTGAGGATTAAAATCTGAGTCTGACCTGTCTGCGTGCTACGCACAGGCAGGCGCAGAGATTGCTGGAAATAGCCATTTATGGATGGACACTATCTAACTTAATGTATGCTTCAAATATCAGTTTACACTTTTTGAAATAATTGCTGAATCTGTGTCGAGAACGTCTATTTTGTAGGCCTAAAATAATACAAAAGTGTAAACTACTTTATAGCTTTGATGATTGGACTTTGGACAAATTCACGATCACCAGACAGTCTGGGGGAAAATCAAGGATACTAGCAAGAGCTAGCTACAAGCGAGTATTTGCTACTTTTAACCTCCTCCAGCAAAAGTGGTGACGAATTATTCGGGGGTTTGGGCGATTCTGCTTTTTGCTCAACCCCCCGAATAATTCCCCGGGTTTCACCCATGGACGTTTCCTGTTGCCGAAAAAGCAAACAGGCCGGTGCTTCCGACACCCTTAACTCCTATTATTAGATCGCTGAAGGTATGCATTTTGTCCAAAGTCCAATTTGATGAAGGATGCCGAAGTAATATATTCAAAGTGAAGATTTGCAATTTACTGATATTTTTCATAGTTTGCCCTAATTTGTCCGAACTCATTTGTCGGTTAGATCAAATAGTAACTTCTCAATAAGTTCGGATAATATAGATTTTCAGATATTGAATTTCACTGCGTTATCGGTCGGCACCCTCGACGACGTACTAAATGTACGACTTACTCGGATTCCTCCCTTTGGCCTTGTGAAATTTAATATCTGAAAATCTATATTATATTGGGGTATGCGAAGAAGATTGATCTTGTAGAAGAACGGCGGAGACAGTGCAAAAACTACGGCATATATTACAGACCCTTAGTTCCCGGGAAAGGGGGAAAGGGGGAAAACAAAAGGAAGGGGGTGTCAGAAAAATGTCATTGGAGGGCGATGTGGGATTCGAACCCACGACCTTTGGTTCCGGAGACCAACGCTCTATCCCCTGAGCTAATCGCCCTTTTTATGGCTTTGAAAACATTATGGAATATAAATATTGCAAAGCTAGAGAACCTTACGTACCTGCTTCGATGGGTGCGCTACTGGAACAACTGAACTGTCAAAAAAACAACTCAAACCAACCGGAAAGGAGTTTGAACATTAATCTATTTAGTGGTTGATCGAAAACCCGGTCATTTATCATTTCGACCAAAGGGAGAAATCTTCAAGCCCTCAATATTCTTCATAAAAGTACTTTTGTGAGCTATGGCAGAAGTCAGATGCCCGTGCCCGTAGTTATTGAGAAGTTACTAAAATGGTAGGGTGCAAACCCCTAACTATGGCGTAAACCCATAAACTGAGATTATTTAAATAGTATCCATCCATAAATGGCTATTTTCCGCAATCTCTGCGTCTGCCTGTGCGTAGCACGCAGACAGGTCAGACTCAGATGTAAGGGCACATTGCAATGTGCCCTTACGTACTTTATGTATTCCTGCGGTTAAAATCTTCGTCTTTCTTGACCTTGCAAAAACTATCTCATTTATGGACGGATACGAACTAGTTTGTTTAAAGTCAAATTTGTAAAATAAGACTATTATAGTCAGTCAATGATGTCAAGGCAAAACCGGTTTGGTAGATTGTATTTCCGAAGAATCCAAAACCGCATCAATCTTTTTGGGAAAGAAGGAATGGGCAAGGTTCCATCCCTTCTTTCTCTATCATTGAAACCCACAAGCCGCATGAGTGGTTGAAATTGGAGAATAACAGGGTGAATATGCCAAAAGAATCTGAGACAACCGTTTGTCTGACCCATTTAGAAACCGTACATGGCCCCGAGAGCTATGAAAGCCTGCACCAGGTGACGTTTTTTATCGAATATCCAGGTGCTGCTCGTTTTTCTTGACATTAGGAATTGATTCAGATAGTGTTTTGTTGGTTGTTCCCATGATTATTGTTAACATCAAAAAAAGGAGGAGGAACTATTATGGTTGGGATTACTTCGTATGGGGCCTATATTCCTATGTACAGGATGAGTCTGCAGACTCTGGCCCAAACCTGGGGTGGCTTTGCAGGAAAAGGCGAGAAAGCCGTGGCCAATTGGGATGAAGACAGTCTTACAATGGCCACGGAATCTTCGATTGACTGTCTGAACGGTATGGATAGGTCACTAGTCGATGGCTTGTATTTTGCCACTACGACTCCTGCTTATAGAGAGAAGCAGAGTGCGAGTATAATTGCAAAGGTAATCGATTTACGTAGAGACATAACTACTGCGGACTTTACCAATTCAGTGAGGGGGGGGACGAGCGCTTTGAAGGCCGCTATTGATGCGGTTGGTGCTGGATCGGCAAAAAAGTTTCTGGTTGCTGCAGCCGACTGTCGTATTCCTGCCCCGGATTCTCCTTTCGAGAGGCTTCTTGGCGATGGATCCGCGGCCCTTATGATAGGAGACTCCGATATTGCAGTGGAAATCGAAGGGAGTGTCAGTATATCAAGCGACTTTGTGGATATATGGAAGAGGGAGGAAGATAGGTTTATTCAGTCATGGGAAGAGAGGTTTATAGTTACCCAGGGTTACCTGGCCCATCTTGAAGAGATAACCTCTATACTCTTCAAGAAGTATGATGTTGCCCCGAAAGATTTCACCAAGGCCGTATTTTATGCACATGACAAACGAAGACACGGTCAACTTGCAAAACAGTTAGGTTTTGACCCAAAGACGCAGGTACAAGACCCCCTTCTCGGTTCAGTGGGTCATACGGGATCTGCCCAGGCGATGATGATGCTGGTAGCGGCCCTTGAAGAGGCCAAACCCGGAGACAGGATACTCTTTGCCAACTATGGCGACGGCGCGGATGCCTTTATCTTGAAAGTAACGGATCAGATAGAGAAGGTTAGGAACAGACGTGGTATAAAGAAAAACTTGGCATCGAGGATGGAACTGCAAACCTATGGGAAATATCTACATTTCCGTAACCTTATGGATTGGGGGCGGAAGCGGGAACCTGATAGGTTTGGGGCAGTAACCATGTCATGGAGGGATAGAAACTGGGTCCTCAGTTGTCACGGGCATAAGTGCCGGCAATGTGGGACTATTCAGTTTCCCATGCAGAGAGTATGCACATGGTGCCAGGCAAAGGACGACTTCGATGAAGTCAGATTGTCGGACAGGAAAGGTACACTCTTCACCTATAGTATGGACAACCTCGCCACATCTGTAGACAAACCTACTGTGATTGCCATCGTTAACCTGGATGGGGGAGGCAGGGTCTCGACGGTATTAACAGATCGGGATCCTGAAAAGATCAGCCCCGATATGCCGGTTGAGTTTACCTTCAGAAGGGTTCATGAAGCGCAGGGGGTTCACAACTATTTCTGGAAGTGCCGTCCAGTAAGGTCTTAAGGAGGGATGTAAAATGGCTGAGAGTTTTAAAGATAAAGTTGCAATTATCGGCATGGGTTGTTCCAAATTCGGAGAAAACTGGGACATGGGAAGCGAGGATATGATTGTAGATGCCACCTACAACGCGCTGGAAGACGCTGGTATTGAGATGAAAGATATTGATGCAGCGTGGGTGGGAACGATAGGGTTCCACGGAACCGGCGCAGGTATGACATCTACCGGGATTACCGGGGCGGCTATATCGATGCCTTTGAAGCTTCATTACAAGCCCGTTACCCATGTAGAGAATGGATGTGCTACCGGGACGGATGCCCTTCGGAATGCTGCCTTTGCTGTAGCGGCCAAGGTCTACGATATCGTTTTAGTGGTGGGTGTTGAAAAGTTAAAAGATACCGGTTTTGGCGGGCTTGGTGAGCTGGCTATACCGCCACACCCTGTATTTGAGGGAGGTATAACCGCTCCGGGTATGTATGCGCTTGCGGCAACCAGATACTTCAAGAAGTATGGACTTAGCCCAGAGGAGGGGAAGAAGATGCTTGCAAAGGTCTCGGTGAAGAGCCACTACAATGCATCCAGAAACCCCAGGGCCCACCTCCGCAATGTGATTAACGAAGAACAGGTATTGAATGCGCCTATGATTGCATGGCCACTAGGGTTATTCGATTGCTGCGGTGTGACAGACGGAGCGGCGGTGGCTATTCTCTGTCGTGCTGAGGATGCTAAAAATTTCAGAGATGACTATGTACTCGTCAAAGGACTGGGGCTTTCCATAGGGCCGGGGCAGGGCAGTATCAGAACGGATTATGACTTTACCATATGGGATGAGACTGTACATGCGGCCAAAGAAGCCTATGCTATGGCAGGGATAAAGGATCCTAGAAAGGAGATCGACCTCGTTGAGTGTCACGATTGTTTTTCCATATCAGAGGTCATTGCTGTGGAATCCCTGGGACTCTGCGAGAGGGGAAAAGCCAGAGAGGATCTTGAAGCAGGTGCGTGGACTCAGGAAGGCGATATACCTGTCAATCTTAGTGGGGGGTTAAAGGCCTTTGGACATCCTATAGGCGCCAGTGGTTGCAGGGAAGCATTTGAAATATACCAGCAGCTTCAAGGAAAGGCCGAGGACAAATCACGTCGGTTAAAGAATCCACGAATGGGGTTGGTCCATAATCAGGCCGGTCTGCCTGGAAAGTTTATGTGTGCAGTGGGTATCTATGGCCTACCTGATTAAATAAACGAATTCTACTATCTAGTGTTCATCCAGTAAATAGGCAATTTTATTCGAGATCAAGGAAGGTTGAGTCTGGCGCAGATATCGAGGAAAAGAGCCATTTACGGATGGGCACTATTCGTTGATTTCATTCAGGTGTTTAACTGCAAAACCGATTGTAGGGTCAAGACTCAGCGCCTTCTTGAACATAGGGATAGCCTTTTCCACCTCTCCTTTTTCTTTTAGGTTCACACCTATATTGGCATAGTCTATGGCGGATCCGGGATCTATCTCTATAGCCCTAAGGAAACATTGGATGGCATTATCATATTCTTTTCGCTTGAAATGGCAATAACCCGTCAGGTTGTGAACATCCTTTCTCCCCTCTTCTACTTTCCCGGCCCTTATAAGCTCTGTAATGGCATCTTCATACCTCTCCATTTCCTTATAACAGAGCCCTAGATGAAAGTATATGCTGCCCAGGTCTTCCTCTTGAGGCTGCGACGCAAGGGCATTTTTCAGATAATCCAACGCGGCCTCGAGGTTCTGCATCCCCAGATGACAGATCCCCTTGTAATAATAGACAGGGGCCTTATCCAGGACGAATTCCTCTGCATGACTCATCATCGTGAGCCCATCACTATACTCCTCAATATTGATATGACTCAGCCCCATATAGAAGTATATGTCGCCTAAGGGCAGTTGATCATATTCCAGTTTCAGGGCATCATGAAACCTGTCGATAGCCTCTATATAATCCTTTAGACCGAATTCGCAAAGGCCCCTGTAATAGTAGATCATCGCAGAAGATGGGGTCTGCTTTTCCGCTTCATCTAGGGCAGCCATAGCCTCTTCCATTTCGTTTTGTCGGATGTGACATAGCGCTTTGGAAAGGAGGATACTTCCTGTGTCCTCAAAGCCGCTTTCTAGTTCCAAAGCCTGCCCGAACAGTTCCAGCGCCGTTTTATAATCTCCCTCCTTGACCATTTCCATGCCAAGACTAAGGAAGATACCACCTGCATCTTTTTCACGCTCGTTTATCTCGAGGGTATCTTTCATGAGAGTAAGGGATTCCACACAGCAGGTGAGACAATCACCCGGTTTCTTTCCTGCCGCTTCGACTGTTTCCAAAAAGTCAGCGATATCGTCCACGGAGTAAAGGTCAGAAACGGGACGGTTTGAGGATACTCTCCTGAAACAGTTATATATCTTCCCGTCTCTTTTGCTTAACACGAGGGAACGACATCCCGGAAGGGGGCCCTGCACCGGGGCGTTGGTCCATGCCATAAGGCCGTCAAACATAGAGTGCATCCCCAGGGTGTTCACGACCCGCTCAAACTCTCCTCCCTTTGAGAGTCCCAGATAAATCCTTTCCTGATCGCTGCTTACCATACCTTTTATGGCGCTAGTGGTGTCCTTTTCCGGGATGTAGATACTAGGAATCATTAGCCGATCCCTGAGGAAATTCAGATACCCATCGAGGCGTTTCAGGTCATCCTTGCCCTCCACTATCAAGACAGGCAATACCATAATACGGGATGCGCTCTGGTGGAGGTATCCTTCCCTATTAAAAGGGCCGATTGACCGGAAAAAATTATTATAGATGCCTTCCAGGAGATCCTTAGGGGGGAGTGTATGCACTGGATGGATGTTAATCCTGTAAAATGAGTGCCTTCGCAGGAAGAGCGCAACCTGTCCTAAAATCGTGTTCATATCATGGAAATCCTCCATGATATTATCTGAAATGAGATAGATATCCGAGGCTATATCGAGGCAGGGAAAAAGATCAACAAGACGTTCTTGAAATTCTTCGAAAAAAGAATTTTTCCGGCTTCCTTCCAGGAGAAGATACAATTTTTTGATTGAGAAACATGACATAGGCTAAGATACCTTTCTTTTTGCACCGTCCAGTGATTCCATCTTCCATATGGCGCTGATCTTCTTAAGGTCTTCATATGATAGATGCTCGGTTTCGTATTGTTTCCCGACAGACATATACGCAGGGGTACCCTTTTCCAAGGGGTGAATCCCGTATCTCTGGCGGGATTCAAAGACCTCTGTTCCGAAATACAACTGCATCTGTTGGGAATTAGAATTACCCCTGATCTTTATATGGTTATCCTTTAGAAACTGAAGCGTCTTCATGGCATCAGCAAAGGTCTCATTGGGAAGGCCGAACTGGGTAAATAGTTCCACGTCTATCCCGTATTTTTGGGTTTTCTTTATCGCCTTTCTCATGTCATCGAGTGAAATCTTTTTATTAAGATATTGGAGAACATTCTCTGATGCTGATTCCAGGCCATACGCTATCAAATAAACCCCTGCAGCTTTCATCTTCTTCAGGAGTTCGTCATTAACAAGGTCAGCTCTGGTTTCCAGCCAAATCTGTATCTTTAAACCCTTTCGTAGTATCTCTTCCATAAGTCGATCAACCCTCTCAATATTGATGGAAAAGCTCGGGTCTGCGAACCAAAACCTATTAATCCCCTTTTGATGAATCCACTCAATCTCATCCATAACCCTTTCGATAGAATGAAACCTCACTTTTCGTTTGAAGGCATTAGGGGTATAACAGAAGATACATCCATAGGGACACCCCCTTGAGGTAAAGAGGATCGCCTCTTCAAGGTGGGAGAAATCAACGAGGTCATTTTGGATATAAGGGGAGGGGTACCTGTCCAGATCTTTCCAGGGTTCAACCTGGGGGCCGTCATAGAACATTTGGTCCTCACATCTACATGAACTCCCCGGAATTACGGTATTTTCCGTTCCATCCCTTACTGCCTCAGCGATCTTTAGAAGAGCAATCTCGCCTTCATCTCGACAGATAAAATCGACGGATCTGCTTTGCTGAAGTGAAACAGAGGGGATAAAGGTAGCTTGGGGGCCCCCTATAACGGTTTTAATCTTTGGGTCTATAGATTTGATATAATCCGCCATCCCTAAAACTAACAATATATTCCTTTGGTATGTTGAAAATCCGACCAATCTTGGTTTGAAGTCACTGATATAAGAATGGAGGAGATGGAGAGAAAAAGCAGTATCTTCCCCAATATTCAAGATATTCACATGGAACCCGTTCTCCCTCAAAAAGGCTGCAATGTAAGCGATGGAGATGGGCGCAGCAGGTGGAATGAAAGGATTTATTTCGATTAATAGTATATTCATAATTGATCACACATCCTCCGTTAAAGATAAAAGACTATCTATCAACTCCAAGCGTTTAAGTCAATACTTATTGAGAAGCTACAATGAAACTATAGTCCATCCAGAAAAGAGATATTTTTTTGCAAGGTCAAGGAAGACGAAGACGAAGATGAATAATAAT
>Ga0209345_10002657_pt1 | contig 19396 bp, 16 predicted proteins | sample Cruoilmetagenom7_FD_187294 | JGI IMG/M metagenome (GOLD analysis project Ga0209345, IMG submission 187294) | Oil polluted marine microbial communities from Coal Oil Point, Santa Barbara, California, USA - Sample 7 (SPAdes) (version 2) | ecosystem: Environmental > Aquatic > Marine > Oil seeps ... | reverse complement strand
GGAACTGGGTCTTTATCCGACGCACCGCTCCTGCCGGAGCATTCGCCGTCCCAAGCCGCGCGAGATAGCCCATGACGAACATGCCATGGACGATCACATCGGGAAGTCTGGCCTTGCCCTGGGCAAAATCGATATCTGTATGGATCGGGTTCAGATCTCTGGAACCAGCGGCATACAGTGCGATTGTATGTCGAGAGATGGGGCCCGTTTGAATAGATGGAAGTGAATCGCCAATCTGCAGAGACGCGATGTCGGTTGTCTGTTCATTCATTATCTTTCCACCAGCCTGTCACTTGTTCTTGATGACGAATGTGCATCGATCACTTCCGACAAATCGTTCGTGTTGATCATGATAACTGATTTCAGTGACTACGAATTCCAGCGCACCATCCTTCTTGTCGTAAATATCCACCACCTTCTTGCGGCCGACCAATATTTCGCCGGCGCATACAGTCCGTTCGAGGAAGAATTCCTGTTCACCGTGCAGCAATTTGGAAAGCTCAATTCCAAGCTTGTCGAAGAGCCCGTATGTCAGGTCTTCCCTAGTCCCCAGGCAGATCAGGAAGGTCGGTAGGGCGACAATTGAAGAAAAGCCCTGCGCAAGCGCCACTTTCTCATCGGCGTAGATTGATCCTTGCTCCCCCAGCGCTCGGGCGAACAAGGTCATTTGCCCTATTTCCAGGGGCGCTTCGAAAGGCTCCATTTCATAGCCGATAAAGGACCGATCAATCACTTTGGCGTCCCCCTCATCGTGCAGCAACAACTGCGCCCAAGGCTTTACCAAACGGAGAGAAAGCTTCAGAAATGTCCTTAGGATGGGTCGCGTCCTCGAAATCGGTGATGGCGCCGATATTGCCGGCAATATCATCAATCGAAATTTCGCCGGGCAGAGCGATGCCAGCGCTGCGTTCCCAACGTAGCTTGCCAAACCATCCTGCGCCCGCTTCGAAAAGTCCGCCTGTCTGTTCGCTCTGTTCGCTGCAAAGATAGCCGACCAGCGGGCTCACCAATTCCGGCCGCAACCCTGTCGCCTGGTCACGACTGATAACGGTGTCAGTCAGCCGGGATGCCGCAGCAGGCGCAACGGTATTGACCAGAATGTTGCGCTTTCGTCCCTCTATGGCGAGCGACTGCGTCATGCCGTGCAGGGCCAGCTTCGCCGAACTGTAATTGATCTGCCCGAAATTTCCGTAAATCCCGGCGGCAGAGGCGGTATTGATGATCCGGCCATAGCCCTGCTCGCGCAAGTGCGGCCAGGCCGCGCGATTGACCTTAAATGCTCCGTTCAAATGAACATTGATTATATCAAACCAATCCCCCTCTTCCATCTTGTGAAAAGATGTGTCGCGTAAGAAACCGGCATTGTTTACCACTATATCAAGTTGACCGAACGTATCCATCGCAGTCTCGACAAGGCGCCCACCATCTTCAACGGAATCAAAATTGGCAACTGCTTTGCCGCCAGCCTCTTCAATTTCGCTTACAACCTTCTCGGCAGGTGAATTATCGGTCCCGGTCCCCGCTAGGGTCGTACCATAATCATTGACCACGACGCGAGCGCCCAAACTGGCGAACATCAAAGCGTGCGCTCTACCGAGACCGTTGCCTGCGCCTGTAACTAGCGCCACTCTTCTTTCAAATGACATGAAGTCCATTCTCCTGATTTTCTATCCGTGCAATTGGAGCGGGGAGATCACACCGATGCAAAAAGCTTTCACACCGCGTCCACCACATTCCACTGCGTTATTAAAATTCGGCCTTTAGCGAAACTCCGAATACGCGGCCCTTGTTAAGCGGCGAATGAGACCCATTCGTCGATCCGGGAGGGAATGGCGTTTGCGAATCCGACCCTTCGGTTATCTCGTCAAGAAGGTTGGACCCGTAAACCGTGAACCGCAAGGTTCCATCTTCCGTCACGAATGACAAAGATGCATCAAGAATATCCGCGCCGCTCAATATACCGCGATTGTTGTCAGTGAATGCCTGACTATCGCGATGGCTGAAGTTTGCACGCGCAGTAAGAATGCCAGCACTGACAATGTCATAATCGTAGACGAAGCCAAAATTATAGGTCCATTCTGGTACGCGCGGCAAAGCTAAGGCAAGGTCATTGTCATCAACCACACCGTCACCGCTGATGTCGAACAGGATCTCCTGATATTCAGCGCTCAGGTGCCCAACCGATCCGGTGAGTACCAAATCGTCGACTGGCGAATACATCGCCTCGATCTCAAACCCCAATATCTCCGCATCTGCAGTGTTGGCTATCTGCTGAATCGTTCCAAGAATTGGATCACTCAGAAGAACTTCGCGCTGCATGTCGGAGATTGTAGTCTTAAAAAGCGCGACATTGAAAGTTGCACCAGCCAAGGGCTCTGATTTCAAACCAAGCTCGAAACTGTTGACTTCCTCCTGATCGAACGGACCAGGTGAAGCAGACGGAACTGTATTGCGCAGATTGTAGCCGCCGGAACGATATGCTCTGGACCAATGGCCATAGAGGCGCGCATCTTCGGATAGCAAATATCTCAGGCCGACCTGAGGGGATAGACTGTTCCAATCATCCTCCGGCTGGAATGTAGGATCGGCATTCAGATTGAAAAAGCAATCGCCAGCCTGAATGTTACAGGCACCTGCCGGAATGGACAGAAGATCGGGAGAGGCAGGTCCGGGCTGGACTGTCGCCAGCTGAACGGATTTTTCTTCGCGGCTCCAGCGCAATCCCACATCCAGCGCCAGAGAGGATGTAAGATCAATCGCGGCCTGCCCGAAAACGCCGAGCACATTATGGTCCTGAATGCCGCCGCCATAAAACGAGAGTGGGGGAGGAACCAGTCCAGCATCCTGAGCCGGTGCAAGACTGGGATCCTGAAACAGGAAACGGGTTTCCTGATATTTCAATTGTTGATCAAACCAGAACCCCCCCACGGTCAAATCCACACGATCGAAAAACCGCCCGGAATAGCGAAGCTCGTTACTGAACTGTTCCTGCTCGGTGATCTCTCCGAACAACAATAGATTCAATGATGTCGCATCAAAGTCGCTCTGAGAAGAGGAATTATATTTCCGCCACCCAAAAATATTGGTGATCACACCATCGCCAAAACCAACGTCGATGTTTGTTTCGGCGCTGACGAAATCCCACTTGTGATCCATGAAGCCGGGCTCGTCGGTTATTACCTTGTCCGTTCCCCGTTCGTACAATGCACGATTCTGGCCGATCGTGCCGTCCCCCTCGGCCTCGCCGTGCTCATATCGAACCACGATTTCCAGGGCATCGGTTGGGGTGAATTCTATCACCGGGCGAATAACGAAAGTTTCGACTTCCCCGAGTGATTCGCCATCAAGCTCATTGGTGAAATAGCCATCGTCGTGATTGTAATAGGCGGCAATCTTGGCGTTCAAAACGCCGGGAGCGAGCGGTCCGGAAACCGATGCCTGATAGGTCTGGCTCAGCCCTGTTTCCAGTGTGGCCTGTGCGCTTGCCTCGAATTCATCCGTAGGCCCCTTCGTGCGAAGCAAGACCGCGCCCCCAGTTACGTTACGACCGAACAGAACCCCCTGAGGTCCGCGCAGAATCTCAATCGCTTCAAGATCAAATGTATCGAAGAGCAACCCGGCGTTCATGCCCAGATAAACCCCATCAACGAAAACGCCGACCGTGGGGTCTATCGAAGGGATAGAACTGTTGATACCAAGTCCGCGGATAGAGAAATTCGCGGTGCCTTGAATGGAACCGACATCTTCGAGCGATACGTTGGGCTGGCTGTAGCTCAACGATTCGATATCGCGAACGCGCATGGCCTCGAGTTGCTCTTCGCCATATGCGGTAATCGCAATCGGCGCCTGCTGTACTGCAACACCACCTGCGCGTTTTGTGGCGGTTACTACAATTACATTTGTAAGTGCGTCCGAGGCGCGCCGCATATCTTTACCTTGCTGCCCGGGATTCTGCTCCGTGGCAGTAGTTTGCTGAGCATGCGCTGTTGTCGCTAGCACAACTGTCAATGCCGAACTTGATATAAGACACAATAAATTTCGCTTCCAAGACATATTACATTCCTCCCCTATTATATCACTACAGCTTGCCACTGTTCACTTTATGTTTTTCGTATGGACTGCCGCTCATCGCCGTGTCAGGTCCCAAACCACCTCTATATTCTCTTCTGAGTCTTAAGCCCTCTCAAGTGGTGATGGTGACTGTAGTACCTGCAATGCCGTTTAGAACATACTCTCGTTTTCATAATAGATGATATAAATACTTCACATATCAAAACTCCGCAAAAGCAGCTACAGAGGAATCTAAAGAAGAACATAAAATAAAAAGCCATAAAGTGGAGGAGATCGAAATGAAATCGCATTTATCTGACGAGGCCGGGACTACTCTAGCTCGAATTGCAGATTCGCAGCGGATGATGGTTCATGGACAAGATGTTGCCTGGATACTCGACAGATGGGCTGAGCGAACCCCGGACAAGACGTTTTTGACCTGGGAGCCTTTCGAAGGCGCTCCGAACAGTTGGACATATAAAGAGATGAGGGAGAGCGCCGACAGGTTCGCATCCGGCCTTGTTGAGCGAGGAATATCTCAAGGGGACAGATTGCTAGTCCACATGGAAAACTGTCCCGAATTCATGATCGTATTGTTCGCATGTGCGCGAATTGGCGCAGTAGCAGTAACAACAAACACGCGCTCTGTGGAACGGGATATCGAATATTATGTTGAGAAGGCCGAAATAACCGCTGCCATCACCCAGCCTGCTTTTGCTTCCTTAATCAGCGAGACCGCCCCGAATCTTGCCTTTGTGATTGTCACCAAGGACAATTCCGGCAGCGAGCAGCCAGACTTTTCATCCTCTCGCTATGTGTCCTTCGAGTCATGCCTTAGCCCGCGACCCCGGCCATTAGGTCGCAGTCCGGATGCCAGCGCAGATTTCCTGATCCAGTTTACGTCGGGCACGACTTCACGCCCCAAGCCCGTAGTGCTGACACACGGCAATTTCATCTGGGGGGCACAGATGAATGCGCGCAACTTCAGCATCACAAGTGACGATACAGCGCTTGTTTTTTCTCCACTCTTTCACATCAACGCCGTGTCTTATTCGACGATGACAACTCTGTGGTCTGGCGGCACGATTGTCCTGCAGCCACGCCTGTCTGTGTCCCGCTTCTGGGAGGTTTCCATACGCAACAAATGCACATGGACATTTGTCATACCCTTCCTGATCTACCCGCTGATGCAACGCGATGCGCCGAAAGACCATCATTACAAATTCTGGATGGTGGGCGGATATTCCACAGCCATACGCAATAAATTCGGGATCAGGGTGGTCTGCGCATGGGGCATGACCGAAACGATTACGCAAGGTATCGTAACCGACCCTCACCAGCCGCCGCCCGAAGGCTCCATCGGCCGTGCCGCTCCATGCTATGACATCGAAATACGTGACGACGACGGCAATCCCGTGGGGCCTGGTGGACAGGGCAATCTATTCGCGCGGGGTGTTCCTGGCGTCTCCCTGTTCAAAGAATATTTCAATGATCCGGATGCCACTCGCAATGCAGTGGACGAGGGCGGCTGGATGAATACCGGCGATATGATTTCGATTGATGAAGATGGTTATCTCTTCTTCCTCGGTCGGGACAAAGACATGCTGAAGGTTGGCGCGGAAAACGTTGCAGCATCGGAAATTGAAACCGTCATCATGAAGACCGGACTGGTCGAGGAATGTGCCGTCGTCGGCCGCAAGCACTACATGTTCGATGAAGTCCCGGTAGCTTTCGTGATTCCCAAGGACGGCGATAAAGACCATATCGAAAGTTCAATAATCGGTGCCTGCAAGCGCGACCTTGCAGATTTCAAAATCGTGCGAGAAATCATTTTTGTTAAAGATTTTCCACGTGCAACTTTGGATAAGATTGTCAAGACCAAACTTCGCGAAGATCTAATTCCTATCGAACCCCACAATGATTATAAATAGTACTCAATAGACAATCTTTTACTCATTTCTTTCTTATCCAAGGCAATAGACATGCGCGAATTTACTGATGAACAAAATTCCTTCCGTGAGGCGTTTCGTCGCTTTCTGCAACGTGAGGTTGCCCCGAACATGGAAACGTACCGCGCCGAAGGCATCGTCGATCGGGAAATCTACAGAAAGGCTGGCGAAAATGGTTTTCTACTGATCTGGGCCGATGAAGAGCATGGCGGCATCGGGGATGACGATTTTCGATATGAACAAGTCATCATGGAAGAAGTCGCACGCGCCGATTGCGGCGAGTGGTTTCCAACGCTCCATAGCCGAATGGTTGGACCATATTTGAAACGGTTCGGCTCTGAAGAGCAGCAGGCAAGATTCCTGCCCAAGGCCGTGTCAGGCGAAGCTATACTTGCCGTCGCCATGACAGAACCGGATACCGGCAGTGATCTTTCCGCCATGCACACCACGATTGAGGATAAAGGCGATCATTTCCTCCTGAACGGATCGAAGATCTATATCTCTAACGGGATCAATGCCGATGTTGTCATCGTTGCAGCAAAATCAGGGGGGGCGGAAAACCCGCGTTCAATGGCGCTAACGTGCGTAGAGCGCGGGATGGAAGGTTTCCGCCGTGGCAGAAATTTGGAAAAAATGGGCCTGGTCGCGCAGGACACTGCCGAACTGTTTTTCGACAATGTGAAAGTGCCGAAAGAAAACATTCTTGGTGATCCGACCAAGGGCTTCCATTATCTGATGCAAGGTCTAGTGGAAGAGCGCCTGATCGGTTCGGTCAGCTATATGTGCAACGCCCATCGGGCATTCGATCTGACAAGAAACTATGTGCTCGAACGCAAAGCTTTCGGAAAGCGCGTAGCGGACATGCAGAATACACAATTCAAGCTCGCCGAACTAGATGCGCATCTTCATGCAGCGCAATGTTATCTGGATTCCTGCGTGGAGAAACATAATGCCGGAGAGCTGCAACCGGCAGAAGCTGCCAGACTGAAGCTCGTGACCAGCGAACTGGAATGGCGCATGGTCGATGAAGGCGTTCAGCTTCATGGTGGCGCTGGCTATATGCGCGAATTCGAGATCTGCCGACGTTTTACAGATGCTCGGATCAACCGGATCCTTGCAGGGACTTCAGAAATCATGAAGCTCATTATCGGGCGTGATATTTTCTCGGACAATTATGAGCCGTTTCTATCCTGAAAAGATGACAGGCGCCTCCAACAAGCTCTGGGCGTTTCCGGACTGAATTGATTCCGTCTTCAGGACGGAAGGTGATGACGCGTCATGAGCTTTGTTTGAATTATCGAATCACTTTTGTACGCAATTCCCATGCCGTCCTGCTCAACAATCAGCCCTGTGATAACGTTTTCATGCGCTTTAATCCTGCCCAAATGCCGGACGCCGCCGCGTGGTCTGTCGGCTGCTTGACCATGCTCCATGGCAAGTAGTTGCCAGCGATTCGTGCTCGATGCGCTGCCTCCAAATACGCTCCAATTGTATGGCGGCTCATGGCACAGTCAATCGCTACAACAACCCTGACCCGAGATCCTGTAAAAGCGTTCGCACCTTTCTTGCAGGCTTCCTCCACCAGTCGACAGCGTGAGTTAGATCAATGCAGCAGTGGTAGCCCTTCAGAGTCATTTCATGCAGAAGCCGCTCTAAATGGACGCCCCGCCATCAATCACGATATTCTGGCCCGTTATAAAAGCGGCGTCTGAGCCCGCGAGAAACACCGCCATGGGCGCTATGTCGCTTGGCAGACCAAGGCGGCCGACGCAGGTTGCGGATTCGTATTCGGCCCTGATCTCTGGTTTGGCGAGCGTTGATCGGGAAAAATCCGTTTCAATCACACCGGGAGAAATCGCATTCACCCGGATTTTTCCGGGGCCCAATTCGCGCGCATAGTTACGCGTCAGTTGTAGCAGGCCAGCCTTGGAAGCAGAATAGGCGCCAACGTAGTCATAAGCACGGAAACCGCTGATCGACGCGATATAGATGATCGATCCGCCACCGATATTTTTCATGTGCGGTATCGAAGCTTGCGTCAGCCAATGCGCCGACAGGATATTATTCTGAAGCATTTGCTCGAAATTTTTATCCGGTGTTTTACACAGGGGCCCAAAGTAAGAGGACGAAGCAGCATTGCAGACCATGCAATCAAGCCTGCCAAAAACCGAAACCGTTTCACTAACGAGATCTTCCAGCGCTGATTTGTTCGCGATGTCTGCGCTGCATGCGATCGCGAGGTTTCGGCCCTGCGCCTGATTGATCTGTTCGACTACCTCTTCGCAGGCCTCGCTTCGTCTGGAGGAAATCACCACATTAAAACCGGCGCTTGCCAATTCGGCCGCAACCGAATTTCCAATCCCACGTGTTGATCCTGTGATGATTGCAACGCGTCCGGTTTTCTCAATTGCATTTGTCATTTAGGTTCTGCGCTCCTTTTCACTCGTCGCATTTCTTGTCTGGCGTTGCTGCATACGCGCAGCATGATCTGGTCCCATGATATCCTCCACGCCCTCGTTCCAGCGGATACCCTGGATTACCGATACAATGCGCTCGCGCAGCCATTTGTGGGCAGGATCGCTGTGAAACCGTTCATGCCATAGCAGTTTAACGTCAATTGACGGCAATTTAATAGGGTGCTCGTACCCACGCAAATTGACCGGAGAGTCTTTCAGGGCCGAACAAAATACTCGTGGCAACGTCGCAAGAAGATCGGTCTCTGCTACAATATGCGGTATCGACATAAAATTGGGCACCCGAACCTTTATCTTGCGGTCAATGCCAAGTGCTTCGAAGTTCTGTTCGAGCAAGTAGAAATGACCAGTACCCCGGGCCTCGGCGACAACATGATCGGCGCTTTTGAACGCCGCCATTGAGATATCCTGAGCCGCCTTGGGATGACCTTCCCGGGCCAGGCAAATATAGTCTGTAGAAAAAAGCTTCCGCTGATAAAAACCCACATCAAGATATGGCATATAAGCGATGGCGATATCGGCCAGCCCGCTCTTCAGCGCGTCCGGTGTTTCATGAGTAGCAAGGTTAATAGATCGAAAGGAGATCGAAGGGCTGAACCGCGAAAATGCACGTATTAATGCTGGCAGAATAGTTGTTTCGCCAATGTCGGTCATAATAATAGTAAATGTACGACTATCGGCCTCAGGATTGAAATCTCGCGCATCCTCTAGACCGCGCCCCATCATATCCAGCGCATCGCGAATGTAAGGATAGAGGTTTTCTGAAAATGGCGTTGGAGAAACGCCATGGCTTTCGCGCACAAAAAGCGGATCAGCGAGAGCGTCGCGGAGTTTAGCGACATGCACGCTGGCAGATGGCTGAGTCATACCCAACTCCTCGGCCGCTCTAGTAATGCTGCCAGAGCGCATCACAGCTTCGAAAACCCTTAGAAGATTAAGGTCAAACCTCCTGTTATTCGATAGGGAAATATCTTTTATCTTGATCACAGCAGTTTACTTTCTCCAACACCACAAATAATATCTCACCAAGTTATTCGCCTCAAGGGACTATAAAAACGCAGACTTGAACGGATGGCAAAAGATAAAACTGTGGCTAGGTAACATAACGTACGATTTTTAGCAGTATTTTGATTGTATTATACTAATACCTCCGGGACTAACCACCGAATATGCCCGAATTAATTTTAAGGCGGTGAAAGGAAGACAGAATGACATTCAAGAACACACATGACTATTCCGTGCTTGTTGGCAATGGAGTTGTCAATAGTCTTGTTTACCAGGATGAGCGGATCTTCAAGGACGAGATGAAGAAGATTTTTCATGATGGCTGGAGTTTCGTCGCTCATGAATCGGAAATTCCAGACGTGGGGGATTACGTGCGGCGCAGTATCGGCGGAGAACCATATCTCGTAGTTCGCAATCGTGCCGGTGAAATAAACATCCTCTCAAACAAGTGCACCCACCGCGGCACACTTTTGTGCCAGCAGGAAAAAGGAAACGTTCGGGGTGCAATCACATGCTGGTATCATGGCTGGGTATTTGGACTGGAAGGCGAACTAAAATCTATCCCTTATGAGGCGGGTTCGACGGGGCTTGACCATCAATGCTTGCCGCAGGCGACGGTTGGAAATTACAAGGGTTTCATCTTCGCGACCCTAAATTCCAACCCTATTGATTTCATGGAATATTTGGGCGATGGTGCAAGCCTTATTGATCGCGCAGTAGAATGTTCCCCAGTACAAAAAATTCGGCTAAGCTCCGGCTGGGCTAAGTTTTTATACAAAACCAATTGGAAGCTTCAATGCGAGAACAACATAGATGGCTATCATGTCAACTATGTTCATGCTTCTCTCGCTCGTTCTATTGAATCTCGTTACAATGAAGCAGTTCTAGCCGAAGAAGAGAGGCTAAAGACCACTGCTGTCGACTGGGGCAATGGTCATTCGGAACTATTCTTGGCTGCGGGCTTTGAAAGCGATCTTGAATGGCTGGGTTACAGCGACGCGAAGCCATTGAAACCATTTGCAGTCACATATCGTGACCAGCTTTTTGATGCATATGAAGAGAGCCGTGCGGCGCGTATTGTGCACGACGGTCCGCCGCACGCGTTGATCTTCCCCAACCTATTCCTGGCAGAAACGAACATCGTTTATTATGAGGTTAATGAGGTAGGCCAAACGGTTCAGCGTCATACACCAATGCTTCTTGAGGGCGTATCCGATGAAATTAACGCCCGTATCATCCGGCTTTGTGAGGCGGCCCTGGGCCCGACTTCATTTTTTCTTCCGGACGACGGAGTAATTACAGAGCGGCAGCAATCCGCCTTCCGGGGCGAACCCATGAACATTGATCTTCGCCGAGGTCTCGGTCGCGAGAATCGAAATGGAATGGGCGTCATGGAATCGCACGTGACAGATGAAGTAACGAACCGGGCATTTTGGAATAGATACAGAAAAATTATGACTGCTTAAGTCTATTTTGAAACGTATTTATTCATAGCGCGCCAGTCGGCACGCAATAAAGCATAGGATTTAAAATGATTTCTACCGAAGAGTATCAAGATGTCTGCGAGATAATCTATCGCGAGGCACGCTTTGCTGACGAAGCCAAGTATGACGAATGGGAAAGTCTGCTGACTGACGATATGGAGTATTGGGTTCCGATTAATCACGATAATCCTGACCCTGAAACGGAGCTCTCACTTCTTTACGATAACCGGTCGCGTGTTTCCACGAGAATTCGGATGCTGAAAACCGGCGTGCGGCATGCACAGGTTCCGCCATCGCCCATGACTAGGCTGATCTCGAATATAGAGGTGCAATCGTCCGGAGATGATGAGTATACGGTCTCCTCGGCATTCATGCTGGGTGAGTTACAGATTCAATCGACAGGTGACCTTCACTGGTGGATCGGCAGAGTTGAGCATCGTTTGCGGCGTGTTGATGGGGAATTGAAGATTGCTCGCAAGAGAGTCGATCTTATCAATTCAAGAGAGGCAGTTCCGGCATTGGCATTCCTGATCTAACTAGACTACTTTTGGTCGGTTCGCAGAGTGAGATTAAATGGGGCATAGCGCAATGGCAATTAGACGGACAGAAATCAGGCAGCCGATTGCCAAGATATGCGGTATCGGTTTTAGTGAGATGTCACGTCAATTTACCAAGCCGCAGGAATGCTTGGCAACCGATGCGATAATCGCGGCGGTTGCCGATGCCGGTCTTCAGAAGAAGAACATCGATGGCATTCTGATCAATCGAAGCGATACGAATCCACCCGATGCGTTGTCGATGAGGTTGCTGGACGATCTCGGCTTTCGAGATATCTCCTTTGGAAATACCTTTGCCTCCCAGGCTGCGTGCGGTGTGCAGATGATACAATATGCGGCGATGGCAGTGGCGCACGGGATGGCAAAGAATATCGTGTGTGTGTTTGCCGATACTCCTATTCTTCCCAAGCGCCGCGGCGGTGATGCCTATGCCATCGACTTGGGTTTGACCAATGTTACAGGCTGGGAGCAGCAGTATGGGCTGTATGGCGCGATCGGCACCTATGGTCTTGCGATGCGACGCTATATGGATGTGAACGACGCGGGTGCAGAAGCATTCGCAGAAGTGGCCGTAGCGGCACGTAAGTGGGCGCAACAAAATCCGCTCGCATTCCTGACCGAACCGATGACTGTCGATGATTACCTATCATCGAAGTTCATAGCCGAACCTCTGCGAATGTTCGATTGTGCGTTTCCGGTGAATGGCGCTGGCGCAGTTGTTATATCCTCTGACGATGTGGGTGAGGCTGGCTCTGCCTATATATGGGGGATGGGTCAGGGCAATCGCGGTTATCTTGCCCACGGTGAATATGATAATGAGACCCAAACCTCCGCGACGGTGGCTGGGAACATAGCTTATGAAATGGCGGGGATTTCCCCGCAAGACATTGACCATGCGCAGATTTACGACGCATTCACCTTGACAACCATGATTGGGCTTGAAGGTTATGGCCTCTGTCCGCGCGGGGAGGGGAAGGAATTCGTCAGGAACGGGGCATTAGCACCTGGCGGGTGTTTGCCCGTCAATACAGGCGGCGGACAATTGTCGGGGTACTATCTGCAAGGGATGACCCAGGTTTCCGAAGGATACTTGCAGGCTTCGGGTCGCGCCGGAGATAGACAGGTTGAAAAAAACGGTTGGTCACTGGTCACTGCACAGGGAGGCCGCATGGATTACCACGCTTGCCTAATCCTGAGTTCGGAGAAGACACATTGAACGAGAACCATGATTTTCGAGCCGACAAGGACATCTCCTTTTGGGAAGGGGTCGACCGTTGCGAATTATTACTCAAAAAATGTGGCAACTGTAATACCATACTCGCTCCGGGCACAAAGTTCTGTCCGGAATGTTGGTCGCATGAACTGGGTGAGGTAAAGGCATCGGGGCGCGGGACGGTATACAGCTTCCTTATCTTCCATCGCGCATTCAGCGAGAATGAAACGCCGCCATACGGAATTGCAATGATATCGCTTGAGGAGGGCGTGCGAATAATTTCAAGAGTGAAGGAATGTGGTATACTAAATATCGGAGATGCGGTGGAGGCGACATGGTCCAATTTGCCAGAGCAGGGGCCGGTACTGGAGTTTACTCAAGTGACCGATCAGGTTAGAATTTCGAGATAGACTAATCGCGTGACAGGCTGGACAGAACCGCCAGATCGTATGGGTACAGAAGGTTATCCGTTATAGGGCAAACTGGCTCAAGCATTCATGACCCAATTTTGGGTAAGCGAGAACCTGTCTATCTGATTGGAGAAGAATTAAGGCTCGGTCGGGCCGTATTTCCACGTACAGATATAGCTGCGTGCATGCTAAGCTCAAAGAAAACTAACAATCCTGCTGCAGGCTGCAGAAGAAAAATTTGTCAATAGCTTTGAAAGGGCCCTCTGAGGCCTAAGGATATGTAATGAAAAATATTTTGCTTTTATGTAAGGAAGAAGATGTCGTCGAAGACTTACCTGTTCCGGTGGATATCGAAGGTATTCCTCCCCTAGCGGTCTATCGTTTTAACGATAAAATATATGTGACAGACCGTACATGTACGCATGGTGATGCAGATCTCACTGAGGGGTTTCAGGAGGGCGAGACGATTGAATGCCCATTCCACGGGGGTTCCTTCTCGATAATATCTGGCGAGGCGATAACTCTCCCTTGTTCGAAACCCTTGTCGACCTATCCTGCGATAGTGCTGGAGGGGAGCGTGTATATCAAAGCTTCCGCAGCCACACCCCGCAGTAATGTTGCATAATTTTGACGGATGAAAGTGCCGCCATTTTTGAACGCCGCAAGAAACGTGGGCAGAATTCGGTGCGACTAATACCATAAGCGAATGCTGACACTTTAGAGAGGGAGGCTGCGCGCCCTTTTCCGGCGGGGACTGCAATACTTTTCAGCATCAAAATGTAAGACACGAGGGATAAATGGATAAATGCAATAGCGGCCCGCTGGCGGGTGTGAAAATCATTGAAATCGCAAGCGCCGCCCCCGGCCCTTTCTGTGCAATGATGCTGGCAGATATGGGTGCCGACGTCATAAGGGTCGATAGGGCTGAACTCGGCGAAGAGTCACCGATTGATTACCGGAAGAACATTTTGAACCGTAACCGGCGATCCATCTCGCTCGATCTCAAGCAACCGGCAGCGATCGATACCGTTCTTGAGCTGTGCAGCCAGGCGGATGGGTTGATTGAAGGATTTCGGCCCGGCGTGATGGAACGGCTCGGCCTCGGGCCCGAGCAATGTCTAGCGGCGAATGAGGCGCTGGTTTATGGCCGCATTACCGGCTGGGGACAAGAAGGGCCGCTCTCGCAGACGGCCGGACACGACATCAACTACATCGCCCTGACAGGCGCTCTTCATGCGACTGGTCCGGCAGAAAGGCCGGTCCCCCCCTTGAATCTTGTCGGTGATTTCGCCGGCGGCGGCATGTTGCTCGCATACGGCCTTGTATGTGCTATTTTTGAAGCTAGCCGGTCAGGTAAGGGGCAGGTTGTGGATGCGGCAATGATTGATGGTGCCGCGATGACCATGGCCCTCACATACTCCATGTTCAATGCAGGTCTGTGGAACGACCGGCGTGAGGCTAACCTTGTTGACGGAGGCGCACCATTCTATCGGACCTATAAGACCAGCGACGGCAAGTTCGTATGCGTGGGGGCGATTGAGCCAAAGTTTTTTTTCAATTTTACCGGTGTGCTTGGGCTGTCTAATGATCTCCTTTTCCAATCGCCTCACAAGGTTGGAAACTGGCCGGAGATGATCACCCGGCTGGAGGCGATTTTTGCGACACGCACGCGTGAGGAATGGGAAATAGCATTTGACGGAGCCGATGCTTGTTTCGCGCCGATTTACACACTTGCCGAGGCCCCTGATGTGCCGCACAATATCTATCGCGCTGTGTTTTCGCGCAGCGATGATGTGGTCCAGCCTTCGCCAGCGCCGCGCCTCTCGCGTACTCCGGGCGCGATCCTCTACGGCCCGCGCGAGATCGGCGCAGACACCCGCGCCATTCTTGCAGAATGGGGCTTGGATGAGCGAAAGATTGATGCATTGATTGAAAACGGGGTGGCCATTCAGGCGTAGGCGGCGGTGTTCGCCCGGGATTTCGGGCGACAATCCCTTCCACGCAGCAGATGACTGATCGTTTCGTTCGATCAAGAGGAATATCCTTTATCCATGTGGACGAAGCCTGCCCGCGCCAAACCTATATCAAGAATTCGAAGACGGGAGCGACATATCAATTCCCGACATCGAGGGATCCCGGCTGCGCGGCTGCGAGTTACGGTCACGATCCTAAAGAAATGTGGCTTGGCAAAACCGCGCAGCGGGACAAGTGGGTTTTCTGTCTGACGGCGGCTAGGATGACCATATGACTAGAATAGAGATGAGCAGAAGGCCACGCCCGAGAACGACAGCTCGGCGTTCAAGGCGAAGGAGCGTTGACTGCAACGGAGGGTGAGTGGTATTCGAAGAGCCATTTTTTTAACCAGGTGTCCGGTCCGCCGATCAACCGTTCGGCCATCTCACTTTCCACTCGCAAAAACGAATCTCTTTGTAGATTGTAACTCCTTGATATTTATGCCGCAGATTTGGCGGGCACATTCCGATATGCTTCTTGGTGACGCAAGGTTGCCCACGCGATGCGCACAAGTCTGTTGACCAGCGCCACCACAACGATGTTACGGTGAAATCGGGCAAGCATTCCGCGTAACCACGCGCCCAATTGGGTCTCTCTTTTTGCCAGCCATGGCAAAGCCGCTCGCGCTCCGTGGATAAACAGTGTTCGCAAATAGATATTACCGCGCCTGCTTATACCTAAAAGCTTAGGTTTGCCGCCTGTAGGTCGTTGTTTTGGAATAAGACCAAGCCATGCGCCAAGATCACGGGCGCGCGCAAAAGAACTGGCATCGCCAGCCGCTGCGACTAATGCTGTTGCTGTTAAAGGTCCAATACCAGGAACGGTTGTCAGGCGCTGTGTATCCAAATCAGATACTGTAGAAATCTAGGGACTCGCGAGACATCTTCTGTAAATTCCTGCCGCAGGAAGGAGATGTATTGATGACGAAGGATGACGAACGCGAAGTACAGCGTAAATTGCGGATATTGCAGCACGCAGAGAAGATAGGGGGTGTCGTCAGGACATGTCGCTATTTTGGCATTGGCCGGGCCAGCTTCTACAGATGGAAGCGCGCCTATGAGCGTGGTGGCGAACATGGTCTGGTCAATGCCAAAACCATTCCTAAGAACCCGCCCAACCGGACACCGCCTGAAGTGGCGGATAAGGTACTTCATCTGCGGCGCAAATACCGCCTCGGACCCGAACGGATCATGTGGTATCTGGCGCGTTATCACGACATCAAATTGTCCGATGCAACGACATACCGAATACTCAAACGCAACGGTTTGAACAGACTCCCGCGCGGAACACGCCTTCGTAAAGTCCACACCAAACGCTACAGCAAAAAGGTGCCTGGACACCATATCCAGAGGGACGTTAAGTTCCTGACTTGCATTGGAAAGAAGGGCGAGAAAACACGTCGCTTCCAGTATACAGCCATTGATGATGCCACTCGCGTCCGAGCGCTCAAAGTCTATAAAAAACATATCCAAGCCAACGCGGTCGACTGCGTCGATCACATCATCGACAAGTTCCCGTTCCGCATCCGCGAAATCAGAACCGACAATGGTCACGAGTTCCAAGCCAAGTTCCACTGGCATGTCGAAGACCTCGGCATCCGCCATGCCTATATCAAACGAGGTACCCCGCAGCTCAATGGCAAAGTTGAACGATCCCACCGCTCGGACCAACAAGAGTTTTACCAGCTGCTAAGCTATAAAGGAGATGTCGATCTGGAAGCCAAACTCGATGAATGGGAGCGCTTCTATAACTTCCATAGACCCCACGGCCCATTCAGAGGAAAAACACCCTATGAAGCGCTCAGAGAAAAGCGATAATCGCATGTAAAGAATGGCTCACCAGTCTCTCGATGTTACATACGCGGGCATCATCAATCTTCTGGAGAATGGCCCTCGAGCACATACCCGAGGGCAGGAGGCAGCTCTGTGCGCAATCGAGTAACGAGTCGGCTCACCTTTGACATCAGATGACGGCGCTGAGGGTAAACGGCCCAGATCGGCTCCCGAGCGGCACGGTACTCGGCAAGGACTTCGACAAGTTTGCCTGCCGAAATTTGCGGTAGGACGTAGAATTCTGGCAATTGGCACAATCCCATCCCGGCAAGTGCAGCATCGAGCGTCCCCGCGCCACTGTTGCAATGCCAACGGCCTTTCGGGCGAAATACCACCTCCTTTTCGCCGATGCGAAAGTACCAGCTAGTGGCCGTGCTGAGAAGACATTGGTGCTGGGAAAGCTCTTCTATCGATTCAGGTGCTTTGTTTTTTTCAAGATATGATGGCGATGCGCATGTGAAAAAGGCGCGCGAAGCCACTTTCTGGCCAATCAATCTCGAATCAGACATTTTTCCAGTGCGGATTGCAATGTCGACGTCTTCCTGAATAAGATCTACAACCCGATTTGTGAGCTCCAGCGAGACACTGAGCTTTGGAAAATTCTCTACAAATCGTCTAACGATTGGAACGACATAACGCTCTCCCATTGCCGTGGAACAAGTCAGCCGGAGTTCCCCCTGTGGCTCGCCTTCAGCACTGATTTGTGCGACGGCCTCGTTCCGTTCTCTAATCAGTCGTTCGCAGTGCTCTAGGAATACTCGCCCGGTGTCGGTAAGTCGAACCGAGCGGGTCGTACGATGAAATAGGGTTGTCGCGAGCTTTTTTTCGATCAGAGCAACTGCACGGCTCATATGACTCGTAGATAGTTTCAAGCTGCGTGCACCACCTACGAAAGTTCCGGCATGTGCTACTGCGACAAACTCGTCCAAACCGTCCCAACTCGACATTATCCCACCTCAGTAACAATGTGTTGCAATATTTCCTACTTATCGACTTCTAGGGATAGTGCTATCAAAATCTTCGTGAGGACAGGAGATATTTCATATGAAAACGCGCGCCGCAGTTGCATTTGAAGCGAAGCAACCGCTGGAAATTGTCGAACTGGATCTGGAAGGGCCAAAGGCAGGCGAGGTTCTGGTGGAAATAATGGCAACCGGCATTTGCCATACCGATGCTTATACACTTGATGGACTGGACAGCGAAGGCCTGTTCCCGAGCGTGCTGGGCCATGAAGGAGCCGGTATTGTGCGCGAAGTGGGCATGGGGGTTACTTCTGTTGTAGTTGGCGACCATGTGATCCCGCTCTACACGCCCGAATGTCGGCAGTGTAAAAGCTGCCTATCTGGCAAAACCAACCTGTGTACCGCGATCCGCGACACGCAGGGACAGGGATTGATGCCTGACGGAACATCGCGTTTTAGCTATAAAGGCCAAGCCATCTTTCATTATATGGGATGTTCAACCTTCTCCAATTTCACCGTTTTACCGGAGATTGCGGTTGCCAAAATACGTCACGACGCACCTTTTGACAAAAGCTGTTATATTGGTTGCGGTGTGACCACGGGTGTGGGTGCGGTGGTCAATACCGCCAAGGTAACTCCTGGCAGCAATGTCATTGTTTTCGGTCTGGGGGGCATTGGCCTTAACGTGCTGCAGGGCGCAAAGATGGTCGGTGCTGACAAGATAATCGGCGTTGATATCAATGATGCGCGTGAGAAATGGGGCCGCAAGTTCGGGATGACCCATTTCGTGAATCCGAACAAGATAGACGGTGATATTGTGCAGTATCTGGTTGAATTGACCGATGGGGGCGCGGATTATACCTTTGATTGCACCGGGAACACCAATGTCATGCGCCAGGCACTCGAGTCTTGCCATCGCGGCTGGGGTGAAAGCATAGTCATCGGCGTTGCAGAAGCCGGCAAGGAAATCTCCACCCGCCCGTTTCAGTTAGTGACGGGCCGCGTGTGGAGAGGCTCTGCCTTTGGCGGCGCCCGCGGGCGTACCGATGTACCCAAGATTGTTGATTGGTACATGAATGGCAGGATCCAGATCGACCCGATGATTACCCATGTGTTGAAACTGGATGAGATCAACAAGGGTTTTGATCTGATGCATGCAGGGGAATCTATCCGCAGTGTAGTCGTTTTCTGACGACTAAAATTTAATCAAATAGGAGAATTATAATGACCGTAATTTCTGGCAATGATGTTTTTTCGCATGCTTGTGTTGGTACAAATGATCTTGCCGCCTCATCCACATTTTATGACGCCGCGCTCGGTGCACTAGGCATCAACAAACTTGGGTCATTTGGTGATAACGTTGCCTTGTACGGAAAGGACAAGCCGGCATTACTTGTTTTGAAACCTTCAGATGGCCAGCCAGCAACCGTCGCAAACGGTGCAAGAT
>Ga0209345_10002656_pt1 | contig 19397 bp, 11 predicted proteins | sample Cruoilmetagenom7_FD_187294 | JGI IMG/M metagenome (GOLD analysis project Ga0209345, IMG submission 187294) | Oil polluted marine microbial communities from Coal Oil Point, Santa Barbara, California, USA - Sample 7 (SPAdes) (version 2) | ecosystem: Environmental > Aquatic > Marine > Oil seeps ... | reverse complement strand
ATCTACAGAAGTTTTAGGTGTAAAAGTTGGGTTTAACCAACAGTTTTCACGTGATACTGTTTTAATTCAACCTCAAACCGAAACTATTACTTGGGCAAAAGGTACAGTTCCTCATCCGGCGGGAATTATAAAAATTGATTGGAAAATTAAAGAAGGTCAATTAATTTTTAATCTTGAATTACCTAAAAATGTTCCGTTTTTAGTACAACCAAAAGGTCGATTGGCCAAATTTAAACTTGTTTTAAATGTGAAAAGAGTTTAAAAAAATTATATAAAGCTGTTTCATTTCTTTATAATTTAATTTTAGCAGCTATGTATTGTCTAACTTTTTTGACAAAATAGGAAACCTTAGAGTTAAACACCAATGTTATTTTTGTAAGTATAAGTTTAAAAAATTAAACGATATACTATGACAATAAAAAACACATTAATTATTTTTTCTGTAGCTATTTTAGCTTCTTGTAATCAAGAAAAACAATCGTATTTAGATGCAAGCTTAGCTATTGAAACGAGAGCGCAATTGTTATTAAAAGAGATGACTCTTGAAGAAAAAATTGGGCAATTAAACTTAGACTATGATGTGCCTGCTTCAGATTTGTCAAAAGCAATTACTAGTGATAAATTATCTGATATTAAAGTAGAAGAAGATGCAGCAGCTTATTTGTTAAAACAATGGGAAGAAGATATTGTTGCAGGGAAAATAGGAGTTACCAGAGATATTGAATCTAGAGAACATGCCAATCATTTACAAAAATTAGCAGAACAATCTCGACTTAAAATACCGCTTTTTACGGTTCAAAATTATGGGCGTGGTGTTGGTAAAGATAGTACCACAATATTTCCAAGTTATATAAGTATGGCAAGTTCATTCAATCCAACCTTGGTTGAAAAAGCAGCTGAAATTATTGCAAGAGAAAGTAGAACAGAAGGAATAAATTGGATTTTTGGACCAACCATTGATATTAGTAGAGATGCTCGTTGGGGAAGAGTTGGTGAAACTTGGGGTGAAGATACCTTATTATCGGGTGAAATGGGTGTAGCAATTGTTAAAGGATTTCAAAATAACAATGCTATTGAATATAGAGCTGCGGCTTGTTTAAAGCATTATGCAGCTGGTGGTCAATCACAAAATGGATTGAATTTTTCTCCAATAGATATTTCTGAAAGAACTTTAAGAACTTACCATTTACCTCCGTTTAAAAAAGCAATTGATGCTGGTGCAATGACTATTATGGCAGGACATAATGATTATCAAGGAATTCCTTGCCACGCAAATAAATTTTTACTTACAGATATTCTTAGAGATGAATTAAAATTTGATGGACTTGTAATTTCTGATTGGTTAGATATTGAACGATTGGTTACGTTACATAAAGTTGCTGAAGATTTTAAAGATGCAAGTCTTATTTCATTTAAGGCAGGTGTAAATATTCACAATCACGGAAAAGGATATGTTGAAGCATTATTGGCTTTAGTTGAAGAAGGAAAAATTTCAGAATCTGAAATTAATGAATCTTGTTTAAAAGTTTTAAGATTAAAATTTAAATTAGGATTGTTTGAAAACAGGTATGCTCCAGATCCTAAAGGGAAAAATTTAGTTTGGACTAAAGAAGCTCAAGAACTTTCTTTAGAATTATCAAGACAATCACTAGTGCTTGTAAAAAACGAAAACAATATTTTACCATTAAAAAATAAAAACTTAAACATTTTAGTTACAGGTCAAAACGCAAATAATTTAGCAATTATGGGCGATTGGGTTTTTGACGAAAATTATACAGATGTGGTGAAAATTAAAGATGGTTTAATTAATGAAGCGCCTCAAAACAACAATGTTGTATTTTATGATTGTGGGGAAAGCGTTAATATCTCTTCATCACACATAAAAAATAGTGTAAAAAATGCTGAAAAATCGGATGTTATTGTTTTGGCACTTGGTGGAAATCATTTTAGACCAGGTAGTATAGAGAACAAAACAGGAGGTGAAAATAAAGATGTGCAAGACATTGAACTATTTGGAAATCAATTAGAACTAGTAAAAGAATTAAAGAAAACAGGAAAACCTATTGTTGTCATTTTAGTAGGAGGAAGGCCTTTAGCAATAGAATGGTTGTCAAAAAATGTAGATGCAATTATTCAAGCTTGGGAACCAGGGTTGTTTGGTGGTAAAGCAATTGCAGAGGTTGTTTACGGAAAATACAATCCATCAGGGAAACTTCCAATGTCTATTCCTAGAAGTACAGGTCAGGCAAATGTATGGTACAATTATCATCCAAGTTTATATTTCAGAAACTTTATGTTTGGTGAAATGGGACCACTTTATAATTTCGGGCACGGTTTAAGTTACACCTCATTTACGTATGAAAATTTAGAATTTCAGAAACAAATTAATACTTCAGAAAACTTAAAAGTTAACTTAAAAGTAACCAATACAGGAGCAATAGATGGTGACGAGATTGTGTTGTGTTATATAAATGATAAAGTAAGTTCAGTAGTAACGCCTGTAAAGAAATTGGTAGGATTTAAAAGAATTTCATTAAAAGCAAGCGAATCTAAAACTGTTGAATTTGAAATTACACCAAAAGATTTGTCGCTTTGGAATGTAGATATGAAAGAAGTTATAGAGAAAGGTGAATTTGAAATTATGGTAGGTACACTGCAAGATACTTTTGAAGTGATTTAAAAAGTAAATAGTTTAGTAATGAAGCAGTTTTTCCTCATATTTATAGTTCTAAGTTGTACTCTTTTTGGGTATGCTCAAAAAACAAATTTAATTCAAAATATAGCTGCACGAAATACTATTTCATTAAATGGTAGTTGGAGTTATATTGTAGATGTTTACGAAACAGGTTATTATAATTTTAGAGGAATTCCAATAGAACAATCAATGTATCCTGATGCAGGTTTTATGAGTAATATAAAGCAAACTCATAAAAGTGAGCGTTTAGAATATGAATTCTCAAAATATCAAACATTAAATGTTCCAGGTGATTGGAATTCACAGGTGAGCGAGTTAAAGTTTTATGAAGGGACAGTTTGGTATCAAAAAGATTTTAACATTAAAAAAATAGCATCAAAAAAGTATTTTATATATTTTGGTGCAGTTAATTACGACGCTAAAGTTTACATAAACGGGAAAAGTGTTGGAACTCACATAGGAGGTTTTACAGCCTTTAATTTTGATATTACAAAATACATAAATGATGGTGGAAATTTTGTTGTTGTAAAAGTTGATAATGTTCGAAAAAAAGAAGCTATTCCAACCACTAGAACTGATTGGTGGAATTACGGAGGCATAACTAGAGATGTTTTTATAGCCGAATTGGATGAAACATTTATAGTAGATTATAAACTTCAGTTATTGAAAGGAAGTAAGAATACACTTTCGTTTTATGCAAAGTTAGCCGGTGAAAATCAATCAAATAAAACAGTTAAAGTTATAATTCCTGAGATTGGCTTAAAAAAATCGTTTTTAACCAATAGTCAAGGTGAAATAAATAGTGAGTTTATTGAGAGTAATTTGCAACTTTGGAATCCTGAAAATCCGAAATTGTATAGCGTACACATTATTTCAGAAGAGGAAAATATTAAAGATAAAATTGGTTTCAGAACTATTGAAACTAAAGGAACCGATATACTTTTAAACGGCAAGCCTATTTTTTTAAGAGGAATAAGTATTCACAAAGAAAATCCATTGCGAGAAGCGAGAGCAACTGGACAAGCAGATGCAAGAATATTGTTGGGTTGGGCAAAAGATTTGAATTGTAACTATGTGCGTTTAGCACATTATCCACACAATGAGCATATGTTAAAATTAGCCGATGAAATAGGTTTGCTCGTCTGGAGTGAGATTCCTGTTTATTGGTCTATTGATTGGGAAAATAAAAAAACCAAAGAAAATGCACATCAGCAATTGTCTGAAATGATTTCTAGAGATAAAAATAGAGCAAGTACAATTATTTGGTCAATTGGTAACGAAACTCCGGTAACACTTAAAAGGTTGGCGTTTATGAGTGATTTGGCAAAAAAAGTAAAAATATTGGATAATACAAGACTTGTTTCAGCTGCTTTAGAATTGCATCAGGTTGGAAAATCAACCCCAAATACATCAATTTTAGAAGACCCATTATCTGACTATTTAGATATCATGAGTTTTAATGAATATATTGGTTGGTATGGACATAAATTAGATGAAATAGCTACGTATACACTTAAATTTAAACAGCAAAAACCCGTATTGGTTAGTGAGTTTGGAGCAGGTGCTTTATATGGTTTTCATGCAGATAAAGAAACCAGATGGTCTGAAGAATATCAGGCAGAATTATATAAACAGCAACTTAAAATGATAGATAATCACCCTCAAATAAAAGGAACTACACCCTGGATTTTAGTGGATTTTAAGTCGCCAAACCGGTTGCATCCAACGTATCAAAACTCTTGGAATCGTAAAGGATTAATTTCTAATAACGGGCAAAAAAAACAAGCATTTGAAGTGTTAAAAAAATATTATGCTAAAAAAAGGATAGAGTAATAGCTGTTATAAATAATATAAAATAAATAAATGAAAAATCAATTGGTAATACTACTCACTTTTTTAGGAATGATGAGTTCATCTTGTCATCAAAAAAATGGAAATGACAGTACTAAAGAGAATCAAAAACCTAACATTGTATTAATTATGACAGATGATGTTGGTTTAGAACATTGGAGTTGTTATGGAGGAAGTATTCCTACTCCAAATATTGATAAATTAGCAGCACAGGGAATGTTATTTACAAATGCATATGCTGCTTCTGCAGCTTGTACACCAAGTAGATACAGTATAAATACGGGGAAGTTTCCAGGGAAATGTGAGAGTGAAGAATTTATCTCAGAAAACCCTAAAAATGAACCTTATAATATTACTTGGAATACACCAATTACTGAAAACGATTTAACCATAAATAAAGTACTTAGCAAAGCAGGGTATTACACAGGTTTTGTTGGAAAGTTTCATATTGGAAGTTTGCACTTTACAAAAGAAAAAATGTTTCCTGAAATTCCTGAAAATACAAACCCGGATAGTAAGGAAGCAGATAGCCTTCTTACAATTTATCAAAGCTTAATTTCAAAAGAAATTAAACGATTAACAGGAGCTGATTTTGTAGGTTCTGCATTGTGGGAAAATTCAGAAGAACTGCCAATAAAAGACATTAGAAAACATAATTTGGAATGGATAACACAAGGAGGTGTTGAGTTTTTAGAAACACTTCCAAACGACAAGCCGTTTTTTCTTAATTTTAATACAACTACACTTCACGGTCCAGATTTGTATAAAAGTTTGCACGGAAATGCTCATTTTACAGCTGAAGGACGTTTAGCAGAACCATTTAAGTATCAGCCAAATCGTCAAGAAATTTATAACAGGTTAGATAGTTTGGATGTTGACCACGGCGAGCATTTACCAGATTATATCAATCATTACAACGCAGGTGTAATTTATATGGACGATCAAGTTGGTGCATTAATGAGAAAACTAGAAGAACTGGGTATTTCAGATAATACACTTGTTATTGTTACTGCTGATCATAATATTGAGCCAGCAAAATCAACAACGTATAATAAAGGAGTTCACGTGCCATTTGTTGTTAAGTGGCCAACTAAAGTTAAAGCAGGAAGTACGACCAATGAACTAATTAGTTTTGTAGATTTTTTACCAACTTTTGCTGAAATTGGTAATGTGGAAATAGCTGAAAATTCTGATATAGATGGATTAAGTTTTGTGTCCGTATTAAATGATGGGAAAGTAGAAGGTAGAGAATTTTTATACTTTGAAGAAGGTTATACACGAGCTGTAAGCAATGGCGATTTTAAACTAATAACCATGCGTTTTCCAGAAAGTGTGATGGATAATTTAAATTCAGGGAAACAAGATGTAATTACGCATTTTGGGAGCAAAGTGTTTTCACATGCATATATTACACAAGAGTATTATCCATCGTATTTTGAAGCCAATCAATTGTACGATTTAAAAAATGACCCTTATGAGCAAGTTAATTTAGCTAACAATCCTAAATATGCGTCTCAATTTAAGTTGCTGAAAGGCGAATTGCAACATTATTTAAATAGATTTGATTACCCTTTTGATTTGAATGACATTGCGTATGAAAAGTTACCTTCGTATAAAAAAGCAGTTCAAAAAGTAAAAAATAGAGGAAGTGCTTTTATACCTTGGTGGAATAGAACATTAGATTTCCCTCCGAAGCATTAATATTTTAATTTATAAACTTAAATATATACAATTATTAAAAAACGTAATATATACATATAAAAAATTGTATGCCTTTTGAAAAACAATAAAATGTATTATTTTTGCTAAAAGTTGAAAGCACTTGAAAGGAGCATTTTCCATATTGATAATAATTGCAATGATGCTTACCAATCTTATTAAGATTGGGATTCTTATAGATTTTAAATTAAATCAGGATTTTATAGCAGAATTCTTATGCATTAATAAGGATAAACCAAAGAAACTGTGTAACGGGAAGTGCTATTTGTCTGAACAACTAAAAAAAGCAGGAGAGCAAGAGGAAAAGGAAGTCCCGGCTGCATATAGGCTAAAATTGGAAGTATTGTATTTTTATTCTAAAACACCTATAAATATTTTTAAAGAGGCTGATAATTATTTGAATAAACTAAACTCTTCTTGCAAAAACAAATTTTATGGTTCCAGTTACGTAGCAGACTTTTTCCGACCACCAAAATTCATTTTAATTTAACGTATCTGTTTGGGATTACCCAATCAATAAACAAAACATAATTATTTAAACAGCTTGTTTTGGGATGTACACATATATACATTCCATAATAACAATTTAGTACGTATTTAATCAAATTAAAAAAATGAATTTTAAAAATATCATTATAGCATTACTATGCCTTTTGGCTACAAATAGTTTTGCTCAAAACATAAAAGGGACAATAAAATCCCAAACAGGTGAAGCGGTTGCATTTGCCAATATTACCGTTCTCAATAGTTCAAGGGGAACAGTTTCAGACCAAGATGGTAATTTCAGCCTTAAACTAAACAAAGGGATTTACCAATTACAATTTAGTGCCATTAATTATGCTTCAAAAGTTCAAAAATTTATTGTGGCAAAGGAAGTATTAACCATTGATGTAATCCTTTCAAAGAATACTCAAACTTTGGACGAAGTAGTTGTTACAGCCAATAAAAGAGAAGAAGAAATTATAAAGGTAGCTACATCTATCACATCACTTTCAGCGAAAAAAATTGAAGATACACGTACTTGGGAACTTGGAGGTTTAAATGCTTTAGTACCCAATTATTTGTATCAAGAATTAGGCGTTTCCTTTCAACAAGTACAGTCTATTAGAGGTATTCAGGTATTTAGCGAAAATCCAGCTGTTTCTACGTACGTTGATGATGTAAATACTGTTGACATTTTAGCCAATGGTTTTGCTTTTACCGATATTGAACGTATTGAAGTCTTACGCGGACCCCAAGGAACATTGTTTGGTAGAAATGCTATGGGAGGTGTCATAAATATTTACACAAAAAAACCAAACAATAAAACAAGTGGTTTTGCAGAAGCAAGTGTAGGTAATTTAGGCTTACAGCGTTACAGCACAGGTTTTAAAACACCAATTATTAAAGATAAATTGTTTTTTGGATTAAATGGTTTGTACCAAACCAAAGACGGTTATTGGAAAAACGATACCTCAGGGACAGCTGCAACAGATAATAGTAACAATGGTAAATTGGTAGGAGGAGAAAATAATTTTTATAGTAATTTGTACCTTAAATGGTTGCCAACAACGCGACTAAATATTACCCTTAATTTAAAAGGGCAAAGAGATTGGAGCGATAATTCTGGATTTTTTGTTTCTCAATATGATAGGGATATTGCACTTGCAAACCCTGATGTGATTAATTTAGCACGTATTGGTGAACACGAACGTAATGTTTTAAATAGTTCTTTGGTTGCTAAATACTATGCAAATAAGTTTACAATTACATCTATTTCGGCCTATCAAACAATTAGCTTAGCATTTAAGGATATTGATTTTCCTGGGTTTTATCACTCGTTCTATAATAATGAAATTGGAGAGAAATTACCTCCACAAAAAGTATATAGTCAAGAATTGCGTATCAATTCCAACTCAGATAATAAACTACAATATACCTCAGGTTTATATGGGTTTACGCAAATTGGCTATGAGCCTTCTACCAATTTTGCATTTGAGCTTACACCAAACATGTTTTCTATATCTAGAAACAAAGCCAATAACTTTGGATTGGCAGTTTTTGGAGAGCTAAACTATCAAATTACAGATAAATTAAGAGCTACAGCAGGATTCCGCTATGACTATGAAAAACGTGAAGCTACTTTTAATGGTTTTGGTGACGCCAATTTTATAGATGGTGAATTTATCCAAACCGTACCAGATACAACAGTAAGTGGTAACTATTCGTCCATTTCACCTAAGTTAGCATTAAGCTATGCTTTAAATGAACAATCAAACATGTACGCATCATATAACCGCGGTTTTCGCGCAGGAGGTATAAATACACAAATAGTTCCTGAGAGTATTTCTCAAACCTTTTCCCCTGAATACTCCAATAATTATGAAGTTGGCTACAAAACTTTTTTTGCAAATAAAAAATTTAGTATTGGAGCATCTGCCTTCTTAATTCAGTGGCAAGATTTACAATTTTTTAATTTAGTTGCCCCATTTACATATGCTAGAGAAAATGTTGGTGATGCCCAATCAGCTGGTCTAGAATTAGAAATATCCGCTATTCCAATCAAGGGCTTACAGTTGGATGGAAGTTTTGGATTTAATCAAACAGAATATAAAGATTTTGACCTCACTCGATTAGATTTTGGTACTGGAGAAGAAATTATTACAGCAATTGATAATAATAGTCTTTCCAATGCACCAAGTCATACACTTTTCTTAGGTGCTCAGTATGAGTATGCTGTGAACTCAAATTTAAAGATACTTGTACGTGGTGAAGTTCGTAATATTGGCAGCTATTATACAGATATTCAAAACCAAATTGAGCAACCAGCCTATACACTCATCAATTCAAGAGTTGGTTTCACATATACTAATTACAGCATGTTTTTTTGGGTGCAAAACCTGAATAATGAAAGGTATTTAGCTTTTGGAAACCCCGACAGCAGTTTTGGTAGAGGAGTTAGAACAGCAACACCAAAAACATTTGGAGTAACACTAAGTGCAAAGTTCTAATAGTAACCATCTTTGGGGTTGGTAAATCCAACCCCAATTTAATTTTTAAAAAATGAAACAGATAATTTCAATAATTGCAATAGCATTAATGTTATATGCTTGTAGTACTAAGGTAAATTGTGAAGCTGAAAAGAGCCCTGAAAAGGTTGTAATGAGTAAAGAAGATTCTCTAAGAATTTCAAAAGGAATAGAGAATATGAATGCTGGTAACCACGTTAATACAATGGAGTTGATATTTGGAAAACCCAAACATGAAATTAGATCTATTGGTATTTTAGTATATGATGGTGTAAATGATTTAGATTTAATGGGACCTCGCTACGTTTTAGGTCAAGCAATGGTAAAAACGAAACTTATAGCCTTAAAAAAAGGAAATATTAAAACCGTAATGGGTGTAGAAATTGTACCAAATACAGTAATAGATTCTGTTTCTCAATTAGACATCTTAATAATTCCAGGTGGCTTTACAGGTACCATTGAAGCTACATACAATAAAGATTTACATGAATGGATTAGAAAAATTGATAAAACAACTAAATATACAGGTGCTGTTTGTACAGGTGTTTGGGTACTTGGAGCAGCAGGTCTTTTAGAAAATAAGAGGGCTTCAACCAATTGGTACAAAGAAGAAGAGTTTTTAAAAAAATACAACGCTATTCCAGCAAATGAACGATATACGCAAGATGGAAAATATTGGACAAGTGCAGGTGTAACAGCTGGAATGGATATGTCATTAGCTATTATGAAGGACATCTATGGAGACAAATATGTACAAGGAATTATGTTGGATATGGAGTACGACCCACACCCACCAATAGAAGGTGGAACCCCTGAAAAAACCAATTGGGCAGTAAATTGGATGATGAAAGCAATGTATGATGCTGGTGTAGATCCGCTGATTGATAAATTTGAAGGGAAAGATTAAAAAATACAACATCTAATATTGTATAAACGTAATATTAGACGTTGTACTAAAGTTTGTCTTTTACACATAGTAAAGTAGTACAAAAAGTAAAAAAGGAGGGAAGTGCTTTTATTCCTTGGAGGAACAGAGCATTAGATCTTCTTTCGAAGCATTAATATTATAATTTATAAACTTAAATATAGACAAACATGAAGAAATTAATTTTAGCAATAGTTACCGTATTTTTTATTAGCGGTGTACAAAATAATTGTAAAGCTCAAGTTAAAAAAGATACATTAAAAGTATTGTTTGTAGGTAATAGTTATACGTATTCAAATAATTTACCTCAAATAGTTTCTATTATTTCTAATAAAACCAATACAAAGTTAATTACTAAAAAAAGTACAATTGGAGGAGCTAAGTTAAGCCAACATTGGAATGGAGAAAGAGGTTTAAAAACCAAAGAAATTATAGCTAAAGGTAATTTTGACATTGTAGTACTTCAAGGTCATAGCATGTCAACAATTAAAGAGTCAGATAGTCTTTTAAAATATTCAAAGTTATTTTGTGATTTTGTAAAAAGCAACGAAGCAAAGCCATATTTATTTGTTACTTGGGCACGTGAATTTGTTCCTCAATATCAAGAAACAATTAACAATGGGTATAATCAAATTTCACAAGAAAATAATGTAATTGAAGTACCTGTTGGAAATGCTTGGGCACTTGCTCAAAAATTACGACCTACTATAAAGCTATTTAGCGGTGATGGTACGCACCCTTCTGATTTTGGCACCTTTTTAACCGCTTGTGTTTTTGTAAATGTTTTAACAAATGAATTACCGGAAAAAGTTCATAATGAATTTAGAATAAAAGATTTAAATGGAGAGGAAATTCAACTCATGTATATTGATAATTTGAATGAAATTTTCCTTAAAAAAGTAGCCCAAAAGGTGGTTGAAGAAATGTAGTTAAATATCCCTTATTAATATTATTAATCAAAAGCAACGATTCAAAAAGTCGTTGCTTTTTTAGTTTGTATAATTCTTCATTTTTATTAGATAGAATCAATATTTTTTAATGGATAGACTAATAAGTTGGTTTGTTATTTATCACATTATTAGCTTATTAGTGTAATTTCAAGTGAGGATTCAAAATTAAAGCTTGTAAAATAGAAAACCTATTGAGTAAAATAACCGAATTGTTTTTTAAGGGTATCAAATACTTTTACAGTAAGGTGTAAAACATCTATTTAATCTCAGATTATTGATGATTTTAAACTGATATAAACTTTAAGAAAGTAATTAAAAAAATGAAATACGGTTTTTTTGACGATAAAAATAAAGAGTATGTAATTACAAAACCTGACACTCCAAGATCGTGGACTAATTATCTTGGAGATACAGAGTTTTGCTCAATAATTACCAATAATGCAGGTGGGTATTCTTTTTATAAATCTGCTGCACAAGGCAGGTTTATGAGAGCTCGTTTAAATGGTGTTCCAATGGATCAACCTGGGAGATATTTGTATTTGCGGGATAATGAAAGTAGTGATTATTGGTCTTCATCATGGCAACCTGTAGGGAAGCCATTAGATGCATATAAATCAACTTGTAGATTTGGAACTGCATACACTGTAATAGATTCAGAATATGATAAAATCAGTACTGAATCAACTTATTTTGTTCCACTTGGAGAATTGTTTGAAGTCTGGAAAATTAAAGTAACTAATAATGATGATAAACCTCGAAAATTATCAATCTTCTCTTTTGTTGAATATGCAACAAATTGGAATGCTGTTGATGATTTGGTAAATCTTCAATACACGCAATACACATTGCAAATGGATGTTGTTGACGGTATTATAGATCACGGTACCAATGTGTTAATGCCTTCAGACCCCGATAATTTTGAAAATAAAGATCAAGGGAGACATACTTTTATGGCGGTTGCAGGGATTGAAACTTCAGGGTTTGATACCGACAGAGATGCTTTTATAGGGAATTATCGCAGTTATGCAAATCCAATTGTTGTAGAAAAGGGAAAATGCACCAATACTATTGCATCTGGTGATAATGGCTGCGGAACACATCAAATAGAATTAGATTTAAAACCAGGAGAAACTAAAACATTTACAATTCTAGTAGGAATTGGGAAAGCGGAAGAAGAAGGAAAAGTAGCGCAGAAGAAATATAGTGATATGAGTGTTGTAGATGCCGAGTTAGAGAAATTGAAATCGTTTTGGCATACTAAAATTGAAGGAATGACTGTTGAAACTCCTGATGCGGCATTTAATAGTATGATGAATACGTGGAATCCGTACAATAACTTAATCACATTTTCACTTTCTCGTATTGCAAGTTTGGTATATAATGGAGAACGAGATGGTTTGGGTTACAGAGATACAGTTCAGGATTTTATGGGTATTATGCATAACATTCCTAATGAGGTTGAACCAAGATTAGAGTTAATGATTTCAGGGCAATGTTCAACAGGTGGAGCTATGCCAATTGTAAAACCCTTTGCACATACACCAGGAAAAGAAAAATTACCAGAAGAACATGAATACCGTTCAGATGATTGTTTATGGCTTTTTCCAGCAATTCAGCAATTTGTAAAAGAAACTGGAAAACTTGATTTTTATAATCGTGTAATTCCTTATGCTGATAAAGGTGAAGATACTGTTATAGGACATTTACGAAGCGCTATTGAATTTAGTATCAACCGTTCAGGGAATAATAATTTTCCGTGTGGTTTACATGCCGATTGGAACGATTGTTTACAACTAGGACAAGATGGAGAATCATTATTTGTGGCTTTTCAGTTACGGTTAGCACTGGTTATTTATAAAGAAATTTGCTCACTTGAAAATTTACCGAATGAAATTAATTGGGCTGAAAAAATATTAATTGAACTAGATGAAAAGCTAAGTGAAGTTGCTTGGGATGGAGCTTGGTATTTACGAGCTATTCGTAAAGATGGATTCAAATTTGGTTCTTCAGAAAGTGATGAAGGTAAAATATTTTTAAATGCTCAAACTTGGGCAATTATTAGTGGTCATGCTTCCGAAGAAAGAGCAATACAAGCAATGAATTCTGTGAATAAACATTTAGCAACAGAATATGGTTTGCAAGTATGTGACCCTGCATTTGAAAAGACAGATTTTAAAGTAGTAAAAGCTATTTTAATGAATAAGGGTATGAAAGAAAATGGAGGTATTTTTAACCATACACAAGGTTGGGGAGTAATGGCTGAAACAATGTTGGGAAATGGAAATAGAGCTTTTAATTACTACAAAAAAGCAATGCCAGCAACGTATAATGATAAGGCAGAATTAAGACAGGTTGAACCTTTTGTGCATTGCCAATCTACACATAGCCGTTACAGTGCAAGATTTGGTCAAGGACGAGTTCCTTGGTTAAGTGGTACAGCAACTTGGGCAAGTTTTTCTGCAGGGCATCATGTGTTAGGTATTCAACCAGATTATCATAGGTTAATTATAAGTCCTTGTATCCCAGAAGATTGGAAGCGTTTTTCTGTCAATAGAAAATTTAGAGGAAAACAACTGCATATAAAATTTGAAAATCCTGAAGGGGTACAAAAAGGCATCAAAATGTTAACCGTAAATGGTTGTGTTGTTAAAGGAAACACCATTCCTTTTGATATGTTGAATGAAATAAATGAAGTAAAGGCTCTTATGGGTTAGTCTTCAATTTAGAATGTAAAACCTCATTAAAACTGAAATTTAATTATGAAAAAAATATTTTTACTGCTACTAGTTTTATTGAATACATGTTATATGTTTTCCCAAAAACCAAACATTGTATGGATTGTTAGTGAAGATAATAGCCCATTTTTAGGTTGTTACGGAGACAAAATAGCAAAAACCCCAAGTATAGATAAATTAGCAAGCGAAGGAATATTATTTAATAATGCATTTTCAAATGCACCTGTTTGTGCGCCTTCAAGAGCTACTTTAATTACAGGAATGTATCCAACAGCATTGGGAACTCAGCATATGAGAAGCGATGTGAAACTACCTGATGACGTGAAATTTTTTCCGAAATATTTAAAAGATGAAGGGTATTACACGACATTAAGATTGAAGAGAGATTATAACAGTCCCAACCAAGAAGGGACTTGGGATAAAGATGATTTTTGGCATTTAGAAGATGCACTAACAGATAAAGGAGAGGAACAACCATTTTTTATGTTTTATAATACATGGACAACTCATGAAAGTATTCTTACAGATTATGAAAGGTTAAATGATGGCTTTAGAAATACGTTTGAAAATGACAAAGATATTGAAGCAATAATAGCTTCTTTCCCTGAAACAAATCCAAATGATGTGACATTACCAGCATATCATCCAGACACAAAAGAAGGTAGGACTGATTTAGCTTTTTATTACAAAGCAATACAAATGATGGATTATGAAGTTGGGCGTATTGTAAAGTTTTTAACTGATAAAAATTTAATTGAAAACACCATTATCATTTATTCAAGTGATCACGGAGGTGTGTTGGGGCGCAGCAAACGTTTTGATTACGAATCGGGTTTAAAAGTACCTATGATTATTAGATTTCCAGAAAAATATAAAAATTTAATTGCTTCAAATACAATTGGAAAAACCAATCGTATAGTTTCTTTTTTAGATATGGCTCCAACAATTTTAAGTTTGGCAGGTATAGAAAAACCAGAAAATATGCATGGTTCAGCTTTTATGGGAACTTATGAAAAAGCTGAAGACACTATTGCTTATGGGTTTAGAGGAAGAATGGACGAGGCTTATGATATGGTGCGTACCGTTCGTGACAAAAAGTATAGGTATATAAGAAATTACATGCATTATTTACCAAACGGGCAGCATATAGCATTTTTATGGGGAGCGAAATCAATGCAAGCTTGGGAAAAATTATACCAAGAAGGTGTACTTAACTCAACTCAAAAGGCATTTTTTGAGCCAAGATTTCCAGAAGAATTGTATGATATAGAAAATGACCCTGATAATATTAATAACCTTGCTAATAACTCTGAATATGCTTCAGAATTAGAGCAACTTAGAAATGTTAATAGACAGATAATTCATGAAAATTTTGATTCTGGATTTTTTCCTGAAGGAGAATTATGGGAACGTTCTAAACAAGGTGAATTACCATATACGGAAGTTATTAATAACTGTAAAAAAGAATGGAAAATGGCAGCAAATGCAGCTGATAAGGCAACATTACAACCTACTGTAAAGGGTGTGAAATCCATGTTAAATAGTAAGTACTCAACAGTACGGTTTTGGGGAGCAACAGGTTCTGTAATTTTAGGAGATGAAGCAATTTCATTAAAAAACAATTTGCTTCCACTTTTAAACGATGAAAGTGATGATGTTAGAGTTGTGAGTGCTGAAGCGCTGTATTTATTAAATGAAAAAGAGTTCGCAATTAAAGCGCTGCTAGAAGTTTTAAACAAAGGTAATCTTTATGTAAAGTTAAGAGCATTAAATGTGATTTCAAATAGAAAAATTAAAGATAAAAGGGTATTAAACAAAATTGAAACCCTTGATACAAGCAATAAATATATGGATAAAATATGCACATATATACTCAATAAATAGTCATGATTTGAAAATGCTTAAGATGTTTAATATTCGTATTCTTTGTTTTTTAATGACCTCTATTTGTTTTGGACAAACAAGTGAAACTGAAAATTGGTTTCCATTTGAACCATCTTCCAATTTATCAAATAGTAGAATTGAAATGAATTCTTGGCTTGATGCACCTGCAGGGAAACATGGGTTTTTAAATTATGAAAAAGAAAATTTAGTTTTTGATGATGGTACTCCTATAAAATTTTGGGGTGTAAATATTGCTTCAAAAAATGTTTTTACAAATAGTAAAAATGCTGAAATATGGGCGAAAACACTTTCAACTTACGGCGTAAATAATGTAAGATTTCATAAGTTTTCAAGTGTAGGAATGAATGATACAATTTCTACAAATTTAAAACCAAAAAAATATCAAAATCTAGATTTTTTTAGCAATCAATTAAAAGAAAGAGGCATTTATTATAGTTGGTCACCAATTTATGGTCACAAACCAAAACAAGGTGATAGTATTAAAATGTTAGCGTATCATGAAATTGCATCAGCTAATTTAAATAGTCATTTAAGTTATTCAACCATTGGTTTGGTAAATTTTGCAGAAGATTTACAAGATTTGCATATTGAATTAATGGTGAATATGTTAAATCATAAAAACCCATACACAGGTTTAAAATATGCGAATGACCCTGCATTAACTATTATTGAACTGCAAAATGAAAATGATATTTTTTTCTCGACTACGGATAAAATGTTAGAAAAATGTCCAACGTATAAAGAGTTGCTTAACAAAAGGTTTAAAAAATGGTTACTAGTAAAGTACAAGTCTATAAGTAGTTTTAATAAAGTTTGGGGAGAACAAGCTTTTAGATGGGGAAAAAATATTAGAAATGTAAAATGGGATTTAGAAAAGGGGAATATAACACCGGTTGCAAGCCATGGAATTTATGATTACGAGTTTAAAAAAGCAACCGATAATGGAAAACCACTGCCTGTTTTTCTTTCAGATATGGCTACTTTTTTATACGAACAACAAGCAAATTTTTATAAAAGGTTTGTAAAAGAAATAAGAAATACAGGTTATAAAGGTGTAATTGTGGGTTCATGTTGGCAAGCAGGCTCGGGAGTTTCACATTATTACAATTTGTATTCAGATTATGAGGTTGGAATTATTGATAGACATAATTATTTTGGTGGAGGAACCGGACATACATTAAAATCTGGTAAATTTAATAATGAAGCAATGGTTAAAACACCTGGTTTTGGATTGTTAAATACAGGGTTTCAACAAGTAATTGACAGACCATTTTCAATTTCAGAATGGATGAGTATAATTCCAAATGAATGGAATGCAGAGAGTTCTCCAATAATTGCTGCTTATGGTATGGGATTACAAGGTTGGGACGCATCATTTTCTTTTAGTTCGCAAAGATCATTTTTTACACCAACGCTTCAAATTCCAAGTGAAATATGGCCAAGCGTTTATAATGTAATGTCTCCTACACAACTTTCATTATATCCTGCATTGGCAAGAATGATTTATAGAAATGATGTTAAAGAAGGTAAAGTTGTTTCAACACGTTATGTTACTCTTTCTGAATTAAGTAAAGGAAATGTTGGGTTTAATGAAGTAATTAAACAAAATAAAGATGTAAAAAGCTTTAAAAGTAGTGTCCCTAATGAAGCTTTAGCTGTTGGAAAAGTTGTGGTTGATTTTGTTGATGAATTTAAAACAACAAAAGTACCGGATTTATCAAAATTTTGGAATTCAGAAAAGAAATATATAAAATCAACAACAGGTGAATTAGTTTGGGATTATTCAAAAAATGGATTTTTCACTATAAATACTTCAGGGACTAAAGGAGCTATTGGTTTTACTTCAAACAAGAAAATTAAACTTTCAACTATTGAGATTCAGACCAAGACACCTTTTGCAGTTGTGCTAGTTTCAAGTTTAGAGAAAGATGAAACAATTAATACCTCTAAACATATTCTAATTACAACAATTGCTAGAGCTCAAAATACGGGTATGGAATTTAACAAAGAAAAAACAGCATTATTAAAACTTGGAAATGCACCAATTTTATTAGAGCCAGTAGATACAAAAATCACATTTAAGAATAGAAAAATTACCAATGTTATTGCTTTGGACCATGTAGGGAATCGAACAAAATCAAATGTTGATTTTAAAGGTGAAATGGTTCATTTTATGGGTGAAAAATATAGAACAATGTATTACGAAGTAATACTTGAATAATAAATAAAACAGAATAATAAATAAAGAGAAGAATGGATTTATTTAATATAGAAGATAAAATAATACTGATTACCGGAGGCGGAGGCGTTTTAGGCGGAGAAATGGCGTCCTATTTATTAGAGAATGGAGCCACTGTAGTAATTTTAGATTATAAGGAAGAAATTGTAAATAATGCAATTGAACGTTTACAAAAAGTAAGTGATACTGTTTTTGGATTTGTTTGTAATGTTTTGGAAGAGAGTAGTCTACAAGATATTTCTGATAAAATTATTCAACAATTTGGTAAAATAGACATTCTTATAAATGCCGCTGGCGGAAATATGCCAGGAGCGACTATTGGTGAAAACCAAACCATTTTTGATGTAAAGATTGATGATTTCAAAAAAGTAGTTGATTTGAATCTTTTTGGAAGCATTTTACCCTCGCTAGTTTTTGGTAAAGAAATGGTAAAAAGTAAGCAAGGTGTCATCATTAATATTTCATCAATGACCGCTCAAAGTGCCATTACTAGAGTTGTTGGGTATTCAGCATCTAAGGCAGCTATAGATAATTTCACAAAATGGTTATCCGTAGAATTATCGTTAAAATATGGAGATGGATTGCGTGTAAATGCTATTGCTCCAGGATTTTTTATAGGCAATCAAAATAGAGATTTATTACTAAATAAAGACGGTTCATATACCGATAGAGGGAATACCATTATTAAAAATACCCCAATGAAACGTTTTGGAGAAGCAGAGGAATTAAATGGCTCAATTCACTATTTATGTTCTGAAGCCTCCAAATTTATCACAGGTGTAGTGATTCCAATTGATGGTGGATTTAGTGCATTTTCGGGGGTTTAAAAAGGGAAGTATGAAATTAGAACAAACATTTAGATGGTATGGGCCAAAGGACCCAGTATCATTAGCTGATATAAAAATGTCTGGAGCAACAGGTATTGTAACGGCATTACATCAAATACCAAATGGAGAAGTTTGGACAGTTGAAGCCATTACAGAAAGAAAGCATTTAATAGAAAAGTACGGGTTAGTTTGGTCAGTTGTAGAAAGTATTCCGGTACATGAAGACATAAAAAGGAGATCGGGTAATTCCCAAGAATACATAGAAAATTACAAAATAAGTATTCGAAATTTAGCTACTTGTGGGATTTCAATTGTAACGTACAATTTTATGCCCGTAGTAGATTGGACACGTACAGATTTAGATTACAGACTTGAAGATGGTTCATCGGCATTGCGATTTGATAAAACAGCTTTTGCAGCGTTTGAATTGTTTATTTTAGAGCGAAAAAATGCTAATAATGAGTATTCAAAAGAAGAACAAAAATTAGCTAAAACTTATTTTAAAAACCTTTCAAAAACTGAAAAAGAGCAATTAACAGCGAA
>Ga0209345_10002655_pt1 | contig 19409 bp, 21 predicted proteins | sample Cruoilmetagenom7_FD_187294 | JGI IMG/M metagenome (GOLD analysis project Ga0209345, IMG submission 187294) | Oil polluted marine microbial communities from Coal Oil Point, Santa Barbara, California, USA - Sample 7 (SPAdes) (version 2) | ecosystem: Environmental > Aquatic > Marine > Oil seeps ... | reverse complement strand
CGGATATCCCAGAACATTTACTTGATAAACGGGATGCTGAGCGGGTAATGGATTGGCTTGTCAGACATGGCTCGCATAGCATTGATTACGCCTTGATATGTACAATAGATGCCAATGAAGATCAGGGGTATGGGCAGGCACATGGCGAGTAGTATGAAAACGGGATTGTTTTCCACCAAGTTTTCCCTTGCTTCTCCCATAAAAGAGAGGGCGAATGGCATAAGCATAAGCAAGAAAACAGCAGCAAAGAGAGTGAGGGTCATGGTAATTTGAAAGTTGAGTACCTGGCGTCCCTGTTTGTCTATCTTATAGGATCGGGTCTTTTTCCAAGACCATAACAAAAGAGGGATGATGAGGATACAAAACATACTGCTAAGGTGGAGAACAGTTAACCAAAGGTTCTCGTTAGTTGAGTTTTCCTCTTCAAAATCAAATTCAAGAACGGTGCCCAGACAATTCAGGGTGTACGCACGTGGATCCACTTCACCGCTTTCAATGCGTTGTATGGTTCGAGGGCTGATTTCACAAGCTTCAGCCAGCTGCTCCTGTGTGATTCCTTTTTTCTGCCGTAGTTCAGAAACTTTGAGTCCGAGGTTGGGTTGGTTCATTGTCTACTCCTTTTAAAAATTTCCCTAGATTATAGAATCAATGCTTTAAATTACAACGGCGTATAGGCGACACTAATACGACATTAGGTTTTTAGACACGACACAACTATTAATTTAGATTAATAGTCCTAAATAGCATATATTAGCATCAGGAAAATATTTGCCAGGTTGCAGTGGAAGGGCCTATGAAGATATCCCAACTTATTTTGAATATTCGTTTTTCGAATTCACAAGTAGAAACAGCAGGCATAAAGAGAAAACGACCCTAAATCAACAGGTTTTTAGGCTAGTAGGGATATTCTCCTAATATAAACATTGGGTTTTTCCTCCTTGAAATTTTGATGCCATTTCGGTATAATATCGAATACATAAGGATATGTGGATATACGGATATACGGATAACGAGACAGAAGGACATTTTTATGGTAGACCGGAAATTGGAAATCGAGATTACGATGCTTCATGAACGGATCTGTCAGGCACTTGCAGATCCCACTCGAATTTTGATCATGTATCATCTGGCCGAAAAACCCCGATTTGTAAATGAGCTGGTCCATGCCTTGAAAATTCCCCAATCGACCATATCCAGGCATTTAGGAATTCTGAGAGGAAGAAACCTGGTAAGTACCGAGCGAGATGGTGCGGCTATCCTGTATACACTGACAGACAAACGGATCATAGAAGCACTGGATATTATGCGCGAAATTTTGGCTACACAGCTTACGAACAGCATTGAGATCGCGCAAACATTAATCGAATAAAAAGAAAATCCTAATTTTCAGAAATACATTCTAACTTCATGGAGCATTAATTATCAGGAATATATCCAAAAACTAAAACCAATTTATCAATCAGATAGACCTAATTAATAAGGAGAGTTTATGAAGATTGGTGTAATGATCTTAGAGGGTCCATACCAGCATCAGGCGGTGGATTCCGCGTACTATTTTATTCAAGCCGCAATTGCACGGGGGCATGAAATTGTAGGAGTATTTTTGTATACCGATGGAGTGAATAATATCAACAAATTCATTAATCCTCCTGGAGAGCGAAATATCAGCAAACGCCTGAGCGAATTGGGTGAATCAGGGATTGATATTGTTGCCTGTACTGCTTGTTCAAAATTCAGAGGCTTACGGCCTGACTTGAAAGTTGAGCATGTCCGCCAATCCGGATTAGGCTCGCTGGCGGAATTTTTGCGCGCCGCAGATAGATTTGTGTCTTTTGGAGATTGAAAGAGGAGACGATGGAAAAAGTTTTAGTAATGCTGCGAAAAGCCCCATATGGAAGTGTGTATACAGCGGAAGCATTTCGAACAATCATGGGAATTGCTGTATTCGAAATGGATATCTGTGTTGTTTTTATCGATGATGGTGTGTATTCACTGGTAAAAGATCAAAATCCAAAAAAGCTGGACATGAAACCTTTAGGTGATGGGTTCCCGATGCTTAAAGAATTCAACGTAAACCGATTTGTGGTCCATGATGAATCTTTATCAGAGCGAGGTTTGACGGTTGATGATCTGGTTCTGGATGTGGAATTGGCGAACAGTTCACAGGTTTCTGAGACAGTAAAAAATTACGGCAGAGTTTTGCCATTTTAGAGAGGAATAAAATGCTTTTTACTTTAAATGACTCTTCATTAACATCAAATTCATTGGATTCCCTTCTACGGATCGCGCCTTCTGGCGCACCGATCTTGCTGTACGAGGATGGTGTATTCTCGGCAATGGAAGGTACTCGTGATTCTCAAAAAATGATTAATGCGTTAAAAGACCACCCTATCTATGCGCTTGATGCTGACGTGGAAGCGCGGGGTTTGAAAAACATAATAAAGGGGATCAAGGTCATTAGCTACGATGGGTTTGTTGGTTTGGTTGAAGAAAATGATGTTGTTCCCTGGCTGTAAATTTCAAATATTGGTGAAAGGAGGTAATTGTGGAAATAAAAGTAGATGTCGTTCAAGATTCTTTAGGACAGATGTGCCCAATGCCAATTGCATATTTGGCAAAAAACATGCGAACGATGGAAGCAGGTCAAGTACTTGAGATCCAGTCAGATGATGATGGCGCGCATGCTGATATCCCAGCCTGGTGCAAACAAACTAATAATGAGTTTCTCGGTGAAGAGAAATCTGGAGATTTTTATAAATATTACATAAAAAAATCCAGCTAGAAGGAGAGAGAGATGGCAAATAAGGATAATAACAGAGCGACTATTGTGCTTTTCAGTGGAGATTTTGATAAGGTTTTTGCGGCTTTTACCATCGCCATTGGAACAGCAGCCGCAGGGATGGATACCACAATGTTTGTCACATTCTGGGGATTAAAAGCAATCCAGAAAGGCAATCTGACCGGTAAAGGGATAATGGGCAGGATGATTGGGCTTATGAATCGCGGAGGGCTTGATGTGATTGGGCCTTCCAAATTCAATTTTGGAGGGATCGGCCGCTGGATGTTCAAAAAAATGATGGTTGATAAGAAGATTGTGATGCTGCCTGAAATGCGGGATACATTGATTGATCTTGGCGTACATTTTCTGGCCTGCAAAACGAGCATGGATGTAATGGAGATCAGGCGTGAAGACCTGATTGATGAGGTTGAGGATATCGTTGGCGCAGCAACGATGGTTGAAAGCGCAGCCAATTCTTCCCTTCAATACTTCATTTAAACAAGAACCTGTACTTTTTATAATTTTCTAAATAAATAACAAACTGAAGCCTGTCGCGGAGATGAAATGGATGAAAATCCGGTGAATGTGACCAATGAAGAATCGATTAACCTTAGTTTGGCAAAGGAAAAAGGGTTTGATGTCGAGAAATTAAATACATGCCTGCAGTGCGGTACGTGCAGCTCTTCCTGCCCGACATATTTCGCAATGGATAAATCTCCACGACAGCTTTGGCGACTTGTCAGCCTTGGATTGAAAGAGGAAATTAAACAATTAAGTACTTATTGGTTATGTACTGCTTGTAATTCCTGCACAATCCGGTGCCCGCGAGGTATTGAAGTTTCGGAAAGTATGCGGCAAGTTCGCGAATGGATGAACAAGGATAATCTTGACGCAACCCCAGAAGCTCTAAAACGTTTGAGTAAGATGATCCTCGATTCTCATAACATGATGGGTGATGACAATGAGACGCGCTTGATCTGGAGTTCAAATTTGCCTGATGGATTGGGTGAAATTAAAAAGCAAGCAGAAGTTATCTGGTTTGTTGGCTGCGTTTCTTCTTTTTACCCGATGGCGTATAAGATACCGCAATCAATGGTTCAGATCCTTGGACGCAGCGGCGTGGACTTCACTATCATGGGCGGGGAAGAATGGTGCTGCGGATTCCCTCTTTTTACAGGAGGTATGAGCGACAGCATCCATGATATGGCGGTTCATAATCTTGAAAGGGTGCTTGCAACCGGCGCAAAAACACTTGTGTCTACCTGCGCTTCATGTTTCCACACGTGGAAACATATTTATCCAGATATTTTATCTAATTTTCCTGAAGATTTAGAAGTGCTACATGCGACTGAATATATGGCAAGGCTGGTCGAAACAGGGAAAATTAAATTGGGACCTGTTGAGCGTATGATCACATATCATGATCCCTGCGACCTGGGTAAACGAAATGGGATCTTTGATGAACCGCGCTATGTATTGGAAAAAATACCAGGTATTGAAATTCGTGAAATGGTGAATCACAAACAAAACTCACTCTGCTGCGGAGGAGGCGGAAACGTTGAGGCTTTTTCACCAGATGCTGTCAACCAAGCTTCGAAGATCAGGCTTGAGCAAGCACTCGACACCGGCGCTGGATATGTCGTGTCTGCCTGCCAGCAGTGTATGCGGACCTTATTTAATGGGGCGAGAAAAAATAAGATACGGCTGCGGACAATGGATTTTACTCAACTTGTTTTGGAATCCATTGAAAATAGAACATCTTAGTTAATAGGTATTTTGTGGACTTCTTCAACCAACGAGGAATATATGAATCAAGATAAACCAAGAATAGGCGTTTATGTGTGCATGTGCGGTTCAAACATTGCAGGAACGGTAGATGTGCCAGCAGTAGTTAAGGCAGTTAGCCATATGAAAAATGTGGTGGTTGCGCGCTACAATAAATACACATGTTCTGGCCCTGGGCAGCTGGGCATTCAGGAAGATATTCAAGCGAATAAACTGAATCGTGTGGTTGTTTCGGCGTGTTCTCCGCGGATGCATGAAAGAACATGGCGAGCGATGCTTTCGAATGCCGGGCTCAATCCATATTTATTAGAAGTTGCAAACTTACGTGAACATTGTTCGTGGACACATCCCGCAGGGGAATTAACCACACGAAAAGCGATCGATCTTGTTGCAGCGGCTATAGAGCGGGTTGCTCTGCATAACCCGTTGTTTCCACAGCGGGTTCCGGTTACGAAAGCCGCAATGGTAGTTGGTGCTGGGATCGCTGGCATTCAGGCATCATTGGACCTTGCCCAGGCAGGCATTCCAGTCTATCTGGTTGAACGTGAGCCATCGATTGGAGGGCATATGGCTCAGCTGGATAAAACTTTTCCAACCTTGGATTGTTCGGCCTGTATTCTGACTCCCAAAATGGTTGATGTCGAAAGCCACCCGAACATTACTTTGATGAGCAATAGCGAAGTAGCAAAAGTTGATGGATTTATCGGAAATTTCAATGTTTCTGTCCGACGAAAGGCCCGATATGTAGATGAAGATGCTTGTACGGCGTGCAGTGATTGTGTTCAAGTCTGCCCCGTGAAAATCCCCAGTGAGTTTGAAAATGAACTAATGGAGAAAACCGCTATTTACAGACCTTTTGCTCAAGCGGTCCCTAATGCTTTTGCAATTGATAAACGCGGGAATGCTCCATGCAAAAGTGCGTGTCCAGCTGGAATTCATGTGCAGGGATATGTTGCATTAATAGCTGAGAGAAGATTCAGGGAAGCTTATGATTTGATCCAGCAGCGGATGCCCTTCCCTGGAATTTGCGGTCGTGTTTGCCATCATCCCTGCGAGTCGGATTGCAGGCGGGGAGAAAAGGATTCACCTGTTGCAATTGAATACCTGAAGCGATTTGCCGCAGACTGGGTTGCTGCCCATCCAGACGAAACAAATGGAGGCGAAGCAGAAGCAGTGGCAACTCAACAGTTGCTGCAAGGGAAGAAAGTGGCTATTGTTGGATCTGGCCCCGTTGGTTTGACAGTTGCCAGAAATCTAGCAGATGAATATGCCCAATGCGATATTTATGAAGCCCTTCCGGTTGCCGGCGGAATGATGAATATTGGTATTCCCAGCCATCGGCTCCCAAAAGATATCCTTGAGAAGGAAATTAATGATATTGTTTCTCGCCCGAACGTCAATTTGCACTTGAATTCACCAATTCAGTTTGGTGAAGAAAATGGTGATTCACAGATTACCCTTACCAAATTGCGAAAAAATTATGACGCCGTTTTTCTTGGAATGGGCGCACATAAAAGTATTCACATGAAGATTCCGGGCGAAGATTTGAAAGGCGTATATTTTGGAGCCCAATTTTTGCGGGAGGTTAATTTATCTCATTTGGGTGTAAAGAATGTGAAAATTCCCAAGGTGGGTAAACGTGTCGCGATCATTGGAGGTGGAAATGTCGCAATTGATTCTGCGATGACTGCCAAACGCATCGGGGGAGAGGAAGTATATATCGTTTACCGCCGTTCACGCGCTGAAATGCCAGCAAATGAATGGGAGATAGAAGAAGCATCGGAAGAAGGTATTGAGTTCCTTTTTTTAACCAATCCAAGTGAAGTGAAAGGGAAAGACGGCAAAGTAAATTCGATCGTTTGCCAGCGTATGCGCCTTGGTGACCCTGATGAGAGCGGACGCCGCAGACCGGAACCAATTGAAGGGGACACCTTTACACTACCGATTGATTCAATCATCATTGCAATAGGACAGAGATTAGAAAATGATATTATGGATATTGATCAGACGAAGCGGGGGTGGATTGCCGCTGATCAAACTACCTGGCAGACTAACCAACCAGACGTGTTTTCGGGTGGAGATGCAGTTACTGGCCCGAAATCAATCGTTGAGGTAGTTGGTGCCGGTCATGAAGCGGCTGAATCAATAAAACGTTATCTTTTAGGTGCAGATCTTATGGCTGGACGCAAAGTTTCTGCAGCAAATAACCTGGATCTAAATTTTTATGACCCCGAAGTTTGGGAAAAAAGCAAACGCCATGCGATGCCCCAGCGTGATCCAAAAAACCGCAATGACTTTAATGAAATATATCTAGGTTTTACAGAAGAGCAAGCGGTTGAGGAAGCCAGCAGGTGTCTTGATTGCGGCGTATGTTCGGAATGCATGGCCTGTGTGGGTGTGTGTGGAGCTGGCGCGATCATACATGAAGCAGTTGATGAATTTGTAGAAATAGACGTTGGCTCGATCATTGTTGCAACCGGATATGACGTCTGGGATCCATCACCCATGCCTGAATATGGATACGGAATATATCCTGAAGTGTATACAGGAATGGAAATTGAACGGCTGTCAAATGCCTCGGGACCGACTGAGGGAAATATTATTATGAAAAATGGGGAAACTCCCAAGCGAGTAGCCATTCTGCATTGTATCGGCAGCCGTGATGAACATCAACAACCGTACTGTTCAAGAGTTTGCTGTATGTATTCACTGAAATTGGCGCATCTTATTCGAGAAAAAATTTCGGCAGAGGTTTTTGAATTTTATATGGATATTCGTGCTTTCGGAAAAGGATATGAAGAATTTTATGAGCGAGTCCAGCATGAAGGAGTGGTGTTTGTACGAGGGCGCGGTGCTCAGGTGATCCCAGAAGGAGATCGATTGGTTGTGCGTGCCGAAGATACTGATCTTGGGCGGCCAGTGAACCTGCCTGTCGATATGGTTATTTTAGCGACTGGAATGGTCCCGTCAGAAGGAGCAGAAGAACTAAGTCACACACTTCACGTGACGCGTGATGCAAGCGGCTTTTTCCTGGAAGCGCATCCCAAACTGCGGCCTGTGGATAGCAATACAGACGGAATTTATCTTGCAGGTGCCTGCCAGGCGCCACGGGATATCCCTGATACGGTTACACACGCAAGCGCAGCAGCAGCACAGGCGCTGGTGCTATTGTCTCAGGAATATGTTGAAGTAGTACCCACCGTGGCAGAAGTAAAGGAACTTCACTGCGTGGGATGCAGTCTGTGTGTGGAGGTATGCCCCTATGGAGCTCCGAGTTTGGAAATGAACCGAGGAAGAATGGTCTCACAAATCAATGAGGCGTTGTGTAAGGGATGCGGTTTGTGTGTTGCGGGCTGCCGAGGGAAAGCGATTTCGCTTCGTGGTTTCAATGATACCCAGATCCTTACACAGATAGAAACGCTGCTTCAGTTTTCAATGTCTTAGATTGAAAAAATTGTCGAATATGAAATCCTGAGGAATGAGACTTATGGCCAAACAGTTTGAACCGAAAATAGTCAGTTTTTTATGTAATTGGTGCAGTTATGCTGGGGCTGATCTGGCGGGCACCAGCCGAATCACTTATCCGCAGAATATCCGCATAATCCGTGTTCCATGCTCCGGGAGGGTTGATCCGCTTTTTGTGGTTAAAGCTTTCCTTGATGGTGCGGACGGTGTCATGATCCTTGGCTGCCACCCGGGCGACTGCCATTATCAGCAGGGTAATTATTATGCCCAAAGGCGATATTCGATCATGCACAAATTGCTGGATTTTACTGGTATTGAATCTGGCAGATTGTTTGTCGATTGGGTATCGGCTTCTGAAGGAAAGAAGTTTGCTGAGGTTGTCACGAAATTTACTGAGCAAGTTAAAGAACTGGGACCAATGGTGTTGAACGGGAACGAGAAATTCTTGGAGGAGAAACTTCAGGAGGCAGTTGCATGACTTCAATGGATGTTCAAATTCGTAAGACAGCAAAAAAATACCTGGATGAGGGAAAGGTCTCCTGCGTGATTGGGTATGAAAGAGATTCAAGAGGAAGAGTTCGGCCTGCTTTCATAGAAAAGCCCGAAGATGCTGACCACCTTATTTGGAGCAGTGAGTGCAGCTTAAACCTGGTCACTTATTTACACCAGCGCAAACTTTCACCGGGAAAAGACCAGCCAGTTCCAAAAACAGCGGTCGTAGTTCGTCCCTGTGATGTCAGGGCTGTTAATTTGCTTTTTGCTGAAGAGCAGATCAAAAGAGAAAACATCAAACTGATTGGACTCACATGCGCAGGAACCGAGATTAACGGCCAGCAGCGAATTAACTGTAAATTTTGCCAGGAACGTGTACCGGTGATTTACGATGTGCTGATAGAGTCAGACCAGCCGATTGAAATCCCGACCGATAAAGACATTTATGCGGATCTCGAAGAAATGGAAAGCTGGACAGCAGAAGAACGGTTGGCATTTTGGACAAAGGAATTTGACCGATGCATTCGCTGTTATGCTTGCCGACAGGCTTGCCCGGGATGTTATTGTTTTGAATGTGTGGCTGAACAGGTTGATCCCCACTGGACTTCAATTGCATTGGATAAACCGGAAAAGATGTTTTTTCATGTTATGCGGGCCTATCATTTGGCCGGGCGGTGTGTTGGATGTGATGCATGTGAGGCTGCTTGCCCAATGGATATTCCGTTGAGTAAACTGAACCGAAAAATTGCAAAGGAAATACTTGATATGTTCGATTATCGAACTGGCGATACACCTGAAGATGCTCCTCTGTTAACCTGTTTCAACCCTGATGAACGATTGAGAACCTAGGGTTCTTTCGGAAAGCAAAGAAGAAAAAGGGATGACAATATGAAAGTTCTAACACAGAAGAAATTAAATGCTTGGCTGGCAAATCTTTTGCAGACGACAGTTGTTGCTGCACCAGTGGAAGCACAGGGAAAATTGGTGTACCGTAAGATTGACGAAGTATCTCAGATTGTCTTGGATTTTGAACGCACTGATATGTCTCCCAAAACCTGGTTGTTCCCAATGACAGAACCGATCTTGTTCATCGAACAGGGTGTTGAGACAAAATTAAAAGAACCCCCAAAGCCTGAACCGATAGTTTTATTTGGCGTTCGTCCTTGTGACGCCCGCAGCCTTTTGGCTTTTGATGCCCTTTTTTTAGATAAAGCACCAGAAGATCCACAGTATGCACGTCACCGCGAATCCACTACATTGGTTGGACTATCCTGCCCACAAATGTGGGAATCATGTTTTTGCACCGCAGTCGGGGGCGCTCCCAACAGCACTGATGGATTGGATATTCTTCTAACCCAGATTGAAGAAGGATATGCTGTTGAAGTATTGACTGAGAAAGGAAAAAAGATAAGCGCTAATCTTGTGTTTGAAGAAAAAAAGACCTCCCTTCCCGACCCAAAACTAATTCAAGGATTACCCTCCTTAAGCAAAACTGATGAGTGGATGGCGCTTTTTAATGACTTGTATTGGGAGCAACTCAGCAATTCCTGCCTGAGCTGTCGCGCGTGTTCATTTGTCTGTCCGACATGCCGATGTTTTGATGTCCGCGATGAATTAACTGCCATTAAGCCAGGATTGAAGAAATTCGAAAGATTGCGTGCATGGGATACATGCACGGCATCTGGATATCGACGTATCGCAGGCGGGCATAACCCGCGAGATTCTCAAAAGAAGAGACTGCGAAACAGGTTCTTCTGCAAATTTATGTTTTATCCTGATGATTTTGGCCCTTTGGGTTGCGTTGGTTGTGGGCGTTGCATTGATGTCTGTCCGGCTGGAATTGATATTCTTGAGGTGATCGCGAATGTTGAAAAAATGACTGAAAGAGAAAAGGTGGGTGGATGATGATGCTGACCACAAAAATTTCGAAAACTGAAAGGATCTCTCATGCCTGATGCAACAAAAAGTGCAACTCGACCGAACATGGAAAGGGCCACTGAATTAACACTCCCAAATTTGGCTACGATCACGGAAATTCGAGACCTTGCAACTAACATCAAATTGATTCAGGTACAGTTGGACGATTTAGATGTGAGGAAGAAGTTCACCTATACTCCAGGTCAGTTTGTTGAGATCTCGGTTTTCGGAGTAGGTGAATCCCCATTTGGATTGGCTTCAAGTTCAGATCGCGGCAGCAAGATTGATTTTGCGGTTAGTAGAGTAGGAACCGTTACAGACGCGTTATTTAGACTGGATGTTGGTGATCAAATCGGGATGCGCGGACCACTTGGCAACGGGTTTCCCATGGAAGAATTTAAAGGCAAAAACATCCTGGTGCTGGGAGGGGGGATTGGGGGCGCCCCGCTCAGACCAATCATCCAGACGATTTTTGATAATCGTGAAGATTATGGAACAGTAACGATCTTGTGGGCTGCAAGAAGTCCTGACCTGCTGGTATTTACAGAAGAGTATGATGAATGGTGTGCGCAGCCAGATGTTGAAATGTATCTGACAGTAGATAATGCACCTGAGGGGTGGGAGCATGAAGAAGGATTGATCACGGCGCTGATTGAAAAAATCAACCCGTCTCCCAAGAATACTATTACAGTAACGTGCGGGCCGCCAATCATGATCAAATTTACCATGATGACGTTAGAAAAACTTGGCTTTCAACCGAAGCAGAATTGGGTTACTTTGGAAGCGAAGATGAAATGCGGAATCGGAAAATGTGGACGGTGCAACCTGGGTGAGGTTTATATTTGCACAGACGGCCCTGTTTTTTGTTTTGAGAATGTACAGGGTTTTTTAGAAAGTTTTGTGTAAAATTAAGGTATTATTTTTAATAAAAACACAGGAGGAAAGCGTTAATGACAACGATCGAGAGTTTTGAGTTTCCAGATGATCTTTATTACACTAATGATCATGTGTGGGTGAAAGCGGATGGAAAAACTTTAACCATTGGTTTGTCACAATTCGGACAAGATATTGCGGGTGATATCCTTTTCGTAGAAGCGCCGCGTGAAGGCAGAGAGATATCCAAAGATGAGGCATTCATGTCGATGGAATCTGGAAAATGGGTTGGAAGAATAAAAGCTCCTGTGAGCGGAAAAATCCTTGAGTCTAATACTGAGCTTGAATGGGAGAGCGACCTGGTGAACAGCGATCCATACGGAACCGGATGGCTGACCAAAATTGAAGCCTCGGACCTCAGTGATTTGGATAGCCTGCTGCGGGCAGACTCCCCGGAATTTGCTTCTCTTATTGCTGAGGAAAAGATAAAATATAAAAAATAAAGCTTTTTCAGTTCTAACTGATAAACACAATCTGAAGGTTGTTTTCAGGAATTTATGGAGTTTTCATGAAACTATTTCATCTGCGTCATGTCGATTGGGTTGAATCACAGCTGATTTATCATGCACAACCACGGGTTAATGTTGAAGGGATCAACATTCTCGCACCCAGTTCACCCTATGTTTGTATTGGGTATCACCAAAACCTGGAGCAGGAAGTTGATCTGGATTACTGCAAAAATAATAATATCCCGGTGTTTCGACGGGAAGTTGGCGGGGGAGCTGTGTTTCTGGACGGAAATCAGATCTTCTATCAGATTGTCATTCATAAAGACCATCAATTAGCGAGCGGCGATAAAACTGCATTTTATCAACGTATGCTTCAACCTGTTGCAGATACATATCAGGAGTTAGGTATTCCTGCAAACTACCGGCCGGTGAATGATGTGATCACGCTTGAAGGACGAAAGATAGCTGGAACTGGTGCTGCTGAGATCGGAGACTATATTATCCTAGTTGGCAATCTGATTGCTGATTTTGATTATAAAACTATGGTGAGAGTGCTTCGTGTTCCAGATGAAAAATATCGGGATAAAGTCTTCAAAAGCATGACTGAAAACCTGACCACAATTAAACGTGAGATCGGGCATATCCCCACGTGGGATGAGATGGCAGAACCGTTAATCCGGCATTTTGAACAGATCCTGGGCCCACTGGAACCTGCCGAACTCCCGCAAAAAGTTTATAACCAGATGGAAATTCTCAAGCCTGAATTTGAAAGTGACACGTGGCTTTTCATGAAGAGAAGAGCAGGGGATGAACGCAAAGTAAAAGTTGCTACAGATGTCAATATTATTCAGCGTGCCCACAAAGCACCGGGCGGATTAATGAGAGCAGTGTATGAGTTGAAAGAAAATAAGATCTCAAATCTTTCATTCTCGGGAGACTTTTACTGCTATCCACGCAAGGCAATTACCGATCTGGAATCACGCCTTGATGGTGCCGATCTGCCTGATATTGGCGCTTTGATCGCAAATTTTTATAAAAACACCGATTTTGAAATACCAGGGATAGCACCTGCAGATTGGGTTAAGGTGCTGAACGGTTAATGGCAGAGAAAAACGGAGTGGTTGTTGAATACAAGGATGGTTTTGCGAATGTATTAATTGGCGAACGCAAAATCGAGGTTGCTCGACGAGATACAACTACGCTTGATTACCTTTGCCCGGTTGAATTGGTGTCAGCCGCCCTGGGGAGTTGAATTACCCTGACGATCTCTGCGGTCGCAGAGAATAAAGAGATCTCACTTACAGAAATCAGGGTTTACATCCACCGTAAAATGGTTTCTGAAAATCCCGAATCGACAATATTTTCCGTTGAGATAGAGCTGAGTGGGGATTTGACCAAACGTGAAAAGATCCTGCTCTTTAATTCCGCACGGAAATGCGATGTGAGTAAAATGTTGTCAGGCGAAATGAATTTTACCTATGATTTGCTAGAATAGTAAAATAGTTGGCAAAACTTTACGATAAGAAATATATCTGTTGTCAAGGCGGGTGTTTAGTTTAAGATGAACCTCCATCTCGCAATCTGTAACTTACATACATAATATAAATACCCCTTCTTGTTACCTTTTTGTGCAATTTAATCTAATTGTGAAAGCAGGGTGGAGAAAAAATATTAGGTGAACATACATCTCTTAACCATATAATACTTGTTGAAGGAAGAGCAATGGCGGATTTAACGGGTACTACGGAAAATGTTAAGAATTTGTTTGAGATGATTGACATGCAGGAATTAATGACTGCATAAGGCGTAAACTGGACGATGGATAAGATATGATAAATAATCAAGTATTTGTGTATGGTGAAATTGCCATCGATAACATCATCAATGTCCCGCACGAGGTGGACCGGGAAATGGATACTTTTGTAATCGAAGATCATTACATGATCGGAGGTTTGGCTTCCAATGTGGCTGTGCTGCTTTCTTTGTGGCAGACACCTGTAGGTTTATCGGGGTATGCTCTGGGAGACGATCATTACGGCCGATTGATGATGCAAATGCTTGGCGAGTATCCCATGTTAGACCTCAGCCATGTGACAATAAAAAAAGGAGCCAATTCGGCTTTTTGCCGCATAATTGTTACACCGAATGGCGACCGTTATATTTTAGCTTTCAATTTAGAGGAACGGGTGAAAGACCCCACACCACTAACTAACGAAATGCTCGGGAAAGCCAGCCATTTTGTTTTGGATTGTTTAGCCCGTGAAGAAAGTTTTTTGCCTGCCATGAAATTAGCACATAAAATGGATTTGTGTGTTATTGGAAGCGATATTAATAGATTAGATTCACCTGTGATCCCTTATGTCCATGTAATTTGCAACTCGGCAGGTTTATTAAGAAAACTAAATTCTGACGATGATGTATGCAATTTTTCCAGACGATTAAACAAATCCAGCGGGCCCATCGTTATCACAACCGATGGGCCGTATGCGGTACATGTAATTGACAGCGATGGTGAAGAATTTTGGGCTCACCCACTGCCTATTGAGGGTAAATTAGTCGTTGACACAACCGGCGCTGGCGATTCTTTGAAAGCAGGGGTGACTTATGGTTTGGTGCAGGGATGGCCGTTAGAAAGAGCTGTGAGTTTTGGTGTGGTAGTGAGCGGTTTAATCATCCAGGCTGTGGGGGCAGTCTCACGAGAGCCGAAAGTGGAAGAGATACTTTCGCTGATTGATCTGGTGAGAATAACAAAAGATCGGTAGGAAAAAAATCGCATTCTCCTTAAGTGGATTTTTTCGCTGGCAAGCAAAGGTGTTGGGTTAGAAAAACATAACCCAACCTACAGGGTTCAGGAAAGATATTGGGTTAGAAAAACATAACCCAGCCTACAGGGTTCAGGAAAGATGTTGGGTTAGAAAAACATAAACCAACCTACAGGGTTCAGGAAAGATGTTGGGTTGGAAAAGCATAACCCAGCCTACAGGGTTCAGGAAAGATGTTGGGTTAGAAAAACATAAACCAAGCTGCAGAGTTCAGGACGGCGGGAGAAGGTGCATTTGGAAGGCACGCTACAAATTCGCTTTCTTGCGCAGGCGCGCCTGAACCTTTTCGCCCGTCAATTCGAGCAGTGCATCCCGTGCGATCCAACGGGCGGTGCTATCGTTCATCGTGAGGATCTTTTCAGACAGGATGATGGCGGCTTTGTTTAGTGACAGGCTGCGTTTACCGATGCCGCGGACTGCCCAATTAACGGCTTTCTTGACGAAGTTGCGCGGATCGGTTGCGCCGGCGGCGATGACTGGAAAGGTGTCTATGAACGCCTGATCGGGCGCGTTTTTGTCATGCACTGCCAGGCAGGCGATCATGACGTAGCCCGCACGGCGGACAAACTCACTTTCGTCCGCTGCCCATTCGCCGATCTTTTCCCAGGCGAATGGAGTTTTATCGAACAGATTGCTGCAGGCCTGGTCGCAGATGTCCCAAGAGTTTAAATCACGCACCCATGTATTCATCTGGGCGCTGGTCACTTGAGCAGGTTCATCGATCATCGTAGCCAGGATGCGCGCTTCTGGGATGGATGTGTCCCATAAAGCCAAAGCTAATTTGTGGTCTTTACCGGTTTCTTTGGCGATCGCCCTCAGGTGGGGGATGGAGATGCCGAGCCGCCCGCCGCTGGTCTCGATGCCAAAACGTGCCATGCCGGGGAGGGATTTTGTGTTCGCGAGGGCGTGCAGTTGATTGAGAATGTGATCGAGTTTATCCATAAACGGCTGTGTTATTTTACGTAAAAGTATTCTGATAGATAATTTGATTTGAAGTTAGTAAATCAAGCTGAGCAGGCGTTGATTGTGCCAGCTGCACCAACTGCCTTAATGGAAAAACTTAAATATTTGCCTGGATTCAGCTTATTTCCCCTGGGGATAGCCTGCTCTCTTTCTTGCTTCGAATGAAATTCTGCTCCCCGGGCCATCTCCTCTGGCAACTGACACAGAAACTTTACCGTTGGTGATATTAACAATTTCAGCCACATCATTATGATTAAAGCCAGGACAGAGCAAGATGCAGTCAATATTCATGTTGTCTGCGAAATACCTGGAGATTTCCAAAGCCTCATCCTGGTTTTTCACAACCACCGTATGAAGATGATAGGAGCCTGTATCAATTGAACTCCTGTGCTTTTCTTTGTCAGCATCACGAGCATGAGCGATAAAGAGGACTTTAAACGGCATTTGAATCTCCTTAACTTGACTGTTTCTTTGATAGGCCAGCAAACCCTGTCAAAGAAATTGGTTTATTAATAGTATAGATGTTTTTTGTCAGGTACGCAGGATTTACAAACGGATCAGATTTAATCCCTTTCGCGAATCACATGACGAATGTCATAAGAACTTAGTGACAAATGTCACATTTTCCTTAATATTGTGGTAGAATTTTCCGAAATATTTTCAGTGTCTAGACAATTTCATTGAATATTATCAAAAATTTCAATCGAATATCTGGTGTGAAAATAATTAACATATAAAAGGAGCTTTGCAATGGAGACCCACGTTAATCAATCTTTCTTTTCAAATACAGTAAAACTTATAGAAGATACCGCAGCGTTGTTAACTGATGAATACCCGGATGAAAGGTTGTTCACCCAAAAAATTAACCATTTAAAAAAACCAAATAGGATTATTAGAAAAAAACTGGAAATAAGAACCAATGGCGGGAGCCCCCATACATTTCTTTCCTTTCGTTCACAACATAATAATGCATTAGGGCCATATAAAGGGGGGATTCGATTTCACCCGGGTGTTAATGAAGATGAAGTAAAAGCACTATCAATGCTGATGAGCCTAAAATGCTCATTGACAGGAATCCCATTTGGGGGAGCAAAAGGTGGAATTAGAGTTGATCCTAAAGCAATGAGTGAAAGCGACCTGGAGACACTCTCCAAGGCTTATGCCGCTAAATTTTCCAATTACTTTGGAAAAAATTTAGATGTACCAGCTCCCGATGTGAATACCAACGGGAAAATAATGGCATGGATGCTTGAAGAATTTAACAAGAAAACCGGAGAAAGCTCATTGGCTACGTTTACAGGAAAACCAATTGATATTGGGGGCTCGCTGGGTCGAATCCAGGCTACTGGATTTGGAGGGGTTTCTATTTTAAAAGCTTATACGAAAAAACAGGGGAAAGAGCCTTCTAATGTAAGAGTTGCAATTCAGGGATTTGGAAATGTTGGTTATTGGTTTGCGAAATTGGCTGAAGAAGAAGGATTCAAGATTGTCGCAATTTCCGACTCAAGCGGAGCGATTATGGACAATCGAGGATTGAATGTTGATGTTTACAAATCCTTGAAAGATGAATTTGGATCATTTAAAAATGCGGCTGATCAGGGCAATTTTGCCCTTCGAAGTAATGAGGAATTACTTATTATGGAAGTTGATGTTCTTGTTCCATCTGCACTTGAGGACATGATAACAAGCAACAATATGGAAAATATAAAAGCCAAAGCCATCATCGAAACGGCAAATGGCCCCACTGCCAGCGAAGCGGAAAATTATCTCACCCATAAAGGAATTGATGTGATTCCAGATATTCTCGGCAGCGCAGGTGGTGTTATTACCAGTTATTTTGAGTGGTATCAGAATATGCACGCAGAAACATGGACGGAAGAAAAGGTATTGGGTAAATTAGACGAATATATGCAAAGAGCTTTTCAATCAGTATATGAAATAAAACAAGAAAAAAATCTTTCATACAAGCAGGCTGCTTCGTATATTGCTGTCAAACGCATCATTAATGAAATGACAGAAGACCAGATATCAAAATAAATGATAATGAGTTAGTAGGCAAAAACAGTATTTTCTAATTCAATGTGTGAGATGAAAGCTAAATAAAGATTCAAGAAAAGATGAGATGTGTTATCGGTTCCGCTACCAGATTCCCGGCAGGAGCCGATAGCGCACTTCCTGCGTGTACTCTTTATATCCGGGAAGCTCCTCTTGAAGCGAGCGGTCTTCCAGCGCGGTGCGGATGATGAACCCGGTGATCGCCAAAATGGTTGGGATCCACGTCCAGATTGAGCTGAAGAAAATTGGGGTGGAAAGCCAGCACACGATCACTCCGGTGTAACCCGGGTGGCGCATGAACTGGTACGGCCCACTGCGGACAACTGTATGCCCGCGGTGGGTCTGGATGCGGACATGTGAGGAAAAGAAACGGTTAGCAAACGTGGCCCAGGTGGAAAACATGCTGGCGGCAAAATTAACCAACAGCGCAGTGATCTGTATGCCGTCCGGAAGGTTTGGTGACCATCCAAAGCGCGCATCCAGTCCTGCAATGACATATGTGATCAGCGGGATGTATAAAGAGATGATCGGCACAACGATCTTATCCCAGGGCTTAACATTATCTTCCTGCCCGGCCGCCATACGCTCAACGATCAAATCGGGATCATTTCTCAGCAAAACCACACGGCTGATGATGAGAACGACGAGCGTCAATCCTGCATACGCCCAGCCCTCCCACCAGTCAAGGCGTCCTGCTGACAGGAACAGCACAGCCAGCATGAGGATAATGATGATGATGAAGCGCATAACCGCGATCCGGTTGATCTCAGCCCTGTCCATGTCCTTATAATTGCGTTTTTTCTTGTCAGCTATTTTTGTCTCCAGTTAGAAATAGTAAATTTCCAATTTCGTGTTACCTTAGCTTATCAGATTTTAAATGCTTTGACCGAATTGGGAAATGGCGGGTGTGGATCAGGATGGGTTAAGTGGAGAACAAAGGGCGGTGATTAATGGCCTAACACAGAGAATCACTTTCTAATAAGGATCAACCCCAACCAAATACATTTTGTTGTTTTTGTTTATTCTGTATAATGTTTAGTAAGATAACCAATAAAGGAAGTGAGGGAACAATGGAGACTCCAAAGAGAAGAATTATTATCTGGCTTTCGGTTTTACTGCTGATTGTATTGGCGTGCGATATAAGCTTTAACGGATTAGGTGGACCTTCTGAAGCCGAACAGACCCTGCAGGCGATTCAAATACAGCAGACTATGGTAAGCATTGAGCAGACAACTGAATCTGGCCAGAATGTGGTGGAAGCAGAAGCCACCGCTACGATCGAAGTAAAGCATACAACCATACCGAGTACGCCGGGGTGGGTATCTCAATGGTGGCTGGATATCAGTTCCAAGGGTACGGCTGGCCAGAAGCGTGCATACGGCGGTGATTATCTCAGCCAGAATCTGTTGGAAAGGCCTTTTACCGCCGGGGAGATGGTTTACCGGCCGGATGTGGATCTGGAACGTGTGGAGCTCAGCCAGGACCCGACTTTCTACTATTTCATGCTGCACCTGAGCGGATTGAGCCCCGAGACCAATCGGCTTTCGGCGTATTACGGGGTTGAGTTAGACATCAGCAAAGATGGGCGCGGTGACCTGCTGTTGTGGGCTTTAGGGGATGGCAGCACTGAATGGAGTATTGCGGACGTGTTTGTTTACAAGGATGGCAATGATGATGTGGGCGGATCGCGCCCACTGCTGGCAGACACGCCTAATTACAGCGGCGACAGTTATGAAATGTTCCTTTTCT
>Ga0209345_10002654_pt1 | contig 19415 bp, 13 predicted proteins | sample Cruoilmetagenom7_FD_187294 | JGI IMG/M metagenome (GOLD analysis project Ga0209345, IMG submission 187294) | Oil polluted marine microbial communities from Coal Oil Point, Santa Barbara, California, USA - Sample 7 (SPAdes) (version 2) | ecosystem: Environmental > Aquatic > Marine > Oil seeps ... | reverse complement strand
GCTGCGTTTTCTGGATCGTGTGGGTAAAGGGTTACGCACCTCCCCCCGAGATACACTCATTTCAATCACCGTCGACCAGCGAATACGGGGGCGCGCTTTTGGTTTTCATCGCGCTATGGATCACACAGGGGCGATGTTCGGTCCAATTCTGGCATTTATGCTATTGCAAGCGGGACTGGAAATGGGCGATGTCTTTCTCGCGTCAGCTATTCCTGGTCTGATGGTTATTCTGCTAGTCATGTTTGCCTTACCAACACCCGCTACACCAGTTGTCACGGAAACAAGTCGTTTTCACTGGCGTGAGCTGGACAAGCGCGTTCGGGCACTGATCTTGGCCGCAGGGGGAATGGCCCTGGCCACGGCACCTGAAGCCTTCTTGATATTGTGGCTGAGTAATGCAGGCCTACAAGTGATGTGGGTACCGCTGATATGGGCCGCCGCTCATGCCGTGCGAGCAGTGATCTCGACTCCCGCCGGGATATTGTCAGACCACATTGGAAGAATGCCTGTAGTTATTATCGGATGGTCTGGCAGGATTGTCTTGCTATTGGCATTTGCTTTGTTCTCAGATGGTACCTGGCTAGTCTGGTTGCTGTTTCTTCTCTATACAGCAAGCACCGCATTTACCGAAGGTGCGGAGCGAGCCCTGATAGGCGATTTTGCACCCCAGGAACAACGCGGCACCGTCTATGGCCTCTATCATCTTATATGTGGCTTGCTGGCACTGCCGGGGGCTTTGTTGTTCGGCTCAATATGGCAATGGATTAGTATGGAAGTCGCTTTTTATACAGCAGCTGTTTTAACTGCACTCTCCGCAGTGGCTTTGTTTGCATTGACAAGGGATATCAAAACTAACACAAGCTCTTAATCTCATTGGAGTGAAGCCTATGTTAAGCCGCGAGACAAAAACCAGGGATATGGAAGAGCGCTACACGCATATTATCCTTCTTGTCATTAACGGCTTGATGTTTTTGGCAGAAATCTTTGAGCGAAGCATCAGCCGCATCTATACCACTGCTGATGCGACCACTGGTATAGAGCGGCACGGTTGCTGTGCCTTATAGGAAAGGCTCTCCTTTTCGCTTATTGGAAAAGCCCCGAAGCCTGAGCTTATCTCAGGTATGTTGTCCAGGGCAGTATATCCCGCTTCCAGGCTAAGCTCGGGAAGACGCTCGGACTCGGCCGCCCTGAGCTGCTGCTCGGATGCCGCGGTATTTTCCCGCGACGATGTGAGGCTATGATTTACACCCAGTGCGATATCCCAGGCCTGTTGCAGGGTTTCTGCCCCTGCGGGTGTGGACGCCAGTAAACCCAGCAACACCAAGCCCGGTCATCGTCTTGACCACTGGGTGTTCAAGAGAACTTCACTCATATTCAGAAGCACCTGATTTAATAAAACACCTTGTCACGTCACCACCGTCCTCGTCCGCTACGCCAGATAGAAAACAGTAGCCATATACCACCAATTACTGCTCCGACAAAACCAAGCAAACCAAATAAGGGCAACCCCAGCACTGTAGGGCCTCCCTCAACGGTCATGATGATGGCGGAGCCAATGATCAGTGCGGCGATGACATTACCCACAGCCATACGGCTAGCAGCACGATCCAGTTGATCACCAAATTTTTTTAGCCGTGTCACATCTACATGTATCTGGAATCTACCGCTACGAGCCGACCGCAAGAGCTGACGCAGGTCTTGTGGCAGCCCAGTCAAGATATCAAGTGTGCCGATCATGGCTTGCCATCCTCGCATGGCCAGGGCATCTGGTGCGTAATGAGCTAGCATGGCGCGACTTAGAAAAGGCGCAGCTTCCGCCACCATGTCGAAGTCGGGATCCAGTTGCCGGCCCATGCCTTCCAGAGTAACAAAAGCCTTGATGAGCAGGGCCAGATCGGGCGGTAGACTGAGAGCATGATCGCGCAGCAACGCCGTCAGATCGGTAAGCATGGCGCTGAGCTTGAGATCCTTTAATGGAACCCCGTGGTACTGATCGACAAAACCCTCGATCTCAAGGTCCAAGCTCTCGGTGTCGACCTGCACGTCACCAGCCCAGTCGAGCAGCACCTCAACCACACCTGGGGCATTTTTATTTACCAGGCTGTGCAGAAGATTCACGACCTGATACCGGCGATGCTCGGGCAGGCGTCCAATCATGCCAAAATCGATAAAGGCGATACGGTTTTCTGATAAGTAAAAGACGTTGCCCTGATGTGGATCGGCGTGGAAAAAACCGTCTTCCAGAATCATTTTCAGCACTGCCTGAGCGCCGTGTTGTGCCAGGATTTTTCGATCCAGACCTGCCTGGTCGACGGCCTTGACGTCACGGCCGGGGATGCCGTCGATATACGCCTGCACGTTCACACGCTCGCTGGTCCATTCCCAATAGACCTTTGGGACAATGATCTGCGGATGTGTCGCAAAGTTGCTGGCGACCCGTTCAGCGTTTCGGCATTCGGCCGCCAGGTCTAGCTCGCGACGCAGTGAGAGGGTGAACTGGCGCACCACTTCACGCGGCTTGAAGCGGCGAAGATCAGGTGCTTCAGCCTCGATAATCTCTACCAGGCGGGCAAGCAGGCGTAGGTCAGCCTCCACCGTCGGACGGATCCCTGGCCGACGCACCTTGATAATAACTTCTGTCCCATCCTGTAGCTTTGCTTTGTGCACCTGTGCAATGGAGGCCGCTGCGAGCGGCTCTGTGCTGAGGTTGGTGAACACTTCTTCAGGTGTGCATCCGAGATCTTCTTCTAATTGCTGGCGGATTTCCTCTAAGGCAACCGGAGGTGCCTGATCCTGTAACTTCTCAAATTCAGCAATCCATTCGGGAGAGAAAAGGTCGACGCGTGTGGCGAGAATCTGCCCCAGTTTGATGAACGTCGGTCCCATATCCTCCAGGGCCCGGCGAACCCTCGCGGGTGGCTCTAGCCGAGCCAGTTCCGTGGCCTGTTTCCAGTGCAACATCTTGCCCGCACGTTCCAGTGCCCCGGCCATCCCCAGCCGGCGCACCATGTCACCGAAACCATAGCGAATCAAAACAGATGCAATATCATGCAACCGTCCCAAATCTCGTGCCGCACTAAGTCCTTCCCAAAGCATGTCGGTTGGTTACTCCTTATCAGATTTGCTTTTACTTTCGGACTGCAACGTATCGCCAATACCTTCCAGCACGCCCGCGGCAGCATTCGCGATATGCGCACCAACTTCCATAGTCACGTGCGCACTGGCAGACACGGTGTCTTTTAGCGTGTTACCCAGTTTCTGATTCAGTGAGGTGACGGCTTCTGAAGAAGTCTTACCAACATCGGTACCACTTTGCTGTGCATGTTTAACCAGGTCACTCAGTGCCTCTTTGACCATTTCATTGGTGCCTTTCGCAACATCATGCACTGTGTCAAAGAATAGGTCTTCTAGAGTCAGAAGATCATCCAGAGCCCGTTTTAAATCATGACTGCTGAAATCCTTAACATGTCCTGCGGTCTCTTCAATAGCGAGTTTGGATGCTTCTGCCGATTTCGCCATGGCTTCATCTATGCCAGCCATGGCATCCGTTAGCGTATCCTTAACCTCTTCACCTTTGGCTTCTGCACCAATACTGGCACCCTCCATAACTGCACGAATTACCTGGTTTATCTTTTTTACATCCAGTCGCCCCTGGCTTAGCGCCTTCAATGTAATGTCACGGACATCTTTACGAATAGACTCGCTCAGTTCTGTAGCTGTACGGGCTGCTTCTTTCACTGTTTGGGTATCTATTTCTTGCTCACGTTCTTCGCTCATATTCTTTCTCCCGTTAGTTCAATTTAGCTCTTACGTTTGATTCGATACTCATATTATGGATATTGGTTAAGACGTTAATGAATTGTCGTTAGTCTGTCCTTTCATCATACGCCGGTATAGTAACGGAACAATAATAATGACCAGAAGTGCAGAGCTTATCGCGCCGAAAATAAGTGCAAGTGCCAGCCCCCCAAAAACCGCATCGGGAACCATGATTGCTGTGCCTAAAGCAATAGCCAGTGTTGTTAACAGTATGGGCCTTAATCTAACTGCACCGGCTTCACGAACGGCTTCTTCAAGGTCATAACCTTGCTTCTGGTAATCCTGTATGAAATCGATAATCAATAATGAATTACGCACAACAACACCTGCTAGTGCAATCACTCCCACCATTGAAGCAGCCGAAAAACTAACATCAAAAATCCAGTGAGAAGGAAATACACCAATTAGTGCAAGTGGTACCGCAGTCATTGCTAACAAAGGCAGACTAAATGATCGGTAATAACCAACCAATAAAAGGTAAATAACCAGCAACGCCATGCCCAGTGCTAAACCCATGTCACGAAAAGCATCCAGTGTCAGACGCAGTTCGCCTTCCCATAACAACCTGTAACCTTCAAGGGTGTTGACTCTTACCGGAACAAATCGCAGGTTAGCCGTTTCTACGTACTCCCCTTCGGTAGCTTCTATTCCATCTAAACGTCGATCGAGATCAAGTACCGCATAAACGGGTGCACTGTAAGACAGTTCACCACCAACATAATGCACGCGTTCAGAGTTCTTGTGATTAATTGGTTTTGACTGTGTCCCCATTTCAACGTACACCAATTCAGATAAGGGGATACGTTTGCCATTTGAATTTGTAACAAAAGCTCGTTCGAGCATACCTGGATCAATACGGTGCTGGCGCGGCACATGCAGACGGACAGGAACAGGGGATCTTTCTCCTTCAGGATGCGCATGACCCAATACTTCACCCTGGATGAGTTGATCAAGTGCTCGTGACACAGTTGCTGAATCAAGACCGGCTAATGCTACCTTGTCACGCAGGAATCGAAAACGGTATTCAGCCACATCAGTCGGGATACTTGTTTGTACTTCTACCATGTCATAAGTGTCAGCAAACTCTGACTCAATTTTTTTAGCCAACCGATCAAGTGTTTCGAGATCAGGGCCATACACTTCTGCCAATACTGTAGCTCTTACAGGTGGCCCGGGTGGATCTTCGATCAGTTGAAAAATACCGCCGGGATAACGGGCTGCAATTTTTTCTACTTGAGGACGTAATGCACGAACCAATTCAATTGAGCTTTCACTGCGTTTAAACTTGTTAGTCAAATTCACACGAATATCGGCGAATTGTGATCCAGTCTGTTTGCCACTGCCACGCAATTGCCCATTGAAATCAATGACTGAGGGTATGCCGACATAGGTTTGAAAATTAGAAACAATTGATTGCTGGCGTAACAATTCACCTAACTCTCTGCTGGCACGGTCGGTGACTTCTAGCGGTGTGTTTTCTGGTAAATGAATATGGATTAAAAATGTATTTTTGTTGTCTTTAGGTAGGAATGCCAGAGGTACACCGAGTATTGATACAGCACCCGTAATCCCTTGTGGGCGAATAAACTGCCATGCAGGTTGTAAAAAAGATAATAGTAGTAATGAAATAACCCCCAGATAAAATAGTCGGCGTAATTTCTTATGCTCTAATAGTTTGGTGATAAATTTACGATAAGCATTTTGCAATCTTTGAGGTTCTTCGCCACGTAAATGTTCCCCCTGATGTGGCCCATCATGACCAATTGATGTGAGTAACCAGCGGCGTGCTAACCAGGGCGTTACCGAGTAAGCAATTATTAAAGATGCAATCATTGCGACAGGTACGTTATAAGCAACCGGGTAGAAATACTCGCCCAACATACCTGTTATTAAAAGCAGTGATAGAAACACGGTGACTACGGTAAAAGTTGCCAGCGTGGTTGGATTGCCAATTTCAGCTGTGGCGATAACTGCAGCTTTGGCTCGACTGGCTTTGTCTGCATCGGGTGGTAACTCATCAAAATGACGGTGAATATTTTCAATAACCACAATCGCATCATCCACCAACATTCCTAGACCAAGAATTAATGCGTATAGCGTAATGCGGTTCAGTGTTGGCCCCGCCATCAGATCAGCACCGATGACGACTGAAAAAACAAGCGGGATTGTCATTGATACGATCAGTGCTGCCCAACGTCCAAGAAAAATTAATAAAATGACTGCAACTGCTGCAATGGCAATAAATAAATGTTCCACTAATTGTGTAACCGTCAGGTCCGCTTTAACCCCATCATCACGCGTGATCACAACATTCACATCGGGTGGCAAAAAACCTTGTTCCATTTGATTAACACGTTGACGAAGCTCAGCCGTTAGATCTACTGCATTAAAACCAGTGCGCTTGGCAATTGCCAAAGTTGCAGCAGCTATCTCTTGTTCATTTGTCAGTGATGAGCGAGGATCAGCAGGCCCAAATGCAAATCGCGTCATCTGTGTTCTTTCATTAGGTGGGCCATAAATAACATTCGCCAAATCGGAAACACGAACAACTTGCTTGCCATCGCTATACACTACAATCTTGCCAATCTGCTCTGTATTTCTAAGTAGACCATCAACTCGTAGCGATCGATTTTCCTGTTGATAAACGTGCATACCCAACGATTTATCTACATCGGCCCTTTGGATAGCGGTCGCTAGCTGATCAATACTTACGCCATAGGACAGCAAGCGTTCAGGTTGTGTTTCTATGCGTATTTCCCGTTGCAGGCCACCAACAACATAACCAACACCTGTTCCTTTAACGCCACGTAAACGCTCAAGCATACGTTCAGCCATGCGTCGAAGATCATGATCGGTATAGTGCGTTGATGAAAGCGTTACTGTAAATACAGGCACATCATCTATATCAATTGCCTGAATAACTGGCTCGCCAGAACCGGGTGGTAAGTGTTGTTTGTTACGAAACACATGGTCATACAGGCGAACGATTGCATCCTCTTTGTCTTCACCCACTTCAAACTCAAGCATAATACTAGCCATGCCTTCTAGTGCAGTACCATAGACATGTTTAACACCATCTATTGATGCCAGGTTTGCTTCAAGTGGTGATAGTAATAAGTTTTCAACTTCAAGAGGTGAAGCTCCGGGCAAAGCTACCGTAACCTCAGCGGCTGGAACTACAATTTGAGGGTTTTCTTCTCGCGGGGTTAACAACAGGCCGATGGCACCGAAACATACCAGAGCAATCATCATTAAAACCGTTAGTTTTGATTCAACAAAGTAGTTGGCAACAGCGCCGGGTAAATTGAGTTTATCAGGCATCATTAAACGTGACTCATCTGACTACATCGCCATCGCGAAGTACGCTGGATGGATTTGCCACAAGCAATTTATTTGCTTCTAAACCCGCCAGAACTTCACGCATATCTTTCCATGACTTTCCCAGTCGAACACTTCTAAAACGTAATATGCTAGATGCATCCTTAATGAATACGCCTTCTATACCAGCACGTTCAGTAATCGCAGAAACAGGAATAAGCAAAGCCATTTTTTCTTGAAGAACAATTAGCGCCTGCCCAAACTGACCTGGCGTCAGGTTTTTATCTGATGGTAACAACAGTCTGACTTTGTAACGCCGGGTCACTTTATCTGCCGAACGTACAATACTTGTAATTTTACTATTTAATAATTCACCAATGGATTCGATCTGTACATTAATAGTCTGGTCAATAGATACATTAGCGATGCGGGTTGATGGAAGGTAGATTTCAAGTTCCATGGCGCCAAGTACATCAAGCTGTAAAATAGATTCACCAGCAGTAGCAAGGTCGCCAGAGTCACGCAGTCTTTCTCGAACCTGAGCATGAGCCGGACTTATAATATGAGAATAACGACGGTCTTGACGCCTTGCTATTACTTCAGCTTCGGCTATCGCGAGTGCCGCTTTAGCTTGTGCTCTACGAACATCTGCATTGCGCAAATCATCTTCGGCGACTGTTTTTGATTGCACCAGTTTTTCTACACGTTTAATATCGCCTTCAGCATCAAGTAGTTCAGCTTTTGCCGCTAACACCGTAGCATCTGCGCCTTTAATTGCGGCCTCGACCTGTGCGTTGTCAATCTCGACCAAAACATCACCAGGTTTGACAATATCACCTTCATCAAAATTAATTTGCTCAATAAAACCGGTTATGCGTGATGAAACCTTGAGCCGTTTTTTTGAAATAACTGTGCCGGGTACCGACAGGATGACAGGCATTATTTGCCTTTCAATTTTACTAACTACTACATCATGGGGTGGTTGGTTGATATTCGGATATACAGGTAAATTGTTGTCCTCACATCCTGAAAGTGTATAAATTGCTGCCATAAAAAGTATAGCGGTAATAATTTGATATATATATTTTGCCAGAATAGAGAATAATATTTTTATATTCATTTTATAATTGTTCCTGTTAGCAGCTTGATAACATGCTGTGCAATCACTTTTGGGTCATTATGTTTTTTCAAATTACCCGGTAAGTAACGCCTGATTGATTCAGTTTCAAAATGAAACAGGATTAGTCCAGCTATCGAAATAGCCATAAGATGCGGGTCACAATCCAGCGACATTTCCTGCGCTAATTGTTTTACTGCTGTGAATGGTTCAACAAAAACTTTATCCGCGAGTAACTTTAAACGTTCATCATCGCCGTCAAGCAGTTCACGATGAAGCAGAGCACGAAAATTCGCGTCGTTTGCTAATTGACTGGTTAAGTCTGTTACAAAATGCTCAAGTCGTTCTTCAGGTTTACCGGTGATATTAAGAGTAGATTGAATGCTCGATGCCTTATCGGCAAAAGCATGATTCATCGCCGCTATGTACAGACTCTGCTTGTCAGAGTAGTGGTGATACAAAGCGGCTCCACTGATTCCAACAGCTTTGGAAATATCACGCATTGATACACCCGCATACCCTAATTGTGCAAATAACGGAATAGATTTATCAAGTATTACCTGTGCAGTATCTAAATTGGGTGCTGGCATTTTAGTGGACATGTTATACGTGCCTTAACGAACGTTAGGTAGGATGGTAATATGAGTAACTTGTGTATGTCAAATAGTGCAGTTTTTTTGAGTAAACCTTAAGAATAACTGTCACTAGCCATGACAAAGGAAAACTCAATGAATACAGCTCAAAAATTGGTTTAGCGCTTGGTGGCTTGTCACATAGTTTTGATAGTTAAGAAAGTACTTTTAAACGTTTGCTACCCTGATTAAGTAGATACTTCGCATTAATCTATCGAGCGTCCGCAAATGCCGAAAGCGGATATTAGCATTCTCTACAATATAAAAAGTTGATATGTAAAGGAGAGGTTGGCAATCCTCACTAGATTACTAATATTTGGAACAAGTTGAGCGTTCATATTTGCTTAACTATTAACAGAGCTGGGGCTTTCTTTCTGGTGTATTTTTATAGATAGAGTTGCTTAGTTTTTTTGTAATTATGAGTTTGAAATTGGTTTAGTAATCTGGATAGCTGCGCAATAAGAGTTATTAAATTAAGCGCATTGAAATTTATTTATAACGAGAACAGTTTCAGAAAGTGTTGAGCAAGTGCTAAAATGAGGACGGTTTTAGACTACATCAGACAGTGTAAGTAAATATGAAAGAAGCCTGTAAATGACTTAAATATCAACAGATTATACTGTGTGAGTATGTCTTGCATTGTCTAGTGTAATGGTGCCGAGAAGAGGACTTGAACCTCCACGAGCCAAAGCTCACTAGCACCTGAAGCTAGCGCGTCTACCAATTCCGCCACCTCGGCTAAGTGGGTGCGTTGGATCAAGTGATCCGAGACGGCGCGAACTTTAGCGTTTGTGTATATTTTTGTCAATCAAAAGCATTTTAATGGCATCTTAATGGCGCATTCTCTGGCTGATTTGTGTACAATTGAGCCTCGAAAAAATCAGATACCTATATAATGTCCAAATTCAATAAGAACGATAGCAATAAACAAGACGTTAAGCGCGATCCTAAGAAAAATAAAAAGCGCCATAAAAAGTCACATTCCAAATCTAAGTCTCCTAATAATAAGCAATCTAAGCCACTTGTTGACCCGCAAAGTATTCGGGAAGCTAGTAATTATGAAAATCCTATTGCTAGTAGAGAGTTGATATTACAGGTCGTTCAAGATGAAGGGGCAATGTCCCATGATCACCTGCTTGATCGCCTTGAGATGCGTTCGCCTGAGCAAAAAGAGGCATTGCGCCGCCGTTTAAATGCTATGTTGCGTGATGGTCAGCTGATTAAAAACCGCCGTGACGCGTATGTGCCGGTTAATGAAGAAGATTTAATCAGTGGTCGAGTCATTGCTCACCCTGATGGTTTTGGCTTTTTAGTGCCTGATGAGGGCGGTGATGATCTGTTTTTACATGGTCGTCAAATGCGCACTTTATTACACGGTGACCGATGTGTTGTTCAGGTTTCCGGTATTGATCGTCGTGGTCGTCGTGAAGGCGCAGTTATTAATGTTATTGAACGCGCTAATGATCGTATCGTTGGGCGCTTATTCATTGAGTCAGGTGTTTGCTTTGTAGTGGCTGATAATAAGCGCATTACACAGGACATTATGGTGCCACAGGATCAGCTCAATGAAGCGACTCATGGGCAAATTGTTATTGTTGAAATAACTCAGCAGCCAACATTCAGGCATAAAGCCCTGGGTAAAATTACCGATATTATTGGTGATCACATGGCTCCTGGTATGGAAATTGATATTGCGATACACGCACACAATATTCCGTTTTTATGGCCAGATGAAGTTAAAGAGCAAATTAAGGGAATCACCCCATTTGTTACTGAAGAAGATAAGAAAGGCCGTCGTGATATAACGGGCTTGCCATTAGTTACCATCGATGGTGAAGATGCGCGTGATTTTGATGATGCTGTTTATTGTGAAAAAACTGCTAAAGGCTGGAAGTTATTAGTTGCCATTGCGGATGTATCGCATTATGTAGAACGCGCCTCAGCGTTAGATGAGGAAGCATATAACCGTGCAACCTCGGTTTATTTCCCTGAGCGGGTTATTCCCATGTTGCCAGAGGTTTTATCAAATGGTTTGTGTTCATTAAACCCTAAAGTTGATCGTTTATGCATGGTTTGTGAAATGCACTTTAATGCAGCGGGTAAAATGGTTAGCAGTGACTTCTCTGAAGCGGTAATGTATTCGCATGCAAGACTTACCTATAATCAGGTTTCTGCGATGCTGGAAGATAATGACCCGGCGCTTCGTAAAGAATTCAAGGATGTGTTGCCTCATTTAGAGACTATTTACTCATTATACAAAGAGTTAATAGTCCAACGTAAAAAACGTGGCTCAATTGATTTTGAAACGACTGAAACTCGCATAGTATTTGATGAAAATCAGCGTATAGACAAAATAGTACCTACTTCAAGAAATGAAGCACATAAGATTATTGAAGAGTGCATGATTTCAGCCAATATTGCGGCGGCACAGTTTATTGAAAAACATGAAATTCCAGGACTGTTCCGTTCACATAAAGGGCCTAAAGAAGAAAAAATTGAAGATGTAAAAGACTTTGTTGCGGGCTTAGGATTAAAGTTCAAGCGCAAAGGTGAAATGAAAGCACTGGATTACGCTAGTTTAATCAACCAGGTTAAAGGTCGCCCTGATTTTCATCTAATACAAACAGTTCTTTTACGTTCTATGCAGCAGGCAGTTTATTCACCTGAAAATGGTGGACACTTTGGCTTGTCACTAGACAATTATGCTCACTTCACATCACCTATTCGTCGTTACCCTGATTTATTAGTACATAGAGCCATTCGCCATGTAGTGCAGGGTAAAAAGGTAGCGGAGTATTTTTATCGCGAAAGCGATATGGTGCATTTGGGTGAGCATTGCTCGGCAAATGAGCGCCGTGCAGATGAGGCGACTCGTGATGCTGTGTCATCACTGAAGTGTGAATTTATGCTGTCACGTGTGGGTGAAACTTTTCCAGGTACAGTTACATCGGTTACCTCATTCGGAATTTTCATTGAGCTAAATGAAATATTCGTAGAAGGCCTTGTACATATAACTAACTTACCTAAAGATTATTATCAATTTGAACCGATTACACATCGTTTAATTGGTGAGCGTGCAGGTGAAGTATTCCAGTTAGGTGACGGGGTAACTATTAATGTAGCCGGCGTGAATATGGATGAGCGAAAAATTGATTTTGAACTTCTCTCTCACGAAGAGCAGAAACTTCCTTCTAAGGTTGTTTCAATAGAAACGGCTAAGAAGAAAGATAAGAAGAAGAGCAAGAAAACTGCACCGAAAAAACCTGAAGAGAAGAAAAAGTTAGCGGCTAATAAAAAATCGTCTACCAAGAAGCCTGTTGCGAAGAAAAAGGATGCTAAAAAGGTAACAGCAGAGAAAAAGCCTTCTAATAAGAAGGCGGCAGTTAAGAAAACAGCTACTAAGAAGGCAGCGCCTAAGAAAGCAGTAGCTAAGAAAACAGTTACTAAGAAGGCTGCTCCTAAGAAAGCTGTAGTTAAGAAGAAGGTAGTTAAGAAAGTAGCACCTAAGAAGAAGGTAGTTAAGAAAGTAGCACCTAAGAAGAAGGTAGTTAAGAAAGCAGCACCTAAGAAGAAGGTAGTTAAGAAAATAGCACCTAAGAAGAAGGTAGTTAAGAAAGTAGCGCCTAAGAAAAAGGTAGTTAAGAAAGTAGCGCCTAAGAAGAAGGTAGTTAAGAAAGTAGCACCTAAGAAGAAGGTAGTTAAGAAAGTAGCACCTAAGAAGAAGGTAGTTAAGAAAGTAGCACCTAAGAAAAAGGTAGTTAAGAAAGTAGCGCCTAAGAAAAAGGTAGTTAAGAAAGTAGCACCTAAGAAGAAGGTAGTTAAGAAAGTAGCGCCTAAGAAAAAGGTAGTTAAGAAAGTAGCACCTAAGAAAAAGGTAGTTAAGAAAGTAGCGCCTAAGAAAAAGGTAGTTAAGAAAGTAGCACCTAAAAAAAAGGTAGTTAAGAAAGTAGCACCTAAGAAAAAGGTAGTTAAGAAAGTAGCACCTAAGAAAAAGGTAGTTAAGAAAGTAGCACCTAAGAAAAAGGTAGTTAAGAAAGTAGCACCTAAGAAAAAGGTAGTTAAGAAAGTAGCACCTAAGAAGAAGGTAGTTAAGAAAGTAGCGCCTAAGAAGAAGGTAGTTAAGAAAGCGGCTCCTAAGAAAAAGGCAGTTAAGAAAAAAGCTAAAAGGAAATAGCTTTAATAGTGAAGAGGAAAAATAGGTGGCCCGAATTCATTGAATTGAATACGGGCCACTTATGGTTTTAACGCCTAAATAAAATGCTAATTATGTTTTTTAAAATATTACACATTAAATCTTTATTGTTAGTGTTACTGTTGTATTCTAATAACGTTATGGCAGCTACAAACATTGAAACGGTAAAAGATCTGCGTGAATTAAAAAAACAGGCGGAATCTAATAATTTACCTGTTTTATTAATGTTTACTGCTGAGGATTGTGATTATTGCGAGGCACTGCGTAAGCATTATCTGGTACCAATGGTTGAGTCTGGTGAATACAGCTCAATTATACTTATTAGGCAGCTTTATATAGATGACTATAGTTATCTGCGTAATGCTAAAGGCGAGTTAATATCTGGTGATTCCGTTGCGCTTAAATATGATGTTGAAGTCACGCCTACGCTTTTGTTTGTTAACTCGGAAATGAAAGAAGTTGCTGAGCGTATAGTTGGTTTAAGTGATTTTAACTATTTTGATGAAACACTAAAAAATCATATAAATAAAGCTAAACATTTTTTGGCTAATAAATCTTCAGTTGAAACAGAATACTAATTACTATGCAAACGAAACAATCTGAAATTATTTTTGGTTTCCATTCTGTTGAGTCGATTATTCGAAATGATCCGATTAATATTCTTCAATTATTGGTGGAGAAAAATCGTCACGATAAACGAATTACGCAGTTAATAGCGTATGCAGAGTCTCAGGGTATTTCAGTTGAATATTTGAAAAAAACAGATTTGCAAAAGCAGGCTGATAGCCATAAAACCCAGGGCGTTGCTGTTAGATATAAGTCTTCAGCAAAAATTGAAGGTAAGTCGCTTGAAGATATAATTCAAAAAGAAAATGTGTTTTTGCTGATATTAGATGGTGTGACTGATCCGCACAATTTAGGTGCCTGTTTGCGCACTGCAGATGCTGCAGGTGTAGATGCTGTGATTGTGCCTAAAGATCGTGCCGCGGGGATTACACCAGTCGCACGAAAGGTGGCCTGTGGTGCAGCTGAAAGTATTGCCTTTTTTCAGGTAACCAATCTTGCACGTACATTAAAACAGCTAAATGATAATGAGGTGTGGATTGTCGGCACTGCAGGTGAAGCTGAACATAGTTTATATGATGTACCTTTAACCGGGAAGCTTGCTCTAATTATGGGGGCAGAGGAAAAGGGCATGAGACGCTTAACACGGGAGAGCTGTGACCAACTGGTTAAGATGCCTATGGCTGGCCAGGTCGAAAGTTTAAATGTTTCAGTAGCGACTGGTGTGTGTTTGTTTGAAGCGGTAAGACAGCGTTCATTAAAGTAATGAAACAGTTAAATGTGGTTATACCCGGCTTGCTTGGGCCGTTTTCAAATGAAATGCCAGCACATATTAAACGGCAATTAAAACAGTCTGAATTTAATGTTATTAATAAATGTTTTTCCAGGGCTGAAATTAGTAATGCCAATGGTGACTTTATATCATCTGAGTCAGCTTCTGTCTGTGCATCAGAAGATGGTTCATATTATCAAACCCTCACAACGTTATTAAATCCTCAATGCAAGTTATCACTATGTCAGCTAACGGCTGAGTATGATGGAATAGATACCACTAGTGGTTTTTATTACCGCGCAGACCCGGTGCACTTTAAAGCTGAATCAGACCATGCGATATTAATAGGGCCTGATTTTGTTTCCCCTGAAAAAGATGAAACCAGGCAATTAATTGACTGCTTCAATCAGCATTTTTCAGAAGATAAATTAAGCCTGCATTCAACGAGCGAGAAACGCTGGTACCTAAGAAGTGATAAATCACTTAATTTAGAATTTAATACATTAGATTATGCGTTAGGAAGGGATATAAAACATTTTTTACCATACGGTGAAGATGAGCTGTGGTGGAGAAAAATACTTAATGAAGCACAAATGTTGTTTTTTCAGCATCAGGTTAGTCAAGATCGAGAATCAAGAGGTCAGTTAAGTATAAATGGTTTGTGGCTGTGGGATTGTTGCACAGATTTTAATTGTAGTGATACACATTTGCCGGAACAATTATTTGCTAGTGATGAGTTAGCTATAGCCCTGGGTAGACAGGCAGGAATTACTACAAAGTCGATTGATGATATTGATGAAATAGAATCAACAGCTGTTTTAGTGCTTGATCACCTGTATGAATCGGTTTGTTATGGTGATGTTGATGCGTGGTTTGAGGCTTTACTCGTGTTTTGTAATAGTGAGTTACAGCGTGTTGTAAATTTATTGCTATCGAAGAAAGTTGATGAAATAAAACTATATCCATGCAATGGGCAGATATTTAAAATTGATAGAGTGAAATTGTTAAAATTCTGGAAGCGCAATAAAACACTGATTGAGTATATGTAAATAAAACTGTAGGTGCTCCTTTAGGTGCACAAGTTAAGTGTATGCACCTACACGTTAAACAGATTAGGTTGGCGAAATGCAAGCAAAAAAAATAAGACGTATTTCCGGTGAAATTTCAGAGTCGCTTAAACAATCTGATATGCATCCGGTACTACAAAAAGTATTAAGCCATAGAAAAATAGGCTCACCCGAAGAAATTGAGTATACCTTAGGCAGGTTAACTGGCTTTAATCAATTGATGGGTATAGAGCAAGCGGTTGCTTTGGTTATAAATGCCATACAGACAAAACAGAAAATATTAATTGTTGGTGATTTTGATGCAGATGGCGCTACCAGTACCGCCGTGTGTATGCGCGCTTTACAGATGTTAGGGCACACATCGGTGTCTTACCTTGTACCTAATCGGTTTGATTTTGGCTACGGCTTAAGCCCTGAAATAGTGGCAGTAGCTTGTCAAAATAAGCCTGATTTACTGATTACAGTTGATAATGGTATTTCTAGTGTACAGGGTGTGCAGGCTGCAAGGGATGCGGGTATTGATGTATTGGTGACAGACCATCATTTGGCGGGTGCCGAGCTGCCAAATGCAAATGTCATTGTTAACCCTAATCAGCCGGGCTGTAACTTTCCTAGCAAAAATCTGGCTGGCGTGGGAGTTATATTTTACGTGATGCTTGCAGTTAGAGCTGGCTTGCGTGAAATAGGGTATTTTATAGATGGCATAGCTGAGCCTAATATGGGTAAACTACTTGATTTAGTAGCGCTTGGAACCGTAGCCGATGTAGTGCCACTGGATGAAAATAACCGAATATTAGTTGCTCAGGGATTAAAGCGAATGCTAACGGGTAAGGCTTGTGTGGGTATTCAGGCTATTTTAAAAATTGCTGGTCGGGATATTAATAGAATAGTGTCTAGCGATTTAGGTTTTGCAATAGGCCCCAGGCTAAATGCCGCAGGGCGTTTAGAAGATATGTCGCTAGGCATAGAGTGTTTAATTACCGATGATGCTAACCAGGCTATGGGTATTGCGGAGCAACTGGATCAGTTAAATAAAAGTCGGCGTGAAATTGAGTCTCAAATGCAACAGCAGGCAATGAAAAGTTTGAAGCATTTAGAAGCCTCAATGAGTCAAACAGCTTTACCATATGGTATTTGTTTATATAACCCTGAGTGGCATCAGGGTGTGATCGGCATTTTAGCATCAAGAATAAAAGAAAAATTTAACCGGCCGGTGATTGTTTTTGCAAATGATAATGATACGGTTATAAAAGGCTCGGCTCGCTCTATTAAAGGCCTGCATATTCGTGATGTGCTAGAAACTATATCATCTCAAAATCCGGGGATGTTAATTAAATTTGGTGGCCATGCAATGGCTGCGGGCATGAGTATAAATAAAGTTGATTTAAAAAAGTTTGAAACAGCTTTTAATGAAGAAGTAAAAAAACAACTCGATGATGATGCTTTACAGGGTGTTATAGAATCTGATGGTGAGTTGCAGGGAGATGACTTTGGGCTGGTGCTGGCTGAGTCGATTCGAAACGCTGGGCCCTGGGGGCAGGGTTTCGCAGAGCCAACATTTGATGGTGATTTTGAGGTGATTGACTGGCGTGTGGTAGGTGAGAAGCATCTTAAAATGGAGTTACAATCGGCTGATGCCGAGAAGCCAATATCGGCGATAGCATTTAATTCATCGGCATCAAAAATGCAAGAAAGTGATGGTTATATACGCGCTGCATTCAGGCTGGATGTGAATGAATTTAGAAACAAAAAAACTGCACAATTGATTGTGGAATATTTTGAAGGTATATAGTTGACGGTAGATTAAGTGAAGTGGATTCATCAAAACGAGTAATCCAGAGTAAGTTATCGACTTTGATAAGTTAACAGGCACTGGATACCTGCCTTCGCAGGTATGACAGAGTTATATTTTATGTAGGGTGGATCAGGCGAAGCGGATCAACCAGAACAAGTAACAAAGGATAAAATTATGGCATTAATGCCGTACGGTTTAGTGAAAAAAATATTATTTATGTTTGACCCGGAGTCAGCTCACGAATTGTCGTTGAATGGGTTAAATATGCTTTATAAATTCAAGCTAATAAAATTATTATTCGGTAAAACAAAATTGAAGCCAGTTAACGTAATGGGTATTAATTTTACTAATCGAGTTGGGCTTGCTGCAGGGCTAGATAAAGACGGTGAATATTTTAAAGCCTTATCAAAATGTGGCTTTGGTTTTGTTGAAATTGGGACTGTTACACCGCAAGCGCAGGATGGTAATGAAAAACCTCGGTTATTCAGGCTAGTGGATGCTGAAGCTATTATTAATCGTATGGGGTTTAATAATAAGGGTGTTGATAATTTGCTGGACAATGTAAAACGCTCGGGCTTTAAGGGAGTGTTAGGTATAAATATTGGAAAGAATAAAAACACTTCAGAAGATAATGCGGTTGAAGACTATTTGATTTGTTTAGAAAAAGTGTATGGTCATGCTGATTATGTGACGATAAATATCTCATCACCTAATACGCCCGGCCTACGTGATTTACAGTTTGGCGAAACCTTAAAAACACTTTTGCGTGATTTAAAATTTAAGCAAAGGGAGCTAACCCAGCAGCAAGACAGGTATGTGCCTTTAGTGGTGAAGGTGGCACCGGATATGAGTGATGAAGAAATTCAGGTACTGGCTAAGACCTTTATTGAATTTTCTATTGATGGGGTGATTGTAAGCAACACAACGATATCGCGTGAAGGTGTTGAAAACTTGTCTAATGCAGATCAGCAAGGTGGCCTAAGTGGTCGACCGTTAAAAGATAAAGCTGATCATTCATTACAGGTGATGGTGTCTTATTTAGATAATAAAATTCCTGTAATTGCAGTAGGTGGAATCAGCAGTGCCGAGGATGCAGAAAATAAGATTAAACTTGGAGCGAGCTTAGTGCAAATTTATACTGGTTTTATTTACCAGGGGCCAAAACTGGTGCATGAGTGCGCCGAGCGAATTTAAAAAACGTTATCTAAAAAAGCATCATGTAATGTTAGAGAAAATATTTTTATAGGTGCTCCTTCAGGCGCACAAAAAAGATATTAAATTATTATATGATTAACGTGCACCTGAAAGAGCACCTACAAAGTCGTATCATTCATGCACAGGTAAAAAAACAGGGTTAATGTTTCTGTAGGGTGGATCAAGCGAAGCGGATCCACCATGATACTATCTAAATAATTGATTTAAGCAAGTGAGTCTGTTCATCATCGCTTAACATCTCTTTAAGAACTGGATGTAAATCAGTTTTAAATTCATTTAAACAATTAATGGTAAGAGTAGCGGGTGTTCTTCTGTTGGCATTACCGTGTTGATCATGTTGTATTTCTTTTTTGTTCTGGCATTGAAACACCAGTAATGGGCCGTCATCTATTACTTCTATTAACATGTATAATTTACTATCATGTGTGATTTGTTGACCAATTAAATTGAGTAGTTGTATATACATTATCGCTATATAGTATCAGTAAATAATGTACCAGGTGAAATAATATGAAATGGAAATTGCTTAAATCCGAATCTAAATATAACGGATTCTTTAAAATAGATTTATGTCATATACAGCATGAAACCTATCAGGGTGGTGAAATAGAAGTACAGCGAGAGCTATTTCACCGTGGTGATGCGGTGGCGGTTTTAATGTTTGACCCATCGAAAGATAAAGTTGTATTGCTCGAGCAGTTTCGTGTAGGGGCTATCGATGATGAAAATGGCCCCTGGTTGCTAGAAATTGTTGCTGGTATGGTTGAAGAGGGCGAATCGATTACTGATGTTGCACGACGTGAGTGTATGGAAGAGGCGGGTATAGCCGTGCACAGTTTTGAAACAGTGCATAGTTTTTATTCTAGCCCCGGAGGCTGTTCTGAAAAAATTCATGTTTTATGCGCACTAATAGATAGTGATCAG
>Ga0209345_10002653_pt1 | contig 19420 bp, 17 predicted proteins | sample Cruoilmetagenom7_FD_187294 | JGI IMG/M metagenome (GOLD analysis project Ga0209345, IMG submission 187294) | Oil polluted marine microbial communities from Coal Oil Point, Santa Barbara, California, USA - Sample 7 (SPAdes) (version 2) | ecosystem: Environmental > Aquatic > Marine > Oil seeps ... | reverse complement strand
GCCCCTATAGCAGGCGAGCCGGTGATCACCAAGAATTTTCCCAATTCGTTTGCGCAAACAGATCTGGATGAGCAGCTGCAGCAGGCTGGTATCAAAAACCTGATTCTGACCGGGTTCATGTCTCACATGTGTGTGAACTCTACCGCCCGGGCAGCGTTTACTCTGGGATATAACCCAACGGTGGTGGCCTCTGCTACAGCAACCCGTGCCCTGCCCTCGAAAGCCTCCGGTAAGGTTGTCCCCTCAGAGCAAATTCAGGAAGCGGCACTGGCCGCTCTGTCAGACTTGCCATCTGCCGTGGTTCCTTCCTCGGCAGATGTGCCAGACTAAGCCGCTTATCCTCTCGGCTTTCCAGGCCGGGTGTGCAGCCTCACCATTCCAGCTGAGCCCCGGTCTGGTACTCAATCACCCGGGTTTCAAAGAAGTTCTTTTCCTTCCGCATAGTTGCCTGCTCATCCAGCCAGGGTGATACGTTTTTAGCCCCCGGGAACGGCTCTTCCAGGCCCACTGTGCGGGCACGGCGATTGGCTACGAAGCGGAACTGCTCGGTATGGTATTCGGCGGAATAACCCAGAATGGGATCGCGCAGAATGTAGTTGGCGTAGTCGCTTTCAGCGGCTTCGGATTCGTCCCACATCTCGCGTACGGCCTTGGGGTCGAAGCTGATGTTCTCTTCTTCCAGAATCTGGTTAACCACTTTCAGACCGAAGGAGAAGTGCATGGCCTCATCGCGCAGGATGTACTGGAACTGCTCACCGGTGCCACGCATCAGGCCACGGCGCTGCAGGGCAAAGATGGGGCTGAAGCCATTATAGAACCAGCAGCCTTCAAACACGGCGGCAAAGAACAGGTACGACATGATGAATTCCTGCAAGTCGTCCTTGTTGCGCAGGTTCAGGTCGGAGCGCATTGCCGCATCCAGCCGGCGGTTGGCCATCTGGATTTTTGCGTTGATTTGCGGCACTACCCGGTAGCGGTTGTATATTTCACTCTGGTCCAGGTTCAGGGTTTCAATGCAGTGCTGGTAGGTCCAGGTGTGTAGCGCTTCCTCATAAACCTGGCGCGCCTGATAAATCTGTAACTCCGGCGCAGTCATTTTCTCCATCACCGCCAGGCCGATGTTACGCATGGCCAGTATGTCGGAGGTGGTCAGATAGGCCACCACATTTTCAAAAACGTGTTTTTCCGCCGGGCTAAGGCGGTGATGGTAGTCGTGAACATCCTGCGCCATGTTCACGTCAAGCGGGGTCCAGTGGTTTTTGTTGGCGTTCATGAAGAACTCCCAGGCCCAGGGATACTTGAATGGGGCCAACTGGTTCACGTCGGTTTCACCGTTGATCACGCGCTTGTCGTCAACGTTCACCGGAGCCACGCTGCTGTGTGCAGCAGGCTGGCTTTTGGGTTTGCTGTCATCGTCCCAATTAAGCATGGTGTGCCTCTTGGATAATAAGTAAGTGGTTACTGACAAGCTTCGCAATCAGGTTCGTCGATACTGCACACCTGGGGCTGGGGCGCGGCCACAGGCGCCGCCTGCTCGTTCACACCGGTAGCACCCAGAGAGCGCAGGTAATAGGTTGTTTTCAGACCACGTTCCCACGCCAGCTGGTACAGCTCGTCCAGTTTTTTCCCACTGGGTTCGGCCATGTAGAGGTTCAGACTCTGGGCCTGGTCCAGCCATTTCTGGCGGCGGGAGGCGGCTTCCACCAACCAGCGGGCGTCTATCTCAAACGCCGTGGCATAGCGTGCTTTCAGTTCGGTGGGAATACGCTCGATTTGCTGCACGCTGCCATCGAAGTATTTCAGGTCGTTTACCATCACGTTGTCCCACAGGCCTTCGGCCTTGAGATCGCGCACCAGTGAAGGGTTCACCACGGTGAATTCGCCGGAGAGGTTCGATTTCACAAACAGGTTCTGGTAGGCCGGCTCGATGGATTGCGACACGCCCACGATATTGGAGATGGTGGCGGTGGGTGCTATGGCCATCACGTTGCTGTTGCGCATACCGTGCCTGGCGATGAGTTCGCGCACCGGCGCCCAGTCCAGGCGGCTTTCGGTGTTTACGCTGATGTCGCCTTCCCGGCGGGAATTTTTCAGCAATTCGATGGAGTCGATAGGCAATATGCCCTGACTCCACAGGGAACCTTCGTAGCTTTCATAGGCGCCCCGCTCTGCCGCCAGCCGGGCTGAAGCACGGATGGCGAAGTAGCTCAGCTGTTCCATTGCAATGTCTGCAAACTCTACCGCCTGCGGGCTGGTGTACGGCAGCCGCAGTTCGTAAAGCGCATCCTGAAAGCCCATCAGGCCCAGGCCAACCGGGCGGTGTCTGAGGTTGGAGTTACGTGCCTGGGGTACGGCGTAGAAGTTGATATCGATTACGTTATCAAGCATGCGCACGGCTGTATCTACGGTGCGCTCCAGGCGCTGCACATCCAGTTCGCCGTTGGCAATGTGAGCTGCCAGGTTTACCGAGCCCAGGTTACACACGGCAATTTCTTCCGCGCTGGTGTTCAGGGTGATCTCGGTACACAGGTTGGAGCTGTGGACCACGCCTTTGTGCTGCTGCGGCGAGCGCAGGTTGCAGGGGTCTTTGAAGGTTATCCACGGGTGGCCGGTTTCAAACAGCACTGTGAGCATTTTGCGCCACAGCTGTTTGGCCGTAATGGTTTTGAACAGCTCGATCTTGCCTTCGGCCGCCAGCGCTTCGTAGTGTTCGTAGCGCTCGCGGAATGCGTTCCCATAGAGGTCATGCAGGTCCGGCACATCACTGGGGCTGAACAGGGTCCAGTCCCGATCCTGGCGCATACGCTCAATCAGCAGGTCGGGCACCCAGTTGGCGGTGTTCATGTCGTGGGTACGGCGGCGTTCATCACCGGTGTTTTTACGCAGCTCCAGGAATTCTTCGATATCCAGGTGCCAGCTTTCCAGATAGGCACACACTGCGCCCTTGCGCTTGCCCCCCTGATTCACCGCTACGGCAGTGTCGTTCACCACTTTCAGGAAAGGCACAACACCCTGGCTCTGGCCATTGGTGCCTTTGATGCGGGAGCCCAGTGCACGCACAGGTGTCCAGTCGTTACCCAAACCGCCAGCCCACTTGGACAGCATGGCGTTGTCACGGATGGCACCGTAAATGTCTTCCAGATCGTCACCGACCGTAGTCAGGTAGCATGAAGACAGCTGGGAGTGGCGGGTACCACTGTTGAACAATGTAGGCGTGGAGGCCATATAGTCGAAGGACGACAGCAGGTTATAGAACTCGATAGCCCGGCTGTTGGGGTCATCTTCACGCAGGGCCAGACCCATGGCAACTCGCATGAAGAATACCTGCGGCAACTCCAGCCGGTCTTCTTTCCAGTGCAGGAAGTACCGGTCATACAGGGTTTGCAGGCCAAGGAAACCAAACTGTTGATCGCGCTCTGGTTTCAGAGCTGCACCCAAACGCTCCATGTCATATGCAGCCATGGCCTCATCAAGGAGTTCGTAGCGAATGCCGGCACTGATGAAGCTACGCAGTGCCTGTGGATAAACCTCTGCCAGGGGCAGGCTGGTGTCCAGCTTCAGTGCGGTGGCGCTCTCAAGTCGCAGCTGTTCCAGCAACAGGCGGGCGGTGACCGCGCTGTAATCCGGCTCGCGCTCGATACGACCGCGGGCAGTCATCACCAGAGCGGTCAGTACTTCAGCTTCGTCGATGCCGTTATAGAGATTGCGGATGGCTTCTTCCACCAGGGATTCGCAATCAATGCCCTCAAGCCCGAACGCTGCGTTATCCACCTGTTGCTTCATCAGCCCAAGGTCCAGAGCTACGGTGCGGCCATCAGCCTGTTTTACGGTAAGCGTGGGGTGCGGCTCTACGGGTTCATGCAGGGCGCGCTCGCGGGCGTGTTCTTCACGATAGAGTACATAGGCACGTGCTACTTTCTGCTCTTCTGCCCGCATCAGGGCCAATTCTACCTGGTCTTGTATATCTTCAATATGCACCCGCCCGCCAGCTTTCAAACGACGGCTAATAGCCTGCACAACCTGCTCGGTTACCCGGTGAACAGCATCGTTAATGCGGGCAGAGCCTGCAGCCTGATCACCTTCAACAGCCAGAAAAGCTTTGGTTACGGCTACACTGATTTTGGATGGGGTAAAACTGACCAGATTGCCGTTGCGCTTGATAACCTGAAGGGTTTCTGTGTCGGATGGCGACGAGGGTCGGGCTTCGGCCGAAGCAGTAGCGGGCATACCGTTTTCTCCTGAATACGCGTGGGTTCTTTAACCTTCGCGTACACAGGACGAACTCAGGCATCAGCCACCAGTAATGGCTGAACTATGCTGTGTTCGTTGCTGCTCACCTTGTAGGGCCAGATGCAGGCGCCTGAGTCGCGAAGGTGCAGTTATATATCCCTGGCAGTGTCTTCGGACTCAGGGGCATGAACCTCATGGCTCTGCCTTGCGTGGCGACTTCCCGGCTTGCGCCAGTGTCTTTGTGCCACGCTCGTTCCCCAATACCGCTGCGCGTCAGTTCCGGATTCTCACCGGATTCCCGAATACCATATTTGGTATTCAACCAAGGATGCAGGCACTATATACGGTAAATTTTTAAGTGACAAGGCACCTTTCGGCTACCCAACGGTCTACTACAAACACTCTGCAAAGTGGGACAGTTTCATGCAAATCACCACTCGACCTGTTATCTGGCTTTTTCTTGCGCTCACCGGGCTGATATCTCCGCACCTGATGGCACAGGAAACGCTGCTGCCTGCGTTCTCGAAAATGACGTCACTATCGGATGGCTGGGAACCACTTGAGTTTCCCAAGATAGATCAGCACTCACACTATGAACTGGCTCAGGATGAGGGCCTTCAGGTGGTGAAAGCACACACCTCGGGCGGAGCATCCGGCCTGATCACCCGGCTGAATCTGATACCCGGGGAATCATTAATACTGAGCTGGCGATGGAAGGTGTCCAATGTTTTTGAAAAGGGCGATGCCCGGAAAAAATCCGGCGATGACTACCCTGCCCGGATTTATGTCGCCTTCGAATTTCAGCCGAATAAAGCGGGCTTTTTTGAACGGGCGAAACGCAAAACAGTGGCTCTTTTGATCGGGGAGGAGTTGCCGGGCAACGCCCTGAACTATATCTGGGCCAATACCCTGCCCGAGGGTGACTTTGTTACCAATCCCTATACCGATAAAACCGTGATGGTTGCCGTCAGTTCAGGCAGCGAAAAGGCCGGAGAGTGGGTCAGCATTGAGCGGGACATTATCGCAGACTACCGCAAAGCATTCGGGGAAAACCCTCCGCCTGTGCGCGGCATCGCCATCATGTCGGATTCAGACAATACCGGTGAACAGGCAACGGCCTGGTACGGCGATATAAGTCTCCTGCCTGCCAGCCCGGATTGAAATCCTACCTGGGGCCATCCGGGAAGCCGGGGATAATATAGTCGGAATCGGATTCCCGAACCGGCGGCAGCTCTCCACGTGCGACAAGGCGTAAATAGGCATCATCCAGTTCGTCACGGAGCAATGCGGCTCTGGGAATTGCCAGGGAATATAGCCAGGCCGTATACCGTGACCGCAATTCCGAGCCCCGAATCATGCTATCTGTTGGATGGTTCAGTATTTCCTGAAGTGGCTGGACGTAATCCAGTGCGTAATCCCCACGTTTCAACTTGAGCATTTCGAGCGCTGCGCGACTGTCAGGGGCACTGGTAAGCGTTACGTATTCTTTGCGCTCAAGCCATGAAAGCAGGCCGCCATAGGTGTAACCGGCAATTACAATAACGGTTTTGCCTTTAAGCTGCTCGAAGTGTGTGAGTGCATCTGAACCTTCAAGGTACCAAACGTTCAGCTGCACAGGATAGGCATTGACCCAGCTCTCAAGAACCTCCCCCTGAAGGCTGGGAATGCCCGCAAGGCCCGGCCAAAGATCTATAGTTCCGCTTTTCAGGTAAAGATAAATACGGCTTACTGGCAGAAAAATAAATTCTGCTTCATAACCTGCCTCCTCCACGACTTTCCTGGTGAGTTCGATAAAGGGGCCGGCAGGCTCGCCAAGTTCGTTTTGATACTCAATAGGCGGGAATTCGGTATAGGCTATACGCAACTTATCAGGACCGGCGCCGGCCCAGGCGGAGCTGGCCAGCAAGGAGACGGCCAAAATCCAGGCAGGAGCCAGACGTAAAAACAGGTTCAAGAATCTGCGCATAACACCAACGTATGAAATACACGGTTTATTGGACTTGTTATGCAGAGCCTAGCAGGCCCGTTTGAAAAGGGCACTGATTTGTCGCATCAAAACAGCCAGAACCATCAGATATGATAAGTGACCATATACAAGCCAACTCCACCCATTACCAGGGTATACGGGAACGCCATAACGACCATCCGCCCATAGGACAGCCTTATCAGTGGCGCAATCGCAGAAGTCAGCATAAACAGGAACGCTGCCTGGCCATTTGGCGTAGCTACGCTGGGCAGATTGGTTCCGGTATTGATGGCCACCGCCAGATCCTGAAAGTGCTCATAACTGATACTGCCGGCATCCAGCGCCTGTTTAACCTCACTGATATAAACCGTCGCAACAAAAACGTTGTCGCTGATCATTGAGAGCAGGCCATTGGCAATAAAAAACATACCGGGCTGCTGGCTTTCCGGAAGCGCAAGCACGTAGTCGATAATCGGCTTGAACAGGTGTTGTTCGTGAATCACGGCCACTACCGCAAAAAACACCACCAGCAGAGAGGTAAACGGCAGTGATTCCTGGAATGCTTTGCCAATCTGGTGCTCGCTGGTAACACCGGTAAACGACGTAATCAGAATAATAACCAGCAGGCCTATCAGGCCCACTTCCGCCAGATGCAGGGCCAGACCAGTCACCAATATGACGGCAGCAAAAGCCTGCACCCAAAGCGCGGCCTGGTCCGCTTTGGTACGCTTTGCCCGTTCACTGTCAGCAAATTCCTCCAGAACCCGCCGCACCGACTTTGGAAGCCTGCCGCCGTAACCAAACCAGCGCATCTTCTCCAGCACCCAGCAGGTTATCAGCCCGGCGACCAGCACTGGCAGGCTTACCGGCGCCATATGCAGGAAAAACCCGACAAAGTCCCAGCCGACAACTTTGGCAATCAACAGGTTCTGAGGCTCACCAACCATGGTAGCTACCCCGCCAAGAGCAGTACCAATGGCTCCGTGCATCAACAGGCTGCGCAGAAATGCACGGAAGTTTTCCAGATCCTCCCGGTGCAACTCGACGACTTCGTCATCACTGCCTGCATTGTGATCGCTGCTCTGGAACACCTTCCCGGATGCAACCTTGTGATAGACGGAGAAAAACCCGACGGCAACGCTGATAATAACGGCTGTCACTGTCAGGGCATCCAGAAACGCGGAAAGAAGAGCCGCAGCACTGCAGAACAGGAGCGACAGGGCAGATTTGGAGCGCACGCCCACCAAGATCTGGGTGAAGGTAACCAGCAACAGTTCCTGCATGAAATAGATGCCCGCCACCATGAACATCAGCAGCAGAATAACCGGGAAATTGGTCAGCACTTCCAGATAGACAGCATCCGCTGTGGTCAGGCCTATCAGCAGTGCCTCTATCGCCAGCAAGCCCCCAGGCAGGAGTGGATAACACTTCAGCGCCATGGCCAGGGTAAAGATAAATTCGGCTATCAAAAGCCAGCCTGCACTAACCGGCCCAAGCAGATACATCACAATCGGGTTGGCAATCAGAAACAGTACAATAATCTGTTTGTACCAGGCGGGGGCCTTGCCAAGAAAATTACTGGTGAAGGCAGACAACATGGTCGTGGGCATTGCGAGGTTCTTCTGAGTTAGCGGGCGAAAAAGAGTGTAGGCTGATAATTTCTTATCTTCCTTGATATTTCTGCGCTGGTTAATTCGACAAAGATATAGGGTAGACCACTTCTTTAGTACTGCCAGCACGGAGGGGTTATCCTTGTGCTAACCCTAAGCCTTTTTAAAAAAAGCCCTGAACGACCGGTACTCTGTGAGCGCAGCCTCACTTCCTTTAGCCACCAGCCTGATCTGTTCTCTTGGTAAACACTGGGCCAGCCGCGCTGCAGACAAAGGCGAGAGTGAGCCTAACCGGGGGTAGCCGCCAATGGTCTGGCGGTCATTCAGCAGGACAATCGGCTGGCCGTCCGGCGGCACCTGTACCCCACCAAGGTTAATACCTTCTGAAACAAGAGTGCTGATTTTGCAGCTCAGCCTGGGGCCGGTCAGCCGCACGCCCATGCGATCCGCTCGATCATCCACCTGCCACCAGCTATTGAATGCATCGAACAGACTGCGGCCGGTAAAATACGCAATCTGGGCGCCCGGCAGGAGGTCAAGAACAGCCGGCTGGCTAAAATCCGGTATAGCCTCCCGGGGTGCCTGCTTCAGCCCTTCTCTGCCCTGCTGATCATTGCTGTAAACAGACAACTGGTCGCCTGTTGCCAGTTTGGCCCCCTTGCCGCAAAAGCCACCGAGTTCTTCCCGGGTTACAGCAGCAACACTTCCCAACACCGGCTCTGCTACAAACCCACCGCACACCGCCAGATATGCCCGAAGCCCGTTTACCGGGGCAGAAAAGGCCAGGGTCTCGCCTTCTTTCCAGCTTACCCTTTGCCAGAGAGGAACGGGTTTTTGATCTACGGTCGCACCCAGGTCAGCACCGGTGATGGCTATCTGCAGGTCTCTTCTGGCAATCAGTTGCAAGCCGCCAAAGGTTATCTCCAGGTTGGCGCTACCCCACGGATTAGCCGTCAGGTGATTCGCCCAGGCCCAGGAATACAGATCCGCCGGGCCGCCCTGAGTAACGCCTAGATGGCGGACACCAAATCGTCCGCTGTCCTGCAGCAGAGCAAGAGGCCCGGCACGCAGCACTTTGATGCAGGGTTGAGAGCTCACCGGTTGCCTCATGCCAAGGGCTCCATGGGTGTGGTATTTCCGCCTTCACGTTCGAACTCATTGCGGCTCACAGGTACAAAACGCACCTGATCTCCAACACGCAAAAGGCTGAAGCCCTCGCGGTTGCGGTCAAACAGCCTGGCACTGGTGCGCCCCAACAGGTTCCAGCCTCCGGGGGTTGCTGTCGGGTATGCAGCTGTCTGGCGGCCGGCCATAGCCACACTGCCCGGCGGCACCAGCCGGCGGGGTGTATCCAGTCTTGCGCACTCAAGCCGGGGATCGGTTAACCCCATAAAGGCGAACCCGGGGGCAAATCCCAGAGCAAACACCCGATAGACCTGCTGGCTATGAGCCTCGATCACATCGCTGACAGCCATACCCGCTTGCGCAGCTACTCTTGGCAGTTCAGGCCCTACACTGAGGTCGTACCAGGTTGGAAGTTTATGAACCTCGCCGGTGTGCGTGCTGTCTTCCGGTTCCAGGTCAGCGAGTATCCGGCAAATCATCGCCCGTGCCTGAGGTGACGACACCATCAGCGGATTAAAAACAACCAGAAGCGTCGTGTAGGAGGGCACCAGATCGACCAGGGCATCACCAAATTCCTGCTCGCACCTGTGCGACAGTGCGGATAGCCAGGGCAGATTGTGTTCGTCGATAACTTCAAACAGTCTTACGATCCAGCCATCGAGCCCAGCCGACTCAAGCGACGGCTCCAGGCTCATGGTTTCAGTGCCTTTTCCAATGCCTGCGCAATACCAAGCACCTCCTTGTCTGAGCCATTACGGCCGACCAGCATCAGGCCACTGGGCAGATCTCCGGGGCGATGGTTAGGCAATGTGATCGCACACAGGTCAAGCAGGTTCGCTACGGTCGGGTTGCGCAGAATCAACAGGTTCAGGCGAGCGTAACCCTCATCACTCTCAAGCTCCGTCAGCAGTGGTGGCTCAACCGGAACGGTTGGTGCAAGAAGCCCGTCGTATGAGGCAAGCCATTCGTCCGCCTGTTTTTTTAGCTCTGCCCGGCGGTGAAGCAATTCCAGGTAATCTGCTGCACTGATCCCCGCACCTCTCTCCATACGAGAGCGCACCCGTGGGTCGTATTCATCGCCGTACTGCTGCAGCCACTCGCGATGAATGTGATAGCTTTCTGCCGCGGTGAACCCTCCGCCCTCGAGCAGTTCTGGCAGGGCATCCAGCACCGGTGCTGGCGCCTCAACAATATGGGCTCCGCAATCTCTCAGTGTACGAAGACTCCGGGAAAACGCCTCAGCAACGCCCGGAGAGAGATCGTTCATCATGTGATTGGTCGGCACCACAAAACGGCGACCGCGCAAATCAACCAGGGCGTACTGACGCCAGCGTTCACCGGCCATGACTGCATCCAGTCGTGCGCAACACTCAACACTGCGGGCAATCGGGCCGATGGAATCAAGGCTGTCAGATAGCGGAAAAGAACCCTCGCGAGGGATTCGTTGCTGGGAAGGTTTGAACCCTACCAGCCCGCAGAAAGCAGCAGGAATACGCACCGAACCACCTGTGTCGCTTCCAATCGCAGCAACCGCCATTCCGTGAGCCACAGCTGAGGCGGCACCGGAGGATGACCCGCCGGATATCCGCCCCGGCGCCAGCGGGTTCGCCGGTGAGCCATAGTGCGGATTGAGCCCTAGCCCGGAGTAGGCGAACTCTGTCATGTTGGTGTGCCCGGTAATAACCGCACCCGCCCGGCGCAGACGCGAAACAATCAATGCATCTTTCTTTGCAGGCTGTTTCCACCACCTGGAACCGGAATGGGTTACTTCCCCGGCAACATCAAACAGAACCTTGAGCGCTATCGGCAACCCGGCAAGCTCACCCAGAGGCACATTCCCATTCTGGAGCGCATCAATGGCTGCAGCTTCGGCTTTTGCTGTGCTGTCGAAACGGGCGGTATACACCTGGTTAGCAGGATCATCAAACCGGTCAATATTATCCAGGCAGACCTCAAGCAACTGGCTCGCATACCACTTGTTCTGATGTATCCCATCGAGCAGCGACGATAATGTCGCCTCTGACAGACCCACAGGCACCAGACCAGACTGTTGCTTCATTTCACCACCGGTAGCGTCTTTATATGATAAGAATGCCCTAGCTCCCGGCCTGTTACCGGATCCTCAAGAACCATGCGAAAAGCATCCGCAGGTCGCACGCCACCAATGACCGGCAGAGTGCCACACAGCATGGCCTGACCAGGAGCGAGCTTCGGATCATCCAGTCCAAACCGTCGCAATAGATCCCTTGGGTGCAACAGACCCGTTACACCACCCTGCTGGTAGAGCTCCTCTTTGCCATCGAAGGTGGCATAAGAGGATATTTTAAGCTCATCCCAGTGATCAATAACACTTTCCAGCGTCCACAGCTGTTGGCCCACAGGCTTGGCACATACCTGTTTGGAATGCGCAACAGACCAGGCCTCGGCTTCCCGGTCGGTATGATCCGATCCAATGCCTACAAACGTGCCTTGCCGGGTACCAATCAGAACAACTTCCACTTCTCCGCTGGATTCACCACCCAGTACCTGCACGGTCTCAGCTGTTGTCAGCTGATCAGCTGCCACGCGATAGAACAAAGGCGTACTTGAGGGTGGCGTAACGCCAATCGCCTTGAGTTCTTCTATGTGCTCATCAATTCCCGCCTGCTCACGGCCGGCCCATCCGGCAATAATGAGCTCTTCAACATCAATCTCAAGGGCGTCGTTAGTATCTGCCAAATAAAACATTGTCATAAAAGAATCCTGTTGTTGCTGTTTATGGATAAATAATCAGTTCAGTATCCCGGGCAAATACAAAGCCAGAGCAGGGAACAGCACGAGCAGAACAACCATAACCATCATGAACCCGACATAAGGCATGGCTCCAATCATTACGTCGTTGAACGAGCCTCCTTTGCGAACGCTCTGCACTACATAAAGGTTCAACCCTACCGGCGGTGTGATCAGAGCCATTTCGATAAGAAGAATCAGCAGAATGCCAAACCAGATCGGATCAAAACCCAATGCAATAATAATGGGAGCGACGATCGGAATGGTGATCACCATCAGCGACAGTGTTTCAATGAAAAATCCAAGAACGATATACAGACCAATGATGAGCAGCAGGGTCATATACGGCCCAAGACCAGCCGACTCCAGAAACGAGCTCAACTCACGGGTAATGCCCGTCGAAGCCAGAACGAAGTTGAGAAAATACGAGGCGATGATGATCAACACGATCATGCCTGTTGTGCGCATGGTCCCTTCCAGGGCTTCCATAACAACACTCGTACTCAGTTTACCCATGGACAGCGCAATAAGAAGGGCGCCGATAACCCCCAGAGAAGCGGCTTCCGTGGGAGTTGCCCAACCAGCGTAAATCGAACCGACCACAATACCGAACAGTGCCAATACCGGAACCAGGCTTGTCAGCCCGGCAAAGCGAGCGCGCCAGGAATGATGGGTGCTCGGCCCGCCAAGCGATGGCCGCCAGAGGCAGATCAGAGCCGTACCCAGAACAAACAGAAATGCCAGCAGCAAACCCGGCACCAGCCCCGCTGCAAACAGCTTTGGAATTGAGGTTTCCGTAAGAAAGCCATAAACGATCAGGTTAATCGACGGTGGAATCATGATCCCGAGCGTACCGCCAGCAGCAATGGAGCCGGTGAACAACTTCGGATCGTAATTCATTGCCTTGCCCTGAGGAATGGCAACGGTACCGATGGTGGCGGCAGTCGCAACACTGGAGCCAGAGGTCGCAGAAAACAGCGTTGCGGTCGCAATATTAGCGTGAAGCAGACCGCCGGGCAGCCAGGACAGCCAGCTCTCAAGTGCCCGATACGTGCTCTTGGCAATACCGGTTCGAACCAGAATCTCGCCCAGCAGTATAAACAGCGGTATAGCGATCAGCAGAAAGCTGTCAGACGCTGACCACAGTACATCCCCCATCGCGTTAATCAGCGGGAAGGGAGAAAAGAACTCATCAAGAAACAGTCCCAGCACAATGAGTGTGGCCGCAACCGGCACACTCAGGATGAGAAGCACCAACAGAACAGCCAGTGAAACAAGAATCATCGGGAGGCTTCCTTATTTTCTTCAGCGACCTGCTCATCAAGCGTTGGGCTACCGGCAATTCTTTGCACATCTTCAATGTTGCCACTTAACAGGCCAAACAGAACGCGAAGCGATAGCAAGACAACCGCAATACCGAACCAGACAAGGCCTATCAGCCATAGCAACTGAGGTATCCAGATGGGCGTACCAAGAGGAGTATTTGCCCGGGAACCGCCGGAATAAGAATGATGGGCAACATCGAACGCGGCTCCCACAATCAGCACACAGAAAAGCGCGAGGGACAGCATGGCAATCAGGTCAAGCACGCTGCGCACACTGGTTGGCAGCGTCAGATACAGCGCATCGATACGTATATGTGCTTTACGCATAAGTGTGTAGGCAAAAGCCCAGCTCGAGCTGATGGCCATGATGTAACCGGTGAGCTCAGTGGCATGGACACTTGATCGTCCAAAAATCTGGCGTGACAGTACCTCGGTTGTGACCAGGCCGACGGTCAGCAGAATAAGAAGCCCCGCAGCCCGTGCCATCCACAATGAGCCGATATCTACACCGACAAGCAGTCGATCCAGCCCGCGATTGATCTGTTGTAACATAGAATTCTCCAGGGCAAATAGGGGCTGCCTGCGACAGCCCCCACTCTTTTAACTGACCAGCACGTTACTTGGCCGCTTTAAGACCTGTTACCTTGCCGATGGTCTCGTTCCAGCGATCAACCCATTTCTGATCAACACGGCCAGCCCAGTTGGGTAGCAATGTTGCCTGCAGATGACGGGACACTTCAGTGAAGTCAGCATCAGTTGCCTCAACCAGAACCATGTTCCCCGGCTCACCCCGCGCGCACTCACCGTTGCCTGTCAGGCAGGCGATGCCTTCCCGAGTTTCTTCAACCGCGGACTCCCACACGAGATCCTCATAGTTAGCCTGAATTTCAGTCTGGAGCCAGTTCTGGGTGTCTGCTGACAGCGAAGCCCACTTCTTGCCATTCATTGCCGTGAGCACATAATCCCAACCACCTACAGGCAGCGGATAAAGATGCGTCGACACTTCCTGCCAGCCAGAGCTGTAGCCTGAGAGTGACCCGGTGACCGCACAGTCGATAACACCGCGCTGCAAGGCACCCGGCACCTCACTGAAATTCAATGTTATGCCTTCAGCACCAAGGGCTTGAACGAACTCGGCCGTGGTGCGCCCGCTAGCACGAATTTTTTTGCCTTGCAGGTCTGCAAGCCCTTTGATTTCTGTGTTGCAGAAAACAACCTGGGAGGGGTAAGGCGCGATGGCGAGCAGTTTCGCATTGTCGAAGCGCGCAACAAATGCATCGGCAAGCACTGGCCGGTATGCGTTAGCTATCTTGCGTGCCGTCGCCACGTCCGGAGCCATCATTGGCATATCCAGGCCTTCAAGCTCTGGCGCATCTTCCACTGCGTAGTCCGCCACGGTGGAGGTTACATCAATGACGTTGCGCGCCATCAAACGGTATACCTCACCTCCGCCCAGACCCATCTGGTCAAACGTGGTCACCTCGGTCGAGATCCGTTCGTCAGAAGCTGACGGTACATGCTCCTGCCAGAACGGTTTTTCAAAGTTTTTGTACAGGGACAGGCTGCTCCAGCTCCCGACATAGGAAATGCTGGTGCTATCAAGCTCCTGAGCCGACGCCTGTGCGGTGGCTGCAAGCATTACGACTGCCACTGCGGATACGAGATGTTTTCTTGTCGCCATTGCCTTCTTCCTCTTTTATTTATTTATTTGGTGTTACAGGGACCTAAAGCAAAACCACCTGACTTTCAGGAATATCCGTGACCAACATGTGGCCCGGAGTATGTGTAATCGCAAACTCAACCCCCGAATCCATGAGAACCTGCTGTGGCGTAACCCCACAGGCCCAGAAAACCGGTATTTCATCAGTTGCTACAGAAACCGCGTCTCCGTAATCAGGTGACCCAAGATTCTCTATTCCTATCAATGAAGGGTCGCCAAGATGCACCGGAGCGCCGTGGGTCTGGGGAAAGCGCGTGGTGATCTGCACCGCACGGATAGCAGCTGCCGCCTGGAAAGGGCGCATGGACACAACCATATTCCCGCTGAAACCTCCGGCCTGGCGCAGTGGGATCGAAGTCTTGTACATGGGCACGTTGCACCCCTCATCAATATGGCGCACAGGCAAGCCATTCTGCAGCAGCGCGTGCTCAAAACTGAATGAACAGCCAAGAGCAAAGGTCACCAGATCATCGCGCCACACATCTGCAACATCGGTCTGTGTTCCGTCGAACTTGCCATTGCGGTATATGCGATAGGAAGGCACATCCCGGGCAATATCCAGATCCTCACCCAGAACATCGCATTGCCTCGCTCCCGGCTCACTGACTGCCAGCACCGGACAAGGCTTGGGGTTCGCCTGGCAGAAACGCAGAAAGCCATTGGCCTGCTCTTCCGGAAGTATGACCAGATTGACCTGAACAAAACCGTTTGCCATGCCGGCTGTCGAACCAAGCAGAGAGCCATTACGGGCTGCCAGCCTGACATCTTCGGGCGTGATAAAGCGCCGGGGGCTATCCAACGAAACCATGATCCTGCCTTATTTTGATTTTTCTTAAAGCTAGCGCAGGTTCAATGATTAGCACAAATCGAATTTTAGAATCTATTTTGATAGAAAAAGCTGATCAGCCAGATTTAATGTAGACTTTATAAGGGTTTAGACCCAACGATTTTGAGGGAAAGATCCACAACGGCCCGCACAACATTTGCGCCTGGAGCAGAGCAATACGCAACATTGAAAACCAGGTCGGGAATACTCGCCTCCACCGCGAACTCACGAAGCTCCCCCGTTGCGAGTTCGTTTTTGATGATTTCCTTTGGTAAGGCGCTCACCCCAATGCCGTCTAAAGCCATGCGGATAATCGTGGACAGCGAAGAACTGGAATGAATCTGGCTGGAGTTGCTCATTTTATTGATCAATGAGCGAATATTGACGTGAGGCTCGCTCATTCTCGGATAGGTAATAATCGGGAGTTTCGCCAGTTCTGAGAGGCTTATGGGTTCAGGAGGTAACACCAGTTTGGGGCTGACAACCCAGATCAGCGGGTAGCTATAGAAAGGCATATTAAAAAAGCCCTCCTGCTTCACCTCACCAATAAGGAATGCGATATCAATCTCCCGTTTCGCCAGCTTTTCTGAAAGATTGACCGAGATATCAACATCCAGCTCCAGGTTTATCGCCGGGTAGGTTTCACTGATGCTTTCTATCAACTCTGGCAGCCAGGTGTATGCAACGGTTTCTGCAACACCCAGGCGAATAGTGCCCTGAATGGCTCCCGGGCTGGCAACGGTTTCCAGTAATTCAGCGTGGAGCTGGAGAATTTTTTCGGCGTAAGACAACACCTGCCGGCCTTCAGCAGTAAGCACTGAATTCCGGCCGGACCGGTCAAAGAGCTCGATACCGAGCTCATCTTCCAGGCCAGAGATTCGGGCAGAAATTGTCGGTTGCGAGGCATACAGCTTTTTCGCTGTAGCACGAAAACTGCCAAGTTTGGCAATCCAGTAAAAGGTTTCCAGCGACTTGATTTTCATACAAAACCCTTTCCAGACTGAGCGTAGGGCAGTGGCTTTAACCAGTCGCTGGCTTATCAACACTCCCCTGGCCCAAAACGATTAGCCACAAGCATGCCGTGAAAAGCGTGGCCACAACTATTGCCGGCCCTACCGGCACATCCCGGATCACCGAACAGGCAATCGCAAGGAGATGACCGATGATCGCACAAATCGAAGCCACAAGCGGCTTTTTACCATGAAGCGATCCAACGATGAGCGGAGTGATAATGAGTGTCGCAAACACCACATAAATACCCGCCAAAGACACAGCATAGGTTACTGCGATGGCGAAAACCGGCATAAAAAACGCCCCTGAGATCCAGCCAGGGGCCCAATAGCCAAGAAGCCAGACCAGCAGTGCCATAACAGCGGTTGCGATGACCTGTTCCTGATTTGCCCATAGCAAATCGCCAGAAGCTGCGCGCTGCAATGCCTGGGCACCATGGGGGTCACCACTGACCAGCAATACGGCCAGGCTGGCACCCAACACATAGAGGATGCCGATTCCGGCCTCTTTCGCCTCACCAAGATGACGGAGAATCAGATGCACTGTCACTGCCGCCACCAACGCAAAAGCCAGGCTTGTGACAGAGGCGCCAGCAAAATTCTGGTTCAGTGCGAGAATGGCTCCTGCCAGGGTTCCCAGCGAAGCCCATTGCGCGATAGCAAGATCCGCAAAAATAACACCCCGGGCGATCACCTGATATCCCAGTGGCACCAGCAGAAAACAAAGCAGCACACTGCCCAGGACCGGCATTAGCATCCACTCATAGGCTACCACCGGATTCCTCCTGCACGGTTGCTTCGAGTGTATTCACAATCATTGAAATCAGCCCGGCCAGCGTTTGTGTTTCACCAGAATCAGTCACTGTTCCCGGCACCACAAGAACCGGTTTTTGTATCTGGTCCGCCAGCCAGTTTGCGGGTTGTGGATCCTGATGACCGGCGATCAGTATCGCATCCACGTTCTTCAGACCTGGTTCTGTCAGTAACTGGCTCAGGTGACTGGCGCTGGGGGGCAATCCGGGCTTTGGCTCCAGTTCGAACCTTGCATCCACACCCAGCCAATTCAGCAGGTAAGTAAAACTGGTGTGTTGAATAACAATAGAACGCCCCTGCAACGCCTCCGCTTTCTGCCGCCATTCGGCACGATGCTGGCTCCAACGCCCGCGCCATCGTATATACCGTGCAAGGATATCTCCAGAGGCTTCCGGCCTTAGTTGCCCAAGGCGGTGAGCGAGCGCATCCGCAATAGCCGGAAGCTGATCCGGCGACAGATGCACATGAGGATTACCCTCCGGGTGCACATCTCCCATACTGCGATCGACATGGTCGTGGGGCGCGTGCAGCTGTGCATGCTCCGCCGCATAGAACAAACCCGGGCGACCTGGCTGAACTGCGGAATTTGATGCCCGCTGCAGAAGCGTAGGCAGCCACCCCGCCTCAAGCGAAGCGCCGGTACAAACCGCGATATCGGCACGTCGCATGGCGGCGATCAGGCTGGGCCTAGCCTCAATATAGTGAGGATCCTGCAGGTAGCTGGTTGCGGTTGTAATCTTTGCCTCCGGTAAGAATTCCCTTACCAGAGACGCCCATTCGGGCTCGCACGCAAACACCTGAAAATCTGCCCGGGCTGGCATAGATGCCAGACCAAGCAGAAGAACGACAAAGCACCAACGGGTATAACCCATATCAGTAACCATGTGAGCCGTGGGCACCCAGCGACATCACGTACTGCACAATAACGGTGTTATCCGCATCACTAAAGCCAGTGTCAGTCTGATGGGTGTATTGCAGCCTGACTGTGGAGAAATGCGAGCGTGACCAGGCCAGCATCACATCGGTTTCCTGCAGGTTCATGCTATGAAAATGGTCACCATGGGGCGCGCGAAGATCTACCTCGCCATAACGAACACCCGCCGACCACTGAGGCGCGAATTGATAAACACCGGATACATACCAGCCTTCGTGGAAGTCATCTGAAGTAGCGTATTCGTTCAGGTCATCTGCATAGAGATATTCGCCGCTAAGTGTGATCTGTTGTTCTCTGGCATTGCCATTCGGGGACCATTTCCAGACCGCATCGGCAATGTAGAGATTCTCGCCTGTGTATAACGCACCATGGCTATGGTCATGGTCGTCTTCTTCACTGTGCTCGTGCTCTTCTTCAGTTTCACCGGCTCCGATATTGCGGTTGTTCAGGTAAGACAACCCTACCTGCCAGCTCTGAGAAACCGAAAGATCCCCGCCTACACGGGTATTCAGCGTATAAACGCCGATGCTTTCGTCACCTTCTGACAACTGATCGCCTTCAAAGGCCTCTACGCCCACCTGCCAGAAGAAAGGCGTTGGCAGAAGAGCATTCACACGCAAACCTGTGTCGTAATAATGGCTGCCCAGAAGGGCCCGGTATACCGCTGGACGCTCTACAAAATCGTCTTCATGCAGGTGCCGACCGTTCAGATACCCCACTTGCGACAGAAAGCGCCCGCCGCGTACACCCAGCCCGCCAGGCAGGCCGTTGGTCTGCAGATACGCTTCCTCTATCAGTATTTCACCTTCGCCATCATGCTCTTCAAAAACTGTCGTTAATCGGCCTGAGAACATGTCGTCAATCGGCGCAGACAGGGACAATTCCGTATGGCCCAGACCAAAGCCTTCCTCACGGTGTGAGAGCGCCGTATCATTCTGTTTGTAATACCCGTCCAGGGTCACGCTCACGTCAGGGTTCAGTTCATTTGCAGCGGCGCCGCTCGCCAGCACAACCAAAGGAATTGCAGCAAAAGGTACAACACGGTTAAACATGGAAACTCCAGCAATAAAACAGCAGTACCGGCCAGCAAAC
>Ga0209345_10002652_pt1 | contig 19420 bp, 9 predicted proteins | sample Cruoilmetagenom7_FD_187294 | JGI IMG/M metagenome (GOLD analysis project Ga0209345, IMG submission 187294) | Oil polluted marine microbial communities from Coal Oil Point, Santa Barbara, California, USA - Sample 7 (SPAdes) (version 2) | ecosystem: Environmental > Aquatic > Marine > Oil seeps ... | reverse complement strand
ACATCAAGGACCTGACCGAGCGCTTTGCCAAGCGGTGGGATGCGGGCTTCAAGCCCAAGCTCGGACAGACCACCCATATGCTCATGTCCTTCCCCATCGGCACGCGCGGGGAGGATGTGCGCGACATTGCGACGGATGTGGCCGAGCGGTTCTTCCAGACTGATGAGGGGCATTTCGACTACATCATCGCGGTGCATGAGGACCGCGATCATCCCCATGCGCATCTGGTGCTGAACCGCCGCTCGCAGGAGGGCGAGTTCTTCTTCTTGGGGCGCAACCATCGCTTCAACTATGACGACTTCCGCCTCGCCATGGTCGAGGAGGCGGAAAAGTACGGCGTGCGCCTGGAGGCCACGCGCCGGGTGGATCGCGGCGTCGTGCATTACCCCGCCCGCACTAGCGAGGTCTATGCGGCGAAAGAAGAGGGTCGCGCGCCCCGCGAGCGCGAACGCGTGGGGCAGGACCTGACGCGGACGCTGGCGGAGATCGCCAACACCAGAACCGTCTACCATTCGCTGGCCGCGGAGGCTTCGCGCGAGGCCCGCGAGGATATTGCCGCAGCCCTCTTTCGCGCGGGCGAGGTGCTGGCGCATGGCGGGCAGGTGGACCGAACAGGAGATGTCTATATGGCCGAGGATCAAAGCTTCGAGGATCTGAGAAGCCTCTATGCGGAAAAGCTGGCGCGGGTGCAGGGCATGATCGCCGAGAAGTCTGACGCGGAACGTCCCGTGCTGGAAAAACGCCTCATCGAGATCCAGACGCAAGTCCAACACATGCAGCCTCTCGGATTGCGATCATCCACGCTGTCAGAGACCCCCTCGGAGGGCGGGATCTATTCCGAGGCCAATATCGACGCCAACCAGCGCGAGCGTCTGGCAGAGCCCGATCTGAGATCGCGCATTGACGCGGCACTACGGGGCACCGGGATCAGCACATCCGAAGTGGTGGCCCGGATCGAGACGGGCGCCTCGAATGCAGCGCTCGAGCATCAATGGATCGCCAATGATCTCTCCAAAGTAGCTGAGGCGCGCGATCTGAACCTTGAACGCCGCGCCGATCTGGAACAGGCGCGCGACATTCTCAACGATGTGCACGTCGAACTTGGCACGCTCTTGGAGCGGGAGAACGTGCTGCGCCGGGATGGCGTCATGGAAGCGGAACCGGTCAGCGAGCGGTTCTATTATCATGAGGGCGCGGTGCGGGCGATGGAAGGGACAATCCGTCAGGAGATGCGCGCAGACGGCCTGACAGCGCAGCAGATCGAGGACCGGGACTGGGAGGTTGTCTCGCGGGCAGAGCGCCGGATCGAGGCGGAGCAGCGCGCGTATCTCGAGGCACATCCGGAACTGCTCGCACGCCCCGGCGATGTGATCGACCGGTCTGAGCCCTATAGAGAGACCATCACCGATGCGGCCCGCGCCAGCGAGATCACCCGCGAGGTCGACCGCATCACGGAGGGACGCGACCTCCGCATGCCGGTTGCAGATGCTGTCACGGATGACTTACGAGCGCGCTATCCGGACATGCCGTCCCATCTCGCCCGTGGGCTCGGCGCGACCTATGCGGCCGTCGTCGAGATACGCGACACGGAGGTCATCAACCAGGTCCGCCGCGAAACCGAGATGCGCGACGGGCTCGGGTCTGGCACGCGCGACGCACTCCTCGCAGCCCGCGGTGAAACTGCGCCGCAGTCTGCCCGTACCGACCGCCTTGCAGACGAAATTACGCGTGTTCTGGAGCATGAGCGGGCGGGGGAGTTGTCCGCGCCCTTCGAGACCGAGGCGGAGCGGGACGCTTTCCGGGGCGAGATCGCGCGGGTGCTGGATGACCGTCAACTTGAGAGGCTCACATCCGGCGATGCCGATGCGCTGGAAAAGGTTCTCGAGGACCGTCTCGACCGGCTCTATGTCGCCAAGGTCTACCTGCAATCGGATGCAGCGACGGCCAACACGGAGGCCTTGCGCCAGGTGGTCGATGATCTTGCCGATACCGAATATGAAAAACACCGCACGACAGACGTGGATGGCGAGACCGAGCGGGGTCAGGTCCATTGAGCGCCTCCATGGGAAAAGCGCGGATCGCGACCGGTGTCTTGTTGGTAACGCTGGTGACCGCCGCCATGGGCTATACCATCGCCTCGGCGGTGCTGACCTACCAGGATCTTGGGTTTGGGGCCGAGATCGACTTTGCTTATATCGCGCAGAACTACATGGCGATCCTCGATCGCCGCCCGGAGGACGCGCAACTTATTCACCTGATCATCGGCAGCTTCGCCGCCGCCGGCCTGATGCTGAGCCTCGCCCTTTCAGGCTCGGCCCTCACACGCTTTGGCCAGACCCATTGGCAGACCGCGCGCGAGATGAAGGCCAATGGCTTCTTCGGGGCGCCAGGGACCGGGTTCATTCTCGGCAAGCTGGGGACGCCGAGCTCCCGCGCCAATTACATTTGCTCGAAGGTTTTCCCGCATGCGCTGATCGTGGCGCCCACGGGCCGCGGCAAGACCACGGGCTTCGTTATTCCGAACCTGCTGACCTGGCAAGGCTCCGCCGTGACGCTCGATGTGAAGGGCGAGTGCTTTGAGGCCACGGCCCGGCATCGCGCAGCCCAAGGCGACAAGGTCTATCGCTTTGCCCCCACCGATTGGGAGGGCAAGCGCACGCACCGCTACAACCCGCTCCTGCGCATCTTTGAGCTGAAAGATCCCGCGCGCCAGCAGATGGAATTGCAGCTCCTGGCGACGCTGTTCCTGCAAAGCGACAATGACCGGGTGCAGGGCCTCCTCAAAGGCGGGATCGATCTCTTCGTGGCGGCGGGGCTTCTGGCCTTCCAGCGCAAGCGTCCGACCCTGGGTGAGATCTACCGCATCGCCGCCTCGGGCGGGAACAAGCAGAAGGAATATTTCGCGCGGGGCCATGAGGTGGACAACAGGGCGGCCAAGCTGATCTTCACGCGGCTGGCGTCCACCAACAACGATACGCTGACCTCTTACGTCTCGCTCCTGATGACATCGGGGCTCGATCAATGGCAGAACCCGGCGATCGATGAGGCGACGTCCGTGTCGGACTTTGATTTCCGGACGATCCGCAAGAAGCCCTTCTCGGTCTATCTCGTGGTCCAGCCGCTGATGGTGAAGCCGCTCGCGCCGCTGATCCGGCTGTTCTTTTCCGATCTCCTGTCCGCCATGCAGGAGAAGGATCCCGGGCCGGATGAACCCTGGCCGGTGATGATCATGCTCGATGAGTTCAACCGTCTCGGCAAGATGCCCATCGTGGTCGAGAGCATCGAGACCCTGCGCACCTATCGCGGTCACCTGGCCGTGGTCACGCAAACCATTCCCGCCCTCGATGAAATCTACGGCGAGAACACACGCCGCGCCCTGCAGGGCAACGCAGGCGTGAAGCTCTACCTGACGCCCTCGGATGAAAAAACCGTCGAGGAGCTGAGCAAGGCGGTCGGCAAGACCACGAAGACCGTCATCACGCGCTCCCAGTCCATCGGCAAGAACCCCTTCGAGGGCCGCAGCCAATCGACACGGACCGAAGAAAGTTCCTTGCTGCCCGAAGATGAGGCGCGCCGCATGCCCCTCGACGAGATCGTCATGGTGATCGATGCGCAAATGCCGGTCCGGGCAAAGCGGATCCAGTATTTTGACGACCGGCTGTTCAAGGCGGTCCACGCGGCGCAGACGGGTGAATTGCCGTTTCCAGAGCCGGGGGGAGGGGGATCGCAAGGCACGCTGCCGCTGAGTGTGCGCGCCATGCCGATGACGCCGCCGTCGGATGGGCCAGGGGGAACAGAAGCCGATGTGGAGAGGGCGAGCCAGGCTGGCGATGGTCAACCGTCAGGCCAAGCCGACGCCGCTCCAAAGAAGACCGCGCCTGTCGTTCAAGCCGTCATCGCCGAGGAACAGCGCCAGATGGAGATGGATTTTGGCAGCGGCGTCGCGGATTCTGAAGCTGCGAGCGTAGCTGATGAGGCGCAGATGCGCTCTGCAGTCGATGGTCTCGATATGTTGGAGGCAACTATGGAGCGGAGCAAGAACGGCGTACGAGAAGGGATTTAGTTATTCATATTGGCTCGTAGTCCGTTTTCGCGCGCTCAAGCCGTGCGCCTACGGTATCCAATCCCCATCGACGATCAAAAAAGAACTCCAGCGCTCTTCTGGTTTCGATACGAAGCCATTCGCCTTCAAAGCCGAATTCACGTCTGACGACCTTTGCTTGCTCTTCTGAAAGTCCTGTCTTTGGTCTCAGCCAGATGATTGCTCGAGTATTCCAATCCACGTCCTCCGGCAGAGGCTTGTCTATGAGTTTCTCCTCGAAAGAGCTGTCAGGATCGATGCGGATCGGGAGATAGTTCCGATATTCACCGTGCTTGAAACTGTGGGCGCGCACGTGCACGCTTTCACCGTCGGACGTGAAGCGGGTCGGCGCGATCCACTGCCCGTCGTCGGCACCGGACGACATCGATGTGTATCGGACGTGGACGGCTTTCCCCGACCTGATTGCTTGATGAAGAAACGCGATGGTCCTTTGATCTGCCTTCCGTTCCGGTCGAGGCAACGCGGACGAAGGCGTGTCTTCATCGTCGCTCGTCAGGATAGCGAAGGCTTCGGTCAGGCCGGATGGTGCTAAAGCCTCGTGTTCGCTAGCAGCTATGTAGGTCTTTCGCACCGGATCATAGGTCGGCGGTGAACTGTGCGCGAGACCGAGATAGACACGGAAGTCCAGCGCTGCCTGCGCGGTCGAAATACCGAAGCGGTCGATCAGATCCTTGCGGTTTGCCATACCCCGCCAAGTCAGGCAGCGGTCCAGAAAGATCAGGCGCTCTCTCTGTGCATGTTTGAGGTCGTCGAGCTTCATGTGCGCATCCCTACCTTGACTCTCGCCTGCATGTCCATCTAGAAATTATACGAATAAAAAATATACGGACTATTGCCATGAGGATTCTCCATACCGCCGACCTACATCTCGGGCGTCAGCTCAACGGGATTCCTCTTGATGCCGATCACGCAGCAATTCTCGACCAGATCGTTTCGGCGATTACCTCCCGCAGCGTTGATGTCCTTGTGATTGCAGGAGATATTTTTGACCGGGCTGCCCCGCCAACGTCTGCTGTGCGTCAGTTCAATAGGTTCTTGGCACGCGTCGCTTCGGAGACCGAGGCGGCCGTGGTAATGATCGCCGGCAATCACGACTCGGGTGATCGAATCGCGTCGATGGCGATCATGACAGACACACGACGCGCTTTAATACGTGGGGCTATCAGTGCGGACGAGAAGCCGCTGTTACTCACGGACGCCCACGGACCTGTGGCGTTCACAGGGTTGCCCTTCGCCTACGAGTATGCCGCCCGTGAATGTTTTTCCGACGAAGCTCTCCACACTCCCGAGGACGTTATCGCGGCTCAAGTGGCTTGCGGTCGGCGCAACATTCCCGATGGCACGCGTTGGGTCGTCGTTTCGCATGCATTTGTAGCCGGGGCATCGAGCAGCGAAAGCGAGCGGCCTCTCACTCGGGTCGGCGGCATCGAGACCGTCAGTTCGGCCGTGTTTGAAGGTGCTCATTATGTGGCGCTCGGGCATCTGCACCGGCCGCAATCGGTTGGTGCTTCTCATATCCGGTACTCGGGATCTCCATTAGCTTTCGGGTTTGATGAATCCGACTGCCAGAAGTCGATGAGCCTCGTAGAGATCGATGCGGTCGGGCAAGCCACGATTGAGAGCATTCCTTTCGAACCCATTCGCCAAGTGCGCGTCTTGAAGGGACGTCACGCAGAACTTCTCCTCGCAGACCGATCTGACGATTTTATCAAAGCCGTGCTTACCGATGATGCGCCTGTGATCGATGGAATGAAGCGCATCCGCGGCGTGTTCCCCAACGCCTGTGAACTTGTCTACGAGCGGAATGAACGGGAGCCAGAAGTAAAGTCCCTAGCGGGACGTGCCCTAGCGGTCGCGAACCCTGTCGAAGTCATTGGCGACTTCCTCGAACACGTGCGGGAAGAAGGGTTCTCAGAGAACGAACTGGAGGTCGTAGCGTCGGCACTCGGTCGCCTGCGTGAGACGGAGGACGTCCAATGAGACCGGTTCGGCTAACACTTCAGGCGTTCGGTCCCTATCCAGGTCGGGTGGTTATCGACTTTCGGGATGCCGTTGAGGCGGGTCTCTTCGGCATTTACGGACAAACAGGGTCAGGTAAATCGACCATCTTCAGCGCGATGACCTTTGCGCTCTTTGGAGAAGCGGCGAAGGCAGAGCAAGACGCTCCTTCGCTGCGCTCCGATCACGCCGATCCGGATGTAATGACCGAGGCGGAGTTCGTGTTCGACATTGGTGAGCGGCGATATGTTGTGCTTCGCCGACCCGACCAGATGCGACCCAAGGCACGCGGTGAAGGCGAGACGCGGAGCGCACATGAAGCCTTTCTGTTCGATGCGACCGGAATGTCGTTGGACGACATTACAGACGCGGCGCGGGGCAAGATCTTGGCCGAGAAGAAGGTGCGCGACGTCGACGCGGCTGTTGTTGAGATGCTCGGGTATGGCTCCGAGCAATTTCGCCAGATCGTCCTGCTGCCGCAAGGGCGCTTCGAGAAATTCCTTTCGGCCAAGACGAAAGAGCGCCTCGAAATCCTACGAGAACTCTTCGATGTCTCGCTATACGAGAAGCTCATGGCCAATCTCAAGTCAGCAGCCGATGAGGCTGAACGGCAGGTGCGGGAGGAGCGTGCGCTCTGCATCAGGCAACTCGCGGCAGAAGGGTTCGAAAGCACCGATGCACTGATTTCGGGCATCGAAGCCGCAACTGCGAAATGTGCAGAGCTTCGTGCACACGAAGAAGCCAAGAAGGAGACGGCGGAAGCTGCCGAGAAGGCTCTGCGCCAAGCAGAGGCCATCGAGGAAAAGTTTGCGGCAGCCGAAAAGATGAGGGAACGGCTTCTTGTACTTGAAGAGCGGAAGGATGATGTCGAAGCGCTCGCCGAGCAGGTCCGACAAGCCGAGTGCGCCCGCGGTTTGATCGACGTCGAGGAACGTGTGAAGGATGCCGAACGCGAAGTTGGTGAAGCCGAGACCACACGTGAAAATACAAAAAGGACCGCCGAGGAGGCCAAAGAAGAAGCGGACAAGGCGACAAAGGCGCTCCGAAGTGAGGAAGAACGTGCCGAAGAAGTCGAAACACTGCGCCGGAAAAGTGATGAACTGGAGAGGTATGGTCGCATCCTCGAGGCAGCAGCCGATAGCCATCAGGAAGTCGAAACCGCGCTGAAAGAGCAGCGGGACGCCGACAACGCTTTTCAGGCAGCAAAGGTACAACTGACCGAACTGCAGGAGAAGCGCACTTCGAAAATCGCAGCGCTAAAAATCGCGCGAGAGGCGGAGACGAAGCGCGCGGAGATCGAGGGTCGGCGCACTGAGCTCGACAAAAGGCAATTAGCCGCCCAAAACTACGAGGGCGCTTTGCAGGATGTTGCAACTGCTAACGGTGCTATCGAAGAACAGCTTCGGATGTCGGAAGCTGCCTCGGGAAAAGCCGAGAAGGCGCGAGAGACTTTTGAGATAGCCGAAAGAAATCTCGCGTCCGCGCAGGCGCTGCACCTTGCGACTAGACTTGAAGCAGGGTCGCCATGTCCGGTCTGTGGCGCGACCGAGCACCCCGCGCCTGCGACAGGAGAGATCGGCAGTGCCGGCCTGGACAAGGTGTTCCGAGAGTCACGAGAAGCATGGCTGGCCGCCGATCGCGAAGCCAGGCAAGCCGGCGAAGCACTGGTCGGGGCGCAAGCTACGCTCGAAGAGCGACGGAAACGCTTGTCCGCGCTGGAGACGCCAGAAGAGCGTGCGGAAGTCATCGCGGCGCAGATCGGTCGTGAGGATGCCGCACTCGCGGCGCTTGGGCCCTGGGTTGACATTCTTGCCGCGGAGGCCGGGATCGAGGAACTGGCACTGCAGATCGAGGAAATGGAGCGGAAACGCGATGAGTTGCGGGACTGCTTCGACGAGCGGCGGAACAAGGCAACTGAGGCCAAGGCGGCGCGCGATGGCAGGCTCGCCGAGGTGCCGGAGAACCTGCGCGATGTGCCGGCGCTCGCGGCCACACAGAAGAAGGTGACCGGATCTCTGGAGTCGCTCCAGGCGGCGCGGACTGCCGCGGAAAAGGCGCTGAACTCCGCTCGCGAAAAAGCACTCGGCGCGGTCAAGGATCTTGAAAGCGCAGACAAGGTGCTCGCGGGCTGCAAAACGCGCCATCAGAAGGCGGTGGAGGTCTTCCGAACCAAACTGGCTGGCGCTGGACTTACAGCAGAGGCGTTTCAGTCTCTCAAGCCGGCCGTCGAAACTCTCGATGAGGATAGGGAAACCGTCGAGACATACCGGCGCGAGCACAAGAGTGCGTCTGATTCAGCCACAGATGCCGCCTCTGCGATCGAAGGGATGTCCTGGCCTGATCTCGAAGCGCTACGAGAAACGCACCAAACCCATGGCGAGGCGCTCGGCAACGCAACCGAAGAACGCGTCGCCGCTCAGGGCCATGTCGATCATCTGGATCGGCTTAGAAAGGGGATGGAAGAGACGCTGCGCAAGCTTGAAGAAGCGGAAGCGGCATCCGGCCCGCTGCGCGGTCTAGCAGCGCTGGTGAACGGGCAGAATTCGCAAAGACTGACCCTGGAGACATTCGCAATAGGCGCGATGTTCGACCAGATTTTGGAGGCTGCAAACCTACGTTTCGGCCCAATGACAAACTACCAGTATAGTCTTGAGCGCGAGATGGAGAATGGAGGGCGAGGTAAACGCGGCCTTGGAACTCAGGTGTTTGATGCGCACACAGGGAAATCGCGCGCCACAAGCACACTCTCTGGAGGCGAGACGTTCATTGCCGCACTCTCTCTCGCACTAGGTCTTGCCGACGTGGTCGAAGCGGCGAGCGGCAAGGTCCGGCTCGACACGATTTTCATCGACGAAGGGTTTGGAAGCCTCGACACCGAAAATGGGTCGGGCACCCTCGAACAGGTCCTACAGGTTCTCAACTCCATTGTCCGGCAGAACCGCGCCGTGGGTCTGATTTCGCATGTACCGCTTGTTCAAGAGGCGATCCCCAACGGCTTCTATGTCAGGAAAGGGATGTCTGGGAGTAGTATAGAGGAAAGGGGGTTGGTTTGATGGTACCTCGTTGGTTTCGACGGCGAGCTCATTCGCGGCGCTTGTCAAGCGGTGGCACTACCGACGTTCGAGAAAGCTGGGTCTTGCAGTCTTCTTCGAAGGCAAAGAGCCAGCGCAGTTTCCGGCATCAGTGCCCCATATGCGGTGCAGACGTGGTTACGGTTCGTATGCCCAATGGTGGAAGCGCTCATTTTGAGGGCGCAAAGGGATTGAATAGGATCAAGCACCCATGTTTGCATGTTGGCGAAGGTTTGAGCCGAGTGCGTGACGCCAACACGCCTGACCTATTCGAAAACTGCTGAAATGTGCACCCCACTCGGGGATTCGATTGTTCTAGCAGAGAAAAATCGCCTAAAGGTTGAGATGCAGGCGGTGGTTTCTTGAGATCGAGCTGGCCAGTTTGGAGGTTTTATTGATGAGTCTTGTATGGAGGGTTTTTCGCGTTACATTTTTTTTGGCGATTTATTTCTTTGCTGCTTTGGTAATTGTCGCACTTGTATTGCAATCATGGCCGGTTGGCAGCCAGATGCTGTTTGCATTCGGTGTTCCTGTGATTCTGGTCTGGTGGCAAGAAAAACGGAAATCGAGGAAAGTCGCTGTACAAGCGCAAGCCGAGGCAAGCTCCGAAACCCGAACATCTCGATCTGAGCCGGTAGCCCGACCAAGTGCCTACGACACACGCATCGAGCGTGAGCGCGAACGTACTCGCCAAGCCAATGCGCCCAAAGCGCCGGCGACCGTTCAGGCCTATTCCCCACCAAAGAAGGACTACGCCGAAATCGTTCGGGCTGGAAAGTCTACGACGCCGGCAGTTGCAGCGGTCGCTGAACGAAACCAACCAACGCGAGTGGCATCGAGCGCATCGGCCCGATCATCGAAAAGCGGGTGGGTCCCGTCTAATGAAACAGCTAGCGTGGCCGGCCGCAACATCGGCGGGATGGTCTATGTCGGCACGCCCCCCTTGCCGAACACCTACGGGTATCATGACAAGTGCCGAGCCTATATCGATCCGTCCCTTTCGGTCGCACGCTCGGGAACGGACAAGGCTGGCGATGGCATGCCGTATTGGCCCGGATACTCGGATATCTCACCCCGGTGTCGGGCAACCTACTTGGAGTGGTTGGCAAGTGGGCGAAGCGACGCCTCCTATAACCCCGGCTACATGTTCCTGTACTTCTACGGTCTGGAGCGTCGCTTCTTCGTCGATCAGTCGCACGAAGATGCCAAGGATATTGTCCAGGAAGTTCGGCGGCTGCAGTCACTTTACCCTGACAACCACTCGGTCAGACGCTATCTGGGTGAGTTCCTCGACATTGCGATGCTTGCCGAAACCGACCTCGACGCTATCGAGCCGATTTTCGAGAAGCAGGGCTGGGAACTACCATTCTCACTCAAATACGCAATCGGAGCCCGGATCGACAAAGGCGAGAACGTGACAGCTGACTGGTTGCTGAGTTGGTTCATCTGCCATCCGGAAACAAATCTGAGAACTCCCGCGACGCGGTGCCGTGACGAGTTCGTCGCTCTTTTCCGTATGCGGTTTGATCAGCGTTTTCCTGATGGACTCAAAGTGACTAAACCCCGGAAATCACTCAAGGCATCCTATCGAGCCGCTTCCAGCGAGTTTCAGGGGTCCTCCAACCCAACGGTCGACGGCAAGCCGGTCCCGGATATTTCCGGCCTGCGCAAGCCGATCGAGATTGCCCAAGAGTTGGCTGATGAGGTGATGAACGATCTCGACAAGCTGAGTCGCTACTTGGGCCGAAATCCTGATGGCCGCGGAAGCGTGGAAGCGCATGCCTTGCTGCCCTCTGAACTGTGGGATGCCTTCCCATCAGAGGAGATGGACCGCTTGAAATCTTGGGCGAGCGATATCGTCGATGGGGGGGGATTGGTGCCGCTTGAGGAGGTGATCGGACGCCTGGAGGGAGAAACGAACGAGAAGATCGGGAAACGGCAGATGACAGGAGCGGCCGACGCGCTCGCTCGCCTCGGTTTCGGCCTGGCACCCGACCCTCGGTTTGCGCTCCGGTCGCCCAAGGCGGAGGAACCTGTTGTGCTGTTTAACCTGGGTGAGCCGATCGAAAGACTGGAGGAAGTTTCCGACGAGTATCGAAGCGCCTTGATCGAACTGGCGCTCGGGTCCTTCGTCGCCCATGCGGATGGTCGCATCGCGGAGCCCGAGCGCAGGGCGCTGGAGGATCAAGTTTCTGCTGCGGCCCTCAGCGATCAGGAACGCCGCAGGCTGCGTGCAAACCTTGAATGGTTCCTGGCCGTGCCACCGGACATGGCGCTTCTGCGGCGCAAACTGAAGGAGGTGGGCCAAGACAGCCAGGCCGCCATGCGGGCAGCGCTGGTTGGTGCAGCACATGCCGATGGCATTATTCACTCCGACGAAGTCGCAAGCATCGAGAAAGTCTACAAGGCCTTGGGCCTTGATCCTGCGCTGGCCTACTCGGACCTGCATGCCGGCGAAGTTGCGGATGGTCCCCGCACTGTTCGTGCCTCGCAACCGGGTCGCCCGGGCGAAGCGATACCCGAGCTTGAAAGAGCCAGCGGACCGAAACTCGATGCTTCGCGGATCGCAGCAATCCGTTCGGATACAGAGCGCGTGTCATCCGTCCTCGGTCAGATTTTCGATGTCGAAGAGGAAGAAAGCGGTGTCTCCGGACCTGCCTACCAAAGTCAGCTGGCAGGGCTGGACCCGAAACACGGCGCCCTTGTTCTCGAACTGGTTTCCCGGGAGCATTGGTCTGAAACCGAGTTCGAGACGATCTGCGCCTCGCATGGCTTGATGGCGTCCGGGGCTTTGGAAGTCGTGAATGAATGGGCTTTTGAGACCTACGATGAAGCACTTCTCGACGAGTATGATGGATATGACGTGTGTCCGGAGATTGCGGAGGCGGTAAAAGAAAAGATGAGTGCGGAGGGCAGGGATGTCTAAGTTGAAACCACGTGAACGCGATGCAATCGTACAGGCGCTTCGGGCCGGGGTCGTGCCCAAGCTCGGTTTGCGCCATATTCAGGTTGGCCGCGTCCGAGAGATTGAAGAGCTCGTCAAGGACATGGACCGGATATCCGATGGCGGATCGGCGATCCGGTTCATCATCGGGGAATACGGATCGGGCAAGACGTTCTTCATGAACCTGATCCGCCTCGTGGCTCTGGAGAAAGGCCTGGTCGTGATGTTCGCGGATCTGGCCCCAGATAGGCGCATTCACGCGACCGGCGGACAAGCCCGAGGGCTATATGCCGAGATGGCCCGAAACCTGTCGACGCGGACAAAGCCCGATGGCGGGGCATTGGCCAGCGTGGTGGAGCGATTTGTCAGCCAGGCTCACCGAGACGCTGAAGAACGGGATTTGCCCACGGGGTCTGTCATTCGTGAACGCCTTGGTCACTTCGAGGAACTCACCGGGGGTTTTGAGTTCGCCGAGGTCATCCGTCGATACTGGGAAGGTCATGAGACTGGAGACGACGAACTGAAGTCTGCCGCCCTGAGGTGGCTGCGCGGCGAGTTCGCCACACGCACCGACGCGCGCAAAGCTCTTGGTGTGCGAACGATCATCGACGACGCCAGTGTCTATGACCATCTGAAGCTAATGTCGGCATTCGTGTGCGAGGCCGGCTACAAAGGATTGCTGGTCGGCCTCGACGAGATGGTGAATCTCTACAAGCTCACCTCGTCGCAGGCGCGCAATGCAAACTACGAACAGATCCTCCGGATTCTGAATGATGTGCTTCAAGGCAGTGCCGAGAACCTCGGTTTCCTTATGGGTGGGACCCCGGAGTTTCTGATGAACACCCGTCGAGGGCTCTACAGTTACGAAGCCCTTCAATCGCGTTTGGCCGAGAACACCTTCGCGCGAGACGGATTGGTCGATCTTTCAGGACCAGTTGTCCGGCTGGCCAGTCTGACCCCTGAAGACCTCTTCGTTCTTTTGGCCAATGTCCGGCGGATCATGCAGGAAGATGCTGGAGCTTTACCGGACGACGCGCTCGAGGCCTTCATGGCGCATTGTTCTGACCGGATCGGTGAAGCTTATTTCCGCACCCCGCGCAATACGGTGACCGCGTTCGTGAATTTGCTTTCCGTGCTCGAGCAAAACCCGGGTGTCGAGTGGAGCGATCTGATCGAAAAGATCCAGGTCTCCGAAGACCTCGGCGAAGACATGACCGAGGTAGACGAGTCGACTGGCGCCCAAGACCCCGGTGACGATGACCTGATCAGCTTCAAGCTCTGACGCAGATGAGCAGTGCGTTCGACAAACTGGCGAGGCCTGTGCAGAAATGGATACGCCAGAAAGGATGGCGCGAACTTCGCGACATCCAAGCGCGATCCATAAAGACGATCTGCGAGACCAATGCCGATTTGATCGTTGCGGCTTCCACGGCGGGCGGAAAGACCGAGGCGGCGTTCCTGCCGTTGATTTCACAGGTGCTTGACGAGCCGTTCGACGGCACCGGCTTCGACCTGCTCTATATCGGTCCGCTGAAAGCTCTGATCACGGACCAGGCCATGCGGCTGGAGGGCATCTGCCAAGAAGCAGAGCTTCCGGTTGTTCCCTGGCACGGGGATGTCTCGCAATCTATCAAAACGCGCGCGTTGAAATCTCCAAAAGGGATCCTGCTGATAACCCCAGAGTCCCTTGAGGCGCTTTTCATTCGTCGCGGTTTGGAAATTGCCCGGCTGTTTGGGGCCACGCGGGCGGTCGTGATCGACGAATTGCACACGGTTCTGGATAGCGAACGCGGTGTCCAGCTGCGTTCATTGCTCACACGGCTCGAGCTTGCGATTAAGCGCCCAATCCGTCGGATAGGTCTGTCAGCGACATTGGGCGACATGGACCTCGCCAGGGCCTATCTTCGCCCTGACGCAGCAAGATCTGTCCAGCTGATCGAAGCAGATGGCGGCGAGGCTGAATTGAGGCTTCAGCTTCGCGGTTACCTCTCAGGCGATGAAGATGAAAACAGCCCATCCGCAACGGACGCCATCGCAGCTCATCTGTTCAAGCATCTTCGAGGCAGCGACAACCTGGTCTTCGCCGGAGCTCGCCAACGGGTCGAGATCTACGCAGATCGGTTGCGGGAGCTTTGCGAACGGGAACACCTGCCACAGGAATTCTATCCCCACCACGCGAGCCTCTCCCGCGAGCATCGCGATTTTGTGGAGCGCCGCTTAAAAGACGCCGCAAAGCCGACAACCGCCGTTTGCACGTCGACGCTCGAGCTTGGAATCGACATCGGTGACGTGACCTGCGTGGCTCAAATCGGCGCGCCGTTCAGCGTCGCGGCGTTACGACAACGGCTTGGCCGGTCAGGCCGGCGTGAAGGACAACCGGCCATTCTCAGGCAGTACGCTGTCGAAGCCAAGTTGACGCCGGAGAGCAGTTTCGTGGATCGTCTTCGCCTCGGCCTGATCAGGTCCATCGCGATGATAGATCTGTTGTTGGAAGGCTGGTGCGAACCGCCAAAACCGCAGGCGCTTCATCTCTCGACGCTCGTCCATCAGATTCTGTCGGTCATTGCGCAGCGCGGCGGTGCGTCTGCAAGCGCAGTCTACAACGTGCTCTGCCGCGAAGGCCCCTTTCGGAAGGTCACAACCGAAGTCTTCGCAGATGTGTTGCGTGCTATCGGCCATCCAGAAACCGGCTTGATCGAACAGGCCGGCAGCGGGCTGTTACTTTTGGGGCCGACAGGCGAGAAACTGGTTGAGCATTATAGCTTCTATGCGGTGTTCCAGACACCTGAAGAATTCCGTTTGGTTGCAGAGGGGCGGGATCTTGGAACTCTGCCAATCGACAATGTTCTTGCTCCCGGGATGCTACTGATTTTTTCTGGGCGGCGTTGGGTTGTTCAAGAAATCCATGATCGTGAAAAGGTCATCATTGTCAAACCCGCGAAGGTCGGTGTGCCTCCCGTCTTCGGCGGCGACGCAGGCGACATTCATGACAAGGTCATCGACCGAATGTTCAGTGTGCTCGAGGGGGATATCAATCCACCCTACATGGAGGCCGTTTCGCTAGCGCTGCTAGACGAAGCGCGCGCCCACTATGAGCAAATCGGGTTCCGGAGCAAGAATATCTACAGTTTTGGCGAGCGCACATCGATTATCGCAACGCGGGTCGGAACGGTGAAGACGTCAACTCTCGCGCTCGCACTCAGAAGTAAGGGGTTCTTGGTTGAACAGCATGACGGGTTTCTGCTGGTGGAGGACGGGGACGAAACCCCCGACCTTCAAACGGTACTTGCGCATATTCGATCCGGCGAACCTGTCGATCTGTTCGCGGGAGCAGGGAACTTCATGTCGGAGAAGTTTCATCCGTACCTGTCGAAGCCGCTCTTGGAGTTGGATGCAGCCGGTTCGAAGCTTGTTCCTCAAATTCTTCCAACGTTGGTTGAAAGGATCATTCAGGCATGAGCGGTGGGAAGCAGAGGTTGTTCCCTTGCATGCTCTGAACCGCTAGGGACAAATGCAATTGCCTTTGGGGGCGTAGAGATCATTTGGAGAATGTCGTGGCCGATAAGCTGAACATAAATCTAAGATATTGCTATGGAATTGGAAAGCTTGAGGCAGAGCTGGAGTTTAAGCATAAAGGCTACGCCATCTATGCTCCGAACGGTGTCATGAAAACATCGTTTGCGAAGACAATGATGGATCTTTCGGAAGGCAACACGCCTAAGGACCTGCATTTCCCGAATCGCGAACCTACTTGCGAGATCACCCTGAATGGGGAGGGGCTTAAGAAAGAGGAAATTTTCGTCGTTAAGTCGTACGATGACAAATTCTCCTCAAGCCAGGTATCCACTCTTCTCGCAAACGCTGAGCTTAGATCGAAGTACGAAAAAATCCATCAGTCTATTGGCGAAGCAAAAAAATCTTTGGACAGAGCTCTCAGAAACGCTGCAGGGTTTGGTGAAAGGTCCCGGGAGAATTTAGACTCGATTATCGAGGATGTGTTTGGCAGTAGCTACTATGAGGCACTTGCTGCAATAGAGGATGAACTCGGGGGAGTCAGCCAGTCAGACCTTTCCAAAATCGACTACAAAATCATTTATGATCCCAAAGTTCAGCAATTCCTTTCCAGTGAAGACGTAGCGGCTGCAGTCGAAGACTTTGCGCAAAAGTATGATGAGATCACCGAGCAGTCTCCAATCCTACGAAGGAACTTTCAGTATCACAATGTTGCTCAGGTTCAGCAGCAGCTGGAGGCGAATAACTTCTTCGGTGCTGGGCATCGCATCAGCTTGGTAGATGAAAACACTGATCAGATGGAAGAGGTTTCCTCGGACCAATCTCTCCGCGAACGCATTGAGGAGGAGAAGCTTCGCGTTTTGAACGATGAGACAGTCGCGAAGAAGTTCGACACATTCAACTCGAAGCTCAAAAATAAAGAACTACAGGCTTTCCGGGACTATATCACAGAAAACAAACACCTTCTGCCGATGCTAAGCGATCCGGAAGGCCTTAAACGTGACCTGTGGATGCAGTATCTTCGGGTTGCATTTGATGAGTACAAAACTCTTGTTTCAGAGTATCGAACCGGTCAACGGGACCTGGATGCAATCGTCACAGAAGCAGATGAAAGCAGAGGCGATTGGGATGCCGTGGTTGCCGACTTCAATCGCCGCTTTCTTTATTTGCCATTTGAACTTGCTGTTGAGAACAAATCAGATGCGATTCTCAAAGGCAGTGCTCCATCCATAGCCTTCGTTGTCAGAGATGCGGGCGAGGAGAGGCGATACGCTTCATCTGAAAAGCAGGATTTACTTCGTGCTCTGAGCACCGGCGAAAGCCGAGCACTGTACATCTTGGATATCATGTATGAGGTGTTTGTGCGGTGGAAGAACCGGGCCAAGACCCTCTTTGTTTTTGACGATATTTCGGACTCTTTTGACTACAAGAACAAGTTTGCGATCATTGATTTCCTGGAAGATGTGACCAAGGTCGAAGATACTAATTTCCTAGCTATCGTTCTGACTCATAACTTTGATTTCCTTCGAACAGTTTCAAGTAGAGATATCTGTCCAGCACATCAGTGTCGGCTGGCCTTTCGATCTGAGGATGGAATTAAACTTGAGCCTTTTGAGCAGACAGACATCCAGAGTCCGTTTCGTAAGTGGCAGGGAAGGTTGGCGGAACCGTCCGTTCTAATCGCGTATATCCCGTTCCTGCGTAATTTAATTGAATACACGATCGGTCCTAAAGATTCAGATGGGAACGCTAACGCTGACTACCTACAGCTTACTAGGATGCTCCACTTCAAGGATGAAACTGAAGCCCTTACTATTCAGGACTACAAGATCGTGTTCGAACGTCATTTGGCGGGTTGTACATTTCCAGATGTTGATTTGACGAAAAAAGTTGTGGAGTATTTATTCGCGACTGCCGATGAGTGTGAGAACGTTGCCGATGGCATAAATCTAGAGCATAAGATTGCTCTCTCAATTGCTATCAGGATGCGAGCCGAACGCTACATGGTCGCGAAGATCCGTTCTGCGGAAGCAGATTATGATGTTTCGAACAAAACGATGGGAAAAATACTACAAAAATTCAAAGACTTGTTCAACAACGAAGCCGAGAAAATTGGACTTCTACGCCGCGTCAATCTAATCACGCCAGCGAACATACACCTCAATTCCTTCATGTATGAACCAATCCTAGACATGGGTATGGCTGAATTGGTGGCGCTGTATCAGGCTGTTAAGTCAGATTTAAGATAGGCATACTCAGAATGCGTTTTGCACTTTTGAATGGTCAACGAGTTGAGGCGACGCCTGGTGCCTTGGGTGTATGTCCAGGCTGCAATACCGACATGATAGCCCGATGTGGCACCAAGAAGGTCTGGCACTGGGCACACAAAGGGCGCCGTCACTGTGATCATTGGTGGGAAAACGAAACCGAATGGCACCGCGATTGGAAGAACCGGTTTGTCACAGACTGGCAAGAGGTGCCAGCTCGTGATGAAACTGGTGAGCTGCATATAGCAGATATCAAAACATCCTATGGTCTTGTGATCGAGTTCCAGCACTCTGCTATCAAGCCTGATGAAGTGAAAAAACGCACTAATTTCTACGGCCAAGTGATCTGGATCATCGATGGAACCCGCCGCCCATCTGATATGATCCAATATGAACGGATGCTTTCAGAAAACCGCTGGGAACGGTTCGATGGCGTAGATATCTATACCGTCTATTGCGAGGAAACCCGGCTCCTTAAGGAATGGGGATCACTGGGCAAGATTGTCGGATTTGACTTTGGTGGCGAAAATCTGTGCTTGCTTACAGCCGCACAAGGCAGAAGCCGCTATCTCTTCGATTTTTCAAAGGAGGAGTTCGCAAAGTTGATCAATGAGGGGAGGCCGTTGCCAGTGGTCCAGTTTGCAGAACCCACCCGGCGCGGTTATGGAAGGCGCAGAAGGTTCTAACAAATGTCAGGCCACAAACGGTCGTTCTTGGCCGTTCGTCCTACTCCGCCTTAGATCAACCCTTTAGATGTGATAAAATCCCCGGCAAAACCCTTGCGGTTTTAGCAGGTTTTTGACACAGGCCCGTCACCGTCACCGTCACCGTCACCGTCACCGTCACCGTCACCGTCACCGTCACCGTCACCGTCACCGTCGCCCCAGTCGACCCAATCTCGCCAGCTGCGCTAGCATTTTTGACCCTGAGTCTGCGGACCCTGTGCCGCCTGTGGAACCCGTCTGACCCATGCCTTGCCTCGCCGGCATCTGCTGCACGCCAAAGAACTGCCGCGCCCTGAGGGCTGCGTATTCCGCACCGCTTGCGCCTCCGATCAGGTAGCGATTGTAGGCCTGCTGGCTGCCCATGGCGGCGCGGGCAAAATTGTATCCGCCGCCGAGGCCACCGGAGAGGGCGGGCATCATGATGTTGCCGGAAATCGCGCGGACGATGAAGGGTGTTGCGATTATGAACCCTTTGGCCATGAGCACCATCATAAAGAAGGGTATGAGCGCGCCGATGTTGGAAGCCCCTTCCGGATCACCCAGCTCGCCTATGAGAGCCGAGGCCACCCCGGTGATGGTCGCGAAGACCCCTGCGACCACGATAGGGTAGATCGCGAAGGAGATAAGCGCGGATAACCAGCGCGCGAAATAATCCTTGGTGACCTCGAAGAGGGTCAGGAAAATCATCACCGGGGCGATCCCGATCAGAAGCGCGATCATCAGTCGGGAGGCCACGAGGATGAAGGCGGCCAGTCCGCCGAGGATCGAGAGCAGAAGCACACCGACGATGTCGAGCATGG
>Ga0209345_10002651_pt1 | contig 19430 bp, 16 predicted proteins | sample Cruoilmetagenom7_FD_187294 | JGI IMG/M metagenome (GOLD analysis project Ga0209345, IMG submission 187294) | Oil polluted marine microbial communities from Coal Oil Point, Santa Barbara, California, USA - Sample 7 (SPAdes) (version 2) | ecosystem: Environmental > Aquatic > Marine > Oil seeps ... | reverse complement strand
ATCTATATTGGATAGTTTTTTTATAATCGGATCGTAGGGCTGCAACAATGAATATATGCTATTTATATATTTTTCAAATTTTTTATTTTTTAATATAGATACCTTATGGTCGAATTGTGCTGTAAGGATTGAAGAATCAATTTTGCTTTCTTTAAATAATCCGTGCAGTTTCTGTGGTAATATTGTTTTAATGCTATCTTTTACTTTATCTGAAAAAGGTCGGTTATGTATTTCACATCCAATAAGTTTGGCTTCAACTTCAATAGGTTTTGGGTTAAGCATATACCTTGCAAGTCCAGATATTTCATATTCTCTTACGCGTTCAGTTTTTTTAACCATACCAATATTAGATATGTCAATATCTCTATATTGGCCTTCAGAAATTATCCAGTTTATAGGACATTTTATTTCTTTTATTGATCTCATATTTTTTTGTCCTTAGTAATCAACATAACAAAAATAATAAATTAAACATGAATTAAGCAAATGCGAAAAATTCTACTTAAATTGTTTTTTAATTAGTCATAACTGTGTTTTTTTTATAAGATTCGCAACTGTTGATCCATGCCATTTTCCCTTACCTGAAAATGTGGGAATGTTTTTTTTTTCAAGCAGTCTTGCAATACATACAAATGATTTGCCTGAGCTGCGTAACATAGATATTTCCTTTAAAACATTTTTCTTTTTTAGTGTGCTGTCTGCAATTAATTCCGAATTTTTTTCTGTTTCTATGGAGGTATTATTGCTGGCCATATTATTTGAATCTTCATGTGCTGTATCTCTATCAGTCAAGCCCTTTGATCTATTTATTACTGTATTATTTATTTCATTTTTTTTCAGGAGTAAAGAACTGATTTCAGTTATAGTTTTTTCCAACTTGTATTTTTTAAATGAATTTATCAATAATTTTGAGATATTAAATAGTGCTTTCCCCTTTTGTTCCTCAATTTTGGATAGCTTTTCCATATGCTTTATTGTATACTTCTGGGAATTAGTTGCTTGTTCAATAAGAAGTTTTATAGTTGGCAATAGGTCATGAATATAATTCAAAAGCTGTTTGTTTATATTATTGTTATGTTTTTTACCAGCTTCAGCAATGTACTTTTGCTTTTGGTTACTATTTGGATTATTGCGTTGTCTTTGGTTTTTATAATAACGATTGCTTGAGCCATAACGGTAAATGTAGTTATTATCATCCATCTATACCTCCATATGCTTTTTTTCACAGAGTTGTTATTACTTTAGAAAATTAAAAAACATTAATAGTTTTAGGTTAGTACTTTTATCTTATAATAATTATAAGCAAAAACAGACCGTCCCATATTGTAAGAGTATTAGCTAAAATAATATTAGCTTACTGTTACAAGAATTTATGGAAACTATTTGGCTTAAAATGTTATCTTATTTATAGTGAATTTGATTTTAGACTATCGCAAGTGGTGTGCCTAAGAAGAAAAAAAGATGTAAATGATTGGAATTAAAGCATTTATGGTGTGTAGTCAAATAATAGTTTTAGCGTAGTGTATGCAACTATTATTTTTTATATGATTTTATTAGAAGCCTGTAAATAGCGGTAAAAGCAGTATATAATTTTTTGGTTAATGCGGAAAATTAGTTTCTTTCATTATGTGTACGAGCTTTGAAAATAGTGAAATTTTCGTTACTTTATTTTCAAAATGTTGCATAGGTGAAAAATTTGACTATATTGGCTATATAACGTTCAGAAAAAATAAGTTAAAATTTTCTTTTTTTTAAAATAGCAACAAGTAACCAAATGCCCACTACTGCTGCTGATAAAAAGCCAATAATTCCTATTAGTGAAACTTTTGAAAAAAACGGCGGAATTTTTGCAAAAACAATAAGCGCCGATCCTATTATAAGGGCTGCGATAATAATTGCCAGAGATATTTTGTTACTTATCTGATCAAGCGTTGTAATCATGGACTCCAAACCATTGTGCTCAATCTTTAAAGTAATTTTTTTCTGCTTAATCAGTGTGGTAATATCAAGCAGATCTTTTGGAAACTGCTGCATGAAATTCAGCGACTCTGAAAATGATTTTAGAATATCACTGGTAATTTTTATGGGGTTGTATTTTGCAAGCTTTATTCTTTCAATAAATGGTTGTATATGAGCTATCACATCAAAATCAGGATCAAGCTTTAAAGCTATATTTTCAACAGCACTAAGCGCTTTTATCATAATAAAAATATTAGGCAGGATTCTAATGTGGTGGCGGTAGACTATGGTAATAAGATCTCGAAAAAGTTTAGCGATTTCAAGTTGTTTCAAAGGTTTGTAAAGGTGAATTTCCAGGAAAATCGAGAAGTCTTCTTCTAAACACTTTATGTCAGGCTGTTGATCTGAAACAGACAGTTTAAGAAGTGCCTTAACAGCTTTGTGTGAATTACGACTCACAATGCTTGCAAGAAGATCAACAAAATATTCTTTAGTTTTCTGATCAACTGTCCCTATCATTCCAAAGTCAAGCAAACATATTATATTTTTAGGCATGACAAAAATATTTCCCGGATGAGGATCCGCATGAAAAATGCCGTGATCAAAAATCTGCTTGAGTATCAAGTTTGCGCCTCTTTTTGTAATAAGTTTTTTGTCTAATCTAAGCTCATCAATTTTTTTTGCATCAGATATTTTTACTCCTTTAATATACTCCATTATCAACACACATGAGGTTGATTTATCCTGAAAAACTTTTGGGATATAAACGGTAGGATCGTCTTCAAAAAAACGGGCAAATCTTAGCAGATTTATCCCTTCAATGGTGTAGTCAAGTTCTTTTTCAAGTGCTTTTGCAAATTCATTTACTACAAAAATTGGTTGGTAAGAAGCCATCTGTTTTATGTGCCGTTCCATAAGAGTCGCTATATAGAGCATTATCTCGAGATCAATTTCTATTATTGATTTTATGTTCGGTCGCTGTATCTTGACAGCAATTTTCTCACCACTCTTAAAACACCCTTTATGCACCTGCCCTATAGAAGCAGACGCAATGGGTGTTTTATCAAAAAATTCAAAGAACTCTTCAGGAGGAGTACCCAGCTCTTTTGTTAATATTTCTCTGATTTCATTTTCAGTGCATGGTGGAACTTCATCCTGAAGTTTGGATAATTCATTCACAAAATCAAAGGGAATTATATCTGGACGTGTTGAAAGGATCTGTCCCAATTTAATAAATGTAGGTCCTAACTCTTCAAAAACCATCCTGACTCTTACAGCTCTATCAAGTTTGCCCATATTGGCAGTTGGCTGTTTTGAAATAATATGGAAACCAATTTCAATATACTTTTCTATCTTTAAAAGTTTTATAATATCATCAAAACCATATTTAACAAGAACCGTAATTATCTGGCGATAACGATTAAAATGACGATAAGTACGGCCTATTTTACCAATATTGCTGATATTAAACATATTGTTTCCGTGTTAATCGCTTGTATCCTTTTTTTTTAAAGATTTTTTGATTTCCGTTATTTCCTGTTTCAGCTCTGCCAGTTCATCGGTTCTGACTAGATCTGTCTTACTCAAAATGCTTTTTACTATGCTTTCTACTTTCTCGTCCAACTTCTCTTTTGCATCGTCATATTTGCTTATCAGCTCATCAACAAAATTTTTTCCCTCTTTTTCAGACAGCTTCCCCTTTTTAGAAAATTCTTTAGCTAAAGACTCGACCTCATCTTTTGTTTTTAGCGCCAGACCTACTCCTGTCAGCATAGCTTTTTTTATTACATCAAACATGATTACCCTCCCAATAAATTACTTTTAAGTTGTTGATAATACAAAATTATTTTTCCGCTAAAATTTTTGACTTCAACCAGTTCGAAGCCAAGCTTTTAGTTTATTCCGTTGGTTAATTTGCGAAGCAAACTACGTGCTCCTTATTATTAAAATAATTATAAAAATCAGGAAAGGCGAACAAGAATTTGTATCAAAAAAACAGTTAATTCATAATAATTGGCTATTTAAAGGCAAAACAAAAAATAATAACATATTTTAAAAATCGGTTTGAGTGAGAATCATGCAAACACAATCATAATATGAGATTACATTAAGTAAAATTTGTTTTGTTTAAAGTTCCTAAAATTACAGATAAATTAGGAAAAGAAAGAATATTTTCATATTCATTTTTTTTGGAAGTTATAAAAAAGTTCTTGAATAATGATAGGCATTATTATTTTTTACCTTAGGCGAAAAATAGTAACGCCTATAAGGTAAAAAATAAATATTTAATTTATATGAAGCGGTTTAAACATAAATGCTTTAAACTGTTTCATGATTTTTGTGAGTTAAAAGACTGCACAGATGTTATTTATAACAAAATTTTTGCTTGTAGTTTATAAACTTTATCCCTCAAAGTTGACTATTTTAGTTTACCTATTACTGAACTTGCAATTGTATTTTTTTGAATTTCTTTAGTTCCTTCATAAATTTCAGTAATCTTTGCATCACGGTAATAACGTTCAACCTCATATTCAGTCATGTATCCATATCCACCCAAAAGTTGTATTGCTTCATCTGCAACTTCTACAGCCGTTCTGGCAGCATACATTTTTGCCATGGATGTCAGCTTTGGATCAATACGTCCCTGATCAAAATTCCACGCAGCTTTATATGTTATAAGTCTAGCTAACTCGATTTTTGTTGCCATATCAGCAAGCTTATGTTGAGTTATTTGAAATTCAGCAATTTTTTTACCAAACTGTTCTCTTTGTTTAACGTAATCCAATGCACGGTCAAAAGCACCTTGCGCTGTACCCAAAGCTTGTGCTGCAATTAATATTCTGCTTTCATCAAAAAATTCCAGAACCTGATAGAAACCTTTACCTTCCTTGCCAATTAGATTTGAGGCAGGAACGCGAACATCGGTGAACGTTAACTCTGCGGTTGCTAACATGCGGATACCGAGTTTTTCGCCTACATCTGTTGCTGTGATGCCTTTTCTATCACCTTCCACAAGAATCAAACTAAGCCCTCTGTGAGACGGTTTGCTCTCAGGATCGGTCTGGCATAGCACAACATAAAAACCGGCTTTGCCGCCATTTGTTATAAATGTTTTATTACCATTAATGACCCATTCGTCTCCATCTTTTACAGCAGTAGTGTTCATAGATGTAATATCAGAGCCATGGTCAGGTTCAGTAAAGGCGCCGCCAGATAATATTTTTCCTTCAGCTACCTGAGGTAAAAATTTGGTTTTTAACTCTTCACTACCGCAACGTAAAAGGCACTCAGATGCAAAACTTGCAAGAACAACAGCTATTCCTATTGTTGAGTCCTTTCGGCAAAATTCTTCACAAACAATAATATTTTCTACAACCCCCAGGTCTTGTCCTGAATATTGTTCAGGATAGTGCATGCCGATAAATCCTAGATCACCTGCTTTTGCCCAAATTTTTTCCGGGAACTCATGATTTTTATCAAGTTCAAGTGCGAGATCCTTATCAAACTCACCTTTTGCGAAATCCCTTGCCGCTTTCTGAATTTCTTTTTGTGATTTTGTCAGTTCAAACTCCATTGTTATACCCCCTACATGATTGGTAATAATAAGCTTATATATAGTATAGATTTTCCCCAATTTGCTATTATAAGGTATTTTATTTGCCTTATACTTAACATTTATGCAATAAAAAAATAAAATTTTTAGTTTTTTTATTGTGAATTATCTTGAGGTATCTATTTATTATTCAATAATATACAAGCAAATATTTTATTATGAAACAACTTGAATATAAATATTTTAAATTGCTTTATAAAACTCTCATGATGAAAATTATATCTTCAGTTCTTTGCAATAAAAAAATAAACTTTTTCCATTTTAATGATTAAAATATACTTTCCAATTAACAATTACAAGCATCAAATATTAAAAATAGTAATTTAAAAAACACAAGCAAAGAATGATCTGACTTGACAATAAACGAACAAGACTCAATTCAGAAGGATTACTTTTCCTTAAGTATTTTTATAACTACTTAAAGAATCAACATAATTGCATTGAATCTTTAAGCATTATTATAATTTAACATACCCTTATAATTAATATTTTTTAGCATATGAATACAATTATTGCAAGTATATTGACTTTTTTCTTGTTTTGGCAATATGATTAAAAAAAGTAGTAAGAGTAGTAAATATATATGTTTAATAAGCGTTTTGCATAAATACTTATAACTTTTTCAACTTATGTTTTATGCTTATATCCAGCCGATACGCAGTGTTTGCAAGCTAAGTTTTTTTATAAGCAATTATGCGAATACGTTTATTTATTAATGTTAGTTTAAGGATATGCTTGGATTTAGGTCTCAGATCAATGAGAAAGAAAAGGGCAGATGCATTTGACTTGAAAAAACAGTCCAAGTATTGTATGATATTCAGGATAATGTTGATTTATTGGTTTTTTTTAGTATAGCGTATTTGTTTTGAACAAAAACAAAAATTTTTAAATATGTTTGTCATGATAGTCAGGGGGGGCGATACAAAATATGTCTTTTTCAATATCTTTAGCAGGTAAAGGAGGTACAGGAAAAACCACTATTGCCGGTATGCTAATTAAATATTTAATATTAAACGGGAAAACACCTGTTCTTGCAGTTGATGCGGATTCAAGTGCCAACCTAAATGAAGTATTAGACGTAAAAGTTACTGAAACGCTTGGTAGTGCACGTGAAGAAATGAGGAAAGGAAAAGTTCCTGAGGGGATGACAAAAGACGTTTTTATGTCCATGAAGCTTCAACAGGCCGTTATTGATGGAGAGGGCTACGATCTTGTTGTTATGGGACTTCCTGAAGGGAAAGGTTGTTATTGTGCGGCTAATTCACTTCTTACAGGTTTTTTAGACCGGCTAATTGATAACTATCCATATATCGTAATAGATAATGAAGCTGGTATGGAACATATTAGTCGCCTAACCACAAGCAATGTTGATATATTATTGATAGTTGCTGACACTTCAAGACGTTCAATTCAGGCAGCTATAAATATCAATAAACTGGCAGAGCAACTAAAGATTGGAGTTGTTAAGAGCTATATTATAATCAATCAGGTAAAAGAAGATTTATCTGAGAAAATAATCGGGTTGATTAAAAAATCAGGGCTTGAATTTGCCGGAGCTATACCAGATGATGATTCAATATATGAATATGATTTTAATGGCAAGCCAACATTTAATTTGCCAATTAATAACGATGCTTTAAAAGCTACATTTAAGATTTTTGATAAAATATTTAATAAGAGATAGTTTTTCAACAGGCTTTTATGGAATGAAAATTTTTTCAAGTCCAAGGTGGAAAATTAATTTTCTAACGCGGAAATTGGATAAATTGCATTTTGTAACAGCCCGTCGATTTATTCAAATCTTATCATATGTGGAATACTTTTTTAGGAAGAATTTGCTAAACTAAATTATAACAATTCTTTTGAGGAATGTATTAAATGTATATTAAATGTTGGGGGTCAAGAGGTTCGATCCCTGTATCTGGTAAAGAATTTTTAAAATACGGAGGAGATACCACTTGTATTGAAATCAGAGCCAGAAGTGGGGATATAATTATCATAGATGCTGGAACAGGCATCAGAAGACTCGGCAATAAGTTGTCAGAAGAAAAACGAGATAAATTTAACTTTATTTTAACACATGCCCATTGGGATCATCTTATGGGCTTTCCTTTTTTCAAGCCTCTTTATAATTCTCTATCCGAAATTCATATGCATCAATGTCCTTTTCCGGCTAAATTTATGGAAAATATGATAACAGAAGTAATGAAACCTCCTAACTTTCCAGTACGATATTCAGAGTTAAAAGCGAAAATAATTTATGAAAAAGGCCATCCTGATAAGTTTGATATAGGTTCTATCACAGTAATACCAATTCCACTTAGTCATCCAAATATGGGCAGGGGATACAAATTTATTGAAAACGGAAAATCGTTTGTTTTTATAACTGATAACGAGATTGGTTACATTCATCAGGGAGGGGTTGAATATGAGAAATATCTGCAGTTTTCATCAGGAGCAACTTTTTTAATACATGATGCAGAATATACTCCTGAAGAATATGAAATGCAGGCTTTATGGGGACATTCATCATATATGGATGCACTTAATTTGGCATTGGAAGCTGAAGTAAAGATGCTAGGCTTGTTTCATATTAATCCGGAAAGAACAGACCATGATATGGATAAAATTGTTGGAATTTGCAGAAAACATATTTCTGAAAAAGGAAAAAGCATGAAATGCTTTGCTGTGGAAAGAGATATGACATTTATTTTATAATACTATTGAAAAAGTAGGCTTAGTCTAATTTTTTATATGTATAATTGTGCATAAAATGTGCTTGAAACAGATTGGAATAGTTTTATGGCAAGTATAAAAAGAAGAGGTTGGGTAAAAACCGTTTCTGTAACTCCTCCATCGTTAACAGACAATACTGCTGATGTAGATAGATTGACAAGCGCTTTAAAAGCTCAACTTGATTTAGATTCATTATGTATTGAGATTAAATTATCACTTTTGAAAAAAATTCCATCTCTTTTAAGGAAATGGAACTATAATGTTCGGTGTATTTTATTTAAAGATAACAACAAATGGGATCTTATAAGTATCACAGGCCCCCAGGACAACATCTCTATTTGCGGGTTGGCTATAGACATAGGGACAACTAGAGTATCATTACGTGTAATAGACCTGTTGACAAACAGAAATCTTGCAGAAAAATCTTTTGATAACCCACAACTGAGTGTAGGTCCAGACATATTGACAAGGATACACTATGCTGATCAAGATGTTGGTCTTGAAAAATTAAACAAATTGATTGTTAAAGGCATAAACAAAATGATCAAGTCGGTATGTGAATCCATAAAAATATACCCTGGTCAAATCTACATTCTTGCTATTGCCGGAAATACAACCATGACACACCTGTTGCTTGGACTCGATCCTCACTGGATAATTCGAGAACCATATATTCCTGTTATTAATAGGACAGTTTTTGTAGAAGCAAAAGAGATTGGAATAATGGTTAATTCTTCGGCAAAAGCGCTTGTCTTTCCAAATGTGGGAAGTTATTTTGGTGGAGACTTAATCGCAGGAATATTATTTTCTGGATTACATAAATTAGATGATACAGCTATCTTGGTTGATGTGGGTACAAATGCTGAAGTTGTGCTTGGAAATAACAAATGGCTTATTGCCTGCGCAGGTGCAGCAGGCCCTGCATTAGAAGGAGGAGTCACAAAAAAAGGCATGATGGCCAATCCAGGCGTTATCGATAAGGTTTTAATTGAGCCAAATACAGATAAAATAATCCTTCATACTATAGATAATTTGCCTCCTATAGGAATATGCGGTTCAGGTCTTATTGATCTTGCGGCAAATCTTTTTCTTTCAGGAATGATCGATATAAGGGGTAAACTAAAACCGTCATCCTGCAAAGGTCGGCTTAAAAAACGTGATGGCATCAACCATTTTGTTTTAGTTCCATCTAATGGATCAATTCCTGAGTTGACAATAAGCCAGGTTGATCTTGACAGTCTGATTAGATCCAAGGCTGCCATGTATACAATATTAGAGACTATTACATCATTTGTAGGTATGCCTTTGCGCGAGCTGCCCCTTTTTTTTGTTGCCGGCAGTTTTGGTTCATTTATAAACCCAAAATCAGCTATTTCCATAGGTATGCTTCCTGACTTGCCAATTGAAACATACAGATCTCTTGGAAACACCTCTCTTGGGGGTGCAACAATTGCGTTGACATCAGAAGAAAGTATTGATGAAATCAATAAAATAAGGGATAGCATTACTTATCTTGAATTAAACGTAAACCAGGAATTTATGAATAAATTTAGTGCTGCAAAATTTCTTCCCCATACAGATTTTTCTCAATTTCCCTCAGTTAGACAACCATAAAAAAATGGGCACGTGTATCATTAATTTAATGATGATCTGCATGATCATCACCAATTCCATGATCACCAATTCCATGATCACCATGTGGTGAGTCAATAAATGCGGCTTTAACAATGCAAAATGTCATTCCAAGTCCAATGATTGTTAAAGCATACCACAGGCCCCCCATAAAAATTAAATGCGCAGCATCCCAAACCCATTCAAATGAAAAAGGAAACATTTTTTGACCTCCAAAAAAACTGTTTTTAAAACTTTATTATACTCTTAGTAGAGTTAAAAAAGGCAATGGTATTATTTGTCAATTTTATCATAAGAGTTGTAATAATATATTTGTCTAAGCTCCATCAGAAACAGTAGAATCTATTGGGTTTAATTCTTTTTCTTGCGGAAAAATAGGCAGATAACGATGAGATATTGCTATTAAGATTACACCGTATGCCACAGGTAAAATAGTTGTTGCAACTTCCTGCCAGCTAGGAATATAAAGTGCCCATTTTTCAAATGGTAATACCGGTACAGCCATTACATGAAGTACCATTTCCCACCTGTTCAGACAAACACCAATTACAGCCAAAGTCGCTGCTGTAATAAGCAAAGTCGAATTTTTTCTACCTTTTTCCATAATTAATATTATTGCAGGTAAAACACCACATATAACTATTTCAAGGACAAGAATCCAAATTCCATAAAATGAGTTACCAGAATAAAATTCCATGAAAGTCTGACCTTGTGAGGGAGCTGTAACAGCTGCCCAGTATGCAGTATCAATTATCTTTGCAATGATATATGTTGCAAGCATCCAGCCTGAGATTTTAGCAAGAAGTTCAATAACATTTTGTTTAACAAGTTTTTTTCTTGTAATTTTTTCAGTGATCCATGTCACAAGGATTGTAAAGCATGGGCCGCAGGCAGCAGCTGACCAGGTAAAAAGAAAAAAAGTCCATGGCCAAATAACAATCCCTTCTCTGTACGCAAATGGACGGCCAAATAAAACGCCAGCAACACCACCTAAAGATCCTTGATGAAAAAAAGATAGAAATGCTCCTGTTGCAGCAAAAACTGCCATAGTGCTGTGCATATTATGGCTTAGATGGTGGAAAAAAGATACTTTGTCTAGTTGGCGGTTTTCAAGTATTAACGGAATATATTCAATTGTTAAAACAGCAAAATAACAGGAAAGACAAAATGCTACTTCAGTAAGCATTGAATGTACATTGGCATGCCAGAAAATAAACCAGGCTCTAAGTGGTTGGCCAACATCAATTGCCAGAATTAACAATGCTGAACTATAGCAGATAAATCCAATAAGAACCGCATAATTAATAATATTTTTCAGTTCATCTTTTCCAGCAATATATTTTAGAAAGCCTGAAAAAAATGCTCCTCCGCCAACAGCTATTACTGCAAGGTCAGCCCATATCCATAATGCAAATCCATAGGAATCATTCATGTTTGTCTGATTAAGCCCCTTTAGCCAGCAAAGCAACATTGCAAAAACGCCCCACAAAAGTACAATACTAACCAGACCAATAAACAATATAAAGTAACCAAAATGGCAGCGCTTAACTCCTTTTGGTATTAATGCAGAATCCATAAAATGAATACTCCTAAATTATATACGATTTTAATATTTTATTGATGGATTTTCTATCAATGATGCGATAGTTTTTTTATTTTTTCATCTTTGAGATAATTATCACCAGCCCGTCTAACCCACCTGCGGCTTGAAATGTAGTACACTTTAGGATTGGTTCTGAGCCTTTCAAGAAGCCTGAACGCTTTTGGATCTTTTTTTAGCTTGTATACTGCATGGGTTGGATCAAGAAGATCTCCAAATACAATGGCACCAGCCGGGCAGGCCTGTGTACATGCGGTCTGATATTCATCTTCCGCAAGTTCACGTTTGCCTTCATAAAAGGCCTTATCAGTTGCTATCTGATATCTGTGAAAACAAAAACTACACTTTTCAACCACACCTCTCATTCTAGGAGACACATTTGGACTCAAATACTTCTCCATATTTTTAGGCCAAACAGGGTCCCACCAGTTAAAATATCTGGCATGATAAGGACATGCTGCCATACAATACCTGCATCCAAAACAACGGGTGTATATTTGACTTACAATACCTGTTTCAGCAGAGTAATCAGTGGCAGTTGCAGGACACACAGAAACACATGGGGAATGACCATTGTGCCCTTCACAATGCATGCAGGGCCTGGGAAGATAACAAATATCTGTATCAGGGAAAGATTTTCCATTTGTTAGTTTGTAAACCCTCATCCATGTAATGCTTAGCAGCTTATCTGTTTCATCCTCCTTAAAAGGAATGTTATTTTCAGCCATGCAAGCCACCATACATGAACCGCACCCTGTACATTTATCCAAATTAATGACCATTCCATATTTTTTGGCTTTACTCATCAGAACCTCATACTGTGGATTTTTTTTGTTCCAAACTTTTTTGTTCCAAACTTTAGGGTTAGAGCAAAATTCTGCACTCTTTTTGATTTGTATCCACTCGGTTATTTATAAAAAAACATTTTATTGTCAGTTATATTCTTGTAAGAGTAGCTCTAATTCCCCATGCCGAATCAAGACCAGAAACAGAATCATAAATCGGGCCAATCAGTTCATTATAATTGATCCCTTTTGTTGCAATATATTTACTATGAGCAGTATGGCCAAAGCCTCTTGGTATGCCTACAACATCTGGCATTATTCCTTCAAACAGATGTACTTTAACTTTTGCCTTACCTTTTGGAGTAGTCAATATTGCATATTTTCCCTCAGCCAGGTTATATTTTTTTGCTGTTTGAGGATTTATCTCAACAAAATTGTCATTACCTTTTAAAACTGTATCCTCAACAGTTTTCATAGCAAAAGGCGTGCAAGCAACAAAGCCACTTGAAATTCTCATTGAATCATAAGGTATCAACACAAGTGAAAAATGAGTTTCACTACCTTCTATTTCTACTGGAGTAAAGCATGGCAGTAAGATACAATTATTACTAACATTTTTGCTGTAGTTTGGCACGACAAATTCAAATTTACCGGATGGGGTGTTAAATGCATGATTCCAGTTTTCATGTTCATATTCTATATCAATCCAATATCCATTTTCATTAAGTTTGTCCCATTTATCGGCTAAAGTCTCTTTCAAACATGCTTTGTAGCTATCCCATTTAAAAGCATCAGCAATGCTTCCTTTAAGAGCTTTAGCAATAAGAATTATAGAATCACCCACATGTTTTGTGTCAAATTGTGGTTCAATAACAGATTTGGATAATCCAATAATAGGTTTGTTGCTACCAAAAGATACTGGAATATCTTCATACTGCTCAAGATAATTATGGCTAGGTAATATTAAATCTGCATTTTGGGATGTTTCATCCATATATGACGAAAAGCTGACTTTAAAAGGTATTTTATCAAAGGCTTTTTTAACATTTTTTGTGTCAGGCAGTGTATAAAGTGGATTTGCACCTGCAACAAAAAGAATCTGTACATCTGCTTTGCCTGAATTTATTGCCTCAGGTAAATGATTCAGTAAGGATTTTGCATGTGGATACCTATTACTACCTGCGCCATCTAACCGCTGATTTTTCAAATCTTCTGTAGTTTTAGAATTTAAGGTTAAATTTGGCCAGTTTATATATTGTGGGGGGGGGATAGCTGAAACACCACCCTTTTTGTTTATATTGCCCACAAGTGCATTTAAAGCATGAACAGCCATAAAAGTATCAAAGCTGCCAGCTGTTTTCCCTTTGCCATTACCACATATTGCAACAGGATTAGATGAGCTAGCAAATTGTTTGGCAAGGGATATAACAATTGATTTTTTAATTCCTGTAATGCTTTCAACATAATCCGGTGTGTATTTGTTTAAAACAATGTGTTTGAACCCTTGCTGCAAATTACCGTTTTTATCAGTCCAGTCATAGAATCCGAATGCATGTTTATTAATAAAATTATCATCATATAATGATTCTTTTATAATAACATACGCAAGTCCCAATGCGAGAGCAGCATAAGTTCCAGGATTTATTGCTATCCAGCGATCTGCCTTTGCTGCAGTATTTGAAAGGCGTGTTTCAATCTGAACAACTTGAGCCTGCGCATTTTTTTCTTGCCATCTGCTGTTAGCCTTGCACATGCGAACCGGAGATCCCCATCCATCAATAAGTCCGCTGCCAAAACTTAAGACAAAGTTAGAATTTTCAAGATCAAATCCTGGTAGAGCATCCACTCCATGCATAAGTTTTATTGCCAATTGATATGAATCCTGAATTGACGATTCATAAAATATATTAGGTGAGCCGCATGCTGTAAGAAATCTGTTGAAAAGTTGATGAACAGTTCCATATTGTTGTCCTGTAATACAGCATAAGCCGTTGTCTAATCCTTTTGACCTTAAATCATCTATTCTTGTTTTAACTTTCGAAATCGCTTCATCCCATGAAATTTTTTTGAATCTTCCTTTTCTTTTTATTAAAGGCGTTTTGATTCTATTTTGGTCATAAAGAAGCTGAAGACCTGATAACCCTATTGAACATATTCCGCCACTATTTACAGGATGATCTTTTATTCCGTATATGGCCACAGCCCTATCATCAATTTTGCGAACAGAAATGCCACAGCTTCCAGGACAAAGTTTACAAACAGAGTTTACATAGTGTGCAGCACCATCTTCAGGAACAGGTGTCCAAGGCCAATTTTGAGTCCATATGGCACTATCATCCATAAGCTTCCAGGGCAGTGGCGAAAGTGTTGTACCTGCTGCTACACCAAGCCCAAGCGACAAAAAACTTCTTCTGTCTATTTTCATATTTTTAAACCCTTAAGTATTTATATTAAACAGCTCAGATACAAATGCTTTAAACAGTGTTTTAAGTTAAAACATTTATTTAGTACCTTACAAAACTTTTTTTGCCAATATAACCTTGACAAAAAATTATAATTTTCGTTCAGATACTATTTTAGGTTATTATAAACACGCCTAACATAATCATTGATCAAAATCTGTTTATTTGTGGCAAACAAAGCATGCGCCTTTACCAGTCTGGACACTGGATTGTTTAACTTTTTCTTTTACGTGACATTCAGCGCAGTCATCCATTTTCATTCGATCCCATGTATTTTTTTTTATACCAGCGATGTTTTCGCCCCAGATATCCCTACTTACACCAGTAAGACGATTTTGTTGATATACCTTTAGATTTTTCGATTCCCCAATAGGGCCATGGCATGTCTTACATTCCATTTTTGCTCCTTTGACATGCGCTGCATGCGAAAAAAACACACAATCTGGTTGCCTTGAGTAAATTAACCATGGAACCTCCCGTCCTTTTTCAACATATTTTTTGACGAATTTTATTTCATCAGGGCTTTCTCCCTGGACTTCTTCATGACAATCAACGCACTGTTCCAGTTTTGGAATGCCAGAATAACTTCCGTCTTCCCTGAAAAAATGGCAACTTTCACATCCATCGTCCACAAGATCCATGTGTAAAGAATGGTTAAAGTCTATTGGTTGTTTTTTTTTCGAATATAATAGTTTTGGAAAAATTACCCAACCAAAAATAAGAGTTGCTGCAAAACCAATAACAAAAAATAATATAATAAACCCTGATGCTTTGTTATTCTGGTTAATGTCGTTATTCCCTGACATTGCTTCTTTTATTGTTTTGTCAGGAGCCTTCTTAGTTTTGCCATCTAATGTACTCATGTAAACCCCATTTAACTTGTGTTGATGATATAACTAAATTATGACCAAATAAATACTTTATGCATTGTATTTACCAAAAATCATTTAGAATATACAGTATTGTTGTGTATATTGAGAATAGGATTTTGTCAAGGAAAAATCATATGGGTTTTATTATTGTCCATAACTATGTAAGCCTGGTAAATAATTAACTCCAAAATATGTGAAAATAACAGCCACAAAACCAAAAATGGAAAGATATGCAATCCGATTGCCATGCCATGAATGCACGCTTCTGGTGTGCAATAATGTCGCATAAATAAACCATGTGATCAATGACCAGGTCTCTTTAGGATCCCATGACCAATAACTACCCCATGCTGAGTTTGCCCATACTGCACCTGTAATGATACCGATTGACAAAAATAAAAAGCCGAATATTACCATTTGGTGGGTCAGATCATCTAAAACAGAAGATGTAGGAAAATTAGAAAGTAACCTATGCTGCTCATTTTTTTTGCTATTTTTAATCAAAAACATCAAGCTAATACAAAATGCTAATGCAAAAGATGCATATCCAACAAAACATGTAGCTACATGGGCAATTAGCCAATTACTTTTAAGAGCAGGTATTAAAGGTTGGATTTTATTGCTGACAGCAGAAGGTATTAATGTAGCATAAGCCATTAAAAGAAAGGCTATGGGTGTTACAAATGCTCCAAATACATTATTGTTATTTTTATACTCTACGAAAATAAAAATAACAATAATGATCCATGAAAAAAAAATTATGGATTCATACATATTAGACAAAGGCGCGTGGCCTATATTTAATTTATATGATTCAATCCATCTGATTATAATTCCCATGGTATTTCCTGTTAAACCAATAATGGTTGTCCATGTTGCAAGTTTTCCAAGATTAGTTTTGTGAAATATCCATGAGGCACTGTACAGCAGGGCTGCCAGACCATAAACGAAAGTGACTATTGACAATATATTAGCGCTGTTCATTGTTGATTTTCCATTTTTTAGCAGATTGGGCATGTATTTCGTTATTTTTTAACCAAATAACAGGCCAATGACTATTTCAAGAGAAGTAAGTGTAAAAAGTGTTAATGAACATATACGGATTTAACAATTTATATGATGCGTAATTATCGTTGAAGTTCGGAGGAATTTAAATCAGAGTGAAATAAGCCTGTTTCATCATAATTAATCTTTTCTTTTTGTGGTTTAATAACAACTCCGTCATGGAAACGTTTTTTTAAGAGTTCAAGGCTTTGACGTGCTAGCTTTTCACCACCAAATTTATAGTATATAGATGTAATAGATTTTATATAAACATCATTTCGGTATTCATAATGAATGGATTGTAAAATATTTTCATAAATCATTTTTTGTTCATCAATCGTTTTGCATTTTGATATAATAATTTTTTTTTTCCCCATGATTATTCCCTAATGTATTTGAGTTATTTCATATTAAAATTAGTTTATATAGATTTTATAGAGCTGATTGCAAGCATTTTTGCTATTACTTATTCCAAGAAAATAACAATGCTCCAATGGATAGAAAAATAATTGCCATTATTATCAGTATCCCAAGTTCTGTTGTAATGTCATTAAAAGTTGCCCCATCGTTTGTTATTTTTCTGGCACCTTTAATTATATGTGTAAGAGGAAATAATTTTGCTGTAATTTTAAGCCAGTTTGGAGCACTTTCAATTGAAAACCATACTTCAGATAAAAACATCATAGGCCAGGTAATAAAATTGATCATACCACTTGATACCTCCTCACTTGTGCCTCTTGAGGCCAACAGTAAGCCAAGAGAGCTTAAGTTAAAACCTCCAACAAGAAAAATTAAGAACAAACTATAATATGATCCATTGACCTGAAAAGAAAAAATCAAATCACAGCCAAACCAAACTACAACAAATGTGAAAAGTAAAAGAAATATACGTGACAACACCTGAGCGCTTAAATATTCAAGTGAAGTTAAAGGAGTAGCTTGTAAACGTTTTAATACTCCGTTTTTTCTGTACCTTACTACAATAAAACCTACTCCCCACAGTGCGCTAAACATCATGTTCATTGAAATAATACCAGGAAAAAGCCAGTCGATATAACGGATTGTTGTTCCATGGATTTTTTGTTTTTCAGCTATTTGTTGGTATTTTTCTTGTAATAAACCAGCAAAAAAAATCTTTTCTGTAATATATCCATTTGGTGATGATTCACTGACCCAGTATTTATATGGAGGTGAGCTAATTTTTAAAAGAAAATCTATCTTATGATGCTTCAATTTATCCAAACCCTTTTTAAAGGATTCAAAACCAACAAATTTTATATACTTTTCGTTTTTAAGAGGGGCTGATATATTAATGTGTTTTAAAGAGACATTTTTTGATTCACAAGGAAATATACCTACTGTAAATGTAGTACTTTCTGTATCGCTGAATATAATACTAAAACCAGCTACTATTAGAAACGGAAAAAAAAAGTTCCAGCCAAGTGCAGAACGATCCCTGAAATATTCAATATTCCTTGCCTTAAAAATTACCCATAATCTTTTAAAATTCATTACTTATGTTCGAAGTGCATGTCCTGTTAAATTTAAAAAAACATCTTCAAGATCAGGCTTGTGAATAACCATCTTTGAAAAATTAACGTTTTTAGCCAATAATTTTTTCAGGCAATAATTGATATCATTTGTCTGAATTTGAATTTTATCTTTATTTTTTGTATATTCAATGCCTATATCCATATAGTCTGATGCATTATTAAAACTGTCAATAGGAACTATTATTTTACATCCATCGCAATATTTTGTGATCAATTCATCTACAGTGCCTATGGTAATTATACTGCCATGATCCATAATTGCTATTTCATCACAAAGATATTGTGCTTCTTCCATATAATGTGTGGTTAAAATTATTGTTGTCCCCTGCTTCTTGAGATTTAATAGAATATCCCATAAGTTATGTCGAGCTTGGGGATCTAACTCTGTAGAAGGCTCATCTAAAAATAAAAGTTTTGGTTTATTGATTAACGCAATTGCCAGTAAAAGCCGCTGTTTCTGCCCCCCGGATATTTTGCTATTTTGCTGATACAGTATTGAATTTAAACAGCACATATCAACAAGTTCTTCTATATCATATGTATTGTGATATAGGCCTTTAAAGGTTTTTAAGGTTTCCAATACCGTAAGAAAAGACAAAAGAACTGTATGCTGGAATTTTATCCCGATTTCTTCCCTAAAGGATGATGACCTTGGTTTACCTTTGTATAAGACTGTACCGGAAGAGGGGATAATTATATTTTCAATAATTTCTATTGCTGTTGTTTTACCAGCACCGTTTGGGCCAAGTAGTCCAAAACAAATTCCCTCGTATATTGAAAAACTGATTTTATTGACTGCTGCTATTTTATTATATTTTTTTACTATATTTTTTACTTCCAACAATGCATTCATAAATTAAAAGATATTATTTTCATATGCTAAAGGAAAATTGAACTGTATTATAAGTAAAGGTAATTATCAATATACATAGGCAACTTAATTATGGGGAAATAAGTTTAGAAAAATAAAGATTGATATGTCAAATGGTAATTAATGCATAGTAATTTTTGCTTTGGACATGGACAAAACAATTTTCACAAAAAAAGGTACTTGGATTGTGGAATGTATTACATCTATGCCTCCTTAGTCAACAAATCTCAGCAATAATTGCAGAATTTTGTTAAAATGATTAGTACTTAGGAAGTTGGTTTTCAGGAATTTTTCTCAAACACT
>Ga0209345_10002650_pt1 | contig 19436 bp, 14 predicted proteins | sample Cruoilmetagenom7_FD_187294 | JGI IMG/M metagenome (GOLD analysis project Ga0209345, IMG submission 187294) | Oil polluted marine microbial communities from Coal Oil Point, Santa Barbara, California, USA - Sample 7 (SPAdes) (version 2) | ecosystem: Environmental > Aquatic > Marine > Oil seeps ... | reverse complement strand
TGGTTTACGTGCATCTAATGGTGTAATTGTTATTACAACTAAAAAAGGATCTAGTTCAAAAGATAAATTAGGAATTACTTTTAGTTCTTCTGCTTCTTTTGAAAACCCTTTATTATTACCAGATTTCCAAAATTCTTATGGACAAGGTGGAAACCCTTTCTCTTTTGAGTTTATTGATGGTCAATCTGGAGATGGTGGTATTGACGAAAGTTGGGGCCCTGCTTTAGATGCTGGATACAATTTTGTACAATGGAATTCTTATACTGTTGATGGTGCACCTCTTCCATGGGTATCTCAACCAGATAATATTAAAGATTTCTACGAAACTGGTATAACTTTAAATAACAACATTTCTTTTTCAGGAGGTAGCGATAAAGCAAATTTCAGACTTTCTTTAGGTTTATTAGACCAAGAAGGTATGGTGCCAAATACTGATTTTAGAAGATATAATATTGGTGGTGTTACTTCTTTACAAGTAAGTGACAAAATTAACGTTTCTTTAAACGCTAAATACATCAAAACTGAAGCAGACAACTTAGTAACTGTAGGTTACGATAACGAAAACCCAGTTCAACAAATGATCTGGTCTGGACGTAACGTAGACTTTAATGCCTTAAGAGACTGGGAAAGTTTACCTCTTGCAGCAGTAGGTACTGCAGCAGAAGGAACTCCATTAAACTGGAACACAGTTTTTCAAAACAATCCTTTCTGGGTATTAGATACTAACCTTAACGGTTATAACAAAGACCGTCTTATTGGTGGTGTTACTTTGAATTTTGAACTTACTAAATGGTTATCAGTACAAGCTAAAACTGGTGTTGATTTTTGGAAGTCTCAAACAACAGAAAGAAAAGCTAAAGGATCTAATAATGCTCCTGAAGGATACTACAGAGTTATTGATAGAACTTTTAACGAGAATAACACTGAAGTTTTATTTTCTTCTACTGGAAACATAACAGAAGATTTAACGTACTCTCTTAATGCTGGTGGAAACGCGATGTATAGAAAAAATGATCTTATTTTTGCTACAGCTCCTCAATTAGAATTACCTGGTTTATATAACGTAAGTAATGTTAAAACAGGTGTAACTCCAACTCAAGGTGCTACATATCAAGAGCAAAAAATCAACAGTTTATTCGGTTTTGGTCAATTGGCATATAAAAACATGTTATTTGTTGATGTAACTGCTAGAAATGATTGGTCAAGTTTATTACCAACAGATAATAATTCATTCTTTTATCCTTCTGTAACAGTTAGTGCTGTACTTAGTGATATTTTCGAAATGGATAAATCTACTGTTTCTTTATTAAAAATAAGAGGTGGTTGGTCTAAAGTAGGTAGTACTGGTGCATTAGGTGCATACAGATTAGAAGATACTTATAATTTTTCTGCTACAGGTTGGAATGGAACTAACTTCTTATTCTACCCTTCTGCAATTAACAATCCTGAAATTGGACCAGAAACCACTAGTGGTTACGAGTTTGGTTTAGATGCAAGATTGTTTGAAAACAGATTACGTTTCGATGTAACTTATTACGATCAAACATCTGAAGACTTAATCGTTGATGTTCAATTATCTTCTGCTACTGGTAGTGGATCTTCTTTACAGAATGTTGGTGAAATGAGAAATAAAGGTTGGGAAGTTCAATTAGGTGGAACTTTAGTGAAAAATGATGACTGGCAAGTTGACTTAGAACTTAACTGGGCTAAGAACGAAAACGAAGTTGTTTCTTTAGGAGATCTTGAAAGTTTAGTTCTTGGTGGACAATGGAGTTCTACTATTGAAGCTAGAGTTGGTGAAGCTTATGGTACTATTGTTGGTCCTGCTTTCGAAAGAGCTCCAAATGGTGATATTCTTTATGAAAATGGTTTACCAGTAATTGGTGGAAGTGAAGTAATAGGAAATGTAACTCCAGATTGGACTGGTGGTGTAAATTTAATTGTTGCTTACAAAAATTTACGATTTGATGCATTAGTTGATGGTAAAATGGGTGGAGATATTTATTCTATGACAACGTCTTGGGGTAGATATGCAGGTGTACTTGATGAAACAATGCAAGGTCGTGAAACTGGAGTTGTAGGTCAAGGTACTATGAATATTGGTACTGATGCCAATCCTGAATATGTTGCAAATAATATTGTTGTTCCTGCTGAAGATTACAACAAAAGAGCTTTTTCAAATAGTATTGCTGAAAGTTCAGTATTTGATGCATCATATATCAAACTAAGACAAATGGGATTAACTTATACGTTCCCTAAAAAATGGTTAGAGAATATTGCAATAGACGATGTTAATTTCTCTGTTGTTGGTAGAAATTTAGCTTTCCTTTATAAGAAAGCTCCACATATTGATCCTGAAAGTGCTTTCAGTAACTCTAATGGAAACCAAGGTTTAGAATTTGGTCAATTACCTTCTGCAAGAAGTATATCATTTAACGTTAACCTTAAATTCTAATTTTAAAAAAATAGATTATGAAAAAAATAAATTTAATCGTCTTATTATTCATAGGCTTAGTATTTGTGAGCTGTGATAAAGACTTTGAAGAATTAAATACGAACCCTAACAATCCAACATCTATTCCTTCTCAGTTACTTTTAGGTAATATTATCAGAAATACTGGTAACATTATGTATAGTACATTTAATGGTGGAGATATGGGTGAGTGCTGGGCACAACATTGGGCCAAAGTACAATATAACGATGAAGCTAGATATGAGCCAAGAGAGAGTTCTCTAACTAACGTTTGGACTGGTCTTTATGAACAAGTAGCTGCAGATGCTAATCAAATGTATATTTTAGCTGGTGAAGAAGGTAGCCTTGTTAATCAAGGAGTTGCTCAAACAATGAAAGCTTATTCTATGCTATTGTTAACAGATTTATACGGTAATGTACCTTTTTCTGAAGCTTTACAAGGAGCTGTAAATATTGCTCCTGTTTATGATTCTCAAGCAACTGTATATAATGGGTGTTTAGCACTTTTAGATGAAGCAATGGTTTTACTTAACCCTGCAAATGGAGATTTAGATTCTAGCCAAGATATTATTTATGGTGGTGATGTTTCTAAATGGAGAAAGTTTGCTGCTTCTTTGAAATTTAGAGCTTTAATGAGAATGTCTGCTAAAGACTTAAGAGCTGGAGAAATGCTAGCATTAGTTAATAGTGGGATGTTATTCTCATCTAGTGATGATGAAGCAAAACTAGTATATTTATCTGCTGCACCTAACGCTAATCCAATCTACGAAAATGTAGTATTTGGTACTAGAGGTGAGTGGAAAGTAAATAGCGAAATTGTAGACAGAATGAGTGGTAGTAATGATAACAGATTACCTGTTGTTGCTCAAGTAAATGATAATGATGAGTACAGAGGAAAACCTTCAGGTATTGCTGATGTTCCAAGTAATGAATATAGCTATGCAAATGTTTCTCCTTTAGGTGAATTTTATTTAGCTCCTGAATTACCAGCTGTATTTTTAAGCTACACTGAATTACAATTCTTATTAGCAGAAGCTGCTAAAAAAGGATATATTAATGGTGGTGACACTGCTGCATCTTCTTATTACCAAGCTGGGATTGCTTCTAGTTTTGCTGATAATGATGGTGCTAGCATGGGTGGATATTACTCTGGTGCTGTAGTTTATACTTCAGGTAATGCACTTGAACAAATTGCAACTCAAAAATGGTTAGGTCTTTACGGACAAGGTATGGAAGCTTGGACTGAGTGGAGAAGAACAGGTTACCCTATGCTTACACCTGCTGAAGATGGAGCTATTAACGAAATTCCTTCTAGATATAGATATCCAGTAATTGAGCAGTCTTTAAATGCTGCTAATTATAGTGATGCTGCTAATGCAATGGGAGGCGATAACTTAACTTCACCAGTATGGTGGATGAACTAAAAAAAGAAAAAGAAAAATGAAAAAATTAAATTATTTATTGACAATGTTTTTCGCACTAACACTTTTTGTTGGTTGTGATACTGACCCAGATAATAATGCTCCAGTTGCTGATGAAGCTGGTTTAGTTATTAATGTTAGCAATTCAAGTGGTAAAGTATTAGGTACTCCTCTTGATGCTAATGACTTAGAAAATACTTCAATTGCGTTTAATGATGCAGATGTTGAATTAGATTTTTCAAGTTTATTATCTTTAGGAAACTATAATGGGGTTTCTAGTTTTGAAATAGTAAAAACTCTTAATGATGGTGATGAAACTATTGTTGGTGAAGGTTCAACTTTACCTTTCTATTTAGTATACTCATCTATTGATGATTATGTATCTGGATTAGGTGTAGATGCTGATGACTTAAGAATTGGTGATGTTTTTACTTTTAAAGTAAAAATGTATCAAGCAGATGGTAACTTATACTATTTCGCTCCAAACGTCGGTGAATTTTCAGTTGTTGTAAACTGTGCTTCTAACTTAGTTGGTATGTATCAAGTTACTGCAACACGTGATGATGGCGCATCTTGGGATCAAGGTATTGAACCAATTGTAGAAGTTTCTCCTGGTTATTATAAAGCCTACACCACTGGTGGTTGGGGTTGGGGTACTATTGCTCCAGATCAAGGGTATAACTTTAATGATACTTGTAGTACATTAACGGTACCGCCACAGAATTTAGCACAAGGATATTACGGTAATGATGTAACTCCTGGTGATGATGGTTCTGTAATGGCTAATGGTGACTTAGTAATTAACTATGGAATTGGTTTTAGCTCTGGTGACAGAACATACCAAAATGTTTATGTTAAACAATAATAATCGACTAAATTAATAAAGATGAAAAATAAATTTAAATCTATATTCTTACTAGCTTTATCTGTTGGTGTATTAGCTACATCTTGTAGTGAAGACGATCACACTGGAGCAAGCTTGATAAACTATACAAGTCCAAATGTTAGTCTTACAGCTTCTGAAAATAACGTAGTTATTCCTGAAAGTACGATTGACCCAGACGATGGATACGTAATTACAGTTACTGCTTCTATTGCAGAACCTGTATTTACAGATATACATATACCATTAGTACAAACTGGTGGAAATGCTGGTTCTGGAGATTTTACTTCTGGAACAATAATTATACTTTCTGGATTAACATCTGCTTCTACAGATGTGACTTTTTGGTTAAATTGTGAAAATGGTGATGATGGAGATAAAACTCTTGAACTTGGAGCAGCAGATAACATATCTAACGTCAATATGGATGATTTTACATTAAATGTAAATATCATGAATGATTGGATAAATGATGTACTTGCTTTAACTTTTGCATGGGATGGTGAATTAACATATGATGGAACAATTGGAGAAGTAACAATAAGTTTCTGTGATGTTGATCTTGACTTTCCTTTAACAGATGATATGGGTAACGTTTTAGGATATATTGCTGGAAGTGGTGATTGTCCTGAAGAAGGTGAACTTAGTGGTTTAGCAGATGGAACTTATTACATTATTGCAGAAGTATATGATAACCCTTTTGAAGCAGAAGGACTTACAGATGTAATACCTGTAACAACATCTTACAGTCAATGTGGATTTGATACAGAAGGTAGTTTTGAAAATAGCACATTTAATGCTGGAACACCTAGTAATGATGCTTTTCCAATTGCAATTGTTGAAGTTTCTGGAGGATATAACTATACAATTACTCCATGGCAATAAAAATATTGCTAATATATTAATACTAAAAACCATCTCTTTCGAGATGGTTTTTTTTATACATTTGCCTCAATGGAAAATAGCACACAAATATTTGGATTAAGAGCCATCATTGAAGCCATTAATTCTGGAGAAACTATTGAGAAAGTGTTTCTTCAAAAGGGCTTAAAAGGCGACTTATATAGCGAATTAGAAACATCAATAAGAAAGCAGAACATTAATAGTTCTTACGTTCCTGTTGAGAAACTAAATAGATTAACTAATAAAAACCATCAAGGTGCTGTTGCACAAATATCTCCTATTGCTTTTCATGATATTGAAGATTTAGTTTTAAATGTTGTTGAATCTGGTAAGACACCATTGTTTATATTATTAGATCAAATAAGCGATGTACGTAATTTTGGTGCTATTATTAGAACTGCTGAGTGTACTGGTGTAAATGGCATTATTATACAAAAAAAAGGTGGTGCTCCAGTAAATGGAGATACTATAAAAACAAGTGCTGGTGCTGTTTTTAAAATTCCTATTTGTAAAGTAGACCACATTAAAGATGCCATGTTTTACCTTCAGGCTTCTGGTATTAAGGTTATTGCAGCTACAGAAAAAACAGATAACACTATTTACGATGTCTCTTTTAAAGAACCCTGTGCAATTATTATGGGCTCTGAAGGTAGAGGCATTAACCCTTCAGTTTTAAAATTGGTAGATGATAAAGCCAAGTTACCTTTATTAGGCGATATTGAATCTTTAAATGTTTCCGTTGCTTGTGGTGTATTTTTATATGAAGTTGTTAGGCAAAGGATAGGCTAAAAAGAATGTTGTAATTATTCCTATAAATAGTACTTTTTAGTATAATTATAGTTCTTCTTCTTTATTAGATTTAAAAGTATATTTTATATTAAGCTCCTCCTCTACTTTACTTTCCTTAAATTCAATAAAATTTCCGTTTTCGTCGAAATGTTTTAAAAAGGGATCATCTTCTTCTATAAATCCTTCTTCTTCCCAAACATATTTTTTAGGTCTAGCTATTTCCTTTTTAAAAATTATAGCAAATAACATTCCTGTAATAAGTCCAGCTGAATGTCCTTCCCAAGACACGCCTTCTTTAATTGGCAGAACGTACCAAATCATACTACCATATAGGAATACAACTATTAAAGACAGTGCAATTAATCTATAATGCTTCGCAAATATGCCCTTAAAGAAAGTAAAACTTACTAAAACATAAATCAATCCACTGGCTCCAATATGATAGGATGGTCTACCAATAGCCCAGGTTATAAAACCAGATAATAGAACCCCATAAATTAAAATTTTCCACGCAATTGGTTTGTAGAAATAAAACAAAGCAGCAGTAAGCACAAATAATGGAATGGTATTATGATATAAATGAGAGATTCCTGAATGAATAAAAGGACTAAACAAAACGCCTCTCAAGCCTATAATAGTTTGAGGGTAAATACCCCAAGTTGTAAAGTCGAATCCAAATCGAATTTCAACCCAGAAGATTGTCCAAATTAGTAAAACAAGAAAAATGGGAATTAATATAACACTATTTGAAAATTGAAATTCTTCTTTTGCTTTCATCATTAAATTTAATCTTTTTAATGCAAATACAAATCCATAAATTAAATTCGTGTTAAATTGTCAGCTTATTAAAAAGCTGTAATTTTACATTATGAATGAGCCTCTTGCAGAACGTTTACGTCCAAAGACTTTAAATGACTATATAAGTCAGACACATCTAGTAGGAAAAGATGGGGCTTTAACGAAACAAATTGAACAAGGCTTAATTCCATCAATCATTTTTTGGGGACCTCCTGGAATTGGCAAAACAACTCTGGCAAATATTATAGCATCTGAATCTGGAAGACCATTTTACACTTTAAGTGCCATTAGTTCTGGAGTAAAAGATGTTAGAGAAGTTATAGAAAAAGCTAAAACGAGTGGTGGATTATTTACAACTAAAAATCCGATTCTCTTTATTGACGAAATACACAGGTTTAGTAAATCTCAACAAGATTCACTTTTACAAGCTGTTGAAAAAGGATGGGTTACATTAATTGGTGCTACTACTGAAAATCCTAGTTTCGAAGTCATTCCTGCACTTTTGTCTCGATGTCAGGTTTATATTTTAAATTCTTTTAGTAAAAACGATTTAGAAGCGCTTTTAAAGCGTGCTATAGAAAAAGATGAATCTATATCTAAAAAAACAATAAAACTTAAAGAAACTGAAGCTCTATTACGTCTTTCTGGTGGTGATGCTAGAAAATTATTGAATATTTTTGAATTGATAGTAAATTCTGAAACTTCAGATAAAATTATCATTACAAATGAGACTGTTCTACAAAAAGTTCAAAACAATACTGTTCGTTATGATAAAACTGGTGAACAACATTACGATATTATTTCGGCCTTTATTAAATCGATTCGGGGTAGCGATCCAAATGCTGCTGTTTATTGGTTAGCTAGAATGATTGAAGGTGGCGAAGATGTGAAATTTATAGCCAGAAGATTACTGATACTTGCAAGCGAAGATATTGGAAATGCCAATCCAACGGCTTTAGTAATTGCAAACAATACGTTTCAAGCAGTTTCTACTATAGGGAATCCTGAATCAAGAATTATTTTAAGTCAGTGTGCAACCTATTTAGCTTGTTCGCCTAAAAGTAATGCATCATACCAAGCTATAAATCAAGCACTACAATTAGTTAAAAACACTGGGGATTTATCAGTGCCATTTCCAATTAGAAATGCACCAACTAAACTTATGAAAGAATTAGGTTATGGTGATGCATATAAATATGCTCATAGCTATGAAAATAATTTTGCTGAGCAAGAATTTTTACCTGATGAAATATCAAACACGACACTTTATAGTCCTGGAAATAATACTAGAGAAAATGCACAACGAGACTTTTTAAAACAACGTTGGAAAGATAAATACAAGTATTAAAATTTAATTTCAATTAAAGTGTTTTTCACTTCACTCCCATTATTTTCTGAAAAATACCAGGAACCCTCTTCTTTAATTACCATGGCATTTCTACCTTTAACCATGAAAACTTCTGGGTTTTTTGTATTCAATAAAACCATAACTACTCTTGGAGTACTATCAACCACCTGATAACCATATTCTGTTTTTTGAGCATAAAGAGTAGCTTCTCCTTGTAAAGATATTTCTATTTGCTTATTAGATTTTTCAACAACTTCTTCAGCATTAAGTTCTACAGCTGTTTCTGATGCTATAATGGTTTCTTTTTCTTTTTTTAAAACTTCAATTTCTTCTTTCAACTCATCAATCTCTTGATTAGCATCAACCGCATCTTCTCTTCTTTCTGATAGAATATATTCGTTTGGCTTATATGAATATTTCAAGGCAGCTACATACATAAATGCCTCACGAAGTGCTTTGTTATAAGCCACTGAATATTTCTTATCAAAACTTTTACCTTGTTCTGAAACGTAAATTAATTCATCTTTACAATTTTTCAATTCAATAGCAAGATTCGTTTTAAATGTACCTGAATCATCCAATACATCAGCTTTTAAAGCTAAACATGGGTTATAAATTAAATCGATTGGTCTATTTTCATCTTCCATTAAGGCTATAAAACCGTATTTATTAAACAGAAACTGAGTTAAAGAATTTAACCTAAACTCATCCTCTTCATCTAAAAAATCAAAGTCATTTGGTACAATTACATATTTATAATCATTGACGCTATTCTGCGAAAATGCTGAAATTGAACAACCGAAAATCATTGCAAAAATTAAAAATTTCTTAAACATTGGAAATACTTTTTTATATGCGTAAAGATAGGTAAGATTTACAAAAATAATTTTAATTCGTTTAAATTATTTATTTGCTTGATCGAGTGCGCTTCATTAGTTTCACGTAGGTTAAAATATATGGCTTCCATACCAAAATCTAAAGCTCCCAACACATCAGCTTCCATATTATCACCAATCATAACACTTGTTTCTGGATTTGCTTCTGCTATTTTTAAAGCAAAATTAAATATTTTAGGATTTGGTTTTTTTACTCCTACTTGTTCAGAGTCAGTAACAGAATTAAAAAAATGGTGAATATTAGAATTACGAAGCTTACTCTCTTGAACCTCTTGAAACCCATTGGTTATAATATGCAATTGATACTTTGATTTCAAATAATTTAAAACTTCATGTACATCATCAAACAGATGATTAAACGAAGATAAATAAGTAATATAATCTTCAGAAAGTTTATTAATTAAAGTGCTATCTGCATTAAAAGAAATCTTATTAAACGTATCATTTAAACGATTATATCTTAAAGAGGCTTTATCAATTTTTTCCTCTCGATACAGCTTCCAATAATCTAGATTAATAGGTTCGTAAAAACTTAAAAAATCATTCAAATCTACTGCAACATCGTGCATCTTAAATATTTTATTGAACGTCAACGCTGAGTTTTTATCGAAATCCCAAAGCGTATGGTCTAAATCAAAAAAAACATCTTTTATTCCATTAATTTTCATGCTCAGACTCTAATATTAAATTAAATAAATCCTTAAAACCTTTCCATCTATCCACATCACTAAAAGTGTAATTATGAAAAATGGGAATAAACTCTCCTCGAACCTGTTTAACTTGCTGCATAATTTCGTTTACAGCCTTCTTTTTATCTAAAAGAGAATGGATATTTAGTAAAGAATAGTCTAACAAATGATAGGAATAAATTTTTAAAGGGGTTTGTATTTCGTAGTCTAAATCGTAAAAGAAAAAAGGCGTACAAGTTCCAGCTCTAAAACCCACGTAGTTTACATAACCCATCGTGTAATCTTCTAGAACCTCTAATTCTACTAAGTTTCTATACGATTCTGGCAAATTTAATTTTGAGAAAGATTGTCTTGAAGCTGTTAAAGATGTGTTTATAATAGACTCCATCCTTAATTTTTCTTTTTTCAGTACAGTTATATCTTCTAGTGCAAAATAAGATGCTTTTAAACCAACTTGACAATAATCTGCTACTTGTTTTATAAGTGAAATAAATTTCCTTTTTTGAGCATCAATGCCTTTATCGTAAGTAGAATAATCTCCAATTAAGAAGAAAAACAAGAATTTAGAATCACTGTGTTTTTGCTTATTAATAATGTATTTAAAGGTATCATAGGTATCTCTTTTTAGTCCTAATAACACCATATATCTATAGTACAGCTTTTTTAAATTTAAACTAAACAGATCTTTAACCGTTCCTCCAAAAGTTCTCATGATTCCTTTTAGCTTAAAATTATAAGCAGAAGGCACATCGATAATAGGCTTTATTTTATAAGCTCTTTCTGGAAACTGAAATCCTGGAAACTGATCTTGAAAAACTTTTCTAAACTTAAAAGCCCAAATATCTACAACAGGTTGATGCAAAAAACCATATTTATAAGCTATGCTTTCCTGGGCAGTAAAACGACCATATTCATCTTTTACATGAGGTAAATACTCTTCGTATCTACTCAATAAGTAAAAGGAAGCAGAAAAAATATCGAACGGAATTGCACTTTTATCTCCACTAGAAAAAAAACATTTGGTTTCTTCCCAGTCTTGTACATGAATTTCAATGTCAGATAGACCTTGCTCATATAATATATCATGACTTTTAACAAATATTTCGTTGCTTAAAGGCTGCCTAGTGTATGACATTTTTAAGCTATCATGTGCAATAAAATCTTCAATTACTGTAGTAAACTGCACAGGAATGCCCAATATTCTAGTAAAAATATGTTTAAAGGAATATTTTAATCGAGGTGATATTTTATGGGTATAAACTAATAGCACTTATAAGATATTTTCATCAGCAAAGCTAAAGTAGGCTTTTTCTGTTACGATTACATGATCCAGGACTTTTATATCTAAACTTACTCCTGCTTTCTTTAATTTTTTAGTAATCTGCTTGTCTGCTTCACTAGGTTTTAAAGTTCCTGAAGGATGGTTGTGAACTAAAATGATCCCTGTTGCTCCAACTTCCAAGGCATTTTTAAGAACCAAACGTACATCTACCAATGTTCCAGTTATTCCTCCTTTACTTAATTGTTTTTTTTGAATGATTTTATTTGAATTATTAAGATAAATAATCCAGAATTCTTCATGTGGCAACTCGCCTATTACTGGTTGCATGATCTCAAAAACTGAAGCACTAGAGTTAATCTTCTTTCTATCTATAGCTTCCTCTCCTCTACGTCTTCTTCCTAATTCTAAAGCTGCAGCAATACTTATAGCTTTTGCTTCACCAATCCCTTTAAATTCCATGAGTTGTTTAATAGATAGTTTGCCTAATTCACTTAAATTATTATCTACACTTGCTAGAATGCGTTTGCATAAGGCCACAGCACTTTCATCTCGATTCCCTGATCCAATCAATATAGCTACTAATTCGGCATCACTTAAAACTGCTTTTCCTTTATCTCGAAGTTTTTCACGTGGCTGATCTTCTTGAGACCAATTCTTAATAGAAAATGAAGCTGATTTTTCCTGCATCTAGTAAACCTACTTAAATTTTTAGTTTTTAAATTTACATAAAGAAAACTAAAAATTTATAAAGTAAGTTCTCTATGTCCAATTTATAAGAATAAAAATTCCATAGAAAAGATAAATATTGTAAATTTCAACTGCAATAAAATCTTTAATTATGAATTCATTATTTAACACTGATACTCAGGCAGATATTATAAATCGTATTAATAAGCTAAATGAAAATTCACAACCTAATTGGGGAACTATGAATGTTGGTCAGATGCTAACCCATTGCCAGAAACCATTGGAAGTTGCTAATGGAGATTTGCAGTTAAACACGCAAATAGGTTTTGCAAAAAAACTCCTGTTTAAATTGTTTAAACCTTTGATGTATAACGATAAGCCTTGGAAGAAAAACCTTGGAACAGTTCGTGAATTTAGAATTACAGACGCTCATGAATTTAATTCTGAAAAGGATAAATTAGTACAAATAATCAACGTGTTTTCTACTAAAAAGGACAGACAAGATTGGCCAGCTCACCCTTTGTTTGGAAAATTTAATAACGAACAATGGGGAAAAATGCAGTACAAGCATTTAGATCATCATTTAACACAATTTGGTGTATAATTATGAGTAAGTATCCTCCTCCTTATCATCTAGATAACGATAAACTTCATTTGCTTGAAGTAGTAAAAACCTATCCTCTAGCAACTGTTATTTCTGTAAAGGACAATAAACCCTTAATAACCCATTTACCATTAATCTATAGAGAAATAGATGGAAAACTTATTGGACATATCGATAAATTTAATCCACAATCGAAATTAATGAAGGATGATCTTGATGTGACACTTATTTTTTCTGGACCACAAAGCTATATCTCGCCAAGTGTTTATACGACTGAGCAATTACCAACTTGGAATTATATTAAAGTGCACCTAACTGGAACTGTGGAAGCTATTGACAGCAAATTAGCTTTAAAAGAATCACTTGTGAAAATGACCGAATTTTTAGAACAACCAGACAATAAATTTGTTCTAGAAGCTGATAATCCTAAAATGGATATCGCTATAAACTATATTACAATGTTTGAAATAACAATAAACAGTTGGGAAGGTAAATTTAAACTCTCACAAGATAAAATTCCTCAGGATATGGCAAATGCAAGAGCTGAGTTGACACGTTCTAATCAAGAAAGTATTGAACTGTTTTTGAAAAAAATATTTTAGATTTAAATACTCTACTCCAAAGAATATTCTGCTACTAATTTTACGCGTCCTACTACTTATTGCGCTTTTGAAAAAAAAATACCGAAATTCGTTAACTCCTCATTTAAATCATTAAAACGATGTCATATCAATTAGTAAACGAAACTTTAAAATTACTCAATCAACACTTTTACGGCATCAAAATCCAAACCTCCATAATTTCCAGAACTCATTAACAACAAAGCTTTGTTATTAAAACCTTGAGAGAAAAGAAAGTTTTTAAAATCGTCTGGATTGGTGTAAATAATTAAATCGTCTCGTTGAAACGCATTGGCAATTTGCTCGTGTGTGACTTCTTCTAACTTTTTAATTTCTACAGCATGTGGCGAGTAAAAAACCACTGCTACATCTGCTGCATCTAAAGCGCCTTTATATTCTTTTAAAAATTCAGCATTAAGACTGCTATATGTATGTAACTCTAAACAAGCTACTAAGTTTCTATTTTCGTACTGCTCTTTTACTGCATTGGTAGTAGCTTCTACTTTGCTTGGCGAATGTGCAAAATCTTTAAAGGCCACAGCGTTTTTGCTTTCGGCAATTTTCTCTAAACGTTTACTGGCTCCTTTAAACGTGGCAATGGCTTCGTAGAAATCGTCTTCATCAATTCCCATGTGCTGGCAAATCCACTTAGCTCCTGCCAAATTGTTTAGGTTGTGTTTTCCAAAGACTTCAATGGGTAAAGCCCCTTCAGGAGTTTCTAGAAGTGTTTGTCCGTTTTCAACCGTATATTCTGGTGTGTGGTATGGGAGTTTTCTAATAGTATTTAAGCTAGCTTCAACCACTTTTGCTACTTCGGCATCTTCTTCGTTATAAGTAATGCTTCCACCTCTTACAATGCTATCTACAAAGATGCTAAACTGCTCTAAATAGTTTTCGTAGGTTGGAAACACATTAATATGGTCCCAAGCTATACCACTTAACAACGCAATATTTGGTTTATACAAATGAAATTTTGGACGTCTGTCTATGGGCGAACTTAGATACTCGTCGCCTTCAAGAACAATAAAATCGTTGTCTTCGGTTAGTTTCACCATAACATCAAAACCTTCCAGTTGTGCACCAACCATATAATCGACATCGCGATTGTGATAATGCATCACATGAAGTATCATAGACGTTATGGTTGTTTTACCATGACTTCCACCAATAACCACACGAGTTTTGTTTTTAGATTGTTCGTACAAAAACTCTGGATAGCTGTAAATTTTAAGTCCTAATTCTTGAGCTTTTAAAAGTTCTGGATTGTCTGCCTTAGCATGCATTCCCAAAACAATGGCATCAAGAGTTGGCGTTATTTTTTCTGGATACCAACCATAAGCTTCAGGTAAAAGTCCTTTAGCTTCCAATCTGGATTTTGAAGGTTCAAAAATAGTGTCGTCGCTTCCTGTTACCTGATATCCTTTGTTATGTAAGGCTAAAGCTAAGTTGTGCATGGCAGAGCCTCCAATAGCTATAAAATGTACGTTCATTGTTGTGTTTTGTAGTGGTATCAAAGATACTTTTTTTGCTAAGAATTCACGAATGATTTATTATAAAAATAGATTCCTATTTATGCTAGGAAAATAGAATAATTAACGAGACGATATCAGCTCTTTTTCTTCTTGAAAGACTTTAATTTCAGGAAGTTCGCTAATTGCAAGATTGATAAATTTTAATGCTTCATTTGTATTGCCATTGTGATTATAAATCTGAGCCAATCTGTAATTTGCCCAAGCAATAGGCACACCATCTTCGGGAGAATAATTTTTTATGTAGTTTTTTAAACAGGCTTCGCCTTTTGAAAGTTGGACATTGTATTCAGCAGACACCTTTCCTATTTGATAATGCAAGGCATTACGATGTAATACCTCTTGAGCTTCTTCGATATTATTTATTGCCTTTTCAGGCTTATTCTGATTTTCGTAAAATTCGCTCAATTTTGTGTAACACGTTAAAGAACCTCCAACATATATGGCTTTCTTATAATATATTTCGGCCAACTCTGGTTCATCATCATATTCATAGATGTAGCCTTTTGCTAAATAACCATCTACTTTGGAAAGCTGCTCTAATTCTTCAGCATACTTCAAAGATGTATTCATGCTACCACCAACAATCCCTGGTAATTGCATATACAGTTCCACCAAAGCCCAACGGGCTTCAATATGGTTTCTATCTAGCCTTGCTGCTGTTAAAAAGGCTTCTTTCAAATCGCTTAAATAAACTAATGCAGAAAGTTTATTTACCGAAAGTGCTTTCATACCTAAAGCACCTCCATATTTATAATGGTAATTGGCGACATGAGGTTTCAAATTCACTAATTTTTTATATTGCTCGATAGCTTCATCCCATTTTTCTTGATAGCCGAAAGTGTCTCCTAATATCTCAATAGCTTTCAAGTCTGTTGGGTTTTTAGCAACAATTGGCTTAGCTAACTGCTCAGCTTTTACATAGTTTTTTTGTTCCAGCAATAAATCAAGATCTTGATACGAGGTTTGCGAAAAACTCAAAAAAGGAAACATTAAAAAAAGCAAATACTTGTTCATAGAATAATCGTCGGAATAACAAAAGTAACCTTTCTCATTCATTTAAAAAATGCCTATTTTCACAGAAGCATTTTCAATTTTTGATCTGATTGGTTTTTTTGGAACGCATTTTGATTTGCTACTGACACAAAATAAATCAAATGAAATACTTCGCAACAATAATAATGGTATTATTATTTTCAAATTTTTCTGAAGCTCAAAATAATTATTATGAGAAGATGTGGAAACAAGTTGAAGCTTTTGAAAGTGAAGATTTGCCAAAATCTGCTTTAGAAATAGTCGAGCAAATTGACATTTTTGCCAAAAAAGACAACAACAAACCTCAGCAAATAAAGGTCTTACTTTTTAAAAGCAAGTTTGCCTTAATTGTTGAAGAAGAAGCGCAACTAAAGATTATAAACAATTTTAAAACTGAAATCTCAACAAACAAAGCTCCTATAAAAAATGTGCTAGAAAACATGCTAGCAACCATTTACTGGCAATATTTTCAGCAGAATAGATATAAGTTTTACAACAGGACTAAAGTAGCAGACAAAACCGCTGCAACAGACTTTAGAACTTGGGATTTAGAAACCCTTTTTAATGAAATCCAATTACATTATAACAATTCTCTAAAAAATGGCTTATTGCTTCAACAGGAAGATTTAAGTACATATTCTAGTATTTTACATGAACAAAAAGGGTCTAAAATATATAGACCAACCTTGTTCGATTTGTTAGCTCATAATGCCTTAGAGTTTTATCAAACACCCGAAAACAGCATTACAAAGCCTGCTTATAAATTTGAAATAGATGATGAATCTTATTTAAGTGATTCTAGAAGTTTCTCAAAGATGAATATTGCATCTCAAGATTCTACATCGTTAGAGTTACATGCCCTAAACCTGTATCAAGATTTGATTCAATTTCATTTAAATGATAACAAAGCTGATGCCTTAACAGATGTCAATATTTTACGTTACAATTTTGTAAAGGAACACGCCACATTTAAAAATAAAGACAAGTTATTATTACAAGCCTATATTACAGAAGCCAATCGTATAAAAACACAGGAAGCATCAGGATTATACAGCTTTGAGATTGCAAACATATATTTTCAACAAGGTCAGGATTATCAGCCAGAAACGAACGAAACTAATCGTTGGAAAATTAAAGATGCTGAGCAACTTTGCAATAGCATTATCAAAAAATTCCCTAAAAGTCGTGCTGCTGAAAAAAGTCAGATTCTCTTAAAACAAATTCATCAAGAGGCATTACATATTCTTTCTGAAAGATATTTGCCTATTCAACAAGATGCTAAAATATTAGTGAAATATACAAACATTGATGCATTAGATTTTAGTGCTTATAAGATATCTAAAAAACAGTTTGAAGCTTTCAACAAAATCCATAATCAAGTTAACAAGCTTGATTATATTAATAAGCTAAAAACAGAGACCACTTGGAAAAACACTCTAAAAAATGAGTCCGATTTTCAACAACACAGCACAGAAATCCTACTTCCTAGGTTAGATAATGGTCGTTATCTAATTGTCGCAAAAACCAACAATAAAGACAACACCTTTGCTTACAATACGCTTCAAGTTACCAACATTGCTGTTGTTGAAAAAACGGAACAGGACAGGCAAGTGTATCAATTTATTGATAGAAATAATGGAAAACCATTAAGTAATCTTCAAGTAAAAATTACCTATCGTAAAAATTACAAGGATAACGAAAGTAGCAAAACGTATACAACCAATTCTTTGGGTGAAGTTGAGCTATTAAAAGGAAATAAAACTTGGTCTAACATAATTTTGGAAGCTACTAGTACAAACGACAAAGCCTTTTTTGGGGATTACTATCTAAGAAAAAAATACAATCAAGAAGACTACACAGAGGATTATAAAGGTTTTTTATTTACAGATAGAAGTATCTACAGGCCTGGGCAGACTGTTTATTTTAAAGGAATTGCTATAAAAACTATAGATGGAAAATCAGAAATAATCCCTAACGAATTATTTCATATTGAAGTTTATGACACTAACTATAATGAAGTAATAGAACTTGAACTAACATCAAATGAATTTGGTTCTGTTTCTGGAGAATTTATGCTTCCTAATTCAGTACTAAATGGGGAATTTAGTATAGATTTTTATGGCGCAGATAATGATGTTGATATAGAGCATTTTTTTTTAGTTGAAGAATACAAACGTCCTAAGTTTGAAGCCCAATTTAAACCTGTAACAGAAACTTACAAAGTAAACGATTCTATTACTGTAAAAGGAAAAGCTCTAGCTTATGCTGGAAGTAACATTACCAATGCCAAAGTGGTTTACAGAGTGTATAGAAAAGTGCAATATCCACGTTGGTATTATTGGAATAGATCTTCTTATTCTAGCGAATCGCAAGAAATAACTCATGGTGAAGCTACTACAAACAATAAAGGCGAATTTGAAATCACTTTTAAAGCCCTTCCAGATTCAAGTGTCGATAAAAAAAACTTACCAATTTTTAATTATGAAGTGACTGCAGATGTTACCGATTTAAATGGCGAAACACGTTCGGCAACAACTATAGTACATGTTGGATATCATGCTTTGCTTGCAAATGTTTCTGTTGAGCCTTCACTTGATAAACTGAATAAAGAGCAGAAACTTCATATAGACACTAAAAACTTAAATGGCGAATTTGTACCAGCTGAAGGAACTGTAAAAATCTATAAGCTTCAAGCACCAGATTTTGTCTTACGTTCTAGACCTTGGAAAGCTCCAGATTACCAAATGCTTTCTGAAACAGAATTTAAAAACAAGTTTCCTTACGAAGCATATAAAAATGAAGACAACCCTAATAATTGGAAAAGAGGTGAATTGGTTTTTGAAAAATCTTTCAATACCGAAAAATCTAAGGAGCTAGCATTAGGGAACATGAAGAAATGGGAATCTGGACAATATGTAATTGTATTGGAAAGCAAAGATAAATTTGGTCAAAACGTGAAAGATGAAGCTAGAACAACCATATTTAGCAACAACGACAAAACCCTTGCAGACCATCAACTTTTTAGTATTTCTACTAACAAAGACCATTATGAGATTAACGAAACTGTTGCATTGACTTTAGGTTCTTCAGCAGAAAACCTATCAGTAACGGTTGAAATTGAAAAGAACAAACAAATTATTAATACCTACATTATTCAAGTAAACAACAATAAAAAAACGCTAAACATTCCTGTCAAAAAAGAAGATTTAGGTGGCTTTGCAGTGCATTATAGTTTGGCGTATGCTAATAGTTTTAAATCTGGCACGAAAGCTATTTCTGTGCCTTATCCTAAAACCGATTTAGAGATTGAAACCACCACGTTTAGAGATAAACTTCAACCAGGACAAGATGAAACTTGGGGTTTTAAAATTAAAGGGCCTAAAGGCGAACAAGTGTCTGCTGAAATATTAGCAAGCATGTACGATATGTCTTTAGATCAATTTAAATCTCACAACTGGAATTTTAATCCTATTAATCTT
>Ga0209345_10002649_pt1 | contig 19444 bp, 18 predicted proteins | sample Cruoilmetagenom7_FD_187294 | JGI IMG/M metagenome (GOLD analysis project Ga0209345, IMG submission 187294) | Oil polluted marine microbial communities from Coal Oil Point, Santa Barbara, California, USA - Sample 7 (SPAdes) (version 2) | ecosystem: Environmental > Aquatic > Marine > Oil seeps ... | reverse complement strand
CTATCTCGGCGGCCTGCTGTTCGGGATGGCATTTTCCGGTTTCGCATTGTTCTGGATGATTATGGCGGCACAGGCAGGCGGCGGGTTCTGGATGTTCGGGCTGATCCACTTTTTCGTCGGCATCGGCATAGGTATTGGCCCCGTGCTCTGGGGCACGCTTAAGCGGCGTAAATCATGGTATACCCTGACCAACAAACGCGCCATGATTGCCACTGATTTGCCCACTAAGGGCCGCGTGTTGAAGTCCTATCCGATCACCAAAGACACCATGCTTGAACTTGGTTCAGGTGATCCGGCCAGCATCTTCTTTGCCACCAATCAGCGCCGCCGCAAGAATGGCACCTACCAAGTCAAAATCGGATTCGAGCGGATTGAGGATGCAAAGCAGGTTTACGCATTGATCCGCGACATCCAGAAAGAGATCGCATGACAACCACCTTCACCAATGCCCGCCTGATTGATCCTGAAGCCGGCAGTGACGCCATCGGCAGTCTGACCATTCAGGATGGGTTGATCATCGGTATCAACACCCCGCCCAAGGGCGACGTGATTGACTGCAACGGCAAATGCCTTGCCCCCGGCATTGTCGACATCGGCGTCAAGGTTTGCGAGCCGGGTGAGCGCCACAAGGAAAGCTATCGCACCGCCGGTTTGGCCGCTGCCGCAGGCGGCGTGACCACCGTAGTCACCCGCCCCGATACCGCCCCCGCCATCGATAGCCCCGAAGTGTTGGAATTCGTCGCGCGGCGGGCTCGTGAAACGACGCAAGTGCGCATGTTGCCCATGGCGGCACTGACCAAACAGCGTCAAGGCCGCGAGATGGTCGAGATCGGGTTTTTGAGCGATGCGGGTGCGGTCGCCTTTACCGATTGCGACCGCGTGGTGGAAAACACCAAAGTGTTTGCACGCTGCATGACCTATGCCAAAAGCCTTGGTGCTTTGGTCATCGCGCATCCGCAAGACCCCACCATGTCCAAGGGTGCTGCCGTGACGTCCGGCAAATTTGCCTCTTTGCGCGGCTTGCCCGCTGTTTCGCCGATGGCCGAACGGCTGGGACTTGAGCGCGACTTGGCCTTGGTTGAAATGACCAATGCACGCTATCACGCCGATAACCTGTCGACCGCCACCGCCCTGCCTGCCCTGATGCGCGCCAAAGCGGCGGGGCTGGATGTGACGGCAGGGGCTTCGATCCATCATTTGACGTTGAACGAGTTGGACGTGGGTAACTACCGCACCTTCTTTAAGGTCAAACCACCCTTGCGCAGCGAGGACGACCGCAAAGCGCTTGTCGCGGCCGTGGCCAGTGGTTTGATCGACATTATTTCGTCGATGCACACCCCGCAGGACGAAGAAAGCAAGCGCCTGCCCTATCAAGAAGCGGCATCCGGCGCTGTAGCGCTGGAAACCCTGCTGCCCGCCGCCATGCGGCTGTATCATTCCGGCGACATGGACCTGCCGACCCTGTGGCGCGCTCTGTCGCTGAATCCGTCAGCCCGGCTTGGGTTGGACACGGGCCGTTTGAGCGAAGGTGCCCCTGCCGATCTGGTTTTATTCGATCCGGATGCGCCTTTTGTAATGGACCGTTTCGCGCTGCAGTCAAAATCAAAAAATACCCCCTTTGATGAACAGCGAATGCAGGGCAAAGTGTTGGCAACTTACGTCAACGGTGAACAGGTTTTTAAAAGAGGATAAATTATGCCAGAGATCAGCAGCACATACCAAATGCTCGCGCTCGCAGCACTTGCCGGATATTTGCTCGGGTCGATCCCGTTTGGCATGGTAGTCGCCCGCGTCATGGGGTTGGGCAATCTGCGCGACATCGGATCAGGCAATATCGGCGCGACCAACGTCCTGCGCACTGGCAACAAAGGCGCGGCGGTGCTGACGCTAATCTTTGACGCGGGTAAAGGCGCTGTTGCGGTGCTGGTTGCGCGGGCCTTGATTGGCGAGGACGCGGCCCAAATCGCCGGAATTGGGGCGTTTCTGGGCCATTTGTTCCCGATCTGGCTGCGGTTTCGAGGCGGCAAAGGGGTGGCGACGTCTCTGGGCATTGTGCTGGCGCTCTACTGGCCATTGGGGCTGGCAGCCTGCGCCACATGGCTGGTTGTTGCGGCTTTGATGCGTATGTCATCACTGGCAGCATTGGTAACGGCGGCGTTGGTCCCATTGTGGATGTTGCTGTTGGAGCATAGTGAAATGCTGCTTCTCGGGGCAATACTCGCCATCCTTATTTATCTGCGCCACGCGGACAACCTCGGCCGTATCAAGGCCGGAACCGAGCCAAAAATAGGGCGTAAAAACAGCTCACCCTAGGGCAACTTGTCCTATCCGGCGATATTGCGCTTGTTAATTTCGTGATTACGTCTATCCATTATGAAAAATCCAACGATAACGACAGGCGTCTTAATGAATCCCACTACCACAGAAGCACCGCACGGCTCGGTTGAGCCGGAAAACACCCGCGAATGGGTGCGTCATTTGGCCAAATACCGCGATCCAAAACTATTTCGCAGCCTGTTTGAGCTGGCAGCAACGGCCGGTCCGTTCCTTGCGCTTTGGGCGTTTGCGTGGTGGTCACTGTCCATCAGTTACTGGCTGACCTTTGCAATTTCCCTTGTGAACGGGATTTTTGTAGTGCGGCTGTTTATCATCCAACATGATTGCGGCCACAGCTCGTATTTCAAAAACCGCACCTCTGGCGACTGGGTTGGCCGCGTGTTGGGCGTATTCACCGTCACCCCTTATGATGTCTGGAAACGGGCCCACGGCATTCACCACTCCACATCCGGCAATCTGGACCGTCGCGAGTTGGGCGATATCGACACAATCACCGTTGATGAATATATGGCCCTGTCGCGGATCGGCCGCTTTAAATACCGTTTCTACCGCAACCCGTTGATTCTGTTTTTAATCGGGCCGTCCTATGTATTTTTGCTGACCAACCGTCTGCCGATGGGCATGATGAAGGCCGGTGCGAAATACTGGGTTAGTGCGCTGGGCACCAATGCTGCAATTTTGGCGCTGCTTACGATCATCGTTTATCTGGGTGGATGGATGCCCCTGTTGCTGATCTTTTTGCCCAGCACGATCATGGGTGCCACCATAGGCGTTTGGCTGTTCTATGTGCAACACCAGTTCGAGGCCACCTATTGGGATCGCGACGAAGATTGGGATCTGCATACCGCAGCACTACACGGCAGCTCACACTATGTTTTGCCCGAACCGCTGCAATGGCTGACGGGCAATATCGGCATCCATCACGTGCACCACATTTATGCGCGCATTCCGTTTTACCGGCTCAAAGAAGTGCTGCGTGATTTCCCTGTGCTGAAAGACGCCCAGCGCCTGACGATCCGCGAGAGCCTGTCCTGCGTAAAGCTGCAGCTGTGGGACGAAAAGCGCCGCGAGTTGTTGTCTTACCGCCGCATGAAAGAGATTTACGGATAGGTTAAAGGCAACCATTCTGGCGAAAAACCCAAAGGCGCGCATTTCCCTGTGCGCCTTGTTTGCACTCATCCCTTAAGGGCTTGTGCTGTGGGCCGTTTCCCATAACATTGGCACCAGCAAACACTGGGGGCGGCATGACATATGTGATGGCTATAGACCAAGGCACGACATCTTCGCGGACAATCTTGTTTGACGGTGAAATGCACGTGGCCGCCAGTGCCCAAGAAGAATTCACACAGCACTTCCCCCGCTCGGGTTGGGTCGAACATGCACCGGAAGATCTGTGGCAAACAGTTGTGCGCACAGCCAAAGACGCGATGAAACAGGTCGGAACGACCGCCGCCGATATCGCGGCAATCGGCATCACCAATCAGCGCGAGACCACAATCATCTGGGACAAGGCGACGGGCGCGCCGATCCACAACGCCATCGTCTGGCAGGACCGCCGCACCGCCAGCATTTGCGACGCGCTCAAGGCGGCGGGCAAGGAGCCGATGATCACCCACAAAACGGGCCTGCTATTGGATCCGTATTTCTCTGGCACCAAGGTAAAGTGGCTGTTGGACAACGTCGCGGGGGCACGGGCGCGAGCCAAGGCGGGCGATTTGCTGATGGGCACGGTTGATTGTTATCTGATCTGGCGACTGACAGGCGGCAAAGTACATGCGACCGATGCCACTAATGCGGCACGCACATTGATGTATAACATCCGCGACGGGCACTGGGACGACGAGATTTGCACGTTGCTGGATGTGCCAATAACAATGCTGCCGGATGTGCGCGATTGCGACGGAGATTTCGGCCAAACCACGCCCGATTTATTTGGTGCGCCAATCGCCATTCGCGGGGTGGCGGGGGATCAGCAGGCCGCCACCGTTGGGCAGGCCTGTTTCAAACCCGGTATGATGAAATCCACCTATGGCACTGGTTGCTTTGCCCTGATGAACACCGGCGACACCCTGATCAGCAGCCAGAACCGCCTGCTGGGAACGATTGCTTATCAGTTTGACGGGGTCACAACTTACGCGCTGGAAGGCTCGATCTTTATCGCAGGGGCTGCCGTGCAATGGCTGCGCGACGGGTTGGGCATCATCAATCATGCCCCTGAAACCCAAGCGCTGGCTATGGCGGCTGATGCGGAACAAAACATAATGATGGTACCTGCCTTCACCGGCCTTGGTGCGCCCTATTGGAATGCAGATTGCCGTGGTGCCGTGTTCGGCCTGACCCGGAATACCGGCCCCGCCGAAATGGCCAAAGCCGCGTTGGAAAGCGTCGGCTATCAAACCCGCGATTTACTGGAGGCCATGCAGGCCGATTGGGACAGCCCCGGGGCTGCGGTTTTGCGGGTCGATGGCGGCATGACGGCCAGCGACTGGACCATGCAGTTTTTGTCGGACATTTTGGGAGCACAGGTGGATCGCCCAACCATTCTGGAAACCACAGCACTGGGCGTCGCCTGGATCGCCGGGATGAAGGCAGGATTTTATCCGGTGATGACTGAATTCGCCGCAGAATGGGCGCTTGAGAGGCAGTTCGCGCCCAATATGACCACCTCCGACCGCGACATGAAATATGCGGCTTGGAAGCGTGCAATCGCTGCCGCTCAGGCTTACTAATGGGCAACATATCTACCCGATTTCGTGAACCATCTTGTATGCCTTCAACCGGCACTCTACATCCTTACTCATGAAGCAATTTATCCCACTTATAAAATCCGACCCTTTGGTGGCAGTCATCCGGCTATCTGGCGTCATCGCATCGGGCGGACGTGGCGCGCTGAATGACCAGATTTTGGGCCCCGTGATCGAAAAAGCCTTTAAGCGCGGCAAACCATCTGCCGTGGCGTTGGTGATCAACTCCCCCGGTGGCTCGCCCGTGCAATCCTCGTTAATCGGGGCGCGTATCCGGCGCCTGTCAGAAGAAAAAGACATTCCGGTGATCGCCTTTGTCGAGGACGTGGCCGCATCGGGTGGCTATTGGCTGGCCTCGGCCGCAGATGAAATCTGGGCGGACGAAAGCTCGGTTGTTGGCTCAATCGGCGTGATCTCGATGGGGTTCGGGTTTAACGAATTGCTTAACCGCCACGGGGTCGAGCGGCGCGTCTATACGGCGGGCAAATCCAAATCGATGCTGGATCCGTTCCAGCCCGAAAAACCCGCCGATATAAAACGCCTGAAGGGAATGCTGGAGCACATCCATGAGAATTTCAAAACCTGGGTGACGACGCGCCGTGCCGGAAAGCTGCCCGAGGGCAAAGACCTGTTCACCGGCGAAATCTGGGTTGGCAAGGTGGCGCAAGAGGTTGGCCTGATTGATGGCATCGGCCATCTGGTGCCCCTGATGAAACAACGTTACGGCGACAAAGTTCGTTTTGCCCGTTACGGTGTGAAACGGTCGATCCTGCAACGGTTTGGGGCACGTGCAGTGACCGACGCACTGGACGGTATAGAGGAGCGCGCCCATTTTGCGCGGTTCGGCCTGTAGATGATTATCAAAATTGTCAGCGTGTTTTTGATCGGCATGATGGTGCTCGCCATGTTTGGCAGGCTGCGCTATCCAGGCCAAAAACAATTGCAATCCAGAAAATGCCCGAAATGCGGGCGCTATCGCATCGGGCGCGGGCCCTGTGGTTGCGGCCACAATAAAAAGGGTTAACGGATGGATTGGGTATACACTGGCCTTGGGCTGGTCATATTGCTGTTGGCTGGCGACGCACTGGTTAAGGGGGCTGTGAATCTTAGCCTGCGGCTGGGAGTCCCTGCGCTGATCGTCAGCCTGACGATTGTGGCCTTTGGCACCTCGGCCCCTGAATTGCTGATTGCGATAGAGGCGATCATGGATGGCGCCCCCGGATTGGCGCTGGGCAATGTTGTTGGCTCGAACACCGCCAATGTGCTGCTGGTTTTGGGCATCCCCGCATTGATCGCCACCTTTCACACCTCCGAATGTGACACTCGGAAAAATTATCTGTTTATGATCTTTGCCTCGATCCTGTTTACGGCCATGTGTTTCCTTGGTCCGATCACGTGGGTGCATGGCTTGATCCTGCTGGCAGCACTCGGGTTCGTTTTGTCGGACGCCTTTATCGAGGCCCGCGCCCATCGCAAGGATAGCAAAGCAAACGACATCGAAGACATTGAGGGCGCCGACATGGATATGCCGTGGTGGCAGATCGGTGTTTTCATGGTGCTGGGGTTGATCGGCCTGCCGCTGGGGGCCAGCCTGTTGGTCGATGGCGCTGTGAATATCGCCACCGAATACGGCGTCAGCGAAACCGTGATAGGCCTGACATTGGTCGCCGTGGGCACATCATTGCCCGAACTGGCCACAACCGCAATGGCGGCAGTGCGCAATCAGGCCGATGTGGCGCTGGGCAATGTGATCGGGTCGAACATGTTCAACCTGCTGGCCATTATCGGCATCGCCAGCTTTGTTGGGGACATTCCAGTGTCCGATGGCATCCTTAGCTTTGACATCTGGGTGATGCTGGGGGCGTCAGCCTTGTTGCTCCCGTTTGTATTTTTCAAACGAAATATCACCAAAGGCTGGGGCGTTATCTTGTCAGCGCTTTATGCAGCCTATGTGATCATTATTTTGGTGTAGCTCATGGACATGATAAAACACGCACTGGTTACAGGGGCGGGCATACGGTTGGGTCGCGCAATGGCGTTGTATTTAGCGCAGCGTGGCTATGACGTCGCAGTGCATTACGCCAGTTCCAAAAGCGATGCGACCTCATTGGTGAGCGAAATCGAGGCCTTGGGACAACGCGCTGTGGCTCTGCAAGCCGACCTGCTGGATGAGGACGCGGCTCAAGCCTTGATTGGGAGGGCATCGGATGCGTTGGGCGGGCCGCTAAGTTGTCTGGTCAACAACGCCTCGATCTTTGAGTATGACACGCTGGAAACGGCAACACTGGAAAGCTGGGATCGGCACATCGGGTCAAACCTTCGGGCCCCGTTTGTGTTGACGCAAAACTTCGCCGCCCAAGCACCAAAGGCAACGCCGGACGCAAACGGCGAGCCGGTCTCACAGGCGTTGGTGATCAATATGCTGGACCAACGAGTGCGCAAACTGACACCAGAGTTTATGAGCTACACAATCGCCAAGATGGGGTTGTGGGCCTTCACCCAAACCGCCGCCCAATCGCTGGCCCCCGACATCAGGGTCAATGCCATCGGGCCGGGCCCAACGATACGCGGCATTCGCCAATCCCGGCAACACTTTGACAATCAGCGCAAAAACGTGCCGCTGGGCCGTGGCGCAAACGCTGAGGACATCACCGCCGCCTTGGGCTATTTTCTGGACGCAATCGCCGTTACAGGGCAATTGCTCTGCGTTGATGGCGGTCAAAATTTAGCCTGGAACACGGCTGACATCCTTGGGGTTGAGTAGAAGAAATACAGCACAGTTGGCGTATCTTGAAAAACTTGTGCACTTTTGACTATTAGATCACATAACTGTTACAGTTTTGTTAATGATTTCAATCATTTGGTGACGAGATATAAAAATTTACCGCAAAATCAATGCCTTACAATGCCGCCCAAAAAATAGGCAAACCAGCGAAAACGCGAGAAACAAAGGGAAAATTCGGCCTCTGGCAAAGTTACAGACAGGTTTATCCACAGATCTAGTGGAGATGTTTTCTATTGCGACAGAATAGATAAGGGTGCAGCAAGTCAAAGAATCACATCGGGGCGCTGAATGAGCGACGAGCAGAACGATAACGCAGAACAAACCACAGTCGTTGCGCCGGTGACTGGGCATGAACGAGTGCGCGGCTATCTAAAAACGCTGGACGGCAGTCCGGGGGTTTACCGGATGTTGGATGCGCAGGGGCGGGTGTTATATGTCGGCAAAGCCCGACACCTGAAAAAGCGGGTGTCGAATTACGCCAACCCGCGCGGCCACACAATCCGCATCCAACGGATGATCCACCAGACCGCCTCGATGATGTTTCTGACCACAAAGACAGAAACCGAAGCCCTTTTGCTCGAGCAAAACCTGATCAAGCAGCTAAAGCCGCATTACAATGTGCTGCTGCGCGACGACAAATCCTTTCCCAGCATCCTGCTTGCCAAAACCCACCCCTTTGCCCAGATCAAAAAGCACCGTGGGCGCAAGGGCGAGGCTGGCAGCTATTTCGGTCCCTTCGCCAGCGCGGGGGCAGTGAACCGTGTGCTGAACCAGCTGCAAAAGGTTTTCTTGCTGCGCAATTGTTCGGATTCGATGTTTTCCAGCCGCACACGACCCTGTTTGCTCTATCAAATCAAGCGCTGTTCCGGCCCCTGCGTGGGCCACATCAGCGAGGTGGATTATACCACGCTGGTGCATGACGCAGAACTGTTCTTATCCGGAAAATCGACCAAGGTGCAGGCCGAGTTGGCCGAGCAAATGCAACTGGCCAGCGACACGATGGAGTTCGAGCGCGCTGCATCCTTGCGGGACCGGATCAAGGCTCTGACCCAAGTGCAACAAGTGCAAGGTATCAACCCGCAAGGTGTGACCGAGGCCGACGTGATCGCCCTGCATATGGATGGCGGGCAGGCTTGTGTTCAGGTATTTTTCATTCGCGCCAATCAAAACTGGGGCAACAAGGATTTCTACCCGCGCACCGGCGCAGGTGCGGACGAGGCCGAGGTGCTGGAAGCCTTTGTTGGTCAGTTCTACGACAACAAACTGCCGCCGCGTTTGGTGCTGCTATCGAACCCGATTGAAAATGACGATCTGATGCAAGAAGCGCTGAGCCAAAAGGCGGATCGCAAGGTGAAAATCATCGTGCCTTTGCGCGGTGAAAAGGCCGAGCTGGTTGAAGGGGCTGTGCGCAACGCCCGCGAGAGTCTGGCGCGGCGGATGGCGGAAACCGCCACCCAAGCCAAGCTGCTCAAAGGCTTGGCCGAGGCCTTTGATCTGGACGGCCCGCCAAAGCGCGTTGAAGTTTACGACAACTCGCATATTTCTGGCACCCACGCTGTTGGCGCGATGGTGGTGGCCGGCCCCGAAGGCTATATCAAAAGCCAATACCGCAAGTTCAACATCAAGGGCGATGATCTGGTGGCCGGCGATGATTTTGGCATGATGAAAGAGGTTCTGGGACGCCGTTTCAAACGGTTGTTAAAAGAAGACCCCGAACGAAAAAGTGAAAGCTGGCCCGACCTTTTGTTGATTGATGGCGGGGCGGGACAGGTCAGTGCTGTGGCCGACATCATGCGTGAATACGGCGTCGAGGATATTGCGATGATTGGCGTTGCCAAGGGCGAAGACCGCGACGCTGGCAAAGAGGAATTTCACAGACGGGGCAAGCGCCCGTTCGCGCTGCGGCACAACGACCCTGTTTTATACTTTGTGCAACGGATGCGCGACGAGGTGCACCGTTTCGCCATCGGCACCCACCGCGCCAAACGCGCCAAGGCCATGGGAGAAACGCCGCTGGATGGGGTTCCTGGCGTAGGCGCAGCACGTAAACGGGCGTTATTGGCGTATTTTGGCAGCGCCAAGGCAGTCAGCCGCGCAGGCCTTGAGGATTTGAAAAAAGTTGACGGTATTTCCAACAGAATGGCAGAAACGCTCTATGACTTCTTCCATGACAAAGGCTGACGGGTTAAGGATGATCTTATGACATGGAACGTGCCAAACATTCTGACCGTGCTGCGCCTGCTCGCGGCCCCCGCTTTGGCGGTGATGTTTTTGTATTTCAACACACCTTGGGCGGACTGGTTTGCGCTGATCCTGTTTGTAACGGCTGCCCTGACAGATTTCCTTGATGGCTATCTGGCGCGGGCGTGGAAACAGGAAAGCAAATTCGGTGCTATGCTGGACCCGATTGCCGACAAGGCCATGGTCCTGATTGCGCTGCTGGTGATCATCGGATTTTCAGGCGTGAAAGCATGGATATTGCTACCCGCCACAATGATTTTCTTTCGCGAGGTTTTTGTTTCCGGCCTGCGCGAATTTCTGGGCGACAAGGCCAGCAAACTGAAGGTCACAAAGCTGGCAAAATGGAAAACCACGGCGCAGATGATTGCGATTGCGGTTTTGTTTTCGCAAGGGATTTTCGCTGACAAGTTTGTCGAGCTGACCGAGGCAATGGACGCACGTATGATCGACGCCATTCTGATGGGGCAAATCGCAGACCTGAACGGGTTGGGCTGGATTCAGAAAGGCGCTGCCTTTAGTTATTATGGCGGCATCGCGCTGCTGTGGATCGCGGCGGCCCTGACACTGATCACCGGCTGGGATTACTTTGTGAAGGCGCTGCCGTTTCTAAAGGATGATAGCAAATGATCGATGTTCTCTATTTCGCATGGGTGCGCGAACGCATCGGCCTGCCAAAAGAACAGGTCGAAACAACAGCCACAACTGTGGCCGATCTGGTGGTCGAACTAAAGCAGCGCGAAGAGCGTTATGCGGCCGCGTTCGAGGATATTTCGGCGCTGCGGGTGGCTGTGGACCAAGAGCTGTGTGAATTCGACACACCGCTGGCTGGCGCACGCGAAGTTGCGTTTTTCCCGCCAATGACGGGTGGCTGATATGGCCGTCCGTGTTCAAGAGGCTGCCTTTGATCTGGGGGCCGAGGTGCAGAATTTTGCCGCAGGGCAAACCCAGGCAGGGGCCGTGGTCAATTTCACCGGCATTGTGCGCAACACAGCCGCTGGTGATCTGGACCGCATGGAGATCGAGCATTACCCCGGCATGACTGAAAATGCGCTGGCCGCAATTGACGCTGAAGCCATGACGCGCTGGAACCTGAAAGACAGCCTAATCATTCATCGCTTTGGCACATTGCACCCGAATGATATGATTATGATGGTGGCAACTGCTGCCCCTCACCGCGTCGATGCGTTTGAGGCCGCGCAATATCTGATGGATTACCTGAAATCCCGCGCCCCGTTCTGGAAGAAAGAATTCACCACAGACGGGGCTGAATGGGTCGATGCCAAGGATGCAGACGAGGATGCGCTCCTAAAATGGTAGGGTGCTATTATTGTCTGCTTATCTTTTCCACATAGGCGCGCAGTTCTTCTGCTTCTTGACGTGCCGCCCGCAATCCATCCATCGCCGCCGATAGCTCGGCCTCGGTTTGGGTTTGCTGATTTGTCATCTCTGCTTCGCGTTGCTGCAAATAGGTGATCGCCTGATCGCGGGTTTCTTCAGCCTCGTGCAGGGATTGGGCCATGTTGTCCAACTCACCCAAATCCGATTGCGAAACACGGGTGAACCTGTGCAACAACCAATGGGAAAACCAGCCCAGCACAAAAGCAACAAACAAGATAACCGCGATGGCTGTGATAAATTCAGTTCTGTTCATCGGGGGTCTCCGCCGTTTCAGTTTGGGGTGCGTCAGTGTCGGCCGCTTCTGTTTCTGCTTTTGCAGTCGACTCTTCCAATTGCTCTAGCGTCGTGGTTTCTTCTTCCCGCTTTTCCGGAACAATCAGAGTGAATTCAATCCGTCGGTTGGCTTCGCGGCCTTCCTCGGAATCATTGTCTGCAATCGGCGTTACTTCGCCATAGCCAATAGCCGTCAGGCCGGCGGTCAACACACGGCGAGCCATCAATCCTTGCAAGACCGCATCAGCTCGCGACTGGGACAGGGTCAGGTTCATTGTCTCGCGGCCCTGACTATCGGTATGGCCTGCGATCTCAATCTTGGCCCTGACACAGCCCTTCAGGATTTCGGCCAACCGGTCCACCACGGCGCGCCCGCTCGTGTCCAACTCTGCCGAGCCTGGATCGAAACTGATTTTACGCTCCGCAAGAACCGCATTGATTTGGTCAACACATTCGGCGGGCTTTAACAGCCCGGCAACCGGATCCAGCTTTTTCTCATAGGTGACGTCAATGCCGTAATCCTCGGAAGCACCCAGCTTTTCAGACAGCAGACGTGCAATGTTGGCGTTTGCATCAACGTTGCCGGTAACACCACGCACCTCGACATAGTTTTCCTGAACCACAACACTGCCCTGATTCAACTCGGCCAAGGCCTCGATCCCTGCCAGAACCCGCATCGGCCAACCGTGCGGCAACTCTTCGTCCAAACGGGTGGCCGTATAAACCGATGTGCTGCCAAACCTAGCCTGAGCATAGCTGTCAACCGCCGCGCGGGTGCGCGCATCGGTGACACGGCCGCGCAATTGCACCTGCCCTTCGGGGCTGCGGGTTGCGACAAATTCGGGCGGGCCAGCGCCATCGCCGGTGCCGTCAATGCTGACCGGTTCGGGCAATACCGAATGCAGTGAAAATACCTCTGGTAGCGCCGCTTCCAATTCGCCAACCACACGGTCAAATGTTGCGGGTGAAGTGGTATCAAGCGCAACAAGCGTGATGTCGGCATCAGAATAGGTGATCGTTCCGCCTCCCATATCCTTGAGGGCAGCAATACCGCTGGCAACCGCCGCACCCCACGACGGGGTTGGCACGCCCAGCCCAATCGTGCAGTCGGTTTGGCCTTCCAAACCAGCGGCAAGGGCGGCCTTGAGAATATTTGCATGGGATTTTTCGGAATCAACCGAGCAAGCATCAAATCGCGTGCCGTTGTCATCAATGATAAACCGCAACGTAAAGGGGGTGATCACAGGTCGCGGCGCGGTGATGTTGGTGATCAGTGTCAAACCCTTTGGTGCCGCTTGGGTAAGATCGGCCTCGATCTCGCGTTTTTCACTGATGCTGCTGGAAATAGCCGTGATCGCAACCCGTTTTGCGGTGATTGATATTTTGGATTTGGGCAGGTTGTACAAGGCATCCAATCCAAACCTTAGGGCGACATCCCATTTTTCGGGCGCTGGATAGTTGGTCACATCCATCATGTCTGTGACCTGCTTGCCGCGCGTCAACTGCGTAATCGATCTAACGATTTCATCGCGGTCTGTGCTGGCCGGTATCAACCCGATAATCGTCACACCAGAATCATTTCGCAAAATCTCGACCGAAAATTCCGGCGCTTTGATCGCGGCCGCATCTATCACATCCATACTGTCGATAATGCGTTCGGCATCAACAATCGAGTTGGCAACGCTTAACGCCCGAAAACGCGTAGCCTCGTCAGCCGCTGTGCCCGTCAACTCGACCCGCAATCCGTCTATGTGCACCGACACCCAGCTGTGATCATTGGTCACCAGCGCATCTGTAACGGCCGCTAGGGATCGCTTTTCAACAAAGTCTGCTGCCCGCATAGCACCAAATGTGCTGGCGGCGCCCGCGATCAGGAACATTGCTATGATCGTAAGAGTTGAAGAAATGCGCATATCAGCTCTGGCTTTTCATAATTGTTTTCATATCTTTATGCCGCCTGCAGTCCAGGTTCAATCATAGGAAAAGGGCGGCGGCGGTAAATAGCGCAATAATCAGACCGGAATTACGATTTGCGCGAAAAAGCCGCAGGCAAACAGTGGCATCATCGGTGTCCAGCACCCGCATTTGCCACGCCAGATGCCAACCAAACGCCCACGGACCACCCAGTGCGACGACCATTACCAACGGATTCGGATTATCCGCCAGCGCCAGAATGATAGCAGCGGCCACCAGCACGACCGAAATAACCATGAAGGCCCGCAGCCACCTGTGGGAATTGGAGCCAAACAAACGCGCCGTGGATTTCACCCCGATCAGCGCGTCATCTTCGGTGTCTTGATAGGCGTAGATCGTGTCATAAAACAGCGTCCACGAAATTCCGGCTAAATACAGCAGCACAGCAGGCCATTCCAACTGCCCTGCATGCGCAACCCACGCCAGCAACGCACCCCAGTTAAACGCCAAGCCCAAAAATACTTGCGGCCACCATGTGAACCGCTTGGCAAACGGATAGATCACCACCAAAACCAGCGACCCTACGCCCAGCAAAATAGCATATGTGTTAAACGTCAGCAAAATACCAAAGGCGATCAGCGCTTGCAGCCCCATCCATGCGGCGGCCCCTTTGACGCTGACTTGGCCCGACGGGATTGGCCGCGAACGGGTGCGCTCAACCTGCCCATCATAGTTGCGATCCGTGATGTCATTCCACGTGCAGCCCGCCCCGCGCATCAGCCAAGCGCCCGCCGCACAAGCAATGATGATCCACAGATCAAATCGCGCGAAATTTCCGCCCGACAGCGCCGCCAGCAACACGCCCCACCAACAGGGCAACAGCAGCAGCCAGGTTCCGATTGGGCGGTCCGCCCGTGACAGACGTAAATAGGGCCGCGACCACGCGGGTGCCATGGTATCAACCCAGTTGCCTGTAACGGCATCAGAAACTTGTCCTGTCGGCTCTGGAATGTCTGGCGTATCGGGCATATGTTTCATCCATGAAAGAAGCAAAAATCAGGCTCTGTGTAACGCAGGCATTAGGTGCTGGGCAAACCATTCCTTTGCAGCAAAATCAGGCGCACTACCTTTTCGGGGTTATGCGGCTGAAAACGGGGGCGCGGGTGCTGTTGTTTAACGGTGTCGATGGCGAGTATCTGGCCGAGGTAACAGAGGCTGGAAAACGCAAGGGCATACTGAAATGTCTTGAGCAAACCCGCCCGTTGCAAATGCCGCCTGATTTGTGGCTGCTGTTTGCTCCGATCAAAAAGGCTCGCACGGATTTCGTTGTCGAAAAGGCCGCAGAAATGGGTGCGGCACAGATCATGCCAGTGCAAACCCGTTTCACCAATTCAGACCGCATTCGGCAGGACCGCCTGCAAGCCCACGCGCTTGAGGCCGCCGAGCAATGCGGCGGCACCTATGTGCCCGAAGTCACAGACATTCGCAAACTTGACGCGGTGCTTGCCGATTGGCCCACTGACCGCCAGTTGATATTCTGCGATGAGGCTCTAATCGGCGCAAAAGAGACCCTGAAAGCCGCATCCGACACGAAAAAATGGGCCATCCTGATCGGGCCCGAAGGCGGATTTAGCGACGAGGAACGCACACTTCTGTCGACCCTGCCCTTCGTCACCAAAATCAGCCTCGGCCCCCGCATTTTACGCGCCGACACCGCTGCAGTCGCCGCCCTAGCCCTGTGGCAATCTACACTGGGGGATTGGTAACATGACGGGTATGAATGGTTTCGTCAGGCCCGAAATGCGCACCCTGTTTTGGCGTTGGCGCGAAGTTGTGATCGGGCTTGCCATTCTTTTGTGGGGCGGCTGGTTAGCAGCCACATCCCTAGGGCTAATCGCCACCTTTGGCTGGCTCATCACCGCCGTGGGGGCCGTTTGGATATTCACCGGCGTTCAACGTGCGCGGTTTCGCATTGGCGATGGCGGGGCGGGCGTGGTGCAGGTGGATGAGCGCGAAGTGATCTATTTTGGCCCGTTAGAGGGGGGAACAATCTCAATTGAGGCTCTAACGCAGGTGGAATTGCACCCTTTTGAAGGGGACGCGCATCGTTGGTTGTTGATCGAGCCAAATCGCAAACCGCTGTTCATCCCGACCGATGCCGAGCATTCGGAGGATTTGTTCGATGCCTTCGGCGTGCTGGAAGGCTTTGAAACACAGCGCATGTTGCAAGCGCTCAATGCGTTGTCGCCTCACCCGATCGTGATCTGGCAAAAAGATACAAACAGGCTGCATTGACATCGCTCACATTTGCGCCCAACTCTGAATTCCAGTCATAGCGAACAGCAACGAGGCCCAGACCAATGTCCATTCCCCAATCCGGCGGCAGCGCCCCGATCCAAGATCATTCCGAACTGGCCCAGTATCTGGCCGACGGTTGCAAGCCAAAAGAAGACTGGCGCATCGGCACCGAGCACGAGAAATTCGGCTACTGCAAAGATACCCTTGAACCGCTGCCCTATGAAGGCACGCATTCGATCAAATCCGTGCTGGAAGGGCTGCGCGATCAGTTCAGCTGGAAACCTGTTTTCGAGGCCGGAAATATCATCGGGCTGGAGAAAGACGGTGCCAACATCAGCCTTGAGCCAGGCGGCCAGCTGGAACTCTCGGGCGCGCCACTGGAAACAATCCACGAAACCTGCGACGAAGTGAATATTCACCTGCGCGAAGTGCAATCGGTCGCCGATGGCGCTGGCGTGCGGTTTATCGGTCTGGGCGCGGCACCTATCTGGACGCATGAACAGATGCCGATGATGCCCAAAGGGCGCTACAGGCTGATGACCGATTACATGGACAAGGTCGGCACCCACGGTAAACAGATGATGTATCGCACCTGCACGGTTCAGGTGAACCTTGATTTCGGCTCCGAAGCCGACATGGTGCAAAAGTTCCGCGTGGCCTTGGCCTTGCAACCCGTGGCGACGGCGCTGTTCGCCAATTCGCCGTTTTTTGAGGGCAAGGTGAATGGCCACAAAAGCTGGCGGTCTCGCATTTGGCGCGATCTGGATTCGTCGCGCACCGGCATGCTGCCCTTCGTGTTCGAAGACGGCATGGGGTTTGAGCGTTACGTCGAATACGCGCTGGATGTGCCAATGTATTTTGTCTATCGCGACGGGGTTTACATCAACGCGCTGGGCATGTCGTTTCGCGATTTCCTGAAAGGCGAATTGCCCGCCCTGCCGGGTGAAAAAGCAACCATGTCCGATTGGGCAGATCATCTTACAACGGCCTTCCCCGAGGCCCGCATCAAACAATATATGGAAATGCGCGGGGCCGATGGTGGCCCGTGGCGTCGGCTTTGTGCGCTGCCCGCATTCTGGACCGGATTGATGTATGATCAGGGCGCGCTGGATGCGGCATGGGATTTAGCCAAAGACTGGAATGCAGAGACCCGCGAAGAATGGCGTGTGGCGGCCTCGGTTGGTGCGCTACAAGCCGAAGTAGGGGGCGTAAAAATGCGCGATCTGGCCCGCGAAGTTCTGGAGATCTCGGAAAACGGGCTAAAGGCACGCGCCAAACCCGGCGCCGGTGGCATGGTTCTGGACGAACGCCATTTCCTGAACGCACTGATCGATAGCGTCGACACTGGCAAGGTCCCCGCCGATGAGTTGCTGGATAAGTATAACGGTGAATGGGGCGGTGATTTGTCCAAAATATATGGCGAATACAACTACTGAATTCCGGACATTAACCGTTGCATAGACGCGCCAAGACCAGAACCACCAGCGCCAGCATTCCGCCGGCTGGACCGCGCGGCGTGTTGTGACATGGGACAGGCGGTCAGTGCCGGGCATAACGATATAGTTATCTCCAACTGACAGTAATTGGCAGCAGACATGTATATGGTGGCCAAAGAAACAGGAGGATGTAAATGCTAAATCTACTCAGTTTCCCGACCCACTTTGACCAACCGGGCGGCAGTCCCTTTTGCCTAAAGGTGATTTGCCTTTTGAACATGTCCGGGCAGGATTGGAAATGCAGCCTTGCCGATGTGCGCAAAATGCCCAAGGCCAAGTTACCCGTGTTAAAGGTTGGCGATAAGCTGATCCCCGACAGCGAAAATATCCGCAGCTATCTGGAACAACAGGGCGCCGATTTTGACGCAGGACTATCCGACACCGAGCGCGCCGCCTCGCGGGCCTTTATCCGTATGGCCGAGGAACATTTGTATTTCCATCTGATCACTGACCGCTGGCTGCGCAACGACACATGGCCCATCACGCGCGATACGTTTTTTGGCATGATCCCAAAATTGATACGTGGGATGATCACCAGCAAACTGCGCAAAAACTTGCGCGCCGGGATGCACACCCAGGGCATCGGCCGTTTTTCCGAGACCGAGCGGGCAGAGCGAGTCGCCAAAGACCTTGAGGCGATCAAGCTGCAACTGGGCGACAAACCTTACCTGTTTGGTGATGCCCCCACGGCGGCTGACGCCAGCATTTGTCCGATGCTCTCGGGCCTTGAATCGATCCCATTGCCGACCGAAGTCAGCAATTTGGTCAAAGGCGACGACGTGCTGACAGGCTATATCGCCCGTATGCGCGCCGCCCTTTACCATCTGCCGTAATCAATTACGGGTGCGGGACACTTTGCGCTTGGTTTTGTCCGCTTTTTTGCGGGACTTGTTTGCCTTGCGCCGCACTGGTCCGCGCCCCTTACGCGCACCACCGCTGCTTTTGGGCATGGCTTTGCCATCCACCGTCAACAGCTCCAGGATGAGGCCACCTGTCACCGCAACCGCCTCACTTAAACGCACGGTCACGGGGACGCCCAGACCCAGTATGACACCGGTTTCAGCCCCTGTTAGGGTCTGATTGTCAGGGTCGTACTGGAAATATTCACGTCCCAGGGTGCGCACAGGAATCAACCCATCTGCCCCCGTTTCATTAAGCCGCGCAAAGACGCCGAATTTGGCGATACCGGAAATGCGAGCCGGAAATTCTGCGCCGATACGTTCTGACAGATAGGATGCCAAATAGCGGTCGGTGGTGTCACGCTCCGCCATCATGGAGCGGCGCTCGGTGTCAGAAATATGTTTGGCGGTGGCTTCGAGGTTTTCAATTTCTTGAGGTGACAACCCGTCGTTGCCCCATTTGTTCGCCGTCACCAGTGCGCGGTGCACGATCAGGTCCGAGTAGCGCCGAATGGGCGATGTGAAATGCGCGTAGTTCTTCAGCGCCAGCCCGAAGTGGCCGAAATTTTCCCGCCCGTAATAGGCTTGCGTCATCGAGCGCAGGGTCGAGAGATTTATCTGCTCGTCAAACTCGGTGCCCTCGGCCTGGTTCAGCAGGTTGTTCAGATGCCGTGTCTGCAACACCTGACCTTTGGCCAGCACCAGCCCCGCCGATTGCGCGACCTCTCGCAAAGCGTCCAGTTTTTCGGGGCTGGGTTCCTCATGAACCCGAAACAACAGCGGCGTCTTTTTGGCAACCAGTTCCTCGGCGGCGGCAACATTGGCCAGCACCATGAACTCCTCGATCATCCTGTGCGCATCCAGCCGTTCGCTGAAATCGACGGCTGTGACCTTGCCCTCGTCCGACAGGATAATCTTGCGTTCTGGCAGGTCCAACTCCAGCGGTTGGCGCAGTTTACGCGCCGTGACCAAGGCGTAATAGGCGGCATAAAGCGGCTCTAATACAGGGGATAACAGCGGTTCTGTTTTCTCGTTGGGCTTGCCATCGACCGCTTCCTG
>Ga0209345_10002648_pt1 | contig 19452 bp, 17 predicted proteins | sample Cruoilmetagenom7_FD_187294 | JGI IMG/M metagenome (GOLD analysis project Ga0209345, IMG submission 187294) | Oil polluted marine microbial communities from Coal Oil Point, Santa Barbara, California, USA - Sample 7 (SPAdes) (version 2) | ecosystem: Environmental > Aquatic > Marine > Oil seeps ... | reverse complement strand
ACGGTGGGGTAAGAGCCCACCGCGGGGCTGGCAACAGTCACGGCACGGCAAGCCCCACCGGGAGCAATGCCAAATAGGAACCTTGCGGGCGTATGCCCAGAGCTGTTTTGGCTCAGGAGGTTCGGGTTGGCAGCTAGACCTGTTCAGTAATGAACAGGGCAGAGGAATGGTCATCTATCGGTGGGGAAACCCATCGTGGACAAAATCCGGCTTATAGGCCGTCCGCGCGACCTTTTCCTGTTGACTCGGGGGCCAAGCCAGCTAAAAGGCACCTTCAAGGTTTACTGGGCATTTGAGCCCCCCGCTTTAGGAGCAATAACATGGCGAAGCCAACCACAATTAAAATCCGCCTGAACTCGACAGCGGGTACTGGCCACTTCTACGTGACCAAAAAGAACGCACGCACCATGACCGAGAAAATGGTTGTGAACAAATATGACCCGGTTGTGCGCAAGCACGTTGAGTACAAAGAAGGCAAGATCAAGTAAGATCTGCTTTCAGCATCGAGTTTCAAAAGCCGCGCATTATTTGCGCGGTTTTTTTTGGCCAGTGGTTCATCGCGGCCTTTACCAGTGTTCTACCCACTATCCGATTTTGGCGTTTACAATTCCGTGAGGTCGGGGATTTGAGCTAGAATCCCGGCGAGAAAACCTAGTTAACCCTCCCCATATTGCCAGCTATGATAGGCTACCAAAGTTTGGCTCTGTGATGGGAGATAAAGGGCGAATGTGATGGAGACGCTGGAAGCAACCTTTTGTTCTCACCAAAATCGCTATCGGCATTGAAGGGGACAACAGCCCTTTTCCCCAAGCCGGAGAGCGCGGTTTCCCAACTTGTTTCGTAACGATCCAGATCGCTCATACCGTCTTCATGTGCTTCAATTGAAGCCACACCCCCTATGCCATGCAGGATGACGGGCTCCAATACATCAAAGCCGATGTACCGGAAGGGAAAGAGTAGCGGCCATACCACAAGCCGCGTATCGCCTTCTCTGCCATCAAAAGAACAGGAGTCCGCCGAAGCACCAGTTGTAATGCAGGCGATCATTTTCTTGCCGCGACAAATTCCGGCATCATAGCGCATTTGGCTTTTATAGACCTTACCGTATACAAATATCCTATCCATCCAGCCCTTCAGGATGGCTGGTGCACCGAACCACCAAAGTGGAAAATGGACAACAAGAACATCGGCATTCAAGAGCTTGTTGGCCTCGATATTTACATCAGCGGGTGTCGTTTCTTTGTTTGCATTGAAGCGCTGTTCGGTTTGCGCATGAAAGACCGTGTTGTCTGAACGTTCATTGTAGTGCCGCTCCGATTCTCGTGGATCAAAATCCATTCCATAGAGATCTGATAATGTAACGTTGTATCCGTTAGCTGTTAGTGTCGCTTTAGAAGCATCAGCCAGTTTTCCGTTAAAAGATTTTCTCTCAGGATGAGCTAGGACGATATGTGCATTCATGAGGCATTCCCTGTTCATTTTTATGTATAGTTGAGAATTAGGATCTATTCTCAAATTAGCCGAAACGGATGCGTGCCAAGTCGCCGCTTACCAGTTCGAAATTCCACAAAAAAAGGCCGGTCACACGACCAGCCTTTACCATTCGTACTTATTGGCGACGTTACTCGCGGCTACCCATGAACTGTAGCAGGAACATGAACAGGTTCACGAAGTCCAGATACAGGTTCAGCGCGCCCATGATGGCCGATTTGGCCAGCCATTCGCTATCACCGTGATGTGCGTGCGCCAGATAGTCGGTTTTGATTTTCTGGGTATCATATGCCGTCAAGCCTGCGAAAATCAGCACACCCAGTGCGGAAATCGCCAGTTGCACAATGCCGGAGCCCAGAAAGATGTTCACGACGGATGCGATGATCAGGCCAATCACGCCCATGATCAGGAACGACCCCCAAGCCGAGATGTCTCTTTTGGTGGTATAACCATACAGGCTAAGCCCCGCAAAAGCGGCCGAGGTTACCAGAAAGGTCTGTGTGACCGAATATCCGGTGAAGACCGCAAAGATCCAGGCAATCGACAGGCCCATAGCAGCGGCGAAAACATAGAAAAACAGCTGTGCGCCAGCGGCGGAAATGCGGTTGATCATCGCGCCAAAGGCGAAAACCATGATCAGCGGCAGGAACATAACGATGTAACGCACGTAGCCGGTAAAGAGTGTTTGCAGCATGGCTTCGTTGGTGCCAACGGCCCAAGCAACCAATGCTGTCAAAAGCAAGCCAACGGACATGGTGCCGTAAACCTTGTTCATGTGGGCGCGTAGCCCTGCGTCGATCTCGGCGGTGTGAGCGCCGGCACCGGTGCGGATCGTGTTATAGTCTGCCATGGAAACCTCCAGATTCATTTCATTTGGCCAGTGCCCATAGGAAACGGTCACCTTCACCGTTCTATATCGGCAAAGATGACCAGATTTTCAAGGTTGTTGGGTTTGTTTTACTACCGATTAGTGAAAATTTAGCGAGTTTATTGCTTCCAAGTGGCTGGAACGTCCCAAAATGGGCGGCGAGCTTCGCGTTTCGCTTCTGCATAGGTCAAGCCCAGATCGTTCAGGGCATCCCAGTTCAGCTGACGCAAAGCGCGGCGTTGGCTGCGCGTTTCAATGATTTGCGCGATCACAGTGAAAACCGATGGGCGCTGTTTCGTGAATGTACGGGCCGGGGTATTGCAAGTTGTCATAGTCATGGCGTGATCCTTTCGTTTTCGTGATTGGTTCGGATGAATTCATCAATTTACTTGATCTGTATCGCAGCTTATGTTTCATATTGAAAATGAATGTTTATGCTTTGACACATCAAGGAACGTGATATGCCAAGAAATATTGATATGACGGCGTTGCGCTCGTTTGCGGCTGTGGCCGAAGCGGGTGGGGTGACCAAAGCTTCCGGCTTTTTGAACCTGACCCAATCGGCGGTCTCGATGCAGCTAAAGCGACTCGAGGAATCGTTGGATACAAAGCTGTTGGACCGCAGCGGGCGCGGCGTGGCGCTGACGGGTGCTGGCGAGCAGTTGCTGGGATATGCGCGCCGGATGCTGGCGCTGAATGATGAGGTGTTCAGCCGATTGACCGATCAGGCCTATGTCGGCGAGGTAGTGCTGGGGGTGCCGCATGACATCGTTTATCCCGCCATCCCGCAGGTGCTGCAACGCTTTACCACCGAATACCCGCGCATGAATGTGCGGTTGGTGTCATCCTACACCAAGGGGTTGCGCAAAATGTTCGACCGTGGCGAGTGCGACATGATCCTGACCACCGAGGACACGTTGGAGGCGGGCGGCGAGACATTGTTGACCCTGCCACTGATCTGGATCGGGGCGCCAAACGGGGTGGTCTGGAAAAGCCGCCCCTTAAGGCTGGCCTATGAGCATGCGTGCATCTTTCGTGGTGGAGTGCAAAAGAAACTGGATGGGGCGGGGATTGCTTGGGAAATGGCCGTCGAATCCGACTCCACCCGCACCATCGAGGCCTCGGTCAGCGCCGATCTGGCTGTGCACACGGTGCTGGAAGGCATGGAGCCGCCCTATGTGGAAGTGATCCAGCACGGCGGCTCGTTGCCAGACCTGACCACCAAGCAGATCAACCTTTATGTATCCGATCTGGCCAAGGGGCAAGTGATCGAGGATATGACTGAGTTTGTGCGGCAGGCTTATCAGAATTTGTAGGAGGGGGGAGGATACGAATGACCGATTTGAGCTAAAAATACTAATTTTCCGTGGTTTGCGAAGGGCCACGTTTCCGATGTGGGTGCGGAAAACGACCTATCTTATGCATCTTTCATCAGGTTGTAGAACTGGATAAGGTGTTGAATCTTGGTAGCATTGTCTGGCGATTAAAAAGTCACCGGCTAAAAGCCCTCTCCTTGGCTCTGATAACGAAGTGTTGCCACGAGCGTAACAATTACCTGTGGAACAGAACCACACATGAAAAAAAGCGAAGCGCCGATTTAATTCTATGGTCGAAACCCGTTAAATATAGGAGAACTACTCAGTCGCATTGAAATTGTGCCGGCTTGACCACGTTTTTGGAGACCCGATGACATATAGAAATGAGATTGATGGGGTGCGTGCCATTGCCGTGGTTTCAGTCATTATTTCACATGCTGGATTTGCTTGGTTGCCCGGCGGGTTCGCTGGTGTTGATGTTTTTTTTGTCATTTCAGGTTTTTTGATCACTGGGATCATCCTTCGTGATCTTGAGCTGGGAAAATTCACTTTCCGAGATTTTTACGCCCGCCGCGCCCGTCGTATTTTCCCGGCGCTTTTCTTTATGCTCTCAGCCGTTTCAGTCTACGCGTGGCTGTTTATGTCCCCCTCGCAAATCCAAGACCTTTCAGCCAGTGTGTTTTTCTCGGTACTATTTTTATCCAACTTCTTTTTTATTGATTTTGTGGACTATTTTGCCCCAGCAGCTGAGCTCATTCCCTTGCTTCATACTTGGAGTCTCGGAATTGAGGAGCAGTTCTATATTTTGTTCCCAATGATTGGATTATTGACATTCCGCCTTGCTCGAAGGCCCGGATTTTGGGCAATCATCGTGGTGCTTTTGTTTACATCATTTGCGCTTAGTGAATGGGGATGGCGCAATGAGCCCCGTGGAAATTATTTCTTTTCGCCATCAAGGTTTTGGGAAATTCTGTTGGGATCAGTGGCCGCGCTCTGGTGCGCTGGGCGTAAAAATAAGGGCAATAGCACGCTTGCGGCCTTGGGTCTTTGCGCTCTGTGCCTGAGCTTTTTTATTTACGACGACGCCACGCTATTCCCATCTTATCATACGCTTTTGCCAACGATGGGTACTGCCTTGGTGCTGATTTATGCGCGCGGCGCTAATTTTACGGCCAGGGTTTTACAGCTTCCTCCATTACGCTTTGTAGGTCTGATCAGTTTTAGTGCCTATCTCTGGCATCAACCGGTCTTTGTCTTTGCCCGAATTGAAGGGTATGAGACGTCGGAACCCGCCACCGCATTCCTTTTGATTGCCGGAATTTTGGGGCTGTCCACAGCCACCTGGTACTTTGTTGAGCAACCATTTCGCATCCCTTCTGTAGCATTCTCACGATTGAGGGCTCCAGTTTTGTGGGGCGGGGCCACCGCACTGATTGCTTTGTCTGTTGTGGGGTATTTCACATCTTTGCCAATGATGCGGTTTAATGCAGCTGATCAAAAATTGTTGGCTACAACCAGAATTGAAGCAAGCAGCTATCAGCGCAGTATTGGTCGGCCTTATGAGCGGCGGACATTCACTTCAAATGATGCCCGACCAAAGGTTGCAATTATTGGTGATAGTTTTGGCAGAGACTTGATGAACGTTCTAAACGAACGACAAATTCTGGAAAATCTGGATGCATCGTTTTGGGTTATCTCACATATCTGTGCGCCGTTCTTTTTACACAGCAGGGACGAGCAACTGCGTCACATATGGGATTCCGTCGAATGTGCTCAATATGATCGATACAGCAGCCCCGAAGTAATGAAGGCCATTACAACTGCCGACGTTGTTGTCTTGGCATCAAATTGGAGCGCTTGGCAGGTTCCGTACATCGTTGAAACAATAGAAAATATTCAAAAAGCCTCAAAGGCATCAATTGTTTTAGCAGGGCCCAAAAGTTTTGGCCGAGTATCTACTCAACGACTGTTGCGCCTGTCAGTTGCAGAACGCCCGAAATTTCGTACACGCCTCAGTACAGACATTGTCGACACCAACGAGGCTTTGAAACAGATTGAGGGAATTGTCTATTTAGACCTTGTTGGCGCAATCTGTGATCCGGATGGAGGATGTCCGCAGGTTACCAAAGATGGTCGGTTGATTTCAGAGGATGGCAATCACCTGACGCGTGCAGGTGCGATCTTCTTGGGGGCGTCGCTTGATCAAAAGAACGAGTTGCGCAGCCAATTCGGTATGAGCGAGACTGAAAATTGATCACGTTGCACGCTCTGAATGAACCGTGGCGAAATGCAACGGCCTGATACGGCGGTCCTTTCCCAAAATTCAAATTTTAGGGGTTAGAGGAATCGGCTCAAAACCGTCGGCGCTTCCCGACTTAACGCACTTTGGACGTTAGGATCTGGAGCCACGCGATAGCGTTCCGAAAACGGCTATTGGCACCGTTCAGCGAACTGCAGCAAGGTCCACACAAAAGTCGTCTCCCAACACACTAAACCGTCACCACGACCTTACCCGTAGACTTGCGACTACGCAGCAGTTCTAGCGCCTCGCCTGCCTGCGCCAACGGCAGGGTGTGGCTGATGTGTGGGGCCAATTCGCCGGCTTTATACCACTCCAGCAAAGTATCCAGACTATCGTGCAGCACTTTGGGCGCGAACTTCAGATAGCCGCCCCAGTAATAGCCGATTACTTCGATGTTCTTGACCAACAGGATGTTGGCCGGAATTTGCGGCACCTCACCGCTGGCAAACCCCAGCGGGATGATCCGCGCCTCAGGGTTGCAGGCCCGCAATGCCGCCTTGAACAGATCGCCGCCAATCGGGTCATAAACCACATCGGCCCCGCCAAGCGCTTTGACCACTTCGCGTAAATCCTCGGTGTCACTGTCGATCAGATGATCCGCGCCAGCCTTGGCCGCAATTGCCAGTTTATCCGCGCCGCGTGCACAGGCGATCACCGTCGCCCCAATACGTTTCCCAATCTCGACCGCCGTCAGTCCTATGCCACCCGCGGCCCCCAACACCAGCAAGGTTTCCCCCGCCTTCAGCCGCGCCCGATGCGCCAGCGCCAGATGCGAGGTGCCATAGGCGACCAGAAATCCGGCCCCAACTGTGAATGGCATTTCGTCGGGCAACCGGTTGCAATGGCTGGCGGGAAAGCAGCCGTATTCAGCCAGCCCACTATGCCCGTGATAAACTGCAACCCTGTCACCGACCTTCAGATTGCTCACCCCGTCGCCAAGGGCATCAACAATACCCGCAGGCTCCATCCCCAAAGTGAAGGGCAGATCAGGGCGTTCCTGATAAGTGCCATTGATCATCAGAAGGTCGCCAAAGTTTAACCCGCAAGCTTTGATCTCCAAACGCACTTCACCAGCTTTCGGGGTGGGGGCGGCGACCTTTACTATTTGCGCGGGTTCGCCAATGTTTCGCAGTTGGAATGCACGCATGTAGTTGCTCCGTCACCTGTTAATGTTTCGCTGCTTGGTATGGGGGGGATACTGGCAATACCGTTTTGGGTAAAGGGATTGAGTGTTGGAAAAAATTGACAACAATTCCACATACAACCTATGGGATAACGCAACGTCACTCACAGCATTGTTGGTTAACGAATGCTTAACGTCATCGTCCTTAACGACAACAATGGCAGGTTAAACCGTCGATAAAACACAATTTTTGCACAATAACATAGACATAAGGACAGGTTGGCAGAGAGTTTTCTGTCAGTATAGTGACCGGAATATTAAGTAAGGTTGGCAAGTATGTATTCGATACCAATAGTATGTATTTAATACTGATTAAGGAATGATCATGAAACATCCGGTTGATATCCACGTGGGTAAACGAATTCGTCATCGTCGATGGCTCGTTGGAATGACGCAACAACAACTGGCTGAAAAAGTCGGGATCAAATTTCAACAGATTCAGAAATACGAAACCGGTAAGAACCGTGTCAGCGCATCGCGGCTGTGGGATATTTCCGATGTGCTTGATGTTAAGATCAGCTTCTTTTTCGATGAAATGCAAGAGGACAATAGCATCCCAGCTAATGATGGTGCCCCCAAGACGGATATGCCTGTGGATATCATGGCGGACAAAGAGGCGCTTGAACTTGTGCGCTCGTATTATTCGATGCCGGAAAACCAGCGTCGCCGCCTGTTCGAACTGGCCCGCGTCATGAGTGATGTGGCCTAGACGTAATACCAAACTTTTGAACACTAAATAGTCCTGCGACATCCCGAGACAGCTTTGGTGCAAACCAATGCGTTCGGGGGCAGGAGAATCCAACCGAAGCCTTCTTCCAGAAGCCCATGCCTTGCTTGACGCCAACCGCCTGATATCGCAACAGTGCTTGATATCATATGAGGGCGGGGCAGATGGCCGGAATAAGCATTGATGAACAAAAGAGCCTAAAGCAAACAGCGCATGCCTTGGCCGATGCGGCACAGGTGGAAACGTTGCGCTATTTTCGCAACCACGGGCTGGAGACGGACAACAAGGAACCAGCAGCGTTCGATCCGGTCACGGTCGCTGACCGCGCCGCCGAGCAAGCAATGCGGGCCATTTTGGCTAAGATGCGACCGCTGGACGCAATTCTGGGCGAGGAATTCGGTTATACCGAAGGGAGCAGTGGTCTGACCTGGGTGCTTGATCCGATTGACGGCACCCGTGGCTATATCAGCGGCACGCCGACATGGGGGGTGCTGATTTCGGTGCGTGATGCACAAGGGCCGTTTTTTGGCATGATCACCCAGCCCTATATCGGCGAGCGTTTTATCGGCGGGCTGAACGAGGCGCGGATGACGGGGCCGCATGGCGACGTCGGGCTGAAAACCCGTGCGCCGCAACCGTTGGCGCAATGCACCTTGCTCAGCACATTCCCGGGCATTGGCACAGCCCATGAACGCTGCGGTTTTGATAGGCTAAAAAAGCAGGTAAAACTGACACGGTATGGTATGGATTGCTATGGCTATGCGCTGCTGGCGGCGGGTCATGTTGATTTGGTGGTCGAGGCAGGTCTGCAAGCCTATGATGTGCAAGCCCCCATCGCAGTGGTGCAGGCAGCGGGTGGCATTGTGACAAATTGGCGGGGCGACCCGGCGCATGAAGGCGGGCGCGTGTTGGCCGCCGCAAATGCGCAGGTGCATGCTGCGGCACTGGCGGTTTTGCAAGATACACCTGAGGGGTAACACAATGTCAGACGTACTCATTCAAAAGGCCGACACATTGATAACGATGGATGATGGCCGCCGCGAGATTGCAGGCGCTGACATCCGGTTGCGGGGCGGGGTGGTCGTTGAAATAGGCCAAAACCTGACTGTGGAGGGGGCCGAAATTATCAATGCCCGTGGTTGCGTTGTGACGCCGGGATTGGTGAATACCCACCACCATCTATACCAAAGCCTGACCCGTGCGGTGCCGGGGGGGCAGGACGCTTTGCTGTTCGGTTGGCTGCAAACGCTCTATCCGATCTGGTCTCGATTTGGACCTGAAGAAATGCGGATTTCTGCGATGATTGGCCTGTCGGAACTGGCCTTGTCAGGCTGCACGATGTCCTCGGACCATTTGTATTTATACCCTAATGGTAGTAGGTTAGACGATACAATTGAATCAGCACATGAAGTTGGAGTACGGTTTCACCCGACCCGTGGGTCAATGAGTATTGGCGAAAGCGACGGGGGCCTGCCGCCTGACAGCTTGGTTGAAATCGAGGCCGACATTCTGGCCGACAGCATCCGCTGTATCGACAGGTTTCATGACCCCCGTGAGGGGGCGATGGTGCGGGTTGGCTTGGCCCCTTGCTCACCGTTTTCGGTCAGCCGTGACTTGATGCGGGAGTCTGCATTGCTGGCGCGCGACAAGGGTGTCATGCTGCACACCCATCTGGCCGAAAATGAGGAGGATATCGCTTATAGTCTGGAAAAATTCGGCTGCCGTCCGGGCCAATATGCCGAAGATCTGGGCTGGACTGGTGATGATGTCTGGCACGCCCATTGCGTGAAACTGGACGGTCAAGAGATTGATTTATTTGCTCGTTCCGGCACGGGTGTTGCCCATTGCCCCTGCTCGAACTGCCGCCTTGGGTCGGGCATTGCACCGGTGCGCGCCATGCGGGACGCGGGCGTCAACGTGGCGCTGGGCGTGGATGGGTCGGCCAGCAATGACGCCGGAAATCTGGTGGCCGAAGCGCGGCAATTGATGCTGTTGCAACGGGTTCAAAATGGCGCCGATGCAATGAGCGCCCGCGAAACGCTAGAGATCGCCACCCGTGGCGGAGCGGCCGTTTTGGGCCGCGATGATTGCGGGCAACTGGCGGTTGGCAAACGGGCGGATGTGGCGATTTGGGATGTCAGCGGCATTGAAAGTGCGGGCAGCTGGGATCCGGCGGCCTTGTTGTTGGCGGGGCCGACCAAAGTGCGCGATTTGTTCGTTGAGGGGCAGCAAGTGGTGCGCGATGGGCAGATGGCGACGATTGATTTGCCACGGGTGATCGAGCGCCAGAACCATTTGGCAAAAAACCTTATGGGGTGAATTCACCTGATATTATTTCCATATGAATCGCATATGAATTCCATATGACTCTTGGTCGGCATTGAAAAAGAGTTTTCTGCGCTGCGCGCGCAGGTATTTGCAGCAAGAAGAAGGGTTAAGAGCGTAGAGTGCCGTTGATCCATGTGGCCATGATGGCGCGGTCGTCGCCCATCATGATGGTTGGGAACAGGGACTGCCAGATGTCTTCGGCGCGGGCCTCGCGCTGGGCGATGGCGGGGGTCGAGGCAAGGTCTAGGGCCACGAGATCGGCCTCTTGCCCAATGGCGAGATTGCCGATTTTATCTTGCATCCGCAAAGCGCGGGCACTGCCAGCGGTGGCCAGCCAATAAAGTTGGGCCGGGTGCAACGCGGTGCCGGTCAGCTGGCCAATCTCATAGGCCGCCGCCATGGTGCGCAACATTGAAAAACTAGAGCCGCCGCCAGTATCGGTGGCCAGCCCAATGCGATGTCCCGCCGCCATCAAGCCGCCCATGTCAAACAGACCGGAGCCGATAAAGGTGTTTGAGGTCGGGCAATGGATCAGGGCAGCGTCGACTTCGCGCAGGCGATCTTTTTCGCGCGGGGTTAGGTGGATGGCATGACCAAACAAGCCGCCTTTACCCAGCAGGCCGAACTGCTCGTATGTATCAAGGTAATCGCGGGCATTCGGGAACAGATTTGCGACCCATTCGATTTCGTCCAGTTGTTCGGACAGGTGAGTTTGCATCAGGCAATCGGGATGTTCGGCCCAGAGTGCGCCGAGGGCTTCGAGTTGCTCGGGTGTTGACGTCGGCGAAAAACGCGGCGTGATGGCGTAGCTGGCGCGACCTTTGCCGTGCCATTTTTCAAGAAGGGCACGGCTGTCGTCATAGGCGGATTTGGCGCTGTCGCGCAGCCCGTCGGGCGCGTTGCGATCCATGCAGGTTTTACCGGCAACAATACGCATATTGTGTGCCGCCGCAGCGTTAAACAGCGCGTCAACGCTGGCCGGATGAATGGTGCAAAAACTGGCAACCGTGGTGGTGCCGTTTGCGGCTGTCAGATCAAGGTAGCGGCTGGCAATATCCGCGGCATAGGCGGGGTCATCAAAGCGGGTTTCCTCGGGGAAAGTGTAGGTGTTCAGCCAATCAATCAGCTGCTTGCCCCAACTGGCGATGATCGCGGTTTGCGGGTAATGGGCATGGGCATCGACAAATCCGGCAGTGATCAGCCCGTTTCCATAATCGGTGACAGGCACCTGTGGATGCGCGCCGACAAGTCGGTCGGCAGGGCCAACATCGGTGATCATGCCGTTCTCGACGAGCACAGCGCTGTGCCGCTCGTAGGTGCAGGCCTCCGCAATGGGGGTGTGAAACGGATCATTTTGAAATGACAGGGTTTGTCCCAGTAGCAGCTGCGCGTTTTCCATTGGTTCCCTCGAATGATCAACGCCCCAGCCTAATCATTGCAGCGAGATGTGAAAAGCCCTCTTTTTGCTGTTGTTAATCCAGCCTATTTGGTAAGCTGTGCGCAACCATCAGGAGGCAAGCCATGAGCGATACAAAACACGAAATCCGCGATGGTGCCGAGGATAGCTTTTCTCTGAACAGCCAGCTGATTGATGAAATCCTTGATGCGATTGAGAACGAAGACGAGTTGCATCTGACACATCTGTTGGAGCCGCTCCACTCTGCCGACATTGCCGATTTTATTGAACAAATCAGCGGTGCGCAACGGCGCGCCATGCTGCGGCTGTGGAAGGGGGGGATGGAAGGCGACATCCTGTCCGAACTGGACGAGGGGTTGCGCGAAGAGGTGATCCGGGATCTATCGCCTGAAGCGCTGGCCGAGGCGGTCCGAGATCTGGAAAGCGACGATGTTGTTGATCTGGTCGAGGATCTGGATGGGGTTCAGCAGGGCGCGATTTTGCGTGCTCTTGAGGATGCCGACCGTGTGGCGGTGGAGCAATCTCTGTCCTACCCTGAGGAGTCCGCTGGTCGTTTGATGCAGCGCGAAGTGGTGATGGGACCTGCGCACTGGAATGTCGGCGAGGCGATTGATTATCTGCGTTCGCAAGATGATTTGCCTGAGCAGTTTTACCATCTGATACTGGTCGATCCAAAGATGCGCCCCATTGGATATGTGACCTTGGGCAAGCTTTTGGGCAGCCCGCGTGAAGCGCTGTTGACCGACATTGTTGAGGAGAGCTTTCGCACCATTTCGGTCAATCAGGACGAAGAGGATGTGGCTTATGCGTTCAACCAGTATCACCTGATTTCAGCGCCCGTTGTTGACGGGGATAACCGTTTGGTTGGGGTGATCACTATTGATGATGCGATGGCTGTTCTGGATGAGGAACATGAGGAAGACATCATGCGTCTGGCCGGTGTTGGGGAAGGCAGTCTGTCGGATCGGGTGATCGGCACGGTCAAGCGGCGCTTTCCGTGGTTGTTTGTCAATCTTGTGACGGCGATTTTGGCGTCCCTCGTGATTGCCCAGTTTGACCAAATTATTTCGACCTTTGTGGCCCTGGCCGTGTTGATGCCGATTGTGGCCTCGATGGGGGGCAATGCAGGCACCCAGAGCCTGACAGTGGCGGTGCGCGCGATTGCGACCAAAGATTTAACCAGCGCCAATGTGTGGCGGGTGATCCGGCGCGAAGCCCTTGTGGGGTTGGTGAACGGCGTGGTTTTTGCCCTAGTGATGGGGCTGGTTGGCATATTCTGGTTCGGTATTCCGATGCTGGGTGTGGTGATCGGGATCGCAATGGTATTGAATCTGGTGATTGCCGGTTTGGCCGGGGTTGCTATTCCGGTTTGGCTGGAAAAGCTGGGGGTTGATCCGGCGCTGGCCTCGGGGGCGTTTGTGACGACGGTGACCGATGTGGTCGGGTTTTTCGCATTTTTGGGACTGGCGGCGGTGATGTTATTATGAGCGATTTGGCCAAGGTGAAAGAAGCGGCGCGCAAAGCCGGATATGCACGGCGCAAGGTGGCACATGTTGCGGCCCATTCTGGCGGTGCTGATGCGATGGCGCAGGCGCGATTGCTGGAAAATCTGGAACCACATGCGGGGCAAACCATTTCGGGTTTTATGCCGATCCGGACCGAAATCAATCCGGTGCCGGTGATGGCAAAGATGGCGCTGAGCGGGTTTGTGACAGTGCCAGTGATCGAGGCGGCGGGCCTGCCGCTGAAGTTTCGGCAATGGACGCCGACCTGCGAGATGGTGGCGGGGCCGTTCGGGGCGTATGTGCCGGCAACAGGGCCGTGGCTGGAACCAGAGGTGTTGATTGTGCCATTGATCGCCTTTGATCGGGACGGTGGGCGGCTGGGCTATGGCGGCGGGTTTTATGACCGCACGCTTGAGGTTTTGCGCGAACGACGTCCGACCATTGCGGTGGGGTTTGCCTATGCGGCCCAAGAGTGTGAGGGCTTGCCGTTGGAAGCTACTGATCAGCCATTGGATGTGATTGTGACGGAACGCGAGACTTTGGTGTTTGGTTGAGGTCAGCCAAATGGAGACCCTTCGGGTCGCTCGACGTCTCGGGCCTACGGCCTTCGGGATTGGTCTGTGACGCGGATGTTTTTGCAAATGAGAAACAGGGATTCGTTCTTGCGCATAGCAACGCCGCCCAATAGGCAGGGCATATGAGAATATTGTTTTTAGGCGATGTAGTGGGCCGTGCGGGCCGTGCAGCAATCAGCGAGCGACTGAAAGGTTTGCGCGAGGATTGGCGGCTGGATTTTGTCGTGGTCAATGGCGAGAACGCCACCAGCGGGGCCGGACTGAATGCGGCCCACGCTAAGGGAATTCTTGAGGCGGGGGCTGATTGCATCACGCTGGGGGATCATGCGTTTGACCAGCGCGATATGTTGCAATTTATTGATAGCGAGCCGCGTATTATTCGGCCCCTCAATTTTGCCAAGAATGCGCCTGGCAAAGGGGCGCGGTTGTTTGAAGATAAGCGCGGGCGCAAGATACTTGTCACTCAAGTGTTGGGGCAAGTGTTTATGAAACGCCCGTTTGATGATCCGTTTTCCGCCGTTGAGGCGGTGCTCAAATCGCACCCCCTTGGTGGCATGGCACAGGCCATTTTGGTCGATGTACATTGTGAGGCAACAAGCGAGAAAATGGGTATGGGGCATTGGTGCGACGGGCGCGCCAGCATGGTTGTTGGCACCCATACCCATGTTCCAACGGCGGACGCCCAAATCCTGCCACGCGGCACAGCCTTTCAGGCGGATGCCGGCATGTGCGGCGATTACAACAGCGTAATTGGCATGGAAAAAGAAGAACCCATGCGCCGGTTCATCACGGGTATGGGCAAGGGGCGGTTTACACCTGCGATGGGCGAGGCAACCCTATCAGGGCTGTTCGTGGAAACCGACGACAGGTCCGGCAAAGCAATTGATGTGCAGATGGTGCGTGTTGGTGGGCGTTTGCAGCAGCAAGGCCCCGTTGCTTGAATTCTCACAAAGTCTATTACGCCGTTCTAATCGCAATGGGGATCGCGTGGGGCGGTGTTTTTTCCCTGAGCAAAATCGCGGTTTCAACGGGACATCAGCCGTTCGGGCTGTTGTTGTGGCAAGCAATAATCGCGACGATATTGTCAGGTGTCATTTTGGCCTACCGCGGCAAGCTGAACTGCCTTTCGCCACGCTTTTTCACGCTGTTTTTCGGGGTCGGTGTGCTGGGCACGGTGTTCCCCAACTATTTTTCGTTTCGGGCCGTGCAGGAATTGCCTGCCGGAATACTGGTGGTGATCATTGCGCTGGTGCCGCTGTTTGCCCTGCCGATTGCTTTGGTGCTGGGGTTTGAGGTGTTCAGTTGGAAACGCTTTTCCGGCATCATTTTCGGCGCAATTGCCGTCGGCCTGTTGGTTGGCCCCGAGGCCAGTCTGCCAGACGCCAGCAAGGTGGGCTTTGTGTTCTTGGCCATATTGGTGCCGTTCGCCTATGGGGCCGAAGGGAATTTCCTGACCTGGATTGGCGACAAGGGCTTGGATCCCGTGCAGATATTGTTCGGGGCGAATGTGATCGGGATAGCATTGGCGGTACCACTGGTGATTGGCAGCGGGCATTATGTCAGCCCGTTCCGTATCTGGGGTGCAGCTGAATGGGCGATCGTTGCCAATTCGGTCATCAACTGGGTTGCCTACGTCGGCTATGTTTGGCTGATCAAGCGGGCAGGGCCGGTTTTCGCAGCCCAAGTTGCCTATCTGGTGACAGGGTTCGGGGTGATCTGGGCGATGTTGTTACTGGACGAAACCTATTCAGTCTATATCTGGGCCGCACTTGGATTGATGATGATCGGCATGTTCCTGGTGCAACCACGTGACAATTCCGTCGATCTGGGCAATGATAGTGCCGACCAAATATAGGCCGGATCAATGGATATTCTAGCGTTTTCCCAGACAACCCAAGCCGTCATTACCTTATTGGTGGTGGCCGGCATGTTCGTGTTGTTTTTGCGCGAGGTGTTGCCAACCGAAGTGGTTGCTATCGCAGGGGCCGCAGTGTTGCTGGCGTTGGGCATTTTGCCCTATGCGGACGCGCTAAGGGTGTTGTCCAATCCGGCCCCGTGGACCATTGCCGCGATGTTTATTGTGATGGGGGCCTTGGTGCGCACTGGCGCGTTGAACTGGTTCACCAAAATTGCCGAACGAAATGCCGAGGACAAGCCCGCGCTGGCGATCGGCGCACTGATGTTGTTTGTGGTCATATCCTCGGCGATTGTGTCGAATACGCCTGTTGTTGTGGTGATGATCCCGGTGTTCGTGCAACTGGCCCGCCGGATGAAGATATCGGCCTCGAAGATGCTGATCCCGCTGTCCTATGCTGCCATTTTGGGCGGCACGCTGACCTTGATCGGGACCTCGACAAACCTGCTGGTTGACGGGGTGGCGCGGGCCAACGGCCTGAAAGGGTTCACGATATTCGAGGTCACGCCGTTGGCGATCATACTGGTGATCTGGGGCATGATCTATTTGCGGTTTATTGCGCCGCGGTTGCTGCCGGATCGTGACAGTTTGGCGAACCTTTTGTCGGACAAATCCAGAATGAAGTTTTTCACCGAGGCCGCGATCCCGCCCGAGAGCAATCTGATCGGGCGCGACGTATCGGGGGTGCAATTGTTCAAGCGCGATGGGGTGCGGCTGATCGACGTTCTGCGCGGCGACGAAAGTCTGCGGCGCAACATGAAAGACGTGACGTTGCAGGTTGGGGACCGCGTGGTTTTGCGCACGGCGATGACCGAATTGCTATCGCTACAGCAAAACAAAAGCCTAAAGCGGATGGATCAGCTAAGCGCGGTTGCGACCTCGACCGTTGAGGTGCTGATCTCACCCGGCTGCAAGATGATTGGACGCTCGTTGGGGGCGTTGCGGCTGCGGCGTCGCTACGGGGTTTATACGTTGGCGGTGCATCGGCGGAACCAGAATTTGAGCGGGCAATTGGATGATCTGGTGGTACGGGTCGGCGATACGCTGTTGCTTGAGGGCGCCCCCGAGGACATTCAGCGGCTGGCAACAGATGTGAACCTGGTCGATATTTCGCAGCCCTCGGGCCGCGCGTTTCGCCGTGCCCATGCGCCAGTGGCGATTGTGTCCCTGCTGGCGATTGTGGCGCTGGCGGCCTTTGGCGTGGCACCGATATTCTTGTTGGCCATTTTGGCTGTGGCGATGGTGCTGGTCACCCGTTGCATCGACGCGGACGAGGCGTTTTCCTACATTGATGGCCGTTTGCTGGCGATGATTTTTTCGATGCTGGCGATTGGGGCCGCTCTCGAGGCCTCGGGGGCGGTTGCCTTGATCGTGCAGGCCTTGGCCCCCTATCTGGGCACGTTGCCGCCGTTCCTGATTGTCTGGGCGATATACCTGCTGACGTCGGTGCTGACGGAACTGGTGTCCAACAACGCGGTGGCGGTGGTGATCACACCGATTGCCATCGGGTTGGCGGCCGAAATGGGCATTGATGCACGGCCCTTGGTGGTGGCGGTGATGGTCGCGGCCTCGGCCTCGTTTGCGACGCCAGTCGGGTATCAAACCAACATGCTGGTCTATGGGCCGGGAGGGTACCGGTTCACCGATTTCATGAAGGTCGGCATTCCGCTGAACCTGACCATTGGCCTGCTGGCCAGCGCAATCATTCCGTTTATGTGGCCGCTGTGAGTTTGTTGCGGGGGCATTGGCAGTTGATCCTGATCACGGCTGTGGTGTTCGTGCTGTGGCAAACCCCTGTGGCTATCCCGCTCAAAATCCTGATCGTGTTTTTCCATGAAGTCAGCCACGCTTTGGCGGCTTGGATCACGGGCGGCGAGGTGATCAGCATCAGTCTGTCGCCGCAACAAGGCGGCGTGACCACAACGCGCGGCGGAAGCCTGTTTTTGATCATGTCGGCCGGCTATATTGGCTCACTTCTGATCGGAGTTGGGGTGCTTTTGACCGCGCTCAAAAGCAAAGCAGATCATGTGCTGATGGGGTTTCTTGGTATCGCCACTTTGCTGATCGCGGCCTTCTTCATCCGCGAGTGGTTTGCGCTAGGCTTTAGTGTGGGGTTGGGGGGGCTGATGCTGGCGTCAGCGCGGTTTTTACCCCACAGCATCAACGACCTGGCCTTAAGGGTGATCGGGCTGACCAGTATGATTTACGTGCCATTTGACATTTTCAGCGACACGATTGCGCGTGCGGGGGAACGGTCAGATGCCTATATGTTGGCTGAACAATTCGGCGGGGCCACTGCCATGTGGGGCGGCTTGTGGCTGGTGATTTCGCTGGTGGTGATCGGCACATGTTTACGGTTTGGGTTAGGGGAACGCAGCAACATTACGTTTGCGAATGCCGTCCAGCCTTTTGAGTAATCGTATGGCTGGATGCCAAAATTCTTCAGAAAGAATTTTTCTCGGAATTTTTGGAAAAATTCCATCTTTCCACACAAGCGTTATTTGCGTTTTGGCCGGATTACTTGCCTTCAAATTTACAACGGCCAAAACACCAGAATCGCCGGAATACTGACGGCGACCACCAGTATTTCCAAGGGTAGCCCCATGCGCCAGTAGTCCCCGAAGGAATAGCCACCCGGCCCCAGAATCAGTGTATTGTTTTTGTGTCCGATCGGGGTCAGGAATGCGCAGCTTGCGGCCACAGCGACGGCCATCAGGAAAGGGTCGGGGTTGACCTCAAGCGCCTGAGCCATCTTGATGCCGATTGGGGCGGCAACGATGGTGGTGGCGGTGTTGTTCAAAACATCCGACAGCGACATGGTGACGACCATCAGGATGGTCAGGATCGCCCATGGGGCCATGCCCTGCGTCAAGTTGATCAACCAGCCCGCAATCAGGTCAGTGCCGCCGGATGTTTCCAGCGCCGAACCGAGCGGGATCATCGAGCCAAGCAGCACTACAACAGGCCATGAAATGTGATTGTAGATTTCCGCCAGCGGGATGATTTTGGTCAGTACAAAGCCAACCACAACCAACCCCAAGGCAACGGGCAAATAGACCAGGCCAGTGCTGGCAGCGGCCACGGCGGCGGTGAACATGCCGATGGCCAGCCAGACCTTTTTGTCATTGGTCACCGCAAGCCCACGTTCGGCCAACGGCAAACACCCCAGCCATTCGGTGATGTCGGGGCCGCGATCCTGTGGCACCAACAGCAACAGGATGTCACCGACATGGACCTCGGTTTTGCGCACTTGTTTGGTGATGCGTTTGCCGTTTCGTGAAATGCCCATCAGTACAGTGCGTTGCCGCCAGCCAAGGCCAATCGCCTGTGCGGTTTTGCCGTTGATACGGGCGTCTTCGGTGACCACGACTTCGATCAGTTGCAAGCCGTCGCCATCGGCCTGCACCAGTTCTTGGCGCTTGTCCTCGGCAAAATTCAGTGAAAGTGCTGCGCGAAATTCATCCAGCGCATCGGGGGCGGCCTCAAGCACCAGCGCGTCACCGGCCAGCAGTTTGGTGGTATGTGCGGTGCCGTAGCGCCGTTTGCCATCGCGCACCAATCCCAGAATGGCGACATCGTTCTTATCGGCGGCCTCGTACAATTCGCGCACCCGTTTGCCGACGTGTTTGGACCCCTCCGGCACCGTCAGCTCGGCGATATACTGCGCCATATCCGCCATCGGATCGCCGGCCTCGGATGCCTCCTTGTTGTCGGGGATCAACCGCCAGCCGACAAAGGCTACAAACAGCAAGCCCGCTATGGCCGTGACGCCGCCCACGGGGGCGAAATCGAACATTTTGAACGGTTCGCCCAAGGCATCTTCGC
>Ga0209345_10002647_pt1 | contig 19455 bp, 20 predicted proteins | sample Cruoilmetagenom7_FD_187294 | JGI IMG/M metagenome (GOLD analysis project Ga0209345, IMG submission 187294) | Oil polluted marine microbial communities from Coal Oil Point, Santa Barbara, California, USA - Sample 7 (SPAdes) (version 2) | ecosystem: Environmental > Aquatic > Marine > Oil seeps ... | reverse complement strand
TAGGAATTTCTAATTGTATAAAATCATCTTTTGTAAAGTATTCTGATTGATTGTCATCAAAAAATGACATATCTATATCATATAATGAAAACTCATTGTTAACTTTTTTTAAAAATATATATTTTTCACCTTTTAATTTTGTAGCATTAAATTTATTTCTAGCTATTAAAACATTATGGGTATCAATAGTTAAATTAATTGAAAAAATATCTGGTTCATTTGTTATTTTAGCACCTGGAATATTTTTACTTGAACCTAAACAATAGTTAATTATCGCTCCAATTGAGCTTTTCCCAGTGTTTGACTCACCGCTAATAAAATTTATTTCATCATTAAATTTTACAATGTCTTTTTTTTCTTTTTGAAATAATCCAATTTCATTTATTCTAAATAACATTTATATCCACCTCAAAAAAATTATATAAACTTGCTGTTGATTTTGTTGAAAAAACCTTTCCCATATTAAAAATAATTTTATTATCACTTTTAAATTTAGTATCTATTTTAATATCCATATTCTCATCCATTATTATTAATCCCTTATCTAAGGCATACAAAATACCTAGCTTTATATGTTTGATACTTTTTTCATATTGAAAACTAAAGTTTGAAAAAATATCTGGATTTCTTTCTATATCTCTTTGAAATGAATTTACTTGATTAAACACTATTCTTTTAAATTGCTCTTGTGCTGGTCTGTAACTATAAAAAGGAATGACAATAAATAAATCAAAATAATTAAGATTTCTTATTTTTGCATCTTCAAAACCTTTAATAATATTCAAAACTAATTGGCTAATATTTTCAGGAGCTATTGAGTTATAATAAATTGCTTTAGCTAAATTCATATTTCATCCTCTGGTTTCAATGACCAACATATTTTTTTTGGTTCATCTTCATCATCTGCTAAAAAATGTAGATAACCTTTTTGGAAAAAAGTTGTTTGGTCATTAAATTCTTCTGGTATAAATGGAATTTTCGTTGAATCCATTATTTTAAAATAGCTATCTTGTGATTTTTCAATATCTGTCAAATTTCTTGTATATCTAAATTTGGTTTTTGTATCATTGACAAGCTTCACTAAGCTGTCATCATAATTTTCTAATCGTTCATCATACTCCAAAGAAGAACTTAAATTCATTCTTTCTGCAACTTCAATAATTGTTTTTGCATAATCATCTATTGCTGATTGAAAAACATCTTCTTTAAACTCAATATTTTCAAGCTTTTTTATAAATTGTTTATCTTTATAACTTGAAATATTTGTATCTATATTTTTTGTACTTACACTGTTATTTGTTCTTAAAATTTTATCTTGGATAAGTGCTGTTGATTCTTTAAGTTTTTGATCAAATTCACTTTTTTTAATTTCCCATTTATCTTTACTTTCTAAGCCTTCCCCAATTAAAGCGTATAATTCACCAATAACTTTATCTTTTTTTTCTTCGCTATCTCCAAAAAGTCTAAAATGACTTGTTTTCTTTATTTCATTTCTAATGTCTAATATATTATGTAAAGAGTGTTGAATATCAAATTTATCTAAAACATTTTTCAATTCGTCAATATTTTTATTTATTTTAAAAAAATATTTACTGATATTGGCATAATAAGTTCCATCATTCTTAGTTTGATTCTCTTGTATAGTTTTAAATTTTTTATCTGAATTAACTAAGTTCCAATATTGAAGAGGATTACCTGATGATATAGTAGAAGTTGTCATCAAAATTAGTTTAGTATTTTCATTAAAAAGATTTTTTATATCAAACCAGTTTGATAAAGTTTTCAAAAATTCTTCTTCATAAATTTTTAATTCATTTTGACTTTCGTGATGTTTTACTTCAATGTTATAGATTTGCTTATCATCTTGGTCAAATAAAGCTATATCGCCAAATTGCTCAATTTGACATTTATTCCAACTATTATTATCTAGTAAAAGCTTTATTGCTACATAATAATGAAATACATCTCCCATTTTTTGAGGTAAAGCATTTTGTTTTATTTTACTCATCATCACTTTCCATTAACAAAACATCCTTTATTTTTTTTTAAACTTTTTTTGTATAAAAATTAATAAACAAAATATTATATCATAATATATTATTTCAATTGTCACATAATTTAAGTTAAATCACAGAATGTAACTAATTATATATGACACTTTACTATATATTCAATCACATATATTTATCAAGCTCCTCTTCACTTAAAAGAGCTAATTATAAAACTGATTCTTTGAATGTAATATTATTTTCATAAGTAACCTTTACTGTCATCCGCAAAACCCATAGCCTTTTTATCAATATTAGGATATTTCTCAAACAAACTTTTCAACTCATCTTTAAAATCAAAAGTATCATTAATAGCAGTTAAAACATAGTGTGTCATAACTGCAAATGTATAGTATTTATCATTCATCAGACCTTTGAACTCTTTTTTGTGTTTTGGTATTTTTGCTTTTATAACAAACTGTCTATTCCAAAGTCGACTATGGTGAGCTGATATATTTCGTACATACGAAAAAACATGAAGCCAATTTTTAAATACAAATGATGGTAACTTTATACCATTTAAAATCTCTCTTTCTGTTTCAGGGCGGAGCATTGTATAAAGTTTTGATAGTGACCCAAAAGAGATGATTTCTACTATCATCCAAATTGGCAAATGATCACCTGTGTAATTTTCTTTAAAATGTTTTACAAAAGTTTCTTTTGAACGACTTGTTTCTTTTTGAATATCATTATTTAACCAGATAAAATCTTTTTCTTTACAACAAAAATTTTGTTTATTATTATATGCAAATACTTCATGATTTTTTGAAAAATTATAAGCTATTGAAGTTCTTAAAAATATCTCTATCTTTTCTATCACGCTAAAAGTTAATATTCTAAGCTCTTTATCAAAATGATAAAGCTCAATAATATCTTCAAATCTAGTACCCGTAATAAATTGATTTTTAGAAATACAAAAAGGTAAAAAATATGCACTTAATCTATAATAACTAATATGTTTTAATTTTTCCAAAGCATAAGCTTCATTAGTTACAATTAGATTTCTCTTCTTTAAAAGGTCGACTTGTTCCTGATAAGTTAAGTGAGGTTTACTGTAGTTAGTCAAAATAAGCACTTCCTCATTTGCACTTTATCAAGAGGTGGAAGAAGTATGTTAGAAGAATCATAACCTATCAATTCTTTTAATCCGTTTAAACAAATCATCTATATATTTCCCTTTACAACTTTAAATACTTATATTCATTGTTTAAACTTTAAATTAATACCTAAATCTGAATAAACAAAATATTTTACCATAATATTTCATTTGAATTGTCACATGATTTAAGTTAAAATTTAGAATAAAAATATTTTATGGAAAATTAAATTATATATGACACTTAGCTATATTTTGAACAACCATATATTTATCAAACTCCTCTTCACTTAATAAAGCTAATTGAAGTGCTGATTCTTTGAGTGTAAGATTATTTTCATAAGCAAACTGTACTATCTTTTCTGAATTTTTATACCCTATGTGTGGATTTAAAGCTGTTACACACATGAAAGCATTGTTGAGATTTTCTTCTATTTTATCTTTATTTACACCTAAACCATCGATACAATTTTTACTAAAAGAGTTTATACCATCAGTCAAAAGTCTTATAGATTGTAAAAGATTATAGATAATCACAGGTTTAAAAACATTCAGTTCAAAATTTCCTTGGCTAGAAGCCATACTTATGGTTGTATGATTTCCCATCACTTGCGTTGCAATCATTGTGATAGCCTCAGCTTGTGTTGGATTTACTTTTCCTGGCATTATGGAACTACCTTTTTCATTTGCAGGAATTGTTAACTCCCCTAGCCCACATTTTGGACCACTACTTAACCAGCGTATATCATTTGCTATTTTCATCATATTTGTTGCAAGTGCATTTAAAGCACCGCTTAAAAAAGTTTCACTATCGTGAGAAGTTAAAGAGTGAAATTTATTTGGATGGGAGATAAACTGTGTTTGAAGTAAACTATTAAGCTCATCACACACTTGTTGAGAGAAGTTTGATGGAGTATTTATCCCATTTCCAACAGCTGTTGCTCCTATTGGAAGTTCATTAATATATTTGAGTGTATCTTTGATTTGTGATTTTGAGTGTTCTAACATAGAAATATAGCCACTTAACTCATCACTTAAAAAAAGTGGTACAGCATCTTGAAGATGTGTTCGCCCTACTTTTACAATACCTTCAAACTCTTTTTGTTTTATTTGAAAACTTTCTATGAGTGTATCTATCGCTTCTAAAAGTGCAGGTATTTGAAGTGTTGTAGCTATCTTCATAGCTGTTGGAAAAGTATCATTGCTACTTTGAGACATATTTACATCATCGTTTGGATAAATAGGTATACTATTATCTAATTGAGTAGCTCTATTTGCTATCACTTCGTTAAGATTCATATTGGTATGTGTACCACTTCCTGTTTGCCATACATGCAAAGGAAATTGTTCAGTGTGTTTGTTTTCAATAATCTCATTACAAACTTGTACTATTAGTTGTGATTTTTGCTTTTCTAGTTTTCCACAACTGTTATTTACAATAGCACAACACTTTTTTAAATATGCATATGCTTTTATAAACTCATCAGGCATAGTTTCAATACCTATATTAAAATTGTTTAAACTTTTTTGCGTCTCATCTCCCCATAAAGGGTTAGTATTTGTGTTTTGAGTATTCATAACAATAGTCTATACCCAATCAAATAAATTGTTACTTAATAGCAGCTGTTAAAAGATATTGAGATATTTAATAAAAATGGAAAGTACTTTATCTACGGTACAACTTAATAGCAAGAAATAACACTATACCAAGAACTAAAATAAACCATATAACAGAACTATTAAACATATTCATGAAAGTAATAAGCTCATCTAAAAGTAATCCCCACATAATCATAGCTATTATTGTAGCAATAAATACAGTTATCATAATAGTAACATCTCTTAGTCCAATCAAATATCCAATAATTGCACCAACTATTGGTCCTGTCATCCAAAAAGGTATAAATACAAAAACAAATAACCCTAAGATACCATATCTATCAAAGAGTATTGTATATTTAATTTTATACTTTTTTATTTTTTTAAAAAAACTATCTAAATAGTTCATTTGTACAATATTTTGATAACGAAATACAAAAGTAGCATATATAAGTGTAACCATTATCATCTCAATATATACATTTGTAGCTATTACCCAAAAGTGAGATAACTCAGAGGCGTACCCTAAAGAGAGAGATGGGACTCTCCCTACTGCAATATTTGCTATTACCATTGCTGAAATTTTATTTGCAAAAGTTGAATCGATAAAATAAAATGTAAGAATAAAGACACTTAAAAATATCACCAAAACAATACCCAAAAGGAGTATTTTCCCATGACTTGTAGCTAAAATTGTTTTATAGTGTTTTAAATTCATTATTTTACCTAATAGAAGTAGCCGTTAAAAATATATAATCTTTTCCTGTGATTGTTACTCGAAACTTTTTTTGTTGAAGATATTTTTTGCAAAAATTTACATCCTTATAAAGATTTGAGAGTTCTGAATAATTGTAGTTTTTTACCATTGCACCATATATCATCTCTCCATCAATCCAACGACAGTTTGGAAACCCCATAATCATAGCACCATCTTTGTTCAGATAGTTTTGTACAATATTCATAAAAGTTTTATTAAAATCTATATTGGTACTTTGCAATGTCCCTATAGTGATAATCAGATCAAATTTACCAAGATTTAACTCTTCTAGTTTATTGATATCACCTTCTAAAAAAAGTGTATTGGTATCATCTTTAAATATCTCTTTGGCTTTTTGTATAGCAGTTTTACAATAATCAATTCCCACAAGCTCCAAGTTTGCAAAGTTTTTTGAATATTGTTTGATAGTTTCAAACTCTTCTCCACTATTGACTCCAAGATTTAATACTCTTATTCTTTTATCCACATCAACACTTTGTAATGCCTTGAGATAATGAACTAAAAATGTTGGTTGAGAGTTTTTATCAATTGTAGCAAAAGAAGAATCTATCCCATACTTTTCCTCAGCATCACCAGAACCATTATGAAAAGAGTTCTCTTTGTAGAGTTTTTCTAAAGAAATAATATAACTGTTTTCTAATATTTTAGGAGGTAGTAGTTTACAATATAATATCTGTGCTAAATCAACAAGAGCTTTAAAGTCTAGATTTTTATCTGTAAGTTCAAATTCAAAGATAGCCCCACTTTGTAAGGATTCTATTGAGTTTAAAAGTAATTTAAAATCTGTTATAAGGTTTTTAAATGATATTTTTAACATTTATTTTTATTCATCTTTTTTACTATTATAAAATTGTTTACACCGTCATCATATTGGTATTTTAGCTCAAAGTCATTGGCATCTAAAATATTATTGATTATATATAACCCTAGTCCAAAACTTTGATTTGATTTTACATCATCACCTTTAAAAAAAGGTTCAAAATACTTTTCTAGTGGATATTGTAATTGTTTCCCTTCATTTTTAAATACTATTTGATCATCTATAGTTTCTATTGTTACTTTTTTATTTGTTGAGTGTTTGATTCCATTGTCAATCAAGTTTTTAATAGCTATAGAAAAGAGTTTAAAGTCTACATTGATTTTTGTATTGCTAAGGTTTACACTCACTTCCTCCTCCTCACACATCAAAATATCAATAGCATCATCAACAATATCTTCTATAAAGTAAGGTTTTTTTTCTAAAGCCTTTCGTGAGGAAATGAGTTGTTCTATTGTAGCAAACTCATTTATCAAAGACTCTAATCTATAAAATACTTTTTCCATCTTATTTTGATTTTCAGAAGATTGTTCTAATTGCGTTAGAAACTTCCCTTTTATAATAGGAGTTTTTAGTTCATGCATAATATTTCGAATAAAAATATCTCTTGATTCTTTTAAGAGTTTTAATTTATTTGCAGTTTTGTGGAATTCATTTGAAAGTTGCGATATCTCATCTTGATGCTCTGTAGCACAATCTATATCAAAATTTTCATTTGCTAAATGCTTCACCTTATCTTTTAGAACATTCACTTTTAATAGTTTCTTTAAAGTTAGAAGATATAAAAGTATAAATAACGATACAACTGATATAGCTACTATAATAAGTGTGATTTTATTGTCTGGTATATCAATATTATCTTTAACTAAAACATCTAGACTTGGTGTTTGAACATGGGCATAGTATTTACCATCAAGTTTTAATAAGGCTATCATTGAATATCTCTTTTGCTTTTCCATCAAAATAATTATTCGTTTATTGTTCAGCAACTCTTCTTGTTCTTTTTTATCAATAAACATAGAAAAATCCATCCGTTGAAGGTGCCCAATTAAATCTTCTGTAACTACGCCACCTCTACACTCTCTTAAAATTGTTTTAGAAACATCTATTGATCGTTTAAACATAAACTCTTGAGTGCTCTTTTGTGAGTTTTCATAAAGAATAACAAAGCTTATCAACATAAAAAATATTGATATAATAAATGTAATAGTGATTGTAAAAAGTATAGAGTTTTTATTTATTTTCATTCTACTAACTTATATCCCATACCTCTAATAGTTGTAAGGTATTGTGGATGTTTTGGATCATCTTCTATTTTATTTCGTATTCTATTGATGATAACTGCGATTGAGCCACTTTGCTCATCACTAGAAAAAAGTTCACTATTTTCCAAGATATCATATCTTGATATGATAAAACCTTTTCTTTTACACATTAAAGACATGATTTGGTACTCTGCTTGAGTGAGTTTTATATAAACACCATTTTTGGTTATCTCTTGTTTCTCTTCATCAAGTTGAAATATCTCTTTTGTTTTGGTTGGTACTACATGAATCTCTTTATTATGGCGTCGTAAAATAGTTTTAATACGCACCTCTAATTCTCTAGGATCATATGGTTTTGGCAAATAATCATCAGCACCTAACTCTAATGCGGTAACTTTATCAGTTATATCACTTCTAGCACTAGAGATAATAATTGGTAAATCATATTTTGTAACTAACTCTTTACATACTTCCAGCCCATCAAGACCAGGAAGAGTAAGATCTAATATAACTAGATCATACTCTTTGTGATGTATTGCTAAACTACTTAATGCTAAAAATGGATCTTCAAAGTTATCAACTTCAATATTAAACTTCTTTAAATATTGTGTTAAAACATCTGCTAGTTCGAAATCATCCTCTACCATTGCAATTTTTATCACTACAACTACCCTTTCTCATCATTTTATTTTTCATATTTTTTTTCATGGTTTCTCTCATATCAACCATAGTTTTTAAATCTTTCTTTTGAGTATCATTCAGTAAAGCATAGATTTTTTCAATTGTATCTGCTTTATTTTTCATTCTAAGTTCTCTTTTTTCTTTAGAGATCTCTATAAATTTTTGTTTATCAAAACTATTATCAGTAAAAGCATCACTTTGTTTTGGCATATTAGCATAAGATGATTTGATAACATCTCTTACTTTATCTCTTTGCTCATCTGTTAAGTCAAGCATCATAACCATATGTGAAATACTACCATGTTTTTTAAAAGATGAACCTTTTTTCATCATACAACTAGAAGAGTTAGCTTTACAGCCTTTACCCATATTACTATTTTGACATGATGCAAATGCTGCTGTTGATAATACTATAGCTGTTGCTAAACTTAAGATTATTTTTTTGTTCATTTTGAACCCCTTATATTTTATTTATAAAATTATAAGAGATTTAGGTTAATGCTTATTAAATTAAATATTAACCACTTATTAATACAATAGTTTTAGTTTAAAAGTCCAGAAAAACTTTTTGAGAGAATAGAACTTGACTCATCACTTCCATATTGTTTTGCATAATTAACAATTATAGGGATAATAGTTTGAACTATTGCTGGATCAACTCCCATAGTTTTTAATGTACTTGTAACCATCTCACTTGACATTGCACTATTGGTTAAAGAGGTTAGCATAGAGGAAGTACCACTATTCCCAAAAGTGTTTAAAACAGGTACATCTTTTGTAACAGTTGAATATTCACTATTAGTCATATTTGATTTTGCATATTGCATCAATGTCCCTACAGTTCCCGTAGCTTGTTTAGTCGATAAATCCGTTGCACCTGTAATACTATTAAGTAAGTTACTTGTTGTACTGTTACTAGCATTTGTTGTTGTACTTTTTGTAGTTTCTTCTTTTGGTAAATACTCTTTTACTGAATCAAAAAAACCACCGTAGAGAAAACTTGTACTTAAAAGCACTATTAAACTTATTTGTTTCATTAATTAACCTTGATTTTGAATTGAAAGAATTATACTATAAAATATTTAATTTTTTATACTGAATATGATAAAATGAACTACAAGGAACAAAATGACCCTATTGACCAAATTGAGAAGAACCTATATTAATACAAGGCAAGGTAAATATATTTTATTTGGTGTTTTGATATCTATTTTTTGTGCATTTATTGTTTCTAAGACTATAAGTGGTAATGAAGTATCCAACTTACTTGATGCTCGCTATCAAAACTACACAGATAATATTACAAATGAGATAAAAATTCTTCTTGAAAACAAAAAAGAGGTTATGCTATTTATTGCTCTTTCTTTATCAAATGATCAAAATATTATAAATGCTTTAAAAATAGACGACAACAGTACCATAAAATTAAAAGAGTTTTCTGAAAAACTTCAAAATACCACTACTTATAAAAATATATGGTTTCAAATCATTGATAAAGAAGGTAAGAGCTTTTACCGAAGTTGGACAGATAAATATGGTGATAATATGCTTGAGGTAAGAGCTGATATTGCAAAAATGATAAAAAAACCTAAAACTATGTCAACTATAAGTACAGGGAAATATGCAATGACTGTAAAGTCAATGGTGCCTATATATGATAAAGAGAAATTTATAGGTATATTTGAGATAATAACACATTTTAATACTTTACATCATAAACTACAACAAAAAAATGTAGAAACAGTTTTTATCGTTGATAAGTCTTATAAAGGACAAATTACAAAACCATATTACCCTTTATTTATTGATAATTATTATATTTCAATGGATAAACCAAATGCAAATATCATCAAAATACTGCAGACGAATGGTATAGAAAGATATATTAATAATAGAAACTATATGATTGATAAAGAGAATGAACATATTATTACAACATATACTCTTAAAGATATTGATGATAAAAAAATGGGTTATATTATAACATTCAAGAAAATATCTGATTTTAGTATAATAGAGTTAGATTATCTTGAACATAGTATCTTAACAACTTTTTTAATATTAGTATTGTTAATTATTCTTATTGGGTATTATTTTTTTAATAAACGATATGAGACAATTATTTTTCAACAACACAGTGAACATGAAAAAGATATAGAAAGGAATACAAAGTTTTTAACAATCGGACAGATGGCTGCTGGTATTACTCATGAGATAAATACCCCTTTGACATACATAAAAGGGACAAATGAGATGAATAAGTTTGATATAGATGATATGCCTGCAAGTGAATTAAAAACTAGACTTCTTTTAGATAATAAAAAAATTGCTGATGGGGTAAATAGAATTAGCAATATTGTAGAATCAATGAGAGAGATGTCTCAAGTAACTTCATCAGTTAAAGAGAAGTCAAATCTTTATTCAACGCTTATAACAATACTTCGATTGATAAATAACCGTTCAAAACATATATCTAGAATATATATAAATGATGAACTGTTTGATGTACAATTAGCAGATAAGGAGAAATATAAATTTTTCACTTATCTTAATAAGCAAAAAATTGAACAAGTTTGGACAATTATCATTAATAATGCTTTAGATGAACTTATAAAAATTGATGATTATGAAAAAAGAAAATTATCTATTAACATTAGTTCAGATAACAATACAATTAAAATAACATTTCAAGATAATGCAGGTGGTATCAATGAAGGTATAATTGACAATATCTTTGAACCTTTTATAAGTACTAAACTCTCACATGGTATAGGAATTGGTCTTAATGTAGCTAAAAAGATACTAGATGAGCATGAGGCAGAGATTGAAGTAAGAAATCAAAATAGTGGTGCTTTGTTTGAGATTAGATTTAAAATTATAAAAACTAATTAGTACATTTTTTCTTGCCCTATTCTATATAATGCAAAATCATATTTAATAGGGTCCTCTCTATCAAACTCTTGTAGTTTTCTTGTTATTAATATAGCCGATTGTAAATCATAAGTTTTACGAGTAAGAAGTCCTAGTTTTTGAGATACTTTAAAAGTATGTGTATCCAAAGGAAGTATTAAATCTTTTTTGTCTACACCTTTCCACAATCCCATATCAAGACAATCCTCTCTTACCATCCATCGTAAAAACATATTGTATCTTTTATAGGGAGAATTTCCTATATGCTTGATAACACTTTGTTTATCCCGTTTTGGTGATGTTCCAACTAAAAATTTGTATCCTTCACTATAATACTCATAAACTTCTAATACACTTTGTATAATTGAAGCTATCCCTTCTAAAATATTGCCCTCTTTATCATATCCTTTTTTAAAGATATTTTCTAGGCTATCACTTTGTTTTAATCTTTTTATTGCAATAAAAAAACTGCTAATATCTTGTGTATTTTGGAATCTATAATAGTGATTTTGCAATTCTTTTCTTATCGTTTCTTCACTACATTCTAAAAGTGAAAAGTTTAATGAATTTAAAAATTCTACTATTTTATTGGCATTTCCATAAGCAAATAATGCACAGATTAAACTTATGTATTCATCATTATATTTTCGTGCTACCATCAAAGGATCAGGTTTATCAAAACTAAGCTCAGTGTGGCAGTTTCTTAAACCCACTTCTTTCTCTAACATATCTTTTATATCCATTAGGTATAATATCGAAAATCAACTTGAAGGATATAGTTTGAATCACAAAACTATACTTATTACTGGCTGTTCTACAGGAATTGGATTTCAAACAGCAATTTATCTTAAGCAGCAAGGATATAAAGTATTTCCAACTGCAAGAAAAGAAAAAGATGTAACTATGTTACAAGAGTTGGGTTTTGATGCTTTTTTATTAGATGTAACAAAAAAAGAGACTATTCAAAATACTTTAGAAGCTATATTAAATAAAACAAATGGAACTTTAGATGTAGTATTTAATAATGCTGGATTTGGACAACCAGGTGCTTTAGAAGATGTGACAACGCAAATTTTAAAAGAGCAATTTGAAACAAATGTTTTTGGACTTCATGAAGTTACATCACAAATATTACCAATCATGAAAAAACAAGGATATGGGAAAATCATACAACATAGTTCAGTATTAGGTATTATTAGTTTAAAACTAAGAGGTGCTTACAATGCAAGCAAATATGCCATCGAGGGCTTAACAGATACTTTACGGTTAGAATTACAAGATACAAAAATACAAATTACAGTTTTAAATACAGGTCCAGTTACAAGTGATTTCAGAAAAAATGCCATTATAAAAACTAAAGAGAATATTGATATTGATAATTCAAGATTTAAAGAGTTGTATTATAAGAATTTAGCGGCAAATAAAAGTGAAGTACCTTTTAATTTACCAGCTATAGCAGTTGCTAAAAAAGTTGAAAGAATTATACTCTCAGAAAATATAAAACCAAGATACTATATAACAAAAGCCACTTATATTCTAGGGTTTGCAAAAAGAATACTTTCTACAAAGCTTTTAGATAGAGTATTAACTAAAATTTAATATTCTGGTTTATCTCCATTTTTAAGTAGCGCTTTTTTAAATCTTACTACTTTATTTCTACCAGTATCTTTAGCTTCATAAAGACTTAAGTCGGCGTATTTTATTGCCTTCCAGATTTGATTCGTATCTTCTGGAACAAAAGAGTAACCCACACTTAAAGTTTTTGAGAAACTTTCATTGTTAAAGTTAAATACAATTTTAGAAAATTCTTCATTTATATTCTTTGCTAATTCATAGGCACTCTCTTCCGTCGGGTCTCTTAATATAATTACAAACTCTTCACCACCAAAACGGATAATAAAATCTTTTGTACTAATCAATTCTTTCATAGTTTGAGATAATTTTTGTAAAATCGCATCTCCAGCATCATGACCATAAGTATCATTTACCATTTTAAAGTAGTCAATATCTAAGAACATAATTGCATAAGTTGTCCCCTTTTCTATCTCAGAAGGCATAGAGTTCTCAATAAAGTCATCTAAGTATTTTCTATTATAAAGCCCTGTAAGACCGTCTACTAAACTTCTTTGTTTTAAAATATCCATAAGTATTCGACTCTCTAAAATAGGTTTTGTCTCTTCTAAGTATTTTTTAATAATACCTATTTGATAATTTGAATGTTGCATACACTCTTTATCATCACAAACAATATGTACTGTTACACTTTTTTGATCATTTATCATAAATGGGATACATAAATAATCTTTCTCCCCTGTACATTGTGCAGCTCTACAAAGTTGAGGAAAGTTTTTTGATACAACTACTGTATCTGTTCGTTCTGCTCTACATACCTCTTTTACATTTTTCTCAACAAAACAGCAAGGAGTCATCTCTTCACTTTGAAATACAATAGTTCTATTCCCTTTTATCAAATCATTTTCAAAGATACAGAATTTTTGAATCTTTAATCTATCTCTTAACACTTGGGTGAGTCTAAAATAAATATCCTCTTTGCTAAGATCAGTCTCTATAGTTTTTTTATAAGTATATATCTCAGAGATATCTTCAATAATCTCTTGAGCACTAAGTAGCTTATCATTATTGATATTTGTTGATCTATTGTGGACAAAAGATGTTAGATTATGCTCAATACCTGTAAGAACAGTTTCAAGTTTTTCTATTGTTTCATTGAGCCATTTGAAAGCTTCTTTGTCCTGTTCTAGTTTCGCACCTTGTGCGCGAATTGAATAATTGCCCTCATGTACCTTTTTTAGTACTTTTATCATTGTATCAAATGAAGATGTATATGGTTGAAGTTTTTTACTTATAAAAATTAACATAATAATTAAAAAAATTATAGAAGAACCTATTATCTTTAGAAGAATTACAATACTTGATATCCTATCATCTTGGATATCAAATTCTAAAGAGATAGCACCTAATACCTCACCCTCTTTTGCATCATGACAGCTTAAACAATTTGGTTGGTCATGGGAAGATGCAATATAGGGTATTGTGATTCTTAATCCTGCACTTTGTAGTGTTTCATTAATCTCTATTTTTTCAACTGCATTTTTTAAAACATATTTATCTATCTCATCTCTTGGAGGCATTTTGGCTTTACTGTCACTAAACTGCTTGTTTACAGTGTTAGATCGTACTACCCAAAGACTCTGAATCCCTTCAACTTGACTCATGCCACTTAAAAAAACATCACTTTGATGCATATTTCCATTTATCATATGTGCAGTAAGTGATTGTTTTACAGTTTGTGCAGCAAGATAAGCACGCTTTTTTGCACCCTCGTAACTATTTTCCCTTGAACCTAAAGCAACAAGTGCAACTATTACAATGATAAGTGCTGAAACCATTGTAAAGATTATGAGCGTTATTTTTTTATTTGACTGCATATAAAAATCCTTCTATTGAGAAAATAATGATTATTAGATTCTATCCAATAATTATTAAAACCCTTATTTAATTTATAATATTTTTTGAGTTTGCTTTTTGCTGTAAATAATCAGCAATTTGCATTAAACAAAAAGTGATAATAAAAATAAATAAACCTGGAAAAAAACTTACCCACCATGCTATTTCTATAACTTCCTTTCCATCACTGAGTAAACTTCCCCAACTCATTTGAGGTGGATTTACACCAAGTCCTAAAAAGCTAAGTCCAGACTCTGCAAGTATTGCACCCCCTACCCCAAAAGTGAAAGATACTAAAAATATAGGTGCTAAAAGTGGTGCAAAGTATTTCAATATAATTTTTATTTTTGATACATTTGTAAGATTGAGTATCTTAATAAATGGTTTATTTGCTATAGCAAAACTTTCACTTCTAATCATCCTAGCCATACCCATCCATCCAGTTATAAACAACACTATGATAAGTATAGTAATATTTGCCTCCATATAACTAACAAGTGCTAAAAGAAGAAAAAATGTGGGAAATGTTAAAAAAAGATCTATAATAATAGTGATAGTTTTATCATAGTATCCTTTAAAATACCCAGCACTAATACCAACAATCAATCCGATCAATGAAGCAATTATTGCACTTGTAAAACCTATTATAAGTGATGTTTGACCACCATTTAAAATCCGTGCAAAAATATCTCTTCCTAATCTATCCGTTCCCATAATATGTTCAAAATTAGGAGCTAAAAGAATAGAACTTGGATCTAATTCATAAGGGGATAAAGTATAGATAAAAGGGAGAAAAAATACTCCTCCTATAACAAAAAGTAAAGTATAAAGAGCAAATCTATACATAATAATATGTTAAAGCACTTTTCCCAAATTTTTTTGTTTTATGTTTTGTGAACTTACCTAATATTTCAGGCATCTCTATAGTTGAGAGATGTTCAAAAGTTACTAGTATTATATTATCATTTGTGATATTTTTTACCATATCAAATGTGCTGTCATAAATCCTTTCCATCCCATCTCTAAAATCAAAAGGTGGATCAATATACAATATAATCTCATCACCACTATTTTTGAGTTGTTCTAAAATTAAAGGTGTTTTAATAAATGTATCACCAAATATTGTTGTAGTGTTTTCTTTATCAATATTCTCACAATTCCGACTTAATACTTTATAGGAGTTTCTATCAAACTCACAAAAATAACTTCGTTTTGCACCACGGCTAATTGCTTCTAGTCCAATTGCACCACTTCCGCCAAAAGCTTCTATAAAGGTAGTATCAATTATATCAAATTGAAGAACATTAAAGAAAGATTCTTTTAAAATAGATTTAGAACTTCTTGTTACTTCGAGTGAAGGTAACTCTAGTGGTTTATTTTTATATTTTCCAGCTATTATTTTTGATTGTATTTTATTGTTTTTCATATTTTACTACTTTGTTTTTTCCTGTTCTTTTTGCTTGATATAGTGCTATATCTACATTTTTTATAAAATCATCTTTTGTATTTTCATTAGGAATAAACTCTGCAATTCCAATACTAATTGTAATCGGTAGGTTAATATTCTCAGGTTGATAAGTCTCTATCTTTTCTCGTAACTGATCAGCAATTCTTGTTGTTTCATCTATGGAAGTCTCTGGTAACAATACCATAAACTCTTCACCACCCCATCTTGCAGCATAATCAGTTGCTCTTATACTGTTTTTTAAGATATTTGATAAGTCTATTAGTACCACATCCCCCACATCATGACCATAGGTATCATTGATATTTTTAAAGTTATCAATATCAAACATTAAAATAGATAAGTTATGTTGATATCTGTTCTCCCTTAATATCTCTTTTGAAAGTTCCTCATTTAATTTTTGTCTATTGTATAATTTTGTTAAACTATCATGAGTTGCTCTATATTGTAATTCGTATGTGTATTCTTTTAGTTCTGTGATATCAGTAAAAGATACAACATAATGTTTTGTTTCATAAAAAAATGTTTTAATATCTACTCTAAAGATTTTATCTTCATTTGAAGCGTTTTTAATACGAACTACCCTTTTCATATCATCAAGTTTCATTATTTCAGATATCCAGTCATTTTCTTTTGTATAAAAATACTCTTCTTCTTCTATAAAGTAACTGTTTATTGATTTGTCATTTGCAATAAAATCTTCAATAGTTTCTAGCTCAAAAAACTCTAAAAATGTTTTATTTGCAGAAGATACATTGTATTCATTGAAAACAAGTATCATATTTTCTTGAGAGTCTAAAATAGATCGTAACTCTAGTGTTTTCTCCTCAACCTCTAAAGATAATTGCTTATTTAAAACCTCTAGTTGATCTTTTAAATATTTTGGTTCTGCTGCTATGCTAATAGTATCTATTAAATCATTTATTTTTAAAGGTTTTGTAACATATCCCCTAACTCTTAGTTGAATTGCCTCTTTTAAAAAATCTGCATCACTATGTGCAGTTGTAATAACAGCAGGAATTGAATAGTCAAAATTATGAATCTCTCTAATCATCTCCAATCCATTCATTTTTGGCATATTGATATCTGTAATTATAAGATCTATTTTAAACTCACTATTAGGGGTGTTATTATATTTTTGAAATAACTCTAAACCCTCTTTACCATCTTGGGCCTGTACTATATTATTTAAAAACTTGCTTAAAATATTTGATGTTAGTTCTCTTACATCACTTTCATCCTCCACATAAAGAACATTGATAAATTTTAAAAAATCTTTATCCATCATAATTCCTATTTTACTTTGAAAATTTCCAAAGCATTTTCTAAATCTTCTTTTGTATCAATTCCAAAACTTTGAGATTCAACCTTTACCATATTTATTTTTTTACCACTAGATATAGCTCTTAATTGCTCCAGTTTTTCAGTTTGCTCTAAAACTGAATTTTCTAGTGAACAAAATTCATTCAAACTCTTTTTCGTAAAACCATAAATTCCTAGATGTCCTTTATATTTAGTATTATTATAATGATCTCTGTGATAAGGTATTTTAGCTCTTGAAAAATAAATAGCATCTCCACAATCATCACAAACTACTTTAACATGGTTAGGATCATCTGCCATCTCCGAGCTTATATCTTTATAACAACTTACCATTGTAAAATCATTAGTATGTAATTTTTTCACTTCATCAATAATAGCCTGCACAACTTCTGGCTCTATAAATGGTTCATCTGCTTGTACATTTATAACAACTTCATTATCATCTAAGTTTAAAAGTTTAGCAGCTTCATTTATTCTATCTGTACCACTTTGATGTGTATTAGATGTCATGATTGCTTTTACACCAAACTTACTTGCTAACTCTACAACATCTTGTGAATCTGTAGCGATAACAACATCATCTAACTCTTCTACCCTTTTAGCCGTTCTTATAACCATGGGTAATCCTAAAATATCTACCAATATCTTATTTTCAAATCTACTGCTATTTAATCTAGCTGGTATTATTATCATCCACTTAATCCTTTTCTTTTATTATTATATCAAATTGAACTATATTTTTACTTTTTTTTCACAAATTCCAAAGGAATTAATACACTATCTCTTTGTTTGTAACCTTTATGGGGGATTATTAAATCTTTTGTATCAATAGAGATATTGTTAAAAAATATAATATCAATATCTAATGTTCTAGGTGCATCTTTAAAGCTTCTTTCTCTTTTAAACCTATTCTCATATCTTTGAAAGGCCCTTAAACACTCATAGGGACTTAAATTAGTTTGTAAAACAATAATAGCATTGAAAAAATCTTTTTGCTTTAAATATCCAAAAGGTGGATTTTGCAATATAGGTGAAGTTTTTTTTATAAAAAATCTACAATCAGCTTCTAACATTAAAAAAAGTTTTTTAAATATTTTAGTAGTATTACCGATATTTCCACCAATACCAATTGTAACCAAATTTCTTTTCTTACTATCTATTTTATTTTTATATGGGAAAAGAGCATTATAAAAAAGTGTTAAACTACTCGAAAGATTTTGTTTCAATATCTTCTCCATGCTCATTAGAGATACCATAAATGAAACTAAAAATTTCAGCAACAGCTTTATATAGTTCTACGGGTATCTCTTGATTTAACTCTATTTGAGTTAACATATTAACTAAGTCTTCATCTTTTTTTATTGGTATCCCATTTTTCTCAGCTATTTTTATTATATTTTTTGCTGTTTCACCACTACCCTGTGCTGTAACTGAAGGTGCATTATCTTTCTCTTTGTCGTATTGTAATGCTGCTGCTTTTTTTAGCCCCTCTTTTTCTATCATATTTAAGCCTTTATATCCAAACCAAAACTTAAATCAGTAGAACTGTTTCCATAACTATTTCTAATAGATTTCTGCTCACTACTATTAAGACTAAATATATTTAAACTTTGTAATAACAAATCAATACTATTAATCCCTACTCTTAGTTTTTGTAAGTTTTCTTGTACTTTGGATTTAAACTCCTCTTGTTCTAATCCTATATTAATATTAATATTACTTTTATTATCAAGTATCATTAAAATTTTTAAATCCCCATATTTTTTCAAACTTAAGTTTATTTGACAAGAAAAACTCTCGTCATTATTTTTATTAAACCTTATATCTGAGTCCTCTATCTCATCTTGTAAAAATGAAAGATAAGTATGGGTTGAATTTGTTGAATAAGACAACAGTTGATAAAAGTCTATTTGGGTATTAATTTTATCAATTATAGTTTTTAACTCTTTTGAAATTGGTTCATTTGAGTTTTTTGTATACTCCTCTATAATTGAAGCAGTTATTT